>ERZ802830.2060-NODE-2060-length-18554-cov-32.6708_pt1 | contig 18554 bp, 19 predicted proteins | sample MGYA00345654_ERZ802830 | MGnify/ENA primary metagenome ERZ802830 (study PRJEB30503, sample SAMEA104212375) | marine metagenome | biome: Westerlies Biome; feature: [SRF] surface water layer (ENVO:00010504) within the epipelagic zone...; material: water...
CACAGCGGTAGCCAAAGCGCACGCCATCGTAGCGAGCCAGATTCGCCGAGGCCTCCGCGGGTGCGATAACGTAGTAGGTGGCAATGGCGTAGTGACTGTGAGGTAGTTCAATATCTACCAATGTCGCACCAGCCTGTTCCAGTGCAGACAGAGCGGCCATCACCCGCTCGCGCACGTCCGGATCGAGATCCTCGTTGAAGTACTCTCGCGGCAGACCAATCCGGAGACCCTGAACATCGTGATGCAATCCCGCATGGAAGTCGGGCACCGGTATATCGGCAGAAGTCGAGTCTCCCGCGTCGATGCCTGACATGGCGGTCAATGCGATCGCACAGTCTTCCGCAGTGCGGGCCATGGGGCCCGCCTGATCCAGCGAAGAGGCGAAGGCAATGATGCCCAAGCGGGAGACCCGGCCATAAGTGGGTTTGAGGCCCGTTACGCCGCATAGGGAGGCGGGCTGCCTTATTGAGCCGCCCGTGTCAGTGCCGGTCACCAAGGGTGCCATGCCCGCAGCGAGTGCCGCAGCAGAACCACCCGAGCTGCCGCCCGGCACGCAATTGAGATCCCAGGGGTTTTTGACGGCGCCAAAAAAGCTGGTTTCATTGGAGGAGCCCATTGCGAACTCGTCCATATTGCACTTGCCCAGCATCACGGCACCTTCGGCCCGCATCTTGGTGACAACCGTGGCGTCGTATGCGGGGACGAACTGTTCCAGCATGCGCGAGCCGCAGGTCGTTCTCACGCCATTGGTGCAGAAAATATCTTTGTGTAGCAGGGGAATGCCGGTAAGCGAGGCGATATCACCCTTGGCGATGGCTTTGTCCGCCTCGCGGGCGCTGTCGAGCGCCTGCTCCGAGCACATGGTGATGACGGCATTCAGCGCGCCGTTGCAGGCTTCAATGCGCTCAAGGCAGGCGCGGGTAAGTTCCTCACTGGATACTGCTCGATCGCGCAGTTGCTGTCTGAGCGAACTGACAGAACCAGAGAGCAGGGCGTTATCGGTCATCAGTCAATGACCTTGGGTACCAGGAAATAGCCCTGTTCCTGTGCAGGGGCAGAGGCCATCAAATTCTCACGGTCGTTTTGCCCAGTAACGATGTCTGGCCGCAGTCGCTGGTGCATATCATGAGGGTTTGACATGGGTACCACCGTTTCAGTGTCGATGGTGTTGAGCTCATCAACCAACCCTAGGACACGGCCAAAGCGCTCTGTGACTTCGGGTAGGTCAGATTCAGATATGGCTAGCCGTGCGAGAAGGGCGACCTTCTCAACATCCTGTGGTGAGACAGACATAGGGTGTATCCTCGTCGAAGGCCGCGAAAACTAACACACTTGTGGCTTGCCCAAAAACCCCCGCGTTGCTACATTCGATCGGCATTTGGCGTCGCAAACGCTGGATTTGGGGGCATTTTTAAGCCTGTCACAGGCGACACTGTGGCTGGCAGGCCGCTGATATCCGAAGTACACCGGATGACCTCTTCACAATCAGGGAACGATAATGCTCAAGCGCCTCCGCGGGATGTTTTCCACCGATCTGTCTATTGATCTTGGCACAGCTAATACGCTGATCTACGTCAAGGAACGGGGCATCATTCTCGATGAGCCTTCGGTCGTTGCTATTCGCGTGCACAACGGACAGAAGTCAATTGAAGCGGTAGGTAAGGAAGCGAAGCGGATGCTCGGTCGCACACCCGGCAACATCCAAGCTATCAGGCCGCTCAAAGATGGCGTGATCGCCGACTTTCAAGTCACCGAAAAAATGCTGCAGCACTTCATTGCCAAGGTGCATGAAACGAAATTTATCCGCCCCAGCCCCCGAGTGTTGATCTGCGTACCCTGTATGTCGACACAAGTCGAACGCAGGGCAATTCGCGAATCTGCATTGAGTGCGGGCGCACGTGAGGTGAGATTGATCGAAGAGCCGATGGCCGCGGCGATTGGAGCCGGCCTGCAGGTGGACGAGGCGACCGGTTGCATGGTGGTCGACATTGGAGGTGGCACCACTGAGATTGCCATTATCTCTCTGAACGGCGTCGTCTACCGTGACTCGATCCGTATCGGCGGAGATCGATTTGATGAAGCCATTGTGTCCTACGTGCGACGCAAATACGGCAGTTTGATCGGTGACTCCACCGCAGAACGCATCAAGCAGGAGGTGGGATGCGGCTTCAAGTCAGATGAGCTCAAAGAGATCGATGTGCGTGGCCGTCACCTCGCTGAAGGTGTGCCGCGGAGCTTTGCGCTGACCAACGACGAAATTCTCGGCGCGCTCGAAGAGCCGCTTGACGCTATGATGCGTTCGGTGAAGCTGGCATTGGAACAGTCTCCACCAGAATTGGCGGCAGATATAGCCGAGACAGGCATTGTTTTGACCGGTGGCGGTGCATTGCTCACTGACCTCCATAAGCGAATTTCTAATGAGACCGGGCTGCCAGTAGTGGTTGCAGATGATCCGTTGACTTGTGTGGCGCGCGGCGGTGGCAGGGCGCTTGAGTTGATGGATAGACACGTCCTGGATCTGCTCTCAACCGAATAAAACCGGCGACTGGGGCAGCGTCATTAAACCGCTTTTCCTGAAACAAAATCCGATCAGTGCGCGATTTGTGGTGCTGTTGTTGCTGTGTCTAGCGATCCTGTTCATTTTTCGTGACCACCCCCGAATGACGACCGTTCAGCGTGGAGCGGTCGATGTAGTCGCGTTCACGAGCAACATTGTACTGGCGCCCTTCGATGCCTGGGACAGTTTGCTCGATTCAGTGCGATCGAGGACTGCATTACAGGATGAGGTGCTGAGGCTGCAGCAAGAGAACAGGGTGTTGAAGGGGCAGGCACAAAGGCTGGCATCCTTGCTGTCGGAGAACGCTCGCTACAAGGCGTTGCTTAATTCCGCTCGCGATATCGAGGATGAGCTGATAGCAGCTCAGATCAGTTCGGTGTCTCCAGACCCCGCGCGGCATCTGGTCATGCTCGATAAAGGGGCAGCGGACGGAGTTGAAGAAGGGCAGCCAGTTCTGGGCGCCGAAGGTTTGATCGGCCAGATTGTTTTGGTCGGCGAATACAACAGTCGCGCATTACTTATCACTGACAGTGCCCACGCGTTACCCGTGCAGGTGAATCGATCAGGACTGCGAGCGATCGCAGAGGGTAGCGGCGATATCGATCGGCTGGTGATTCGGCATCTCGCTGCGACCACTGACATTCGAGCAGGTGATTTATTGGTGACATCCGGTTTGGGTGGCCGTTTTCCGCACGGTTATCCGGTGGCGAGAGTGACTAACGTTGAAATAGCCGCTGGCGATGCGTTTGCTGTGGTCAGCGCAGCACCCGCATCGGCCTTGGACCGTGGCCGTCATGTGTTGGTGGTGGCACAGTCCTCCCAGTTTGAAGGGGCGATTGCCCCGTGACGCGCGCGCAAGCGGTCTGGGTGATCTATGCCTCGCTCGCGGGCGCCCTGCTGTTCACGCTGTTACCACTCCCTATGGATTGGCGCGGCTTGCGGCCTGATGTGGCTGCTCTGGCCCTGTTTTATTGGGTATTGGCCTTGCCGCACAGAGTGGGGGTGGCGACTGCTTTCACGGTGGGCGTGGCACAGGATCTCATCGAGGGCGCGCCGCTGGGTCTGTCCTCTCCGGGGCTCATGCTAGCCACACTGTTACTCCTATTCAATTATCAACGCATTCGCCAGTTTGACCTGTTGCAGCAGTCTCTGGCGATATTGGTATTGATGCTGATAAGTTCCGGGATTGAGCAGTGGCTGAGAAACGGCATCGCTGTGCCCGCGGCACCGTGGGCTGGAGTGGCCGGTATTATTTGTTCCGTACTCTGTTGGGTACCCATTCGCACAATACTTCGCCATTCCAGACGCTACTACGAGGTGTACTGATGCGACTTCTGCTCGCATCGTCAAGTCCGCGAAGGCGTGCGCTACTCTCTTTACTCGTTTCTGACTTCGAGTCCTTGGCGCCCGATATTGATGAGCGCCCCAGAACTTTGGAGTCTCCGGCTGATTATGTTGCGAGGCTTGCCAGTGAAAAGGCTAAAACGGGCGCCGCGGACCAACGGGTGAGTCTGGGTTCCGATACCACGGTGGCCATGGGGCACGAGATACTGGGTAAGCCCCGCGATAGTCAGGATGCCGCGGCGATGCTTCGTGCATTGTCTGGGAACACCCACGAGGTGCACACAGCGGTTGCTGTGGCCTATACCGGTGGTATCAAGACGGAGACCTGTACAACGTCGGTACGGTTCACGGAACTCTCAGAGGCCGCGATACAGCAGTACCTTTTGACCGACGAACCCTGGGACAAAGCAGGTGCTTACGGCATACAGGGGTATGCAGGGGCCTTTGTGAGTCAAATCAAGGGTAGTTACAGTGCCGTGGTCGGGTTGCCGCTGTGCGAAACTCGAGCGCTGTTGATCGAGGCGGGGGTGCCGGTCCGCCATGGTTAGGGTCATACCCAAAAATCTGGGGCGAACCGTCTGGCCGCTGATGGTGTTGGCGCTGGTGAGTCTCGCCATCTATGTCAGCGGTGGTCGTCTGCTTCTGGGCGTGCTGCCGCGAGTTCAGCAGGATATAGAGCAGCTTCTGTCCCAGCGATTTTCGGGTGACATTCGCATTGGGCAGATCAGTGGCGTCATGGAGGGATTTTCGCCGCGGTTGGATTTGACCGATTTTGTGGTGCTGGATAACCAGACGGGCGCGGCTATCTCGCTGCCCGAGGCTAGCATTAGATTGAACCCATGGGAGAGTTTGCTTAGCGGCGCCCCTCGCTTTGATGAACTCACGCTGATCGGGCCACGTGTCCAATGGAGTGGCGAGTCTGGCACCGACGCTATAACCATCCCTGCGGGGTTGCAGGACTTCTTGACCAGCTTTGCACGGTTGCAGGTTCGCGATGCTCACCTGATCGGCGAGGTGGATCGAGGTGGCGCGCCGATGACCTTCGAATCATTAACGGTTGATATCGATCTGGCGCGTGACAGAAGCCGCCGCACCCTCACGATATCCATTGATTCACCCGATGGTCGTCTGGTGTCTGCCGAGGGTTACGGAACAGGTAACCCCTTTGAGCTCAGCCAATTTTCCGGTGAGTTACAGGGTAGTCTGAGCGGCGCGGGCGTGTCTTTTCTGGCGCAGTGGCTGCAATGGGATCTCACAGCCAAGGGGCAAGCAGATTTCTGGTTTGCAGTTACAGGGGGGCAGCCTACTGCTGTGATGCAGGTCAACTTGACGCAGATTGTGGCAACAGGCCCGACACCACTCAATTTGGATCAACTGCGTGTTGAGAGTGTTGTTGAGGGCCCATTTGATCAGGCGAGTATCTGGATCGATGACGCGTCGTTGACCGCTGATGACCAGACATTCTTGCTCCCTCGGATACACATGCATCGTCTTGGACAGGGCTGGAAGATGCTGACCAATCGCTTTGAGGTGTCGCCTCTGATGGCGGCGCTGCGTGGCAGCGAATTACTTCCCGATAAAGCGAACGAAATTCTTAAGGCACTCAGCCCTGCTGGCATCGTCGATAGCTTGGCGCTGACATTGGAATCACTTGACCGGCCATTGCATCGTTGGGAGCTGGCGGCCACTGTCACCGATGCTACAACAGGCCCTTTCAGGAAGGTGCCTGGCCTCGTCGGCATCGATGCCTCGATTGCCGCCAATGAAGAGGGTGCGACCGCCTGGATCGACACCAAGGACTTTGAGCTGTTAATGCCCAAAGTGTATCGGGAGCCCATCCGCCTGGCGGCAGTGTTGGGGACACTGGAGGGACGTTGGCAGCGAGACGCTTTATTTCTGGAGCGTGGGGTGCTGCTTGGGAGTGCCCCTGATCATGATGCTGCGGTGCAGTTTGAGATTGATATTCCCTTTTCCAAGCAGTCTTCGGTGCCACTCGAGATGCGGCTGGCGGCCTCGGTGGTGGATGCGCCTGTGGGCATTCGCGAAGCGTATGTGCCATACCGAATGCCGGCGCCTGCCTATGCATGGCTGCAGCAGGCACTGCCGGTTGGGCAGATTGAGAGCGGGGTGTTCCTCTGGCATGGCGGATTCAAACCCTACGGTCACTCCAGCCAAACCATGCAGCTGGCGGCCGATCTCTCTGGGGTGACGCTCGACTACCAGCCCGGTTGGCCAGCCGCACGCCTGACTGAGAGCCAGCTGCGCCTTGATGACACGCGAATTGATGCGTGGTCTGCACAGGGTCAATTGGCAGAACTCTCGCTCGTTGATACGGCAGTCGGCCTGCATGTGGGCAGCGATGCCATCTGGTTGAATCTGCAGACCCAGTCGAACGGCAAGCCCGGTGAAATCGTATCGGCACTGGAGCAATTACCGGCGCTTTCCAAAGCGTACCCGGTCATGCGTGATCTGACCGTTGGTGGTGATGATCCCACTACAACCACCGCAAATGTCAGATTTGACCTGCGCAATGTGGGGCCGTCACTGGACGTGGACGTGGACGTGGCGCTGACTAATGCCACAGTGGCCTCTGCGCTACTTGATCTGCAGGCGGCGTCATTGAGTGGCGATTTACGGTATCGCACCCTGACAGGGTTCGAGAGTACTGGCGTCACCGCCCGTGTTTTTGATCGGCAAGTTGCTGTTGATATCGGTCCCCAGCTTGCGACAGCACCTGACACATTGTTGGCGGCGCAGTTTGATTTTGAAGCGGCTGTGTCAGACGTCTTGTCCTGGCGGGGCGTCAGCTACCCGCTTCCCGCCGAGGGCGTTGCAGCCGTCACCGTAGGTCTCAATGTGGCTAGCGAGGTGGCGGTTGATATCGAATCAGATCTCAAGGGTGTTTCGGTGGATCTGCCTCTTCCCTGGGGAAAGTCTGTCGAAGCCAGAGCGCCTCTGAAAGTCAGCTGGCGGGATCGTGAATGGGCCGCGTGGGAGGTGTTCTGGTTTGGCAGGGCATCTGCCATCACCGATACCCCGGAGGCTGGGACGATTTCCGCCATCCTTGATGTGACCCCTAGAACCCGACCGCTGCAATGGCCGCTTTTAGCACCCGAACCCGGGTTGCGCGTGACCGGATTTTTACCGTCTCTCGATCCTTCAGACTGGCAGGACACGCTCGCACTCTTCTCGATGGAGGCAGGGCCGACTGGGCCGACGGTAACGATTGATGCACTGAAGATCGGGCGGCTGTTGTGGCGTGGTGAAGAACTGGGCGACCTGTCACTCAACGCCAATCTGGAGGGTGAAACGTTGTATGCGGGTTTTGAGCTGCCTTGGCTTAGGGGGAAACTTCAACAGTTCACTAGTGCTCCGGTATCGGACTCGGCGGCGGCGTTGCGGGCAAGCCTGGAGCGTGAGTTGCGCATTGAGTATCTGGACCTAGAGGGCCTGCCGCAGGTTAGCGGGCAGTGGGCTGAGCGCGCTGCGCCGCCCGACCCTCAAGGCGCGCTGGGAGCCTGGATGCGCCAACTTCATGTGTCTGTGGAGGGTATCCATCGTGCCGATACCAAATTGGGTGATCTGGATCTCGCAGTCGATTACGTGGAGGGCGAGGGTTGGCAGTTCAGAGAGGTGACGGGCAATTTTCTCGGTATCAATTGGCTGCCAAAAACACGGATGATTTGGCAGTCCAGCGAGGAGGGCGAGTCGACCATGCTGTCACTCGCAGCAGAGCTCCAAGATGTGGCCACTTCTCTTGCCTTGATAGGCGTCGCCCCACTGGTGGAAACCGAGCGCGGCAGGTTGGACGCTGAGTGGCAATGGCCGGGCAGTCCCGCCGATTTTGAGTTGACCGCGATGAGCGGTGATATGGAATTGGAGATGGAGACCGGATCGTTTGTTACGGCCAATGCGGAGGCGACCGGGGCGCTGCGGTTGTTGAGTTTGCTGAATCTCTCGGGTTTGTTTCGTCGTGCCAATATGAATCAGCTATTCGATCCGGGCGTGACATTCGATAGCGCAGGGGGCAGCTTCAATTTTTCGCAGGGCGACTTGCGCATCCCTGACTTTTCCATCGAAGGGTCTGGGGGGTACTTTACCTTTAGCAGCGATATCGATCTTGTCGCCGAGACGCTGGACGGCGAGTTGGTGGTGACGCTGCCGCTGGTTGAAAATATTCCCTGGGTGGCAGCACTTGCCGGGGGATTGCCCGTAGCTGCGGGCACTTATCTAATCAGTAAAGTTTTTGAGGATCAGGTTAATCAATTATCGAGCGGTGTTTATGCCGTGAGTGGCGATCTTGATAACCCTGAGGTCGCATTTGAGCGCGTGTTTGATGCGAAGTCCCAGCTGCCCCGGGGGGAAGATCAAGCGGTCGAGGATTAATCGTCGACGGATGCTGCGGCATCGAGCTCTGATAGGTAGCGAAATAGCTTTCTCGCGTGCGCTTTTTCGTTGCCGCGCTGGGTTTCTTTGGGATGCTGGCGAATCCATTGACGTAGCAGGGACGCCTCGGCAGCGGGCCAGATGGCGAGGATGTCCCCAAGTGCCACGTCACCCTCTTCCCGTAAGCGATCCCGAGCCGCCTCGACGCGATGCAAACCTGCAGTGGATACCGCATGTTGCTGATCGAGCATAGCGAGACCCGTCTCAATGGGCGCGGTATCCGTTGTACGCATCAGTTTGCCGATAAACTGTAGCTGCCTCTTGAGGCCGCCGCGGGCCGTAATGTTGCGGGCCGTTTCTATCGCTTCTTTGAGCCGCTCATCTGGAATATTGATTCGATCAAGGTCCGAGCGTGACAGTGAAACCAGCCGCTCGCCGATTTCTTGTAGCGCAAGCATCTGACGCTTGCGCTCACTCTTGCTGGGTCGCAGGTCATCTGTCTCGCCGGTATCTGAGTCGGTCATGATCTGCTGCCATCACGCATAAAATGCAGTGGCGAGTCCGAGGAAAGCCAGAAATCCCATCACATCGGTAACGGTGGTGACCAGTACGCCACCCGCCAACGCAGGATCAATTTGCAGTTTACGGAGCACGATAGGGAGACCTGCGCCCGTCACGCCCGCCGTGACTAAATTGATCAACATGGCACAGGCAATAATGACGCCAAGCATCGGGTCGCCGAACCACAGCCACGCGGCAGCGGCAATCACGGCGGCCCAGAGCAGTCCATTGAGCAGCCCGACTAATGATTCGCGGCCGATAAGCCACAACTCGTTGCGATGATTGATTTGACCCATCGCCATAGCGCGAATCAGGATCGTCAGGCTCTGTGTGCCCGCTATACCCCCCATGGAGGCCACAATCGGCATCAGCACTGCAAGTGCGACCACTTTCTCAATGGTGTCCTGAAACAGATTGATCACCGAAGATGCCAGTAACGCCGTACCAAGATTGACGCCCAGCCACACGGCGCGGCGAGGTGCCGACTGCCATACCGTCGCAAAGGTATCTTCCTCTGCCAGACCGGCAAGCGAGGTCAGGGAGTGATCTGCCTCTTCTCTGATGACATCCACTACGTCGTCAATCGTAATCCGTCCGAGCAGCTTGCCGTCATCATCGATCACCGGCGCAGAAATCCAGTCATTTCGCTCAAATCGCCGCGCCACCTCGGTCGCGGGTGTATCGGCGGCGATGGCCTCTTGGTCAGTGATCATCATCTCCCGAACAGACACGGCGGGGTCAGATACGAGCACGGTCCCGATTGCCAGCAGCCCTACAAATCGATCGCTGCGGTTCACCACGATGAGACTGTCGGTATTGGGCGGGAGCTCCGTATGCCGGCGGAGATAGCGCAGAACCACATCCAGCGTCAGATCTGCGCGGATGGTGATGGTGTCGGTGCTCATCAAACCGCCCGCAACGTCATCAGAAAAGCTCAACACTTTCTGAAGGCGCTGGCGGTACTGCTCATCCATGATCGCCAGCACTTGACCGGTCACCTCGTCGGGTAACTCATGGAGGATGTCGGCGACGTCATCATCATCCAGCTGTTCGACAATCTCGGCCAGTGCCTCGGGCTCCCGGTCAGCCAAAGCGGCGTTGCGGAGTTCGTCTGGCAATTCGTTGACGACCAGCACTTCCTGCTCAGGTTCGAGAAGGCCAAGCAACAGCGCGCGGTAGTCAGGGGGTGAAGAGCTGATCAAATAAGCGACGTCACCGGGTGACATCTCAGCCAGAATACCCGCGACGTCGCCCAGCGTGCGAGACCGCAGGGCGAGTTCAAGACGTTCTGTCTTGGTGGGGAAATTGGCGGGTGAGTTCACAGCGGGATCTCCTCTGAGGTCGCCATTATCCGCTACCGACTCTGAAGATCTACCCGCGAAAATGCCTTTGTGACTTATTCCAGCTCGTCGAACCCGCTGGCAAAAAGCGCTTCCAGCGCAATCATCGCGTCGTTCGCGTCATGGCCAGAGATCGCCACGCTGAGCTCTGCGCCGCAAGGTGCAGCCAGCATGAGTACCGACATGATGCTTTTCGCATCGATCTCCTGATTTTGATAGCTGATACGAATGTCGCTGGTGAATCGGGCCGCACAGTCCACCACTTTCGCGGCGGGCCGGGCATGGAGGCCAAGCGGATTAATGACCGTGATCGTCTTTTCCATTCTCAGCTGCACGCCTCTTGCAGGTCTCGATGGCGAATTTGGGCCGCAGGAAACTGCGCGATCAGGTCTCGATGTAACTTCTCGGTCAGATAAACGGAGCGATGCTGACCGCCAGTGCAACCGATGGCAATCGTCATATAGCTTCGATCGGACTGGTCGAAGTCGCGTAAAACGCTAGCGATGAAGTCTTTCAGTTTGTCGAAGAAAGTAAGGCATCGCGGATCATTTTCCAGAAACTGGATGACTTCTGTGTCGAGACCGGTCTGGGGGCGCAGTTCGTCTCGCCAATAGGGATTGGGCAATGCTCGGGCATCAAAGACAAAGTCGGCGTCCGTCGGAACGCCACGTTTAAAAGCAAAAGACTCGAACAGCACCGAGAGGCCATCTCGCTGCTGAACGACACGGCTGGTGATCATATCCCGCAGTGCTCGCGGGGTGAGATCGGTGGTATCGATAAGTAGGTCCGCATTCGCCGCGATCGTCTCGAGATGCTTCCTTTCGCGTGAAATGGCCTCGGGTAGAGAATTGTCAGGTCCCGCAAGCGGGTGTCGGCGTCTGGTTTCGCTGAAACGCTTCAACAGCACCTGAGGTTGAGCATCCAAAAAGATGATGAGCCTATCGGGCAGCGTAGCCAGATGTGACATCAACTCAGAGTTGTCGTGAGCTCCGATTTTAATAGCGCGCGCATCGACGCAGACGGCAACGCCCCGGAAACGTTCGTATTCCGGGTGACCCATGATCTCCTCTGAAAACTCGGGTAACAGCCTCGGTGGGAGATTGTCCACACAGTAGTATCCCTCGTCCTCTAGGAGTCGCAGTGCGCTACTCTTGCCAGCGCCCGAGCTGCCGCTGATGATGATGAGCTTGGGTGTCATGCAGCGTCACCACTTACCAGGAGTTGTTTCAGGGCCTCAGGGTCTTGTGTCTGGCGCACGCGTTCGCGCACCTCTGCGTTTGAGAAACTTCGCGCTAAGGCGGCCAGTAACTTCAGATGAGCTTCTGTCGCCTCCTCGGGCACCAGCAGTACGAAAATGATATCAACGTCCTGGCCGTCTGCAGAGCCGAAGTCAATAGGTTCTTGTAAGGTCACGAGACAACCGGCCGCCACAGCGCAGTCATTTATGCGGCAATGGGGGATGGCGATCCCTTCTCCGATGGCTGTGCTGCCCAATTTTTCTCGTGCCAGCAGCGCGCGATAAATGGTTTCGCTACAAAGATTTAGTGCGCCGCCCATCGCCTCGGCCGCACGCTCGAACACGCGCTTTTTGCTGAGCAGGGATTGCTGGCTCAGCGCCTGAAAGTGGCCCAGGGTCATTGCGCTTGGGTCAGACATCGATCAATGGCCCCGGTGTTTTTCCTTGTGCTTGATCACCTGTCGATCCAGCTTGTCAGCCAGCGAATCGATGGCGGCATACATATCATCTGATTCGGATGAGGCAAATAGATCCGCGCCCGCAACGTGAAGGTTGGCCTCTGCCTTGTGCAAATGTTTCTCGACAACGAGTGTCACCTCTATGCGGGTTATGTGGTCGCCATGACGCTCAATCGGTACCAGTTTCTCCTCTACATGCTGCCGGATAGCTGGCGTCACATCCAAGTGGTGTCCACTAATAGTCAGGTTCATTTCTCACTCCTTGCCCGATTCTTGCCAATTCAGTTTAGACGTTTGCGTTCATTTGAGGGAGGGATCGCAAGTTGCTCGCGATACTTTGCGATCGTTCTGCGGGCTACTGGCATATCCCGCTCCTTGAGCAGCGCACACAATTTGGCATCGCTCAGCGGCTTTCGAACATCCTCGTGGGCGACCAGTTGTTTGATCGCAGCCTTAATTGCGGTGGAGGCAATGTCGCCCCCTTGATCGCCCGTCACTCTGCTGGAAAAGAAGTACTTCAGCTCGAAAGTGCCCCGCGGTGTGTGCATGTATTTTCTGGTGGTCGCGCGGGATACGGTGGACTCGTGCAGGTCTACCTCCGCTGCGATATCTGCGAGCACCAGCGGTTTCATGCCGATTTCACCGACCTCCAGAAAGGCTTTTTGGTGCTCGACAATCTTGGCTGCGACTTTGAGCAATGTCTCGTTGCGGCTTTGCAAGCTTTTCATGAACCAGCGGGCTTCTTGTAACTGTTCTTTCACATATCCTTTGTCGGCTGCCGATCCGTCGCTCAGCATGGCAACATAGTGATCATTAACTCGAAGTCGCGGGGCGACTTCAGGGTTCAGCTCCACTTGCCAGCGGCCATCGCTCAGCCGGACAAATACGTCAGGTGTGACGTACTCCGTCTGCTCACTGCCGATTGAGGCGCCGGGCGTTGGATCAAGCGAACGAATCAATTGGATAGCACCGTCGAGTTCGCTCTCGCTGGCACGGAGTTTTCTGGCTAATTGGCGAGGGGGTGCTGTGGGTAGCTGCGCGAGGTGACGGCCGACGAGTGCCCCCGCAACATCTCGATATGGCGTATCGCTTGGTAGCTGTCTTAACTGGATGAGCAGACACTCGCGCAAATCTGTGGCGAAAATGCCTGGCGGCTCGAAGTGCTGTAACCGATGCAGCACAGCGAGCACCTCGTCGAGGTCCACGTCGTCCAGGCCGAGATCGGCGTGAATGTCCTCTGCGGTTTGCGTGAGACGGCCATCGCTGTTGACGGCATCAATCAGCGCCATAGCGATCAGGCGGTCGGTGTCTGAAAAACGCGTCAGATTGAGTTGCCAAAGTAAATGGTCCCGCAGGGATTCCTCTTCAGAGTCCTGTTCGGAGAAATCGGCCTCAGCAGCAAGGCCGGATGTCGGCGGCGCCGAGGAGGGGAGTACGTCTTCCCAAATGGTGTCAACGGCCAGATCTTCGACGGCGTCCTCCGACGCGGCTGCCTCCGCAAAATCGAGGTCAACCTCCTCCGGCTGTTCACTTTCACGCTCTAGGAGTGCATTGCTCTCCAGCGTCTCTTCAATGATTTGTTGCAAATCGACGGTGCTCAACTGCAGCAATTTGATGGCCTGCTGCAGTTGCGGGGTCAGGGCCAGTTGCTGCCCTAGTTTGAGCTGAAGCGCTTGTTTCATACCACGGATAATCGCTCGCTGGGGATCCAGTGTATCGCCCCAACGTTGTCGTGCAAAGAAGTTGGCAAGAAAATTGCTAATGTTCAACTCGCCGCTTTTTTCATTGGCGAGTTCAAAAGCGGGGTGAACGTGTGGTGCGTGCGGCAGGGCTTGCCGCCAGGCCGCTTTTCGCTCAGAGAGAGAAGTGCTCTCCGAGGTAGGTTTCCCGAACCCTGTCGTTGGCCAGCACCTCAGTCGGCGTGCCGGATGCGATGACATGTCCCTCGCCCACGATGTAAGCACGCTCGCAAATATCCAAGGTTTCACGGACATTGTGGTCCGTGATCAGTACGCCTATGTCGCGGGCTTTGAGATGAGAGATGATGTCTTTGATATCGGAGATGGAGATGGGATCGACGCCTGCAAAGGGCTCATCTAGGAGGATAACAGTGGGCTCGGTGGCGAGCGCACGGGCGATTTCGACTCGCCGACGTTCGCCGCCAGACAGGGCCTGCCCCAGCGAATCAGCCAAATGGCCAACATTGAACTCCTCGAGCAGTGAGTCGGCCAGCGAGTGGCGCATTTTTCGCGTCAGTTCGGGGCGTGTCTCAAGAATCGCCAACAGGTTATCTCGCACCGACAGCTGCCTAAAAACGGATGCTTCCTGCGGCAGATAGCCTATGCCCGCGCGCGCTCTGCGATGCATTGGCATTGCCATAAGCGATTCGTCGTCGAGGCGGATATCACCGGCATCGGCTTCAACAAGACCCACGATCATGTAAAAGCAGGTGGTTTTGCCTGCGCCATTCGGGCCCAGCAAACCGACGATTTCACCAGCGCTGACTTGCAGCGAAACGTCCTTCACGACGGGCCGACCGCCATAGGCTTTGGCGAGATGATGTGCGCTAAGGGTGCTAGCCATCGGAAGTATCACTGCGCAGGTTTTCGGGTGGAATCACAACTTCAACCCGATCGGTCCCTTCGGCGCCCGGTGTGCCTGCCGCCCTGACAGTGCGCTGACTGACCAGATAATCGATTTGACTGCCAGAGAGTATGGAGCCGTCTTGTGCGATCCGCGCATCTTTCAATAACCGAACAAGATCCTGGGATCTGACATATTCAATGCGCAGTGCCGAGGCGTCGACAGGCGCCTGATCGGCTGTTGGCTGCTGTACCAGCGTCGCCGGCTTTCCGGTAGCTACGATTTTATCGGCTTCGTCGGTGTTGTGGCGGATAGAGAGCGTATCTGCAGTGATCACCAGTGACCCTTGAGTGAGTACAACATTACCCTCGTAGCGGGTTTCGCCCGCCATTTCATCCCTGACTGCCACGTCAGCAACAATCTGGATGGGTTGATCCCGATCTGAGTCCAGCGCCGTAGCCCAGCGAGAGAACGTCAGGCCCTGAACTGTAAGCAGAACCGTCAATAGCATAGTGGGCAGCGAGTGTGTCAAGCGGGGCATTTCAGGCACTGTCCCGAGTGTGTCTCTGCATGGTTACTATTCATATTCCGTTTTGACATCGCCCTTCAGTGTCGCCACGCTGCTTTGTAAATCCAGCTCAAATGCCGAGCCTGTCGTGCGACTACTCCGGCTTGTCATCACTACTTCTTGCTCGCCCTGGGCTCGCTTTTGGTCCATGTAAAGCCGCATGGACTCTGTCTGCACCGTCGCGTCTCTGGTTCGCTCCAGTACTGTGACTCCATTTTTGAGTTCAAGTTCATTGATGTCCTCAAAGAAAACCCCAGCCGCTGCAACAACATCCCAGACCGCGCCGTTTTCTGCCTGCGCTCGATAACGGATTTCGCTGAGTGTGGTTTCTTCGCTGTTCTGCCATTGGGTCGCCTCGCCGATTTCCAGAACGTCCGATGCGGCGCCGTCCTCAGAAAAGTGTCGTCGTGTACCTTCGAGCAGGTAGCTCGCGATCAGTTGCTCTTCCTCCAGATCAATCTGCTTGACAGGCAAAGATTCTGGAGCGAATGACTGCCAGAGCGCGACGGCTAGCGCGACAATGCCCAAGGTGATCACGGCGCCTCTCATCAAAAGGTCCTGATCAGATCAGACAGGCGATCCTGAGACTGCAAAATAAAATCAGCTAGCGCTCGAACCGCACCCGCCCCTCCTGGTAGCGGCGCGATCCAGTCTGCACACTCACGAACCGGCTCAACCGCGTCATTGGGGCAGGTGGCCAGCCCCGCGAGATGGAGAGCGCCCAGATCAGGCAGGTCGTCACCCATATAGGCGACCTCCGCGGCGCTGAGTCCCTTTGCAGTCAGCAGCTCTTCGAGCGCTGAACCCTTGTCTTCACGGCCTTGAATCACCGTGTCGATCCCCAGCTCGCTGGCTCGCCTTTCCAGAGCCTCTGAAGATCTGCCCGTGATGATCGCCACATCGATATCGCAGCGCTGAAGCAGCTTGATGCCCAGTCCATCCTTGATATTGAAGGGCTTGGTCTCGGGTTCTGACATGGCCCGGTAAAACAACGTGCCGTCGGTCATCACGCCGTCGACATCCAGCGCTACCAACTTAATTGACTCCGCTTTTTGCGCCGCGCGACCTGTCATGAGATGCCCGCCTTCAACAGCGCTAACAGCGTGACGACGCCGAGAATCGTGTTCTGATCATCGACGACTACCAAGGCGCTGATCTGATGCCTCTCCATCAGAGCCATTGCCTCGGCAGCCAACAACTCCTGATGCACGGTCCGCGCGTCAGCAGTCATTACCTCAGTCAACGGTGTGGTGCGAAACTCGGTGCCATTTTCGACCGCTCGCCGCAGATCTCCATCTGTAAAGATGCCCAGCAGTCGGCGGTCTTCTGAGGCGATGGTGGTCATGCCCAGGCCTTTGTGCGTCATCTCAAAGATCGCATTGGCCAGTGCCGCGGTGGGTGTAATTGTCGGAATGTCGCTGCCGCTGACCATCACATCGGCAACGCGAAGGAGCAATCTCTTGCCCAGTGCGCCACCCGGGTGGGAGAAGGCAAATTCCTCGGCCGTGAAACCCCTCGCTTCAAGAATGGCGATCGCCAGCGCGTCGCCCATGACCAGTGCAGCGGTCGTACTGGACGTCGGTGCCAGATTCAATGGGCAGGCTTCTGTTTCCACGGAGGCCAGTAGATGCACGTCGGCAGCCTGCGCCAGCTCAGAGGTATCACTCCCGGTCATGCTGATCAGCGGAATACCGAGGCGCTTGATCAGGGGTAAAAGTGTGAGGATCTCGTGCGTGCTGCCGCTATTGGAAAGGGCGACCACACAGTCGCTCGCGGTGATCATGCCCATGTCGCCATGGGACGCTTCGCCGGGGTGCACAAAAAAAGCCGGCGTCCCCGTGCTGGCCAATGTGGCGGCAATTTTGCCCGCGATATGTCCGCTTTTGCCCATGCCCGTCACCACCACACGGCCAGCCGTGTCGAGGATGCACCGGCAGGCGGCTGCAAAGGCAGGGCCTAATCCGCTGCCCAGGGCAGACACTGCGTCGGCCTCCATTGAGATGGTCCTTTGCGCAGAGTCGACGAAAAATTGATCGGTGTGGTTGGCCATGTTTTGTAGTTTCAGGACTCAGTCAAGGAGCTAAAAAGAGCCAGCCGTAATAAGCGATGTAGAGAGAAAGCAGTAACAACCCTGTTCCTCGCCCCAACGTGCCGGATCCGGACGCCCCATTCCAACGCCACAGCGCCGCGAGGGCAAGAACCAGAGTCGTGAGAAATACCGCGACCATGTCCCGACTGACCACGGCTGATTGGAGCGAGAGGCTGTCCCATAGGCCGGGAATGGCCAGCACCAACAGAATATTGAACATGTTTGAGCCGACGATGGCGCCCACTGCCATGTCGGCGTGACCTTTCAATGCGCTCATGACCGAGGCGGCCAATTCCGGCAGGCTCGTCCCCACGGCAACAATGGTCAGGCCAATGACCAGCTCTGACACACCCAATGCGGTGGCGATGTGGGTGGCGGCCCAGACCAGTAGTCGCGATGACGCGATCAATAATATCAACCCACCTATGAACGACAGCCATGCCAGTGGCAGCGTCAGGGTGGGTATCTCGCGTGCCTCAATGCCATCATCAGTTTGGCGAGCGTGCTGGCCGACACGAACAAAGAACAGCGCCAGCATGCCGAGCAAGACGAAGCTGTCTGATCGCGAGAGCTCAAGGTCATAGAGCAAGAACCAGGTGACGAGGACGACCAGCACCAGGAGGGGCAGATCAATCCAGATCGTGTCTCGTCCCAGCCTGATGCTGCTGAACAAGAGGGTGACACCCAACACCAGCCCCACGTTGGCGATGTTCGATCCCAGCGCATTACCCACGGCCAGCTCACCCGAGTCCGCCAGAGCAGACATGATGGAAATCAGGATCTCCGGTGCAGAGGTCCCGACCGAGACGATCGTGAGGCCAATGAGCATGGGTGTCAGGCCCGCCCGCTTTGCTATAGCGGAGGCGCCATCTACGAAGCGATCCGCGCTCCAGACGAGCGCCACCAAACCCACCGCAATTACCGTCGAGTACCACAACACGATATGCTTTCCTATTCCGTCCGTTTGGTGGGCAAGTGGGCTAAGCGACGATCAGGTATGATTGCGTGCGAAGGCGTTCTGTCAGTGAGAAGAGAGTCGATCATCGCTTCGCGCAAGACAGTCTAACCCACTCAATTCTCCTGTTGGCAGGTATTCACTTGTGGCAAATAGAAGGGGTGGCTTTGGGGGTTGAAAGGAGTTTGCTGTGTTACACCGATTAACGGGTCTGCTGGCCACTATTGTGCTGTGCTTGACGGTTGTTCAAAGCGGCCCAGTGCGAGCCGAGCAAGCGACTGCGGCTCAGAAGGGGCCAGCTGAGGTCATCAGTGATGTCACGGCACAGGTGATGACGGTAGTCGCGGAAGCCGATACCTATTTTGACCAAGACCCCGACCGCTACTACCAGGAAATCGACGGAGCACTCGCCGAGTTGGTGGACTGGCGAGGTTTTGCCACGGCCGTTATGGGCGAATATTACAGCCGTGGCCGTT
>ERZ802830.2062-NODE-2062-length-18551-cov-8.12819_pt1 | contig 18551 bp, 18 predicted proteins | sample MGYA00345654_ERZ802830 | MGnify/ENA primary metagenome ERZ802830 (study PRJEB30503, sample SAMEA104212375) | marine metagenome | biome: Westerlies Biome; feature: [SRF] surface water layer (ENVO:00010504) within the epipelagic zone...; material: water...
ATTACAAAAATCAAAAATGTATATATCATCACCAGCTTCAACTAAGATACAGGCTTCAGCTCGTCCAGGAGATGGAAGAGGGGATCTTGAACCGCAAACAACAACCTTTAATGTATCTTTATCATCTAAAAATGGTTCTGAGCTATTTAGTATATTTTTTAAACCAAAAATTAAGATCCTGTCTTGAACGGCATGTGAATTTAATGAAAACAAACCAATTAGATATATCGTGGTAACCGAAGCTATAAGTATTAATATTTTTTTCATATTAATTAAATAGTCTCTATATTTAATTGTCCTTCTAATCCAGCATCTCGATGAACATGAATCTTTTGATAATCAGGATCCATAGTCATTTCTAACATTGCTTTTCTGTTTGGATATTTTGCAATTGCAACAGCATCCCACAAGTCCTCAACCTCACCTAACATCAATCTGTTGACCTTGCCTGCAAAAATAAACTCACCACCATATTTTTCAACAAAATTTATAACTTCCTTGGCATAAAGACCATATGCTTCCTCTCCAGTCAAATTAGTATCCCGACCATCTTGATATAAAGCCTTATCTTTATATCTAAGCAAATTTACCATTGATATCGGCCCAACTTCTGATTCGTTTATAAAACCATTGATTTGCTCTTCACTTGGTAAAATCTTATTGGTTACTTGCATATATTATTCCCCTAAAAATACTATACTTACAATATAGTAGTTTAATTTTCATATTATATAAAATTTAATCATGAATAGAGTAACAAGAGATACAGGTTCAAAATATCCAATCATTCAAGCGCCAATGGGATGGATAGCAAGATCTCAACTTGCATCAGCAGTTTGCAAGGCAGGCGGTATGGGCATAATAGAAACATCATCTGGTGAAATAGATAATTGTAAGAAAGAAATACAGTTGATGTCGAATCTTACTAATAAACCTTTTGGTGTGAATCTTCCATTATTATTTTTACAAGATGATTCAATGGTTAAATTTTGTGTTCAGTCAGGCGTAAAATTTGTAACAACTTCTGCAGGTGATCCAACTAAGTATATTAAGACCCTTAAAGATGCAGGAATAACTGTATATCATGCTGTACCAAGTCTAGCAGGAGCTTTAAAGGCGTATAAAGCTGGAGTTGATGGTCTTGTTGTTGAAGGAACTGAGGGCGGAGGTTTTAAGAGTCCTGAAGAAGTTGGATTATTAGTATTAATTCAGTCTATAAAGCAACATATAGATATTCCAATAATTGCAGCTGGAGGAATTATTGACGGAGCTGGAATGGCGGCTGTATTTGCTGCTGGTGCAGAAGGTATCCAAATGGGAACAAGATTTGTGTCTAGTAAAGAAAGCCCCGTTCATGATAATTTTAAAAATAAAATATTAAAATCTGGAATAGATGGAACTATTGTATTGAACAAGACTTCAAAACCTGTGATAAGAGCTCTTAAATCAAATTTAACACATGATATTAATCAAAAAGGACATATGGATATGTCATCAATGATAAAAATACAAGATCTATATTTTAAAGGAGATATGGAGGCAGCTCCTGCATTATCTGGCCAGTCTTCAGGACTCATAAATAAAATAAAGTCAGTTCAACAAATTATTGATGAAACAATAGAAGAATTTAATATAATTTGTAAAAAAATGGGGGACATTAGTTTTTAAAAACTATGCCTGTAAACAACAAAATAGACGAACGAAATAAGGATATAAAAATATATATTAATGGATCATTTCATAATAGAGATGATGCAAAAATTTCAGTTTTTGATAGCGGTTATTTGTTAGGTGATGGCATCTGGGAAGGCATACGATTAGTTAAAAATGAGTGGATGTTTTTAGATGAACATTTAGAAAGATTGTTTGAGGGCTGTAAAGCAATAGATATAGAACTAGATTTGTCATGTGGTCAAATAAAAGATGCAATTTTTAAAACACAAAAGATTAATAATATGGAAGACTCAGCTCATGCAAGACTCATGATTACAAGAGGAAATAAAGTTAAGCCATTTCAACAACCATCTTTATCAGATGGAATTAATTTTGTAATTATCATGGAGCATTCTGATTCTGAAAACATTAAACAAGGCTTAAATCTTGTCACTGTTCCGCAGGTTAGGGGATTGCCAATGTCACAAGATCCAAAACTTAACAGTCATTCAAAACTTAATTGTATCTTAGCTTGCATACAGGCTAATAAAGCAGGAGGAGATGAGGCTCTAATGTTAGATCCATATGGCTTTGTTAATACAACGAATTCTTGCAATTTCTTTATTGTAAAAAATAATGAAGTATGGACCAGTAGTGGTGACTATTGCATGAATGGAATTACAAGATTAAAGGTTATTGAATTATGTAAAAATAATAATATCTCCGTCTTTCAAAAAAACTTTACTCTAGTTGATGTTTATTCATCTCAAGAAGCTTTTGTTACAGGGACTCTAGGTTCACTTACTCAAGTCATAGAAATTGATGGCCGAGCAATTGGAAATATTGATAATGGATGGCCTGTAACTGAAAAATTAAGATCATTATACAAAAACCTTCTCAATGGCTAAGAACATCATTATTGCTATGTGGTCTGGGCCTAGAAATCTTTCTACAGCATTAATGAGGAGTTTTGGAAATAGACAGGATGTAACCAATGTCTTAGACGAACCTTTTTATGGATCATATTTATTATCTACAAATAAAGAACATCCAATGAAAGATGAAGTAATCAATAGCCAACTTACTGACATCAATGATGTTAAAAATTTATGTATAAAAAATAATTCTGGTATCACATATCAAAAACATATGACTCACCATATCCTTGATAAAGATTTTAGTTGGCTAGACACATTAACTAACTGCTTTCTTATAAGAAATCCCGAAATGGTAGTAAAGAGTTTTATGAAATCATGGAAAGATGGAGATTTTGAAGATATTGGATTTAAACAACAACACGATATATTTAACTATGTTAAAAATTATCTTAATGAAAAACCATTAATAATTGATGCATCAAAACTAAGATCTGATCCTGAAAGAGTTCTTACCAAGTTTTGTTTGTTGGCTGATATTGAATGGGACAAAGATATGTTGCAATGGTCGTCCGGTATTAAAGATTATGATGGTATTTGGGCATCACACTGGTATCCATCAGTTGTAAACTCTACGTCATTTAAGCCCGAAGAGCATAGAGAACTCATTCTCTCAGATAATGAAAAAAGAATAGTAGAAAGAGCAATGCCGATCTATGAAGATTTATATAAATATTCTATTTAATATTAAGAATCAGATTCTTCTATTTTTTCTCTAAGAAGAAGTTTTTTAAGACTAATTTTATCTTTTAAGGTCATTATATAAGCTGCAGCAGCTAAAATTAATATACCAGTTGCCTCGTAAATAATATTGATTGCATTGAGGTCTTTGCTTTGAAGGATAATCATTCTAGTAAGAGCTGTCATTGCAATAATTAAGGGTAAGGTTACAGGAATTCTATTGTTTGCATAAAAAGTTGCTACCATGCCTAGAACTTCAGCATATATAAATAACAAGAAAAGGTCACTGAGGTTAACCATCTCTTCATTTATCATCCTCACAATTTCAATACCAGATGCATAAATTGTTGAAAAAGCAATTATTAACAAGATAACTCTTTCAGATAACCAAATAAACTTTTGTACTATATTCAATTCATTCATGACTTCATTCTACATTTCTTGATTTAATAATACCAATTTATGATTTTGGTGGAAGTAATAAAAGTTGAGATGTCTTATCCATATATTCTTGATAATCAGCTCTATTATTTAAACTTCTTTTATCCATCATAGGACATGATATAAATATAAATAAAGCTAACATTAATGTTGGGCATAATATTGTCCACAGCGGCATTAATCCAGATGAAAGGCCCATAAAATAGATACCATACCAAAACAATACTTCACCAAGATAATTGGGATGACGAGAGTATTTCCATAATTTATATTTCATAGTCTTTCCTTGATTATTGATGTCACTTCTAAATTCTCTCATTTGTTCATCTGATATGGTTTCTAGTGCTACAGCTAAAAATGTAAACATTGATGCAAAATATAAATATGTATTAACTTCAATTTGTTTTGTGGATATATATAAAAGAGGATAAAGACCAAAATTTACAAGTAGAGTTGGAATTAAATGAATCCCAAAAAAATTATTAATTTCTGATTTAATTTTACTTGTATTTTTTAAATCAACATATCTAAAATCTTCATGATCAAATCCTTGCCAACTTATTATCCAATTTCTAGTTAACCGGGTTGCCCAAATAAGTATGGGTGAAAAAACAAGAACTATTAGTTCAATACTATTATCAAATGAAAAAGTCAGATATATAACTATTGGAACAGGGGCGATTGACCAAAATGGATCATATAAGCTTGAATTATTTAGAAAAAAACTACCAAAATATATAAATACTGTTGCATACAAGTGCCAAACAATAACCTTAGACCATATATTTGAAATAGATTCTGGTAATAGTATGTATGACAAATAAAATGAAATAGCATAAATGGCCACACATATTATTTGACTTATAAATTTTGATTTAAACATATTAAAAGGGGTCTTTAAGACCCCATTTTTCAATTATTTCATTGATGAATTATTTTTTAGACCAAGTAATAGCTAATTGAAATACCAATACAACTACTACAAATAATGTTTGTACAGTTCCGCCAATAGTTAATGGATTATCAACATATTGAACCATTCTTTCAGCAGACGCTGCACCAACATCAGCTAAAGATGTAACTGCTGCGTCTAAAATTGCCGCTCCAATTTGTTGTGTATAGAACGTCATTATGGCGACAAGAACACAATATAATGAAGTAAAAATCTTAGATGCCATATTAGCATCAGGTGAGTTATAGATATTATTTGCCATTCTAAAACCAAGCCAAATTAATATAACACAGCCAACAAAATACATAGAATTACTAATAAAACCTACATACATCATATTGAATATTTGATATTCAGTCATAATTTTCTCCCTTATTAATGAAATGAATTTTAATGATATTACATATTAACAATTAGTAAAAAAAAATAAATGTATATTATCCAGACATATCTAAAATTTTTATATAATTCTACTCATCATTTGTTTCTATTAATGTATTATTAATATTCATATAGGAGAGAATTATGAAAAAATATTTATATACTGCTCTTGTAGTTTTTTGTTTCAATGTAAACATAACTGCAGAAGAAGTAACAATGGAAAGTGATGGAACTATTATGGAGTTTAATTACTTAACAGTAACTGATCCACAGAATTTTATGATGGCTTTAGATAAGTTTGATAAATCTAAGTGTGCAGAAAAATGGAGAAGTGAATCAGACGTTGGCGTAAGTCTTTGGTCCTTAAGGGGATCTGGTAGCTCACATTTTATTTTGGTTGTATATGAAAATGCTGAAAAAATGGAAAAGGGAAGAGCTATATTTAATTCATGTAGTGAATCTGCATTTATGATCAAGTCTTTTCAAAAAAATACTGATACTGATAGATCATGGAATTGGGTTGCTGAAAATGTTGTAGCTGCAAGTCAATGGACTACAGATACAGTTTTTGCTAAGTATAATTTCAAAGTTGAAGAAGGCCACGAAGGTCACTATTTAAATTCATGGAAAAAAATGATGTCAGCTAACTTAGATAATGTGAATGGTTCATTTGGAATGAATAGAGTCCTTTTTGGAAACAGATATTCATCACATATGGTTTATGTTGGTAACGAATCATTAGATGCATTATTAAGTACTCAAAAGGCAGTTCTTTCATCAGATGCCTACGCAGAATTTTCAAAGGATATAAAAGACTATAGACAAAATTTTAATGTCGAACTTGTATCACTAGTTAAATTTTATACTGGAGAGTGATATGAAAATTTATTTAAGTCTTTTTATTTTACTAGCTACAACATTAAACATACATGCAGATGATGCAGATGAAACAAAATCATTTCCTGGTTTAATTTCATCAGAAATATTTGATATGAAAAATGGAATGGAGCTGATTGTTGAAAGAAGAAAAACATGCAATCAGGGTGCTGTTGCAAAACATTTTCATCCTGCAGCAGGAACCTTAGTTTTTGTTCTTGATGGAGAATCCCAATCAAAATCAACAGGTATGTGGAAAACTTACTCAAATGGCGAATATTGGTTTGAAAGAACTGATTGGGTTCATGGTGGTGAAGCTGATGCACCTGATTTAGGCGATGGATGTTCAGATCTATTGGTTATTCGGGTAGCAGAATCTGGCAAAGAGCATACTATCTTTATTGACTAGATAACATTTAAATTAAAAAACCCGTTACCAAGCGGGTTTTTTTATATGTAAATAATTTGATTTAAATCTATATATAAATCATCATAATTAACTATTATGCATAAAAATAAACCTCATATAACTGAAGTAGTCCTAAGGGATGGCCAACAATCATTAATAGCAACAAGGATGACTATAGATGATATGAAACCTATTTTAAAACATATGGATAGTGTTGGATTTTCATCTTTAGAAGTTTGGGGTGGTGCCACATATGATTGTTGCTTAAGATTTTTAAATGAAAATCCCTGGGACAGATTAAGTATTTTTAAGAAATCTATAACAAAAACAAAGTTACAAATGTTGGTTCGAGGTAAGAATCTAGTTGGTTATAAACAATTTGATGATTCAATTATTTCATTATTTATATCTAATGCTGCAAAAGCAGGTATTGATATATTTAGAATATTTGATTCATTGAATGATATTAATAATATCCAGTCTTCAATTAAGTATGTAAATAAAGCTAAAAAGAACTCTCAGGGAACAATTTGTTATACAACTAGCCCTATTCATAACGAGGATTATTGGATTAAATTAGCCAAAGATATAGAAGACTGTGGTGCAAAATCTTTAGCAATTAAGGATATGGCTGGTTTGTTAAGACCTGGAGTTTGTTATGACCTAGTAAAAAGATTAAAAAAGAATATCAAAATTCCAATACACCTGCATACACACTCAACAACAGGACTGTCTGACGCAACCAATTATAAAGCTTACGAGGCTGGCGTTGATAATATTGATACGTCCATATCTTCTTTTAGCAATTTATATGCACATACGGCTACAGAGAGCTTCATGTCTATGATTTATGATGATAATTCTAATCCTTACGATATGAATTTGTTGTCAAAAATTTCAGCTTACTTTCAATCAATAAGACCAAAATATACTCAATATGAAGGTTCTATGAGAGGTGTTGATATTGATATGTTAATTAATCAAGTTCCTGGAGGCATGTTAAGCATTCTTGAAAAACAACTTACAGATTTAAAGAAATCTAGTAAGTTAAAAATGCTTATAAATGAAATACCAAAGATCAGAGAAGATATAGGATATGTTCCACTTGTAACACCATCATCTCAAATTGTTGGAGCTCAAGCATTAATGAATGTACTTGATAACAAAAGATATAAAACTTTAAATAAAGAATTCGTAGATCTTGTAAATGGTAAATATGGAAAAATCCCAGGAAAAGTCTGTGCTAAATTACAAAAAAAAGTAGACAAAAGTAATGCTACAAATTCTGATACTGATAACAAATTAAAAATACAAGATTATAAAGATGAGTTCAGTAGTTTTTGTAAATCTAATGATCTTAAAGACTATTCTAATAATGAAACTGATTTACTAAATTATATTCTCTTTAAAAAAGAATCTATGGATTTTTATGCAGCAAAAGATAGGACAACTACAAACGAAGTAATAGGACTCCAAGAGGGATTTGGTTTATATATTAACGACTAAAATTTAATTTTATAATTATAAATATCATGGATATAAATATCTGGAATGAAATAAAGGATGAGATTAATTTAAGGATTAATGCTGAGCCGTCTCTAGAACCATATTTATCATCCCTTATAACATCTCAAGATAGTTTTCTCGAATGCATTGCATCTATACTTGCTTCAAAACTTAATAGCAACGCATTGTCTTCTGACGATATAAAAAAATTTATAATAGATGTTTTTATGAACTGTGATGGAATTGAAGATTCATTAATTAAAGATTTAGTTTTTTTTAAAGATCATGATCCTGCTTGTGACTATTATTCAACTCCAATACTTTTTTATAAAGGTTACCAAGGATTAGCAACTTATAGAGCTGCAAATTGTCTATGGAAGAATAAAAGACATACGATGGCACTTTTTTTTCAAAATCGCGCCTCTGAGATATTCGGAGTTGATATTCATCCAGCAGCTGATATAAAAGGGGGAGTAATGATTGACCATGCCACTGGAGTAGTAATTGGAGAAACAACAACTATTGATGAAAATGTATCTATATATCAGGGAGTTACGCTTGGTGGAAAGGGTTTTGATACAGGAGACAGACATCCAAAAATAAAATCTGGTGTATCTATTTACGCCTCAAGTACAATTTTGGGTAATATAACTCTTGGTAAAAATTCTACTGTTGCCGCTGGTAGTCTTGTATTAAAAGATGTAGAGCCAAACACTCGGGTCGCTGGAATACCAGCTAAAGTTATTACTTAGACATTTAAACTGAATCAGATATAGAGCGTTCTTCTTTACTCATATCCTCCTCAATGTGATCAAATAATACACTCGACATATATCTTTCAGCTGTATCTGGAAGCATACATAATATGTTTGAACCTTTTTTTGCTTTTTTTGCTATCTCTGCTGCAATTGCAAAAGTAGAACCACCAGAAACACCTGTAATAATTCCTTCTTTTTTTGCTAATTCATTTGCCCAATATATTCCTTGCTCCCCTGAAACAGGTATTAGCTCATCAAAATATTTGTTATCAATAGATTCTTGCAGGACAAGCGGTATGAAATCAGTTGTCCAACCCTGAATAGGATGAGGATTCCATTCTGGATGAGGATTAGATGCGGAACCATCGTCGTTTCGTTCTTGTTTAGTATTGCTACCAATAAGTTGTGCAGCATCTGGCTCAGTAATAACTAGCTTAGTGTTTGGTAACTTTTCTCTTAAAACTCTTGCCACTCCAGTAAATGTTCCCCCAGTTCCGTAACCTGAAACCCAATAATCTAATCCTATATTCTTAAAATCGTTATATATTTCTTGACCCGTTGTTTTTTCATGAATATCAGCATTATCCTTATTTTCAAACTGCCTCGCAAAAAACCAGTCATTTGTAACAACAAGATCTTTTGCTTTCTTATATGCGCCTGTTCCTCCTTCAGATGCAGGAGTAAGTATGACTTTAGCTCCTAGAAACCTCATTAGTTTTCTCCTTTCTATAGAGGCGCTATCTGGCATTGTTACCACTAATGGGTAATTTTTAGCAGCACAGACCATAGCTAATCCTATACCAGTATTTCCACTCGTTACCTCAACAACTGTTTGCCCTTTAGTTAGTACACCATGATTTTCAGCATTTTCAATTATGCTTTTAGCAAGTCTATCTTTAACAGAACTGGCAGGATTAAAAAACTCAGCTTTAACATATAAATTAGTATCGTTAATATTTATATTATTTAGTTTAATAGACGGCGTGTTGCCAATTGTATTTAAGATATTATCAAATAACATTTTAATAGAGATTTTGGGCTAGTTTTTCTAAATTAGATTTAACTTCTTTATTATCAAGGTGAAATAGTGATACTTCTTTTTTCCAGTCACGATCTTTAAATTTTTCCATACCAGACTCAAACCAATTTTCTTTTAAGTAATCTATATTCTGTTTAACCTTTATGTCCACATAGACTAACCATTCTCTAAAATCATGTTCCTCAATTTGATTGAAAATTTCATTACACTTATCAAAATTTTTATTTAAATAATAAGCAAAAAATAATTTTTTTAAAGGCCTATCAGAATTACTATCCATTGCTGGTATAGGCTCTTTTTCATACATGGTCTCAAAAATCTTAATTCCGTTATCAATTTCACCATTTCTAATTAAAGAATCACCATAAGCAGATAATACAAAGGTATGATTTGGATTGGCATTGTAAGCTTTATTAGCATAAACCTTAGCTTGTTTAAAATTATGAAGTGTTATGTTGGCTTCAGCTAAAATTCTATTTGTATTCCAATCATTATCATTTAGTTCGTTAGCCTTACTTAATGCCCCAAGAAATTCTTCCATATTTTTTGGATCGTCATCTCTAAATCCCAAAGTCATGGCTTGACCAATAGTACATGCTTTCCAAGAATAAGGCAGTGGATTAGTCTCATCAGCCTCTATTGCTGCATCCAACATTTTAATTGCTTCAGCATTTGCATCTTTATCAAACTTCTGATTTAAAGCTCTCCCTTTTAAGGTATATTCATAAGAAGTCATATTATCGGTTGGTTTTCTATGTGCTCTTTTAAGACTAGATATTTCTATCTCGCCGACAATACAATTAATAATTTTGGTAACAATCTCATCTTGAATATCAAAAATATCAGTTTTAGTTTTATCAAATTTGTTACTCCATATAACTTTATCATCAGTCATATCACTTAACTCTACTGAGATCCTTAGTCTATCATGTGATGTTCTTATACTTCCTGAGACTATAAAATCAAAACCCCACTCATCTTTAAATGATTCAGTTGTATAGTCTTTTCCCTTAAATGCAAAGCAAGTTTTTCTAGTAGCAACTGATATTTCTTTAACCATAGACAACTCAGTAATTAAATCTTCAACAATTCCATCAACTAAAAATTCGCTATCAGTATCATCATTTAAGTTTTCAAATGGTATAAGACCAATTTTTGGTTTGTAGTCCTCATATTTTTCAAAAGTTTTATTAATATTAGCTAGACCTTTTTCGTCTATAGATTGTCTTTTAATAATATATGTAATTACCATTAAAATAGGAAAAATTGCCAGTAAACCAATAAACAGATACTGCATAAAAGATTCCTTAGCTAGACCCATTATATTAACTGTTGATATGTTATCTGTGACAATGCTTGTAACTTGAATTAAAGCAAATGAACCAACCACATATCCAGTAGCAGTTTTAATTAGCAGAGTGCCAATATTATGCAGTTTTATCTTTATAAAATGTATAGCAATATTTAATTTCTTCATATTTAATAAAATAATAAAATAAAAGATATAAAAAATACATAATTATATATAATCAATGTTATGAAATTTATACATACTTTAATAATATCTACCATTTTAATCACACCAGAACTCTCAAGTAATGACCTAAATAATAATGAAGAATGTAATAGTTCTAATGTAAGTACCGAAGAGAGAGCTTTTACCAATACATTTTCTGGTATTTTTAATGGTAAAAAAATTAACTACGTGGCCAGTCTTAAAGAAAAGATCTTGTATGAGAAAGATAATCCAGATGAGCCAATGGCCTCATTTTTTTATACTGAATATATTGCAGAAACAAATGAAAATAGGCCTGTAATATTTAGTTTTAATGGTGGGCCTGGTTCAGCTTCATTATGGTTGCATATGGGTGTCCTTGGACCAAAAGTTATAAAAGTTCCCAGTGATGCATCAGACGATGGCGCTCCTCCATACAATATAGTTGATAATAATTTATCTCCTTTAAGTGATGCTGACTTAGTATTTATAGATCCTATTGGTACCGGCTACAGCAGAGCTATTGGCTGTCATGAAGGTGAGGAATTTTGGGGTGTTAATGAAGATCCAAAAATTATTGCTGAATTTATTAGAAGATGGATCTCAGATAATAATAGATGGAATTCACCAAGATATATTCTTGGAGAGAGCTATGGTGGAATAAGAGGGCCACTTTTAGTTTCAGAATTAAGATCAGGAGATTTAACTCCTATAGAGATAAATGGACTGTTAATGGTGGCTCCAGCTTCAGATTATCAATATTTAGTATTTCATCCAGGTAACAATAGCCCTCATTATGGTTTTTTACCATCTTATGCAGCTACCGCTTATTATCATAATAAGGTTGATACTAATAAATCACTTCAAGAATTTTATAATGAATCTAAGGATTTTAGTCTTAATGAATATGGTCCCGCACTATTAAAAGGTTCTAGAATTAAAGACAATGATAAAAAAATATTAATTGATAAATATTCTAAATTTACTGGCTTGAGCAAACGTTTTGTTGAAGATTTTGATATGCGCATTGATCCATCTAGCTTTAGAAAAGAGCTACTTCGTGATGAAGGTTATTCTGTTGGAAGATTAGATTCAAGATATAAGAATAAAGATTATATGAGTGGAGGGCAGCATTCAGATACAGATGTATCAAGTGAGGGCTTTATGTCAGCATATGTAACTGCTGTCCATACTTGGTTTTCTGAAATTGGTGTTGAAATGAAAATGTTATACCAAAGTGGAGATAGCGATGTTTATTTCAGTTGGAAACATCCTCAACAATGGAAAGGAAATGATTTTGGATACGTTAATACAGTTCCACATATAGCAAGGGCACAAAGATACAATAAAGATTTTAAAGTTTATGTGTCCTGTGGCCTATATGATCTAGCAACACCTTGTTTTACTGCAGAAAATTTTATGAATGATAATTCTGTAGATATGAGTAGGGTGGTTTTTTCAGAATTCGAAGCTGGACATATGATGTATAACCATCAACCATCTTTTGATAGATTTTTAGAAGAAGTAAGAAATTTTATAATAAATGAATAGGAATAATTATGAAACATTTAGCTATTGTATCTTTCCCAGCAAACGCTGAAACTCTTGCCACATTAAAAGATGCATTAAAATCAGCTCTACCTGACACAAGAGCTTTTGATGGATGTCGCTCTGTTGACACATATATCGAACAATCAACTAACACCATTCACTTGATTGAAGATTGGGAGACTTTAGAGCATCAGCAAAAATATTTAGAATGGAGAGTTCAAACAGGACTATTGGATATGCTTGATCCTCTATTGAGTGGAGGTGCTGCAAATTTAAAAGTCACTATATGCGGCCCACAAAACACTGATATTTAGTACTATTTTTTTATTATGGATTTATTTTTGAACTAGTTCCTAATCCTGATCCATAAACTACAGCATTCAACCAAAGTCTATTTGTACCTAAGCTCGATCCTCTAAAATTTGGTTCCCCAGCAAATAATATAATTTGACCCTTGCCGTATCTCTCACGTGTAAGATAAGCCGAGTTTGCTATCCTTTGTGAAGCCTCGGGCCAAACTAAACCACTCATCTTTACATTTAAATCTTTATTTGGAGGTATATCAGACCAATTGATAGACCTGTATTCCTCTCGATCACTATTAACAAGTTGTCCAATTCTAACTGCAGCTTCTGAATTTCCACCAGTCATTAATACAGGATAATTTGAATACAGTAATGGTATATTTTTAGGTGTTCCAAACGTTAACCAATGTTCTGAATCTATTCTTCCAGCAACAATAGCCCCAGATGGCATAAATAAAGACTGCCATTTATCTCTTTTTTCAAGCTCATCTTTTGAATATTTTGTTGTACTTGATTCCCATGGATAATTAACTTCAAAAGATAATTTATTATTTACTTCAGGTATATCTATCATTTCATCTAATGATAAAAATTCTCTCTGAAGATCCATGTTGTAATTATCAATTTCATCAAAGGTATTTTGAACAGTTTTAACTGACCCAATGCCATTATTACTAGATATATATCTTGAACTTCCATTGTGAGCTATTAATGTCCCACCTTGTTCTACCCAATCAGATATTATATTTAACTGATTAGAATCAATATTTGAATATCCGCTTGGAAGAATTATTGTATTGTAACGTCGCAAATCACCATAATTAACCAATGATGCATCAAGTTGACTATGTCGTATACCTAAATGATGATCAAGAGACCACCAACTTACACCAACATCGTATGAACTAAAACCACTATGACTTAATAATGCTATCTGTGGTCTATTTAATAAACGGAAATGTCTTCCTCCCCAATCTGGAAGTTCCTCCGCACCAAAACCACTGTCCACTGAATACAGTGAAACATTTAAATCTGTGGCAACTGAGTTAACTAAATCATTAAGATTTGAAATATTTGGATTATCCATTGCTAGAACAGCTACAGATCCTCTAGATAAATTATATGACGATAAAATAGCATCTTTATCTATAATCCTTACTTGAACATCCTGCTCCATAAGACGAGCTGCAAAAGTTACAGACCTGTCATCAATCCCATCAACTACCCACATCACAGAACTTTTTTGAGTATTTATTTTAGATGATTTTAGTTCCCAATTAACAAGATCTGTTTCTATATTTTCAGGAACAGTTACAGCAGGAAGCCCGTACATCATTGTCAAATTAAATGCCGTTGTGTCATACATAATAGATGAACCATTTTTTAAAGTAACTTGTCTCTCTTTTAACAGCACTGATTCTCTAATTTCAGCGTCAAATTCTAACATTGCAGCAATTAAGGGTGCTTCTGGTTGAAGATTAGGAATGATCATGCTGCCAATAGGAATTATAAAATCTTCTTGAGTCATACCATTTTGTTTCAATATGTTATCAACTTTTATAGGTTTAATATTCTCATAGATATTAATATCTTGTGCTTTAAGTTTCTCCGCAAGTGTATTTAATCTTGTTATATTTTTGTTAGGAAGAACTACAAAAGTTTGATTAGAATATTCTCCATTTTTTGAAACATTATATTTTCTTCCATCCCAATAATCCTTGTACATTGCTTTTGAGTTAACAGAAAGAGTTTTAAGATTACTTAGAGTGCTTACATATTGATGATGAACAGACTCTTTATACGATTGTATAGTTCCTTCAGGTCTTCTTACTCCATCTTCAGCCATTCTAGACTGCTCATATAGAATCCCTAAACTGCCTCGAAATTGAACATAAAATGAATAACCAGGATATAGATCTTCATGCCATTCTCCTGTATAAAAACGCCAGTTTCTATCATCAAAAGCAGAAGCTTGATCTTGAGCAAAGACATTCCCCCATTTAATTAGATCTTTATCAATATTAGTATTTATAGGCTCTCTTGGTGGCCCAGTCATAAAAGTATCTTGTGGTCCCATTTCATGACCATCAACCATAATTTGAGGTCTCCACTTATTGATCAATGGAACTCTACCTTGGGTTTCTGGTTGTGTTAAATAAATCCAATCTCTATTTAAATCAAAAAAATAATGATTTGTTCTACCATAGGGCCAATCACCGGTATGTAATAAGGATTGATCATCATAATTAGGTGCTGTTCCACGATATTGTTCTAGTGATTTAGAAAACCTATCGCGACCATCAGGATTCATCATGGGATCTATAATTACTACCATATTAGATAACATATCAAGAACTTCCTCATCCTTGCTTGCAATTAAATGATAGATTATCCCAAGCGCAGCATCAGCACCTGATGTTTCGTTTCCGTGAATTGAATATGCCATCCATGCTATAGCAGGTAAATTATCAATTATTTCCATTGCTTTTCTATCATTTAAATTTCTAGCGTCAGTTAACAAAGAAATATTTGATTGAATTTCAGATAGCCTATTAATATTATCTGGAGAAGATATAAATACAGCCATAAGAGGGCGTCCCTCATGTGACTTAGCGTATTCTACAACCTTAATCTTATCTGACTGAAGTGACCATGCTTTTATTGCATCAGTGATTTGTTTAGGATTTGCAACTCGTTCACCATAGCCAAAATCTAGATAATTATCAGGCTTATCAATATCCTTGGCATAATTACCATCTAAGATGTTATTTGGATATAAATCTTTAGAAAGTGAAGTTGGTTTCATTAAAGGATCTGCAAGCCCAGTTAATGAAAATACTAAGATTAACGAAAAGATTATTTTTTGTTGCATATTTATACCTAAGATTGTTTTTATATATATTAATTCAATTTTAACTATTTGTGCATGATAACAACCTAATGAATATCAATTATAATCAATTGAATTTTGAGATATAACTTTAAAAATTTAGTATATTATTAAACGATATGAATAGTGAAATCATCATAATTGTAGTTCAAATAATTGCAGCCCTAGGGGTTGTTGTGTCTGTTGTATATTTAGCAGTACAAATTCATCAACAAAATGAAATAACAAAAGCTCAATTTGGTCATTCGTTAACACAAAGAGTATATGAACGTTACTTCGCAACAACGAAAGATGCTGAATTCTCAGAATTTTTATCAAAAGATTGGAGTAGGGATGATTTAACAGATACCGAACAGTGGAGAGTAACAATGTTTGTAATTACTCTTCTTGTAGATATATTTGATGTATATGAAAAAGTAAAAAAAGGTTTTGTAGATGAAAAACATCTTGTGATGCGTATGAATGCATTAAAGTTTGGAACAATGAAAACTGATCTAGCTAGAAGTGTTTGGGATTATTGGAAACTAAGTAGAGATGAAGATTTTATCAAGTGGTTTGAAAGTGAGATATTTGATTCAAATGATACTATGGTAGATAAAGATATTGTTTCATCAGGCCTCAAATCAAGTTTAAGATAAAAAAGATTCTTTGGCATATTACAATTAATTAAATTAAGCCTATAATTCGCAATTCCATAACTAAGTACTAAAAATGTCAGTAGCTAATCTCAGAAATATTGCAATTATTGCTCATGTAGATCACGGTAAAACAACCTTGGTTGATAAATTGCTGCAGCAATCAGGAACACTAGATCGTAAAAATATGGACTCAGAAAGAATAATGGATTCCAATGCTCAAGAAAAAGAGAGAGGTATTACTATTACAGCAAAAAATACTTCAATTAACTGGAATGATCATCTTATTAATATTGTAGATACTCCAGGTCATGCTGATTTTGGTGGTGAAGTGGAGAGGGCGTTATCGATGGTTGATTCAGTGCTTTTATTAGTTGATGCTGTAGATGGGCCGATGCCTCAAACTAGGTTTGTTACACAAAAAGCTTTTGAGAAAGGATTAAAGCCAATAGTTGTTATTAACAAAATCGATAGACCTGATGCAAGGCCAGATTGGGTTCTTGATCAGGTTTTTGATTTATTTGATCGTCTTGGGGGAACCGATGAACAGTTAGATTTTCCAGTTATCTATACGTCAGCAATTGAAGGTATTTCAGGTTTAGATATTGATGATATGAAATCTGACATGAAACCACTAATGGAAATGATATTAGAAAAGGTGCCAGTTCCAGAGGTAAACATTGAAGGTCCATTACAATTACAAATTAGTGCACTTGATAGTAATAGCTATGTTGGTGTAATTGGAATTGGAAGAATTAAGCGAGGTTCTATAAATCAAAATAAACAAATTGTTGTAATTGATAGAGAAGGTAAAACAAGAAAAGGTAAAATTCTTCAGGTGATGGGATATCAAGGACTTAAGAGAGTTGAAATAGAAAATGCCACAGCAGGATCAATTGTCTGTATAACTGGAGTAGATAAACTTAATATTTCAGATACTGTATGTGATCCTTCAAGTGTAGAGGCATTACCACCATTATCAGTTGACGAACCAACAGTTAGAATGACTTTTCAGGTTAATGATTCTCCATTTGCCGGTAGAGAAGGTAAATTTATAACATCACGAAATATAAAAGAAAGACTAGATAAAGAATTAATATCAAATGTAGCCTTAAGAGTTGCTCAAGGTGATAGTCCGGATAAATTTATTGTTTCAGGAAGAGGTGAACTTCATTTATCAGTTCTTATTGAAACTATGCGCAGAGAGGGATTTGAATTAGCAATATCGAAACCAGAAGTAATTCAAAAGGAGGTTGATGGTGAAATACATGAGCCATATGAACAAATTGTTATTGATATAGAGGATATACATCAAGGATCCATTATGGAAGAACTTGGTCCAAGGAAAGCAGAAATTCAAAATATTGAATCTGATAACAATGGTCGTATTAAATTAGAGTTTTTAGCTCCATCAAGAGGAATAATCGGCTTTAGATCGCATTTTTTAACAATAACAAGTGGAACTGGAATTATGACTAGTATATTTGACCATTACGGACCTGTTAAATCTGGTGATATTGCTAAAAGAATAAACGGTGTTATGTACTCTATGATTGCTGGTAAAACACTTTCTTATGCATTATTCAATCTTCAGAATAGGGGAAAGCTCTTTCTTGGTCATGGTAAGGAAGTTTATATTGGACAAATCGTTGGTTTACACTCACGAGATAATGACCTACCTGTTAACCCAACTAAAGCCAAGCAACTTACAAATATAAGAGCAGCTGGTACAGATGAAAACCTAATCCTTGTTCCACCAATCAACCATACACTAGAACAAGCATTAGAATTTATAGAAGATGATGAACTTGTAGAAGTTACTCCAGAATCTATTAGATTAAGAAAAAGGGGTAGAGTGCGTACATAAACGTATTTCATATTGAACAGGATATACATAACTTCGCATAATATATATTATGTTAACTTAATGATTCTTTAGTTTTAGTTATTTAAATTACAATAGTTATCTAATTAGTTTAAAATGCCCAAATATGTCAAAAGAAGATCAATTAGAGTTCGAAGGTGAAGTTATTGAAACCCTTCC
>ERZ802830.2065-NODE-2065-length-18535-cov-60.6669_pt1 | contig 18535 bp, 15 predicted proteins | sample MGYA00345654_ERZ802830 | MGnify/ENA primary metagenome ERZ802830 (study PRJEB30503, sample SAMEA104212375) | marine metagenome | biome: Westerlies Biome; feature: [SRF] surface water layer (ENVO:00010504) within the epipelagic zone...; material: water...
CAGTGCTATTGGCACAGCATAATGAAGTCATCGGTGTGGATATTTCGCCGGAGCGTGTGGATGCGCTCAATGCACGGAAGTCAACAATCATTGACGCAGAGCTGTCTGAGTACTTGGCCGAGCGGGATTTGAACCTGTCTGCGAGTACGGACTTGAAAGCCTCGGTTCAGGGTGCCGATTATGTGATTGTGTCGACGCCTACCAATTATGATGAAAAGACAAACTTTTTCGACACGTCCTCGGTTGAGGCAGTGATTGCTCAAGTTATCGAGAGCAAACCTAATGCGTGCATCGTCGTGAAATCAACAATTCCGGTTGGTTTCATGGATGATGTGAGGGAGCGTTTAAAGACTGATGCGGTGATATTTTCGCCAGAGTTTTTGAGAGAGGGTAAGGCGCTCTACGATAACTTGTATCCAAGTCGTATTATTGTGGGAGAGAAGTCGGAGCGCGCAGCGATATTTGCGAATTTGCTTGCAGAGGGTGCACTAAAATCTGACGTTGAACTTTTGTTTACGGGGTCGCGTGAGGCTGAGGCGATAAAGTTATTTTCGAATACATATCTCGCGATGCGTGTCGCGTTTTTTAACGAGCTAGACAGTTACGCGCTCGCTGGCGATATGAATAGTCGTGAAGTTATTGAGGGTGTGTCGCTAGATCCGCGTATAGGCAATCACTACAACAATCCATCATTTGGCTATGGCGGCTACTGCTTGCCAAAGGACACAAAACAGCTGTTGGCGAATTATGACGCTGTTCCACAGAATATCATACGCGCGATCGTCGACGCTAATTCGACCCGTAAGGACTTCTTGGCGGATGTGATTGTTAAAACACAGCCAAAGACTGTTGGGATCTATCGTCTTGTCATGAAGGATGGCAGTGACAACTGCCGACAGAGTTCCGTTCAAGGCATAATGAAGCGGATCAAGGCCAAAGGAATTGAAGTCATCGTATATGAACCAGCGTTGTTAAGGGACACATATTTTAATTCGAAGGTTGTAGCTGACTTGAATGAATTTAAACGTAAGGCTGACGTGATTGTTGCAAACCGAATGACTGATGAACTTGTAGATTCTAACCATAAAGTTTTTACTAGGGATTTATTTAATGAACATTAGGAAGGCCGTATTTCCTGTTGCTGGTTTTGGTACCCGCTTTTTGCCTGCAACGAAAGCGATGCCAAAAGAGTTGTTACCGATCGTTGATAAACCTTTGATCCAATATGCGGCGGAAGAGGCGATTGCCGCAGGGATCGACACGCTGATATTTGTGACGGGCCGAAATAAGCGCGCGATTGAAGATCACTTTGATGCGAATAATGAATTGGAAACCATGCTGCGCGCTAAAGGTAAAGATGCGCAGGCCGACATGGTTCGTAATATCCTTCCTACCGGTATTGAGTGCATATTTGTTCGTCAGGCCGAACAACTGGGTTTAGGGCACGCCGTTTTGTGTGCGGAGCGTGCCCTTGGTGGGGATCCATTCGCCGTGTTGTTGGCGGACGATTTTCTAACAGATTACGCACCCGGTGTGACAGCAGATCTAGCACAAGCGTTTGAAAGTAGTGGTAAATTACAGCTTTCGGTGATGGAGGTTGATGGGCCTGATATCTCAAAATACGGCGTTGTTGTGCCAAATAGTGCAGGTGCGGGTATTGCAGGCTTGGTTGAAAAACCGGACGCGAATGCTGCACCGTCAAACCTGGCCTCGATAGGACGGTACGTCCTGACCCCCGATATCTTTGACACCTTGCGGGGCCTAGGCGCGGGATCAGGAGGGGAAATCCAACTGGCAGATGCGATCAACATCCATGCGCAGCAGGGCTCTGTCGAAACTGTCCGCCTAAATGGACGGCGCTTTGATTGTGGATCGGTGCGCGGGTTTATGGCAGCCTCAAATCATGAATTTGAGAATAGGAACTTCTAGTTATAATGAGCCATCAAATTCAATGCGTTAATTTAGATGACATTGGGGTGTTATGGGCAGGTTAGTGGGACTTTTCCGACGCCATAAAAAAGAAGATTTGAGATTTTGCGGCGATTACTCTTTGAAATTTAAAATTCATGGCGTGGCTGTTTAGCTTAATTAAGCCAAATGACCCTACACATGACTTATGACGCGATTCGTAACCAAGCTTAACGCTACATTAACTTAAAAACCGAATGCTACAAAAACATCAGGAATACATTTTTGCTTTTACTGGACGGTCTAAGAAACCCATGACCGGCGCAAAAGCGGTGATTTAAAAAAATTCGCATATCTTTTGCAAAAGATGGATGCAACTGGAATGGAGCGTAAAAATGATAACTCCGGTAATCCTCTGCGGCGGATCTGGCAACCGGCTCTGGCCTGTGTCGCGCGCATCCTTCCCCAAACAGTTCGCCCCACTGGTCGGCTGCGAAACACTTTTTCAAAAATCCGCTCTTCGCAGCCTAGGTGCCGAGTTCACAAATCCCTTAGTGGTCACCAACTCAAATTTTCGGTTCATTGTGAAGGAACAACTACAGGCTATCAGCATCACTCCTGATGCTATACTGCTCGAACCTGCGCAGCGAAATACAGCCCCCGCGATTTTAGCCGCAGCAATATATTTAGCACAGCAAGACCCCGAGACAGCAATGCTGGTTCTCCCATCCGATCAGATGCTGCATGAAGTTGAAGATTTAAAATTGTCATTGAAATTGGGCCTTGCTGAAGTGGCACGGGGTCAAATCGTCACCTTTGGGATAACACCTACATATCCTGAGACAGCATATGGATACTTAGAAATACCCAAGCCTGTGAAACACGGCCCCATCCAGCCAATACGTTTCATCGAGAAACCTGATGCCGCGCGCGCTCAAGAGATGGTCAAGTCTGGCTCTTTCCTGTGGAATGCAGGGATGTTCCTTTTCAAAGCCAAAGATATTCTTACCGCTTTTGAAACCCATGCACCGGATCTGGTGAAACAAGTGACTAAAGCGATAAAGACGAGCAAAGATGATCGTGGGTTTTATCGCCTCGAAGCTGAAGAATGGGCCTCCGTTGAAAATATCTCGATTGATTATGCAATCATGGAAAAGGCACAGAACCTCTCGGTGGTCCATTTGACTTGCGGATGGGCAGACATTGGCAGTTGGGATGCGATCTGGCGCGAAAGCCCAAAAGACAATGAAGGTCTTACCATGTCAGGCGCAACCACCTCGATTAGCTGCAACAATACCCTCTTACGCTCTGATAGCGAGGGCCTTGAAGTGGTCGGAATTGGGCTGAATAACATCATAGCTGTTGCGATGACAGATGCTGTTTTGGTGGCTGATATATCGCGCGCGCAAGACGTTCAGAAAGCTGTAGATGCTTTAAAGGCCAAAAACGCGGCTCAAGCCAGCGCCTTTCTTAAAGACCACCGCCCCTGGGGTTGGTTCGAGCGCTTGGTGATTGGGGATTGCTTTCAGGTCAAGCGCATTCACGTAAAGCCCAAAGCCGCGTTGTCCCTTCAATCCCACCTTCATCGTGCAGAGCATTGGATCATTGTCAAAGGCACGGCAGAAGTCAGCGTTGATGAAACGGTTCAACAATTGCACGAAAATCATTCGATATTTATTCCGGTTGGGGCCAAACATCGCATCAAGAACTTGACAAAAGATCCAATGGTTTTGATTGAGGTCCAAACAGGACGCTATCTTAGTGAGGATGAATTTATGCGTTACGAAGATATCTATTCTCGAGGGTAAGAACCCGGCAGCGATTGCGCGCCTAAAACGGATGAGCACGAGTATTCTGCCTAAATCTGAAAACGGCCCGAGCTCATTATGGAGTATTATATTTAAAGTCGAGCACCTTTGGGCAGGTATCAATCTGCGCTCCTAGGCTTGTTTTCAACAATAAGCCCCGCAAAGGAAAACCGAGTGTAACGTGATATTGGCAGTCATCCTCTGAGTTTCATCAGCTTTTTGCGACGCATAGATTATCTTTAGGGTTGAATGTCTGAAACATTCCGCGCTTTTCTATCCCAAACGTTTTACCAAGTAGCAGCAGGAGCCAGAAAATGAATAGAATAGAAAATAAAGTGGCCATCGTCACCGGTGGAACGCAAGGCTTGGGTGCGGCAATCGCCTGGCAATTCGCGCAAGCAGGCGCAAAGGCCATTTTGACCTGCGGACGAAACGCTGAAAATGGCAGCCATGTGGCCACAAAAATCACCCAAAGCACGGGCGTTCCAGTGGTGTTTGTTCAGGCTGATCTTGAGAGCGTGGCGGATTGCCGTAATGTTGTATCCGAGGCCGATACGCGCTTTGGGCAGGTCGATATCCTGGTCAATGCTGCCGGTCTTACGGATCGTGGAAATTTACTGGATACCAGCGAAGATCTTTTCAATCGTATGTTCGCGGTCAATACCCGCGCGCCGTTTTTTCTGATGCAAGAAAGCGCAAAAGTGATGATCCGCGAGAACATAAAAGGCTCAATTGTAAATATTGGTTCGGCCTCAGCGATGGCAGGTCAGCCTTTTATCGCGCCCTATTGCGCCTCAAAAGGGGCATTGGCAACCTTAACGCGCAATTCTGGATATGCTTTGATGCGCAATAATATTCGGGTCAATCAGCTGAATATTGGCTGGATGGCGTCGGATGGAGAAGATCGCATCCAACGCGAATATCACGGGGCTGAAGATACCTGGCTAGACGCGGCAGCGGCTGAAATGCCCTTTGGCAGGCTGTTAGATCCAAAAGAAGTGGCCAAAGCCGTTACATTTCTAGCCTCAGATGATAGCGGCATGATGACCGGATCGGTGATCCATTTCGATCAATCGGTTTGGGGGGGATATTCGTTTGCGCCGCCAACGCCTGACGATGCTTTGGCCCTTTAGCACAAAGCGACGCAGAGGCAGCTTGTAGGTTTGAATAACCCGCCTAGCCCCCCTACCCTCTTATAAACATAAATTTCATACCTGCCTAAAAAACCTCTGGCGGCCTGCCCAAGGTGCTCAGAGTCCCACTGAAAGTGTGAATTGCGCAGAGGGCAGTGATAACCCAGTCGAGGGTAAACCGAAGCCGTATCGTAAGGGAAACCGCCCACATATAAGCTAACCCGCATGCGGGTCAGCCATGCGGACCAGCGCCGTGGCTGCTTGGGCTTATCCCCCTTCGGCTTTTGACGCCAGCTGCGCCCCCTCAGACAACGCCGTAAGTTTTGCATAGGCAATTTCAGGATCGATCGTGCCAAAACCGGCAAAGGTTCCAAAGCCGCAATCACTGCTGGCGACCACCCTGTCTTGCCCAACAATCCCCGAAAACCGCCGCAGCCGCTCTGCCACCAATTCAGGATGTTCTACAAAATTGGTTGTGGTATCCACAACGCCTGGCACCAAGATTTTATCGTCTGGGATATCATTTTTACGATCTGCAAAAACTTGCCATTCATGCCCATGGCGCGGATTCGAGGTTTCAAACAAGACATAGCGCGATTTGGTCGCCATAAGCGTATCAAACATTTTTGACATTGGGATGTCGCAGACATGCGGGCCTTCGTAATTTCCCCAACAAATATGAACCCGCACTTTCTCTTGCGGTACATTTTGCAACGCATAATTCAATGCCTCAACATGCGATTGCGCTATTTTAATGAAGGCCTCATCGCTGAGATCATGAAACAACATATGCCGTGATAACGCCAGATCCGGGCAATCCAATTGCAAATCAAGACCAGAGGCCACAATCGTTTCATATTCCTGCTTCATCGCCTCGGCTAAAGCTTCCAGATATTTTTCACGGCTCGCGTAATATTCATTTTGCAAAAACAACGATATCACCCCGGGCGAGGCGGCATTCATAAATCCGCGCTCCACCCCCGTGGCGGCCATCGCGCCTTTTAAATTGGCGATATCCTTTTCCAACTCGCCTTGGCCTTTGGATTTCACATCCCCCACGCACATAGGGCGCGCGTATTGCGGTGTGCCACCATCATCGGCTAGGCGCTTTAAAAAGCTTGGAAACCGCTTTAAATCCGCAGGCGCATTGCGCGGGCCATCGCCATCAAAGCCAGTATATCGATCTTTGACATAGGTCGCATAAGAAATTTTTGACGTCTCCCCATCCGATACTATGGATATGCCGGCATCCACTTGCTTTTGAACCGTATCAAGAACCGCCTCCTGCATGGTGCGGTCGAATGCCACCTGATCATAGGATTGTTTATGTTCACGGGCAAAAATAAAATCCACGACAGCTTGGCTGCGCGGCAAAGACCCGACATGCGTTGTTGCAATCTTCATTTAATTTCCTTTCCAAGTGGGCCCAGCGGGGTCCGCGGTTTTCCGGATCCGAAAGGCCGCGCAAGCGCCGCTCATCGCGGGCGCTAGGCGATGCGGCATGTTTTCAGGAACCGAAGCTGTATCGCCTGGATTAAGCACCGTGCTGCCACCCTCATAATCCAAACGCCAATGCCCGCACACGGGCATAATGACATCGGCTTGATCAAAAGTCTCAAAATCATCAAAGCGGGTGCACTGCGTGATAAACTCAACTTCAAACCCTGGTCGATCTGGAAGCATCGCGCCTTCGCCGATGATTTTTGCCGGCGCGGGATCCGCGAAGGCGACCATATCCCAATAACGTGCAACGTGGTTTGGCACCAAATCCTGCGCTGACAGTTCAGGAAATGCAGCGAGCTCTTGCGGCGTTAAAACAGGCATCGGCATGTCCCCTGCGGGAAGGCTTTGCCCCTGAGCAGTATCATAAAGCTTACCCTTTTTAGATAAAACAAGCCCATGGTCTTTGGCATCCTCAATCACTTGCGGCGCCCAAATCACACCCCCGCCGGCATCATCGCCGCCCAACACCGCCATGATCATTCCATAATCGGTTCCGATATTTTCAAACCCTCTGAAAATACCTGTCGGCAGGTTGATGATATCTCCTGCCTCAAGAACCACCTCACCCGCGGTGCCCCAACGCCCCCAAAAAAACCTCCACCGGCCCGAAAGCACGAAAAACACTTCGGCTGTGCGGTGCGAATGCAGTGAGTTTCGGCATTTGGGCGGCTGCCCGGCAGCGCCAATATTAAAACCGTGCGGAATATTGATATGAACATGTTGATCCGCACTTTCCGAGACCCCCCCACCGATAATGGTGAAGTTTTCCTTTTGATCCGAACCTGGGGTATGGGCATCGATAAAGGCCGTTTTACATGGGATCAAATCCCCATATCTTACGATCCTTTTTTCCATTTCTTGCGGCGTCATCATCATTGATCCTTGATCCATTTAATTAACGGGGCTGTAGCAGAAGCGCGCTCATATGCAGGCTAAACCTGGCTAGAACGACGTGCTGCAGGGTGTAAAAAGCTTTTGACTTTGCTTCAAAGAGGCGCTTTCCATCTGGGTTTTCCATTCTCATGCGGCCCCGGTGGCGATGAAAATTTGTTTCCAGATAGAAACCGGATCAAACAATGTGAATTCGCGGCGCAGCCCGTAAGGCCCAAATTCGGCATGGGTGAAGCCCATTACATGGATCTGAGCGCCCGTTGGCTGGCCAAACATCCCCCACCCATCATGCGTGCCATTCAAGCTCCAGCGCACCGCCGCACGCGGAGACAGCATCGGATCCTCACGGCCTATCTGATGGTCAACCGAAAATTCAGCACTCGGAAAAGACGCCCGCAGACCCATCCAAAGCTTTTCAGTATCGGCCCAAGAATGCACCGTGGTTGAGCCTGGATGTTCCGTTTGAACCGCTCGGTCATATTCGGCGCGGATCACCGAAAAATCTTTTTCCATCATCCGGCGCAAAATATCCGATAGCCGCGCGCCCCATTCGTTTTCATTGCCTCGGCTTTTATAAGGCCCTTGAACATCGACCGCCGGAGAGAACGGTGTAACGCAGCGCTCTGCCCCCCCTTCTCGTACGATCAGATCACGCGCAAATTCTTTCGGATCAAGACCCAATTGCAACACCAATCCTGCTGTATCCCGGATCAGCCATTCATCATTGATTTGATTGTTGATCGCCGCACAATCTGCGATGGCGCGAATGACAAAGCGCTTACCGGTAGGGGGGCCAAAATAACCGCCCCCAGTATGCGTGCCCATAGTCAGCAAACGATGCGAAGATAAAAACCCGTCTTGTTCATTGCCCGACCAGATTACATCCTCGCCGGTTAATTCACGATCGGGAAATTCGGCCAAGGTCGATAAAGTTCCGTTAATCGTGCGCTGATTACCAATCGACACACCTTCGGGGAAACGCATCGGAATATTCTCAGCATAATAATGATTGAGCGTGGCCAGGCCGCGGCCTTCCCAAATTTCTTTGGTAATCCCCAAAATATAATCTGGAAGATCGCCCCATTGTTCGGAAAATCCTTTCATGTTTCACTCCTTCGCACTCTGCGCACCGAGCGGCGCAAAACCAAGGGGCCATCGATTTCAACGCGGCGGGGCGCCTCGGTTTTATTTTCTATTTGCGCCATCAAAATTGCGACGGTTTCGGCCACCATCCGGTTCGCCGGTTGGCGCACTGTGCTGAGATTATAGGCGGGCCAGGCAGCAGCCGGCACATCGTCATAGCCAATCACGGAAACATCATCAGGAATGGTTAACCCAAGCTCAAACCGCAATGTATCCATAACCGCCAGCGCCATATGGTCATTCGCCACAAATACCGCATCCGGTGGGCTGTTGGCAAACATCCGCCGCGCAGCCTCTTTGGCGCCGCTCATGGTGAAATTGCCGATCTCTCTTCCGTGTAAAGCCACACCGGCAGCGTTCAAACCTGCGCGAAACCCTGCCTCGCGATCCCGCTGCGTCGAAGCGCCTTCCCAGCCGGCGATATAGCCAATCCGCTGATGCCCTGTGGCCAGCAGGTGCTGCGCAATTTTTTGCCCGCCTGCGTGATTGTCAGAGGTCACCGCAGACATGCCTGTATCATCTTGGCTTCGGTTAAACAGAACCATGGGAACCCCGGCGGCTCGACAACGATTTGCCAAAGTCGATGACATCGCCACCGATGCTGTCACGATACCATCCACTTGATAATCCAAAATTTCTTCGATCACATGTTCGATGCTGGCATTGTCTTTGCCCGCCATAAAGATCAAAACATGATAGCCTTTTTCTTGCAGAGCGTTTGAAAGCTTTTCCAAGGCTTCGGGATAAAATTGGTTCTCAAGATAGGCCACAACCAGCCCGATAATCCGGCTTTTCCCCGACACCATCGCGCGCGCGATGAAATTTGGACGATAGCCCATTTCATCCGCAATACGGCGCACTTTTTCGACGGTTTTGGCCGAAGCCGAGGCACCCGGCGTGAACACCCGGCTCACCGCAGATTGGCTTACCCCCGCCCGCTTTGCCACTTCGCTTGATGTGATCCGTCCGCTCATTCGGCCGTCCAGCCTCCATCCACCAAAAGGGAGGCGCCTGTCATCAACGCAGAGGCATCAGAGGCCAGAAATACAACTGGCCCCATAATATCTTCGACCGTTCCCACGCGGCCCAATTTGATCTTGCTTTCCACCCATGCGCGTTTCTCTGCATCCTCAAACGTGGCCTGCGTCAGATCGGTTAAAACAAAGGTCGGGCAGATCGAGTTAACGCGGATCCCCGCATGCCCCCACTCAATCGCCATCGCTTTGGTAAACCCTTCAACCGCATGCTTAGACGCACAGTAAACGGCGCGATCAAGACCTCCAACATGCGCCATCTGGCTTGAGATATTGATCAAGCTGCCGGGTTTTTGCGCGCCAAGCAGCCCCTTTGCCACCGCTTGAGTCAAGAAGTAAGCGCCGCGAATATTCACCTCGGCTACGGCGTCGTAATCGACCACGGTTGTATCACTGGCCTTGCCATGGCGCGCCAAGCCGGCCGAGTTGACCAAAATATCGAACGGGCCCGCCGCAGCCACGGCCATAGATGTGGCTTCAATATCCGCAACATCCAGTTGCATTATCTCTGCATGGCGTCCTGCGGCCTGCAAACGCGCAGCAAGGGCTTGCAATCGTTCGGTGCGGCGCGCGGCCAAAGTCACAACGGCCCCATGCTCAGCCAAAGCCACAGCGCAAGCCAGACCAATGCCCGAAGAGGCCCCAGCGACCAATGCGCGTTTGCCAGTTAAGTCGAAAGACGGCATCGTGGGTAAAGTCATGACAGCCCCTGATCTAGTGAAATCGCCGACATAGAACGGGCTTTGTTGAATTCACGCAAGCGCGCAAACACATCCACCCCCAATTGCGCATAAGTATATGGCACATCAATTTGAACCCAATTTTCACGGATTTTCCCATTTTCCAAGCGCCAAAAGTCAATGCTGCGCAGGGTAATTTCACGGCCTGCTGGAGCGATCCCCATCCAGCCATCACCGGTTAATTTCATCCGCATATTGGGCCAGCCTGTTTCGCAGACATAGGCCCCTTCTGCGATATAATGGGAATGTAAATCATACATCTCTTCTGCAGCTAAGCGATCCCCAGCTGGATCAACTTTGCGATCCGGCATTCCGCGCAAAAAAGGGATCTGATGCCAATGGCGAAACCCGGATATGCCCCGGCCCGTGCCAATCCCCGCCGGCCCGTACCAATTGAACCGAGGATGCCAAAAGCGATCCAACTGCATCACCTTTGGATCCGGATTATCAGGATATCGACACAAAGCCGTTTCCATATCTTTGATATGCTCAAGACTGGCCCGCCCGTCGCCAGACGCGCTTAGCCCATCACCGCTAAGCGGCCCGGGCGTGCATAAGAATGCGCCCAATTGCGGCGCCATTGGCCAGGCTTTGGCCTGTATCATCAATTCAGGCAGATCCCAAATCACCTGCATCTCAACAACCCGACCATCTTCAATCCGAAAAAACTCGTGATAGCGCATATGCGCCAAATGCCCAGTTGGCGGAATATCCATAAACGGCGCCAAGAATGTGCCCATATAATTGCCCATCGTGCCAATCCAATCCTGGCCTTCAGGCGTGGTGCCGGCCAACAAGATTAAATCGCGCCGCTCAAGATCGGGCAAGGCTGTTATCAAAGGCTGATAGATCGTGTCATAAATTTTATCAGCGCCGTTAAGATCGCCAAAAGGGTGACACATATGAAGCGTGATATCGGGGGCGCATAAATTGGTTAATGCATGGCGGATATGCGCCGCATCTTTAAAATCTGCCATCGCTCTGCGCCAAGGCAACAAAACCGCTTTTAATTTTTCAGATGGCGCTGCCATGCTCATTCTGCCGCTGCTCCATAAGGCACATTTTGTCCCCCATAACGGCGCACGCGCAGATTGCACTGCTCGGCATGCCCCACAAAACCTTCCAACATGCATAAACGGCTGCCATAGGCACCAATTTCAGCCGCAGCCGCATCGGTTAAAACCTTTTGGTAGCTATGCGTTTTCAGGAATTTTCCAACCCAGAGCCCGCCCGTATACCGGCCCGCTTTTTTGGTAGGCAATGTATGGTTGGTGCCAATCACCTTATCCCCATTTGCCACATTGGTGCGGGCACCCAAAAATAAAGCGCCATAACAGGTCATATGTTCCAAAAACCAATCATCACGATCCGTCATCACCTGCACATGTTCTGACGCGATATCATCAGCCACCTGCAGCATTTCTTCATAGGTCTCGCATAAGATCACTTCGCCATAATCTTCCCAGCTCACTTTCGCCGTGCCGGCGGTGGGCAAAATACGCAGGATGCGATCAATCTCAGCCAATGTTTGCTCGGCCAATTTCCGCGAATTGGTCACCAAAACCGCGGGTGAATTATATCCATGCTCTGCTTGGCCCAGCAAATCAGTGGCGCAGAGTTCCGCATCTACGGTGTCATCCGCGATCACCATCGTTTCAGTGGGACCTGCAAATAAGTCAATCCCAACGCGCCCAAAAAGCTGGCGCTTTGCCTCGGCTACAAAGGCATTGCCCGGCCCCACAAGCAAATGCACCGGATCAATGCTCTGCGTCCCAAGCGCCATCGCCCCCACTGCCTGAATGCCCCCCAAAACGTAGATTTCATGCGCACCGCCCAAATGCATTGCGGCGATCACCGCAGGGTTTGGTTCGCCGTTAAAAGGCGGCGTGGCTGCGATAATCCGCGGCACCCCCGCAACGCTGGCAGTGGCAACCGACATATGCGCCGAGGCCACCATGGGAAATTTACCGCCCGGCACGTAGCATCCAACAGATTGCACTGGGATGTTTTTATGCCCCAAGATCACGCCGGGGAGCGTTTCCACTTCAATATCCAACATACTGTCGCGCTGCGCCTGCGCAAAATTGCGCACTTGCTCTTGGGCGAATTTAATATCCTCCATATCGCGCTTTGACACTGTGGCGATGATCGTTTGCACCTCATCCTCGGTGAGGCGGTAGGTTGGGCGGTCATAATTATCAAATTTTACCGCCAATTCATGCACGGCCTCATCTCCGCGCATCTCGATATCTTTCAGCGTTGTGGCAACCGCAGTGGCCACTTTAGCATCATCTTCGGCTCGATCTGCCTCGGGCTTACCCCGCTTTAAATATTCAACCGTCATCTTACCCATCCTTCCCATCAGGGCTTGGCGCTTGACGCGCGCCCCGGTCATAAGCTTCCCAACCTTCGCCGCCAAACACATCATGGCCAAGCTGGGCCAGAACATGGGGGAAATCCACCATCACCCAATTGTCAGAGATCTTACCATCCTCCACTTTCCAAAAATCCATATAGCGGATTTCAATGCGCTTTCCCGTCGCTTCAATGCCCATAAAGCATCCGCTATGGGTTGCTTCCTGGCGCCCGAAAGCCGCCGCCCATTCGCCCATAAACAGCCGCGCTTCATCAACGCACACCTTATCTGAAAAGGCGGCTTGAAACGGCTTTTGCCAATTTTTCTGAAATTCTGTCAGGCCAGACTTCGTGCCACAGCCTGCATTGCCCATCCAGCGGAAGCTATCACTGAAAAACTCGCCAATATCGGCGATCCGGTGATCATTCAACCCATCCACCATGGCCTCGATAACGGCCCGCGTTTCGTCTGTTTTAGACATATCCGTCTCGCGGCTGAGCGTGGCTTGCTCTGGGCGGGTGCCCTTCATGCGCCCAAGCTCCTGTTCAAGCGTTTTTGAGCATCCGCAACTTTCATCTTTATCTGTTGGCACATCCAAACCTTACCCGCGCAGCTCATCCCTTCACCGCCCCTTGTGTCAGGCCCGATACAATCTGACGCTGAAAGAACATGACCAGGATAAACAATGGCGCTGTAGCTGAGACCACAGAAGCCACAGCAAACATGATGTTACCCTCTGTATAGGTTGTCCCCAAAAACGCCGCCACCTGTGGCACCATCGTACGGTTTTCTTCCGATAAAAGCATCGCGGTAACCGCAAAATCATTATAGGCCAGTAAAAAGCTAAACAATCCTGTGGTAATCACACCCGGCCACATCACCGGAATAATCACGTGCCGAAAGGCTTGGAATTGCGTGCAGCCATCAACCTTTGCGCTTTCATCTAATTCTTTAGGAATATTTTGAAAAAACGAATGCAGCATCCAAAGCGTGAAAGGCTGATTTATGGCCACCAGAACAATAATCGTGGTTGGCATCAAACCCCAGACATTCCACTGAAAAAACGGAAGCATATATCCGGCGACCAATGTGATGGGAGGCATTGCGCGAAAAATCAGAGCCGTGATCAATAAAATAAATGTATATCGATAATTAGAACGCGACAGCGCATATCCACCCAACGTTCCGATTGTCAGAGACGTACAAACCACAAAAAAACATATGATGAACGTGTTGATGACATTTCGGTAAAAAGATTCTTGAACCCATGCGCCCTTATATCCTGCATCCGTGAAGGGGCTGCCATATTCGGCCTTGGTGCGCTCGCCCGTTAAGGCATAAGTCCAATCAGCAATAGAGAAAAAATCAAGTTCAACTTTAAAGCTGCCCCACGCTGTCCATAAAAAAGGAAAAGCGGCCATAATCAGCCAAAGGCCCGCAAATCCGTAAATCAAGATTTGCAAACCAAGGGGTTGCTTGCGGGCGCGGCTACTCATTAAGTTTTTCCTTTGAAATCATTCCATGTGCGCACCAAAACCGGCAACAATAAAATTGACACGCCGATAATGGTCAGCACTGAAGAAGCCGATGCCGATGATAATTGGCGCGTTTCTCCACCCAGATCATTGAAGATAAACCAGCTGATACTGGTCGCATGCGCGGCAGCATTAAACCCCACAATCGGTTCAAAAACGCGAAAATTATCCATCAATTGGATCAAGGCCACGAAGGTGACCAACGGCATCAAATGCGGAATCACGACATATCGAATGCGCTGTAAGCGCGTTGCACCATCGATTTCTGCAGCCTCAATCTGATCCATCGGCAAGGTTTGTAAACCTGCGTAAAAAATAACAAAAGCAAACGGTGCTGCATGCCAAATACCGTAGACAATTAAGGAGATCCACATCAATCCTGTCGAAGCTTTAAGAGAAAGGTCAGGATCTGATACAAGCCATTGCAACGCAGTGCCCAAAATACCACGGCTGTCAATCATCCAAAACAGCACCAACGCCCCGATCAAAGGTGTCACCACAAAGGGCAGAAGCGAGAAGAAGATCACCACGCCCTTCAACCAAGCGTGTAAAGAGTTTACGGCAAGGGCAATCAAAAGCCCAAAAATAATGACGGCCGGCGTAACCACGAAGGTGAATGTCAAAGTGAAGGCCATAGCCCTGTAAAACGGCAAATTGCTTAAACCCTCAACAAACCCTGACCATGTGGCCGTATCGCGCCACATACCAGCAACTTCCGAAACGGCTAAATGACCACGGTCGAAAAAAATATCCAAACCTACGAAACGGCCCAGCGGTTCGGAGGCGCGCAACGCGGCGGTTGCCTCTTGGTCTACAGTGGTTTCCATTGTGCACCCCACCAGCGGCGTGCATGTTTCAACTTCAATCAAGACAGCTGAATGCGGGGCATAAATCGACTGCATCACCACCGATAGAATCGGAAATGCAATAAATAAAAGCATTGCCGCTGCCGTGGGCAGAAAAAACCAGAAAAATGTACTGTGACGCATAAACTTGGGCTTCCAATTGAAGCCAGGGAACCAACGATCCCCTGGCCTTAAGATTTACTGCAAGAAGCCTTTTTCTTTTGCAGCAGCAATATAAGCAGCCTCGACATCAGCAAGCGCTTGCTCTGCAGATTCTTTACCTTGCATGAAATCTGACAACTCATTGCCCAGCGCCGAATGCATTAGCCCCATATACGGCAACATCGGGTAGGGGGTTGTTGCCATTTTCGCCGCTTCGAATACGCCGACGGCAGCATCCGTTGGGGTGTAGCCATCGATCAGCCACACGGCTTGCGTTCTGACTGCCTCATCCTCCATTTTGGCTGGACGGATTGCATTCGTTAAGGCAACAAACGTAGCCTCTGCTTCAGCATCGCTTACGTTTTTGGCAACGGTCCAGCCATCCCACCATAATGTTGAGGCTGGGGTTGAACCGCCACCAACTGTCATCGGGCCCGCGATTGCATGACCATTTTTCACGGCTTCGGTTACACCTTCGGCTGTTGTTTGCGATGCAGCGCGAGAGCCCCACATGTTTAACAGCGCAATATTACCCGCGCGGTATTCAGCATTTGTTGCATTTGAATCATGCGTCAAAAAATCAGGATTCATGTATTCTGACAAAGATTTCATCATCCCCAAAGCATTTATGCCAGCCTCAGAGTTGATATTTGGCTCTGCAGACCCTGCTTTGAAATGTGATCCGCCAAAACCCAAAAACATATTGTTGAATTCTTGCGCCAAATTCCATCCGGCTGCATATGCCCCACCAATCGGATTTTCCATTATCCCTTGATCACGGATCATTTTGGCTGCGGCCAGCATATCTTCATAAGTTTTTGGAGGTTCCACGCCGATCTGATCCAAAACATCACTGCGATACATCAAGTGTTGCGCATTGGCCATGAAGGCAACCGCCATCACCTTGCCACCGACTTTGATCAATTGACTCGATTGCAGATCTTGGCCGTGCTTTGCAACAAGGTCATCGAGGGGCCGGATTACATCCTCATTCATTAAAGCCACAATTGACGAGTTTGCCACAATTGCAGATGTGTATTCTGCAGGGTTACCTTGCATACCCGGTACGTTGAGGCTTTGATGGTCTTTAGTCAAATTGGTGGTAACCTCAGCACCGCTGCATTCCTGCGCGCCGGCCCCTACGGTTTGAATCGCAGGAAATTCATTGCCCACGATACTCACCCGCGCCGATATCTCACACGCGAATGAAGACGTTCCCGCCATCACCGCCAAGGCGCTAACGAGCGCTACTTTTTTCAAAAACATCTTGTCTGTCTCCCTAGTTGCGGATGTGCTGGAACCCGGCCATCCGATTGCACCGTCTAAAACGGCAGTTATAAGGGACTTAGCCCCCAATTCGCGCCCCTGTTTGAGCATCAAACAAGTGACACAATTCTGATGGAATCCGAAAAGAAACCTCATCTTCTATCGCAGCACGGTAATTTTTATCAGCCTTCACCGCGACCAAAGCCCCGGATAAGCGCACCGAAACCATGGTCGCATCGCCCAATAATTCCTGTGTGTAAATCGGTGCTGTTATATTGCCATCCACCTCAACGACCTGTGCATCTTCGGCGCGAAACCCTAAAGTGACAGGTCCGTCTGGAACCTCGCCAACTTCGATCTGTGTATGCTCAGCGCTGAAAACTCCTTTCAACACCTGACCTTCAATCAAATTCATTGCAGGATTTCCGATAAAACTTGCAACAAAGGCATTTGCTGGACGATCGTAAATTTCTGTGGGCGAGCCAACCTGCTGCACCACCCCTTCCTTCATCACCACGACACGGTCCGCCAAGGTCATCGCTTCGATCTGATCATGGGTCACATAAATTGTAGTAACCTTCAATTCATGGCTCAGGTTTTTGATTTGTGCGCGGGTTGAGACGCGCAATTTAGCATCCAAATTTGAAAGGGGCTCATCCATTAAAAACAGATTTGGTTCGCGAACGATCGCGCGCCCCAAAGCCACACGCTGGCGCTGACCACCGGACAACTCTGCCGGTTTCCGGTGCAAAAACTCATCCAACTCAACCATTGCGCTGGCACGGCGCACTTTTGCATCATGCAATTTGGGGTCGGTGCCGCGAACTTTCAGAGGGAACCGGATGTTTTCATAAACATTCATATTCGGGTAAAGCGCATAGCTTTGAAACACCATTGCAACATCTCGGTCTTTTGGCTCAAGATCGTTGATCCGCTTGCCATCCACTATAATATCACCCGACGTGGCGTCTTCGAGCCCCGCGATCATCCGCATTGTGGTCGTCTTTCCGCAGCCTGAGGGACCAAGCAGAACCAAAAACTCTTTATCTGCAATGGTAAGGTTGAAATCATCCACACCAACAAAACTGCCCCATCGCTTTGACAGGTTACGCAACTGGATTTCAGCCATTAATTCTCCCCAACGAAAATTCTTGTATCCGCCGAAGCAAACACTAGACTCAGAACATTGAATTTGGCAAGTAATTTTCGCATACGCATGCAAAATTACAGCCCAGCAGAGGTAGATATGAATTTTTCCGAACAAAAACAATTGGTTAAAAAATTTTATTCAGATCTAGATGCCGCCTCTGAACAGGATCTTCCAGCGATCGTGAAACAATATTGCGGCGCCGATTATTTTTGGCGTGGTTTCCATCCTTTCAACGAGCTGCAAGGTGCAGAGCAAGTTGCAACAACGTTTTGGCAACCCCTGCGCACAGCCTTGACCTCACTGCAACGCCGAATGGATATTTTTATGGCGGGTGAAAATAAATTGCCCAATCATGAAGGCGTTTGGGTGATCTCAATGGGTCATTTGATGGGATTATTTGATACCCCGTGGTTGGGTCTTGCGCCAACTGGTAAGATTGCAATGCTGCGCTATTGCGAGTTTCATAAAGTTGAACAGGGCAAAATCACAGAAACCGCGATGTTTTTTGATATCCCACATCTGATGATGCAAGCCGGTTTAAGCCCGTTTCCACCGCAAACCGCAGCGCATTTGGTTCAACCCGGCCCAGTGACTCATGAGGGGTTAATGTTTGATCCGCAGGATCCAGAAGAAGGGCGTAAAACGCTGGCTACGATCGACTATATGGTTGGCGATATAAAAACCTGGAAAGGCGGGCGCGAGGAGCCATTGGTCGATGAGCTGCGCCGCAGTTGGACAGAAGATATGATCTGGTGGGGGCCTGCTGGCATTGGTGCCACCTATACAATTGAGCGCTATGCAAAGCAGCATTCCGGCCCCTTTCGCGCAGGGTTTAAAGACCGTATTTTCAATGGGCATCTCTGCCGGATTGCCGAGGGTCAATTTGGTGGATTCTTTGGTTGGCCAAACCTGAGCCTCACGCCAACCGGCGGCTTTATGGGCATGCCGGCCAGCACTTTAGCGGGAGATATGCGGGTTATTGATATGTATCGGCGCGAAGGAGACAAACTGGCCGAGAATTGGATTTTTATCGATCTGCTTCATTTTTGGAAAATGCAGGG
>ERZ802830.2067-NODE-2067-length-18530-cov-15.4651_pt1 | contig 18530 bp, 16 predicted proteins | sample MGYA00345654_ERZ802830 | MGnify/ENA primary metagenome ERZ802830 (study PRJEB30503, sample SAMEA104212375) | marine metagenome | biome: Westerlies Biome; feature: [SRF] surface water layer (ENVO:00010504) within the epipelagic zone...; material: water...
AAGTTGTTGTTGCAATAGCAAAAAGTGAATCTAAAAATCCTATGTTTACTTTAGAGGATAGAATTAATTTAGCAGCTTCAATTTATGAAGATAATGACAAAGTAGAGGTTGTAGGTTTTCCAAGGAAGCTTACAGTTGATCTAGCAAAAGACTATGGAGCATGTGCAATTATAAGAGGCTTGAGAGCAGTGTCTGATTTTGAATATGAGTTTCAATTGGCAACTATGAATAGATCCCTAGCTCCAAATATAGAAAGCATTTTTTTAACTCCTAAAGAAACATTAATATATGTTTCATCTAGTTTGATAAAAGAGATATCTGATCTTAAAGGGGATATTTCAAAGTTTGTTCATCCCGTTGTTGAAAAAGCTTTAAAAGCAAAATTACAAACTTAGCTTTGACATCTTGAACAATAAAAAGTAGCACGGTTATTTACTGTAACTTTTTTAATTTTTGAATTACATTCCCTACAATCTAAATCTTCCCTGCCATATACATTGAGTTTTATTTTAAAATATCCTGCATTACCATCAGCTGAATAAAAATCCTTGATTGTAGTTCCTCCGCACTTAATAGCGGCATTAAGAATTTTTTTTGAGGCGGCTGTAAGTTGCCCACACTCTTTAATAGTTAACTTATTTGATTGTTTAACTGGATTAATTCTTGACAAGAATAAAGCTTCTGAAGCATATATATTCCCAATTCCGACAACATTCTTTTGATTCATCAAAAGTGTTTTTATATTTGTTTTTGAATTTGTACACAAATTAAATAGATACTTGCTATTAAAAGATTTAGATAATGGCTCAGGACCAAGAAAGCGTATTAGATTATGGTTATTAATGTCGCTGGTAATGTGTAAAGAACCAAATCTTCTCGGATCATTATAAATGATTTTCTCATTCTCAAAGATGAACTCTATGTGATCATGTTTTAAAAAATAATTTTCATCTCTTTTGGCAATTCTTAAACTTCCTGACATACCGAGGTGCAACAATAAAGATAGGTTCTCTAATTCAAAAATAATATATTTAGCTCTTCTTTTAAGATTGAGTATTCTTTGATTTTTTGTATCAATTTCAATACTTTTATCTACTTTCCATCGAAGATTCCTATTATTTACCTTTATTTCAATTAACTGCTGCCCTTGAAATTTTTTAATAGCTCTTAAGGTTGTTTCAACCTCTGGAAGTTCAGGCATGAGCTATTCTAATAGGCTATTAATATTTACTAGATCACCTGGTGTAATAGTTCCAGCTGCAAGACTAAGTTTTAATTTAGCAATAATATAATCATACTTTGCATTAGCTAGATTTTTTTCAGCACTATAAAGATTTTTTTCAGCTTGAAGAAGGTCAACAATATTTCTTGTCCCAACCTTATACCCAACTTGAGTAGCCTCTAAAGCACTTGTAGCAGAGATAACTGCTTGTTTTTGAGCAGTCACATTTGCTACAAGAGTTACTACATTTGAATAACCAGACCTAACTTCTTGTATTATTTTTCTTTGTGCAAATAAGGTATTTTCATTTGTTTTTTCATATTGAGCATATGCTTGTTTTCTTTTAGAAGTGACGGCACCACTTTGAAAAATCGGCATGCTAAATTGAATAACATAATTTTTTCTACCGGTTATCTCAGGCACAGGTATACCTTGACCATTAACGTTGATACCCTCATAGTTGAATTGATTTGTTTCAGATTCAGATTGAGTTCCAACAATATCTATTTTTGGTAAATGATTAGAAGCAGCACTTCGAGCACTATTTTTTGCTGCATTTTTTCTTAGAATGGCTGCCTTAAGTTGATAATTATTTTTAAGAGCTAAATCTACCCATTGCTCTTTAGATGATGGGTTAGGTTCTTCTATTAGTAGACTGTCTCCAAGTTCATTTAAACTAAATATTTCTCTACCAATTAAAGCATTTAAAGCTTCCCTAGCTGCAAAAAGACGACCCTCAGCATTTATCCTTGCGGCCTTACTTATATCAAATGACAGCTGAGCTTCTTGAACACCAGTAATTGCCGAGAGACCAACTTCATACCTTTGTTGTGCCTGATCTAGTTGTTTTTTTATTGCTTTTTCTTCTGATAAAGCTGCATTTAAGTTATCTATCTCTCTTAAAACACCAAAATAAAGCTCTGATGTTCTAACTATTAAGTTTTGCTGTTCATATGCAAAGTCAGCCTCAGCAGCACTTGATAATGATTTGGATTGTTTATATTGAAACCAGGAATCAAGCCTAAAGAGTGGCTGTGAAAATCTTGCTGAGCTAGAAAAAGAATTATATTCTTGTTGTAACTGTTTATCTTGATAGTATTCATTCCAATTAGTAGAACCACTTAGAGTCAAACTAGGTAGAAGAGCAGCTCTACCTTGAACAACTAATTCTTTATCAGAAAGATAGGAATATTCAGCTGCTTTGTATGTTGGATCATTTTTAAGCGCTTCGTTATAAATATCTAGTAAATTCTCAGCATTAAGATCAGCAACTATAAAAAATAATATTAATGATGATTTTAGTATTTTTTCCATGGTGCTATTCTAACCTAATATAAATGTTTACAGTGTAAACATTTATAATTTTTTTGGACTTTTATAATTTTTTTAATATTTCTTAGAGTAAAATATTTAACATTAGTTCAATTATCAGTAAGGCATCTTAAAATTGGCAAAAAATTCGTATGATGCGGAAGCAATCGAGGTTTTATCAGGTTTAGACCCCGTTAAAAAAAGACCTGGGATGTACACGGATACTTCTAATCCAAATCATCTTATACAAGAAGTCCTTGATAATTCAGTTGACGAGGCTTTGTCTGGTCATTGTTCGAACATTAAAATTTCTTTATTAAAAGATGGCAGTATCAAGGTTTCTGATAATGGCAGAGGTATGCCTGTTGATATTCATCCTGAACATAAAGTGACTGGTGTTGAATTAATATTATGTAAACTTCATGCAGGGGCAAAATTTTCAGGAGATGACTACAATTTTTCTGGAGGTCTTCATGGTGTTGGCGTTTCTGTGGTAAATGCTCTTTCAGAGACCTTGGATGTAAGAGTAAAAAGAGAATCAAAAGAATATCAAATATCATTTAACAATGGAGAAAAAATTACCGAACTTAAAGAAATTGGAGAGGTCGGCATTAGAAATACCGGTACATCAATAACCTTCCAGCCTAATTCAGAGTATTTTGAAGATTTAAATGTCCAAGTTAAGTCATTAAAACACTTATTAAAAGCAAAAGCAGTTTTATGTCCAGGGTTAACAATTGAATTTGTAAATGAAAAAAAATCAAATGATAAAGAAAAATGGTTTTTTGAAGATGGCCTTAAAAGTTATCTCATAGATTCTTCAGAAGGATCAGAACTTATTCTCGCTGATTCAATTTTGTGCTCAAAGGCAGAAAGTGCCCAAGGGCTTGAATTTGCTATTAATTGGTCACTTCGACCACCAAAAAACAAATTAGATGAAACCTATGTTAACTTAATTCCAACAGCACAAGGCGGCTCTCATCTTAACGGTTTTAAATCTGGATTACTCGATTCATTAAAAGAGTTTTGTGACTACAGAAATTTGTTACCTAAAGGTTTAAAAATTAATGCAGATGACATAATTAATAATGCTATTTTTATAGTTTCTTCAAAATTACAAAATCCTCAATTTGCTGGACAAACCAAAGAAAGATTAGATTCAAAAGATCATATGTCATTTGTTTCTAGTACAACCAAGGATGCCTTAAGTATATGGCTTAATACTCACACTGAAGAAGGTGAAAAAATTGCTGAACTTGCAATCATGTCTGCACAGGCTAGAGCAAAAGTATCAAAAATTGTTGAACGAAAGAAAACTTTTAAAGGTCCAGCTTTGCCAGGCAAGTTGTCAGATTGTAATAGCCAAGACTTAAATGAAACCGAGTTATTTCTTGTTGAAGGAGATTCTGCTGGAGGTTCAGCTAAGCAGGCAAGAGAAAGATCATTTCAAGCAATAATGCCACTGAGAGGGAAAATATTAAATACATGGGATTTAGAGAGTGCAGAAATTATAAAATCTCAAGAAATAAAAAATCTTTCTACTGCTATTGGCGTTCTTCCAGGTAACAATGACCTATCATCTCTGAGATATGGGAAGATTTGTATTCTGGCAGACGCCGATTCAGATGGATTACATATAGCAACGCTACTGTGTGCTTTATTTTTGAGACATTACAAGCCATTGGTTCAGGAAGGCCGTATCTTCATATCAATGCCTCCTTTGTATAGAATCGATTGTGGTAAAGAGGTTTTATATGCGCTTGATGACTCCCAAAGAGAAGAGATAGTTAAAAATTTTAAGAGTAAAAAAGGTAAACCAAAAATAAATATTCAAAGATTTAAAGGCTTGGGAGAAATGAATCCATCTCAGCTAAGAGAAACAGTTATGGACCCTTCTACGAGACAGCTTGTAAAACTATCAATAAGCCCAAGCGATAATGCTAACTCAATGATGGATCTTCTTTTATCAAAGAAAAATGCAGCTGCTAGGAAAGAGTGGCTTGAGAAAAAAGGTTCATTAGCAAAAATATAATTATGAAAGAACAATCAAAAATAAACTCTATTAGCTTAAAGCAATATGCTGAAGATTCGTATTTAAATTATGCAATGTATGTGATTTTAGACAGAGCTCTGCCTAATATTGGCGATGGTTTAAAGCCAGTTCAAAGAAGAATCATATATGCTATGTCTGAATTAGGACTGGATGCAGGTTCTAAATATAAAAAGTCTGCAAGAACCGTTGGAGATGTTATTGGAAAATTTCATCCACATGGAGATAGTGCTGCATATGAAGCTATGGTTCTCATGGCTCAGAACTTTTCTTTTAAATATCCTCTTGTAGATGGGCAAGGTAATTGGGGCTCACAAGACGACCCCAAGTCATTTGCTGCGATGAGGTATACGGAATCAAAGTTAACTAAATTTGCAAATTTACTAATTTCTGAACTCAAATCAGGCACCGTTGATTGGCAGCCAAATTTTGATGGTTCTCTCTTAGAGCCAATTATTTTTCCTGCTAAATTACCTTCTATTTTATTGAATGGCACTTCTGGTATTGCTGTGGGCATGGCAACAGATATTCCGTCACATAATATTAATGAAGTAATAGACGCTACTATATATGTTTTAGAAAACCCAAAAGTCGAATTAAAAGAACTTCTAAAAATAATAAAAGGACCAGATTTTTCTAATAAAGCCCCAGTAATAATTAGTGATGATGAGCTTGAAGAAATTTATTCAACTGGTAAAGGTGGGTTTAAGGCTCAGGCTCATTGGGTTCAGAATAAAAACGAAATTATTATTGACGCTCTGCCATACCAGGCATCAGGTTCAAAAATTCTTGAGCAAATAGCAGATCAAATGTTAAAAAAGAAAATACCTATGGTTGTTGATCTAGCCGATGAAGGCGATCATGAAGAACCAGTTCGTTTGGTTATAACATTAAAATCAAATAGGGTTAATGCAGAAGATGTTATGAATCATTTATTTGCATCAACTGATCTTCAAAAAAATTATAGAGCTAATATGAATCTAATCTCTCTAAAAGGTGGACCAAAAGTCTTCTCATTAATTGAGCTATTAAAAGAATGGCTTGTTTTCAGAAAAAATACAGTTAAAAGAAAATTAGAGCACAGACTAGATCAATTGAATGATAGGCTTCATATTCTTGAAGGACTTTTAATTGTTTATTTAGACCTTGATAAGGCTATAAAAATTATAAGAGAATCAGATGAGCCTAAAAAAGAAATTATAAAAGCCTTTAAATTGTCAGATATTCAAGCTAATGCAATTCTTGAAATAAGATTGCGACAGCTAGCAAAACTTGAACAAATGAAACTTGAGCAAGAAAGAGACTCATTGGAAGAAGAACGAGGCGATATTGAAAAGATATTAAACTCTCAAACTAGACTTAAAACATTAATTAAGAAAGAATTGCTCGAAATAAAAGATGAATTTGGTGATGAAAGAAAATCTCCAATTAAAGCCTCATCTGAGGCAAAAGTTTTTTCTGAAGAAGAAACGCTTGTTACAGAGCCTATAACAGTTATTTTATCTGAAGCAGGGTGGATAAGGAGTGCTAAAGGCCACGAAATTGATCCTGGCTCGTTATCGTATCGAGGCGAAGATAAACTTCAAGATTTTTGTCATGGTAAAAGCAATCAGCTTGCAGTCTTTCTTGATTCAAATGGAAAAGCATACTCTCTTCCAAGTCATTCACTTCCATCAGCTAGAGGGATGGGTGATCCCATATCAGGCAGAGTTACAGCAGATTCAGGAGTTAAATTCATATCAACCTTAATCGGTGAAGATGATGATAAATATTTGATTATGAATACTGCTGGATATGGTTATATTTCAGAATTTAAAAATATGATTTCAAACAAAAAGTCTGGAAGAGCCTTTATGAAACTTCCAAATCAAGCTCAGTTATTGAAAGCGATAAGAGTAAGAGATGATCATGTTTATATTGCTGCTATCTCGAATATTGGTAGATTATTAATATTTAAAATAGATGAATTACCAACTCTACCAAAAGGTAAAGGCAATAAAATAATTAATATACCAACACCTAAATTTTTAGCCAAAGAAGAATTTATGGCACATGCGCAATTAATTTCATTGGCCAGCTCATTAAGAATAGATAGTGGTAAGAGATTTTTAACACTAAAGCTTAAAGATCTAGAAAATTACATATCATCAAGGGCAAAACGTGGAAACATGCTTCCTCAAGGCTATCGAAAAGTTGATAGAATTACTGAAGAGATTGAAAATGTTTCAACTAAAAATAATTAATTATTTCTTAATAAAGTTCTTTTTAAGTGATTTCTGTTCAAAAAGTTAACGTAGACTCATTTACGATAAATATAAAACCAAATAGTTCTTTAACTGGTTCTGCTAGGCCAATATTTATTTTAAGCATTGCATTAGTATGCTTAGGAATTGCAACAGTATTTTATTTTGTTGGCGCAACCCTGGTTTTACCTTTTGCTGGCTTAGAAATATCTATTTTGCTTCTTGCTTTTTATTTAAATTTTAGATGGAGTGGTAAAAGAGAAAAAATATTTTTATCAAAAGATAAAGTTCTTGTTGAAAAAGGCATTCATAAAGCTGAATATCGTTGGGAGGAATTTAGAACTTTTACATCATTTAATGTAACTAAAGACATTAACAAAGTTCTCAAATTAAGCTTTCGTTCAAAAGGCAAAGATGTAGAGATAGGATCTTTTCTTAATGAAAAAGATAAAAAAATTTTAAAAGAAGAAATTTCAAAGATTATTGATATGCTGAATGATTTGAATTAAATTTCCCATTTAGATAATTTCTTCTTAACTTTTATAAGTTTAAAGTCTTTTAGATCTGGAATTCCATTCTTATATGGTGTTGCAGTTTCTCCTTGTATTAAAGGTCTAAGGTAGTCTAACGCTTTATTAGTTACATTCATTTTATTTGACGAGATAAAGTTAGTTGGTAATTTTTTTTCAAGGTTTGCTATTTTAGATAATGGTGCAGCCTCTATTTTCCAATTATATTTTTTTGACTTGCTTCTAACAATTATTGGCATAACTCCATTCATTCCAGATAATGCAAATTTAATTGCATGTGAACCAACAGCTTCAGCATGATCAAGATCCACTTTTGATGCTATATGGCTTGCACTTCTTTGAAGATAGTCTGCAACAGCCCAATGATTTTTAATTTTAAGTTTTTTATTAACAAGATCAGCAATATATGGTGCTATTCCTCCAAGCTGGACGTGACCAAATGCGTCTTTGGTATTTGATTCTGATAAAAATTTTCCTTTATTATTTTTAACACCCTCAGAGACAACAATTACACAAAAACCCTTCTTCTCAATAGTACTTTTAACTTCTAATAAAAATTTTTTTTCATCAAAAATTATTTCGGGTAAGAGAATGATATGAGGTGCGTCATCTTTTTTTGTTCTAGCAAGAGCCGAAGATGCTGCCATCCATCCAGCATGCCTACCCATAACCTCAAGAATAAAAACTTTTGTTGAGGTTTCTGACATTGATTGAACATCTAGTGATGCTTCAAGTATTGATGTAGCAATATACTTTGCTGCTGAACCAAAACCAGGGCAACAGTCTGTTAAGACTAGATCATTATCAACTGTTTTAGGTATAGCAATGCATTGAATTGGATAATTAAGTTTCTTACTTATCTGAGAAACTTTAAATGCAGTATCGGCAGAATCATTCCCACCATTATAAAAAAAATATCCAATATTATGAGCTTTAAAAACTTCAATAAGTCTTTTATATTCTTTCTCACTAGCATCAATATTCTCTAGTTTAAATCTGCAAGAACCAAAGATACCACCTGGCCTATATCTAAGAGATAAAAGAGAATTTTTTGATTCTTTTGATGTGTCGATAAGGTCTTCTCTGAGAGCTCCCAGAATACCATTTTTAGCAGCAAAAACTTTTCCAATTTTATTACTTTTTTTTGCTTCTAGGATTAATGCACCTGCTGTTGCATTAATGACTGCAGTTACACCTCCTGATTGAGCATACAATGCATTTTTTTTCATTATTTATGTTCCTAAATATGTTGTAATAAAACTTGTTCAAGTATTATAACTAATATGAAGATACATATCTTAGGCATCTGTGGAACCTTCATGGGAGGTCTAGCGAAATTACTCATAGAGTCTGGACATGAAGTTTCAGGCTCGGATATACAATTCTATCCACCAATGTCAGATCATCTTAATGATTTAAAGATTAATTTAATACAGGGATATTCATTAGATAAGCTTCCAAATGCAGATTTATATGTAATAGGTAATGCATTATCAAGAGGCAATGAATCAGTTGAACATATTTTAAACAACCGCCTTCCATTTAAATCGGGGCCTGAAATGTTGGGAGAAGTCCTTAGAAATAGGAAAGTATTTGCTGTGTCAGGAACACACGGTAAAACAACAACTTCTTATATGCTTACTCATATTTTTTTATCTGTAGGTAAAGAAGTTGGATATTTAGTTGGTGGAGTATCAAATGATATTAAAGGTTCAGCTTCGTTAGGAAGAGATGAGATATTTGTTATTGAAGCTGATGAATATGACTCAGCCTTTTTTGATAAAAGATCAAAATTTATTCATTATTCACCAGATACGCTAGTTATTAATAACATTGAGTTTGATCACGCTGATATTTTTACCAATCTAGATGATATAAAAAAACAATTTCACCATCTTTTAAAAATTATTCCTTCTTCTGGAAACATCGTGTGTTTCTATGATGATAAAAATATTATTGATGTTCTTGATCAAGGGTGCTGGTCGAACCTTGTAAAAATTAATGATAAAAATATAGAAACTAATTTTAAATCTAAAGAAATTAATATAGATAATGCAAAATTCTCATTAGAATCCTTGCCTTTAATTGGAGAACATAATTTTAAAAATTATGTTTCTGCAATAATGGCAGCAAAAACATCCGGCGTATCAATAAATGATTCGATTGAAGCCTTAAAAAGTTTTAATGGAGTCCGAAGAAGATTGGAGTATAAAGGAGAGCATTCGGGTGTAAAAATCTATGATGATTTTGCACATCACCCAACAGCAATCAAACATACAGCAGAAGCTATAAGGAATGAATTTAAAGAAAAAAAAATACTTGGAATCATAGAACTCGGATCAAACACTATGTCTTCTGGTTTTCATGGAAATGCTATTTTTAATTCAGCAAAAGCTTTCGATGAAGTTATTTGGCTTGATCACAATAAAAACATTAAAAATGAAAATTCTTACGACAATCATGATAAGTGTATTGATAAAATAAAATCTATAATAAAGGATTATGATGCTGCTCTTTTAATGACTAATAAAGACAGCAGCAAACTTTATGAACCAATTATTGATTTCTTGTCATGAAAAATAATCTACCCGTATTTCCTCTTGGATTAGTTGCCTTGCCTGGCAGTATTCAATCGTTACAAATTTTTGAACCAAGATATTTGAAAATGATAAAAAAATGTATGTCAGATAATCATGGGTTTGTAATTGCTTTAAAAATAAGTGATACCTCTGAATTTGGTATTTCAAATAAAGGTACTTATGTTGAGATAATTGACTTTAATAATCTGCCAAATGGTCTTTTAGGCATTACAGTGAAGTCAGAAACTAAAGTTTCAATTAATAATATATGTCAGCTGGAAGATGGATTGCATATTGCAGATATCAAACCTGAGATTGATCCAGAGGTTGATAATCAAGCTTTGTTAGCAGAGTATCCAGAAATAATCAGCATTTTATCTCAGATTATTAAGCACCCTAAAGTTAATGAGTTGCCTATTGAAGTAGATTTTAATTCTGCAGATTCTGTAGCCTATCATCTTGCGGGATTAATACCACTAACCTCAACTCAAAAACAAAATTTACTCGAGGCTTTCGATGCCTCCCAAAGGCTTTTAATCTTGTCAAAATATATTGAAAAAATTTCAACACTCTAGATTATTTTTAAGGGTGGTTTATTCGATTTTTTTCTAAGCCAGTTAATAGATTTTAAAATTGTAGGGATCGCAATAAATCTTTTCTCTAAAGAATACTTACCTGGATAATTACTAAGCATTAATCCAATAATAATTGTAAATAGACCTTGACCAGGAAGTACGAGCATTATAATGCCCCCTAAAATTAGAGAGTAACCAACTAAATTTCTAAAGACTAAGATAAAATACCATGCAATTAGATTATTAGTTTTTATTTTTGAATCTTTTTTATTTATAAAATAATCTTCAGGAATTAATGCGACAAGCCACTTAATACTTATCAAGCTAAACATAAAGACAAATAAAGAAATAGATCCAAACCAAAAAATTAAATTTTTATAAACATTAAATATTTCTATCAATGAATTAATTGATATTAATTCCAAAATTTGTCACCTTTTTTATAAATAATGTTTTAGTATAACTCTGAATGCTAATTAATTTTTAGTTATTGAAAACTATAAAAATATAAATAATCTTGCCTGAAAAAAATCTTCAAAATATTTGCAAAAAAAGTCTAGAAGACAATAAAGCTGAAAATATATTAGCACTTGATATTGAAGGCATTTCTTCTTTTGCAGACGTAATCATGATAGCAACCGCTAACTCAAATAGGCACGCAAAATCTCTTGCAGATAAATTAGTTGAATCCATTAAAGCCAGCAATAAAAACATTTTAAGTGTTGAAGGCGGAGTAGAGTCTGGTTGGATCTTGGTTGATTGTGGAGGAGTGGTTGTCAACATTATGAAAAGAGATACAAGAGAGTTTTATGATCTTGAAGGTCTATGGGGAGAAAATACTCTCTTAAATTCTATAAATAAATGAATCTAACTATAATTTCGGTTGGCAATAAGCCGAATAAATGGGAGTTAGAGGGGATTAATCATTACCTTAAGCAATTAAAAAATAATATTCGGATTGATTTTATTAATATTAAAGGGCAACAGAATCCAAAAAGATCTATAGCAGAAGTACTAAAATTAGAAGCAGATTTAATTTCGCAAAAAATTCCCAGTGATAGCTATCTTATTTCATGTGACATGGCTGGCGATAAATTAAGCAGTACTGGCCTAAGTAAGTTATTTGCAAATATAATGCATAGAAATTTAAACTTATGCTTTGTTGTTGGAGGTTCATTTGGATTATCTGAAAGCCTTAAAACAATATCTAATAAAGTACTCTCAGCTTCAAATTTTACATTTCCGCATAGGCTTTTTAGAATAATTTTAGTTGAACAAATTTATCGAGCAATATCAATATTAAATAATGCTCCATATCATAAATGATTAATTTAGACGAAAGGTATTCAGAAAAGAAAAGTTTTTTTAATAGATTAATAATAATTTATGCCTTTTTTGGTTTTGCGTTTTCATTTTTTTTATATCGCACATACTCACTTCAGGTATCTGAATATAGTGAATATGAGACGGCAGCAATAGACAATAAAACTAAGGAAGTTTTGGTTCAACCAATAAGAGGAATAATTTATGACAGAGCTGGAAAAATTATAGTTAATAACGTACCAACTTATGATCTTATAATTAAACCATCACAAATAGAAAGTATAGACAGTCTTTTATCTGATTTGTCATTAATTATTAATTTAAATTCTAACGAAATCGATTATGTCAAAGAAAATTTTGACCTTAAGGCGAGCTATAACAGAGAGCTTGTTGTAAAAAAAAATTTATCTGAAATAGAAATTGCTCAATTTGAAGTAAGAAGCTATAAATTTCCTAATGCTTTTATTGATGTTAGGTATAGTCGACATAACAATTATCCGAAATTATTTTCACATGCTATAGGATATGTTGGGGGCGTAAGCAATAATGAGTTAACGGATATACTACGTAGCCAAAAGTTACAACAAATCGAAACTATCTTTAAATACTCAAATGGATATCAAATAGGTAAAACAGGTCTTGAAAGTACCTATGATAATTTGCTGAGAGGTAAGTTTGGTAAAAAAATCTATAACGTTAATGCAAGGGGCAGACTTTTAGATGAAAGGCAGTTCATTAAACCAATTAATGGCAAAAATATTTTTACAACCTTAGATATTGATGCGCAGAAAGTTGCCTTTGATCAAATGGATAATAGACGCGGTGCTGTTGTTGCAATCGAAATAGATACAGGATCAATCGTTAGCTACTTAAGTACGCCAAGTTTTTCAACAAATGCTATTTCAAATGGAATTTCATCAAGTGCATTCAATGCTTTAATTCAGGATAATGATAAACCTTTTTTTGATAGAGCTTCTCAAGGGAGATATTCACCTGCTTCAACAATTAAGCCTGCGATTGGTTTATTTGGACTAGAAAATAAAATTATTGATTGGGATTTTTCTATAAATGACCCAGGATATTTTATCTTGCCTGAGGATCAAAGAGTATACAGAGGATGGAGAAAAGGAGGTCATGGAAAAGTTAATTTAAATAAGGCAATGATTGTAAGTTCAAATACTTTTTTCTTCTCATTGGCATACCAATCTGACATTTATAAATTAATTGACTATTTATCAAACTTTGGCTTTGGAGCTAATGTATGTGGAGATTGTTTCAACCCCGATAAAGCCTTATTGCCTTCACCAGAATGGAAAATGAATAACCTTAATTTTGGATGGTTTAAAGGGGACACCGTAAATCTTGGAGTGGGTCAAGGCTATCTAAGCGCTACACCATTACAATTAGCTTATTACGCAACAGTATTGGCTAATAAGGGTGCATCTAAAGACTTATCATTTACAAATAATGGAAACGAAAAAAAGAATCAATATATTTTTTCAGACAATATTAATGATCTTGATTGGGAAAAATTACATCAAAGCATGATAGGAGTAATAGAGAGTCCAATTGGAACAGCAAAAAGACTTCAAGAATTGAAAACATTTACAGTTGCAGCCAAGTCTGGAACTGTAGAGTTGGTGAGTACAGATACAAAGGAAGATTATAAAGTTATTAGAGAGAATGAAGGCAATAGAGATCATGCAATAATAATTGCTTTTGGTCCAATGCCTAATCCAAGATATGCTGTTAGTGTTGTTATAGAAAATGGAGAGAGTGGAGGTTCTGTTGCTGGTCCAGTTGCTATAGCAGTATTAAATAGCTTAATTAAATAAATGAAAAAAAAACTAGAGTTTAAAAACTTTTCAATATATTTTGATCAATATTTATTTATATCAATTACCTTACTTTCTGTAATGGGTCTATTTTTTTTATACAGTGCATCTCAAGGCGATCTTAATACAATTATCAAGCAATCAATATTTGTTTGCTTTGGATTGACCTTAATGTTGATTTTAAGTCAACCAGACCCTGATTTTTATAAAATTTTTTCAAACCTATTTTTATTAATAGCTATAAGCCTAATGTTTGCAACAATGATTTTTGGCAAAGAAATTAATGGGGCAAAAAGGTGGCTAAATCTTGGTTTTTTTACACTACAAACTTCAGAGCTAATAAAAATAGCTCTTCCAATATTTTTAGCTTCATATTTATATAATAAACCTTTACCAATAAGTTTAAGACATTCGCTTCAAACATTTTTATTAATTTGTTTTATATTTTATCTTGTATATTCTCAACCTGATCTTGGAACTGGCTTAGTTGTATTTATGGCTGGAATCTATATATTATTTTTAGCAGGACTGAGTTGGAAATTTATACTTACATCATTTGGTTTAATAATTCTTTCAATGCCATTTATATGGAATAATTTTCTAGAACCCTTTCAAAGACAAAGAATTTTAACCTTCATAAATCCATCTAATGATCCATATGGTAGCAGTTGGAATATCACTCAATCAAAAATTGCTATAGGTTCCGGCGGGATGAGCGGTAAAGGATATCAAGACGGATCGCAAGCTAGTTTAAATTTCTTACCAGAAGCTGAAACAGATTTTATATTTGCTGTTATTGCTGAAGAATTTGGATTTCTTGGTATTTGTATATTGTTATTTTTTTTCTTTTTTATTTTATTAAGGTGTATATATCTTGCATTTAATGCCAGGGATAGATTTTGTAGATTATCTATTGGAGGACTTAGTCTCATTTTTGCGTCGACGTTATTTATTAACTTAGGTATGGTTGTTGGGATAATACCTGTTGTTGGGATGCCTATGCCCTTTATCAGCAAAGGAGGCTCATCTTTGTTATCATTCTACATAGCTTTTGGAATTATTATATCTATGGCCACACATAAAAAATTAATGCAAAAATGAAAAAATTTCTATTAATCAGTTTTTTATTAATACCTTCTTTGCAAAGTAGTTATTTGGAGCACCCAAAATCAAAACCATTAATTGATGAGCTTGTTTTAGAGCATGGATTTGAAAAATCTTTTGTAGAAGATGTTTTGTCTAATGCTGAAAGACAGCAAAAAATAATTGACTCAATTTCAAAACCTGCTGAATTTACTTGGACTTGGGATAGGTATAAAAACTTATTTATAGAAGAAAAAAGAATCGCTAATGGAAAATTGTTTATTAAAAATAATCTTAAAACTCTTGAGAGAGCAGAAAGAGAGTTTGGAGTCCCAAAAGAAGTTATCACATCAATTCTTGGAGTTGAGACAAGATATGGAAAAATTCAAGGTAGTTATAGAGTAATTGATAGTTTGTTAACACTTGGTTTTGATTATCCAAGAAGAGCTAAATTTTTTAGAAAAGAGCTTGTTGATTTCTTTTTGTTAACACGAGAAAACGATTTGAATATTAATCAGATAAAGGGCTCATATGCAGGAGCAATGGGGTATGGACAATTTATTTCTTCTAGTTATAGAGCATATGCAATTGACTTCGATGGAGACGGATATACAGATTTATTTAATTCAGTCGATGATGCCATTGGAAGTGTAGCTAATTATCTATATATTCATGGGTGGAAAAAGGAGGGTAAAATTATTTATGATGCTTATCCTAATAATGTAAGAAAAGTTTTTAAACCTCATAAAACACTTTCTAAGTTTATACCTTTAAGTTTTATTGAGGATGGAAAAGAAATATATTTCATTGGAGATGACAATTTTGTAGCAATAACCAAATATAATATAAGTCACTTTTACGCTATGGCAATTTATTATTTATCAGAAGAGTTAAGAAAATGAAAAAAATATTTATCATACCTTTATTGACATCACTGTTCGCTTTTGGACAAAGTTTTGTACCTGATGCTCCAGAACTTAACTTAAAAAGTTATATATTAATAGAGCCAAATACAAATACTGTAATAGCAGAATTTAATTCAACTTCAGAAATAGAGCCTGCAAGCATGACCAAGATAATGACAGCATATGTTACCGCTGATCAGATTGGTAATGAATTAATTTCTATAGATGATGAGGTGCTAATTAGCGAAAAAGCATGGCGCATGGAAGGCTCAAGAATGTTCATTGAAGCTGGCAAAAGAGTTAGTGTATCTGATTTGCTTAAAGGAATAATAATTCAATCAGGTAATGATGCTTCAGTTGCAATTGCTGAATATGTGGGAGGAACAGAGAGAGGGTTTGTTGATCTTATGAATGCCTATGCAGGCTCATTAAATATGAATAACACCATTTTTCAAAACTCTACCGGACTTCCTGCTGAAAATCATTTTTCATCAGCAAAAGATCTTGCAATATTAACCTCTCATTTAATAACAAAGTTTCCAGAGATTTATTCCTTTTATAAAGAGAAGCAATTTACTTTTAATGAAATTAAGCAATTAAATAGAAATAAACTTTTATGGAGAGATGATTCATCAGATGGAGTCAAAACAGGTCATACCAAAGCTGCAGGTTATTGTTTAGTTGGTTCTTCTAAAAGAGGGGATATGCGATTAATTACTGTTGTTGCTGGAAGTGACTCTGATAATAACAGATTTATGGCAAGCCAAAGATTATTAGAATATGGTTTTAGGTTTTTTGCAACACAAAAAATTCTTAATGCAAATCAAGAATATAAACAAATAAATATATGGGGTGGTGTCGAAAAAAATCTTAGTCTTGGTGTTTTAGAAGATATATCTATAACGCTTCCAAGGACTAGTTTTAAAGATCTAGTTGTTAATTATAATTACAGCAATAATATCCAAGCTCCTATTGAGATTGGTCAAAAAATAGGAACCCTTGAAATTGTCAATAATGATGAAATAGTACTTTCTACAGATCTAGTAGCTTTACAAAATATAAAAGCTAAAGGATTTTTTGGAAGACTGTGGTCTAAATTTGTTTTGTGGATTTTAAGCTTATTTGGCATGACTGATAATGGATCAGATTAAAGCTGTATTTAATGGTAATTTTGATTACATAGAAAATATAAAAGTTTCTCCCTTCTCAAGGGCATACACATTTTCAGATAGTGTTTACGAAGTTATACCTTTTTATAATAAGAAACTTAATTCATTTGAAAGCCATATTGGAAGGCTGCAAAAAAGTGTAGATGCTCTGTCCATAAAGGTAGATTTAAAAAAGGTTACAGATGAGATAAATCAGCTTTTATCTTTATCTGCTTTTGATAATGGCTATATTTATTATCAAGTTACCAGGGGACAGGATATAGTTAGATCGCACATGTACTCTGATAAAATTAATACAGAGACTTTTGGTTATATTGCTCCTTGTTCATTTGAAACTCAAAAATTAAATATAATGATTTGTGATGACATAAGATGGGGAAGATGCGATATAAAATCAACCTCACTTTTAGCCAATGTTTTGAATATGAATAATGCCAAGTTGCATGATTGTGATGAAATTATTATGCATAAAGATGGAATCCTGACTGAGGCTGGCGCTTCTAATTTGTTCTTTATTAAAAATGAAACTGTTTGCACACCATCTTTGTCTAACAACATCTTGCCAGGTATAACTAGGTCAATTTTAATTAATGCTTTATCGAATAAAGGTATTAAGGTTCTTGAGGGAGATTTTAATTATTTAGAACTGCAGACGGCGACTTCTGCCTGGCTTACAAGCTCTACCAAAGGTATGGCTCCAATAAAAAATATAGTTAATCTTGATCACTCTCTATGTATCGATGACTCTTTTTATATTTCTTGTAAGAAAATTTTTGATTCTAAATTCTTTGGTTAATATTTTAATTAGTAGTCAAATTTACAATCATTTTATCGACATCATTCCAGAAATTTTTTTTAGATAAACCTTTGCTAGTCAGGTCAAGTTCATAAATATTTTTTTGCATCGATATGAGTTTTTGTAAAGAATGGAATTTAATAAAATTCACGTAACTTGGAATTTTGTTACTCCAGACACCCGATTTTTCCAAACTTAATCTAGGATTTGTGTTTTGTTTTGCAATGGCTGAAATGGTAACAATTTTACCAATTATCCATACCAACAAAGGAGCATAATGTGCTTCAGAATCTTTAATTGAATTAGTAATCCTTAAAGCATGTTTTACATTCAAATTCACAAGAGCATCTTCAAGTTCGAATGGAGCAAATTCCGCCGAATCTGTGTAAAAAAGATTAGAAATATCCATACCGTCTTTATAAATTAATTTGAGAATATTTATTTCATTTTGCTGAGCAACCAAGTTTCCAGCATTTAATTCGTTCATGTAATTTATTAAATTTTTTCTGTCTTTTTCAGGAATAAATTCTAATTGAGCCTTTAACCATATTTTTTCTTCAAAAGATTTTAATTTTGCACATTCAACGATGAGTGCATTTTTTTCCATAGCTTTATAAAGCTTTGTTTTACTATTTAATTTTTCGTTATGAGAGTTAATAATGATCGCAATATTTTCATTATTGAAAATGTTCTGTATTTGAAATATTTTTTCTAATTTATCTGGTAATCGTCCTTGATCATGACTGATATCAATAATTAATTTAGATCCAAAAAGAGATCCACCGGAACTCTCAATAATAATTTGTTCTATTTGATCAAAATTTTCTTTGGTGATAAGTCTTCTTTCATTGAATCCTTTTTGAGATAAATATTCTTTTATTAAATCTTTTGAATTATTTCTTAAGACAA
>ERZ802830.2070-NODE-2070-length-18519-cov-7.90506_pt1 | contig 18519 bp, 19 predicted proteins | sample MGYA00345654_ERZ802830 | MGnify/ENA primary metagenome ERZ802830 (study PRJEB30503, sample SAMEA104212375) | marine metagenome | biome: Westerlies Biome; feature: [SRF] surface water layer (ENVO:00010504) within the epipelagic zone...; material: water...
TGTCATCGCAAACTGTAGGTGGCCCGCAGGCTTTGCAGCCCGCGAATAATAAAATGGACGAAAGCAAGCCACAGCGTCACGTAGGCGAGAGAAAAACCCCACTGCCAACCCAGGTAACCCAACACCACCCCAATAACCGGCAACATGGCAAACCAATGCCCCATTACCCAGGCTGAATGCTTCCAAGAAAAATAGATAGCGGCAACGGCGGCCACTACCATGAGGGCAGAAAAGACAGATTGAGCCCACGGTACAACGTACATTAAGCCCCCCACAATCACGGCGGACAGCCCGGCGACGGCGTGTGTTACCGCACCCCAATCAATGCCAGACGCTGGCCTCTCAGGTTCTGGCGCGCTCGTCACGTCAACGTTCTCGACAGGGGTTCACCATCATGGCGATAGGTCACGAATGTACCCCAGCACATTAGCGTAGTGCGTCACAGAGTTGCCCGTTGCCCGAAGCGCAGCAACCGCCTCGTCAGCCACCGCACCGTAAAGCTCGATGGTGAAGCTGTCTAAATGCGGTGAAACGGCCTCCAGATACGCACCGAGATCGGCGTTATTCAGGTGAAATAGTAAGGCGTCGCTATCGGCATAAACCTCGGTCCAAACAAACCCCAATGCATCCTCGGGATCCGCATCAAAGGTGTGCAGCAACATGCCCGGCTCTCCGCGCTCAACCTGAGCATCGACCGCTCGTGATAATGCCACTACCTGGTCTGCGGCATCGGGCAGCGCATGCAATCGAGCGATCAGAACAAAAGGCGACGGGCCTGACACCAGCGGACCTTGCTCACTCGCTACAACATAAGACGCGCCACTGAGCATAAAAAACAGCAATAACCCTCGCAGTAACATACCTAACACTCCTCTGATGACTGATTTTTGGCTGAGACGAATCCCTCTTTTCCTGAAAAACGCTCGCCACTGAACGGCGCACCCGGTGTAAGCTGAGACAGCACTGTTATGTTGTGGCACCCGCCCTCCCAATCAATATAGCACCAGCGGAGAAGACGCCAAAACAGACGATATCTCGGTATAAGGTCAGTACGTCATGATTGTCAGCATCGGAAACTTTGGGGTTATTTTAGCGGCCATTTTGCTCTCTACCTCTGTGCACTATTTTTTTCTGCGGCATCTTAATGACGGTGGATGGCTAGCCAGTCGATATCCTCACTTACGGCTTGGCTATGGCGTGTTGATGGCACTCATTGCTCATTCCATCGAGGTGTCGCTGTTCGCCATTGCCTATCTCGTATCCATTCGCTTGGGATTCGGCACATTGGAGGGTGAGTTTACGGGCACAGCTGCGGATTATGTTTACTTTTCCTACGCCGCTTTCACCACCGTTGGTTTTGGCGACATTACGCCAACAAGGCCGTTGCGCTTACTCGCCGGGGTCGAAGCGCTAACCGGCCTTGTCTTGATCACGTGGACTGCCTCCTATCTCTACATAGAGATGACGCGCTTGTGGAAGACTCAGCCTTAGTCCCCCGGCAAAGGCGCTATCAGATCAAAGCGCGGCACTTTGCCTTCCGGAGTGACCACCCGCTCTTGGAACATCGATAGAGGACGAACCCAGAGACCTCGCGCCCCATATTCGGGCCGATAGACGACCAGTGACTCGCCGGTCTCTGAATGTTGAGCAACGCCGATGACCGAGTAGGTCTGACCTTTATAGTGGCGATAACGCCCGACAATAAGATCGCTCACTCAGCCAACCCACCAAACGCCTTCACCATTGCGGTTTGTAGGCCTTCTAAAATCTCGCAAAGAATCAAAAAATCAGCGTCCGCTCGAGCCAAGGGATCCTCAATCAGCTCATCATTGGCCTCACGAATCGCATCAGTAAATTTGAGGCGGCGAAAAGAAAGGTCTTTATCGACCACCGCGGCAACCCGATTACCCCATTCGAGGGCAAGTCGCGCCACTTGGTGCCCAGAAGAAAGATGCGCGAGCACCTCCTCACTATCGAGCGGAACGCCACGCACCTTGACCGAACTCCCCTCCTCGCGCTGATCGATGAAATCAGCTTCATCAGTCAACTCCACTGACTCAGGAAGCGATTGATGTAACAACCATTGCGTCATAACGTGTGCTGGCGCCTTTTGCGTCTCTGGTAGTACCACCGGTAAATTACCCAGTGCCTCTCTTAAATGATTCAGCACTTCTTCCGAACGACCCGCGCTGCTGCTGTCGACCCAGATCCAACCCGCACGGTCCGCAATAATCGCTCTCACAGAAGTAGAACGAGAGAATGCCCGTGGCAACAAATCTTGCGTCACCTCGTCGGTGATCGCTTGTCGTTCTCGGCGACTCACCTTACGCCCTTGTGCTTTGGCGATCTGACTGCAACGCTCGTTCGCTTGCTCCCGCACAACCGTCGCAGGTAATAATTTTTCTTCCCGTTTTAAGCGCACCATCCAATAGGGCCCCGCCGCGTGCACTAGCGCTGAGGCAGTCTCGTCGAGGGCGGGCACCCACCCCAAGCTGGTCGCTTGAGCGGGCGAACACGCGGTAAAAGGGCGGGACTGCAGGCGCCTTTCTAGCTCCTCAGCATCGATGCCGAGACGGCTGGGTAAACGGTAAGGACGCAGAGAACGAAACCACATAAAATAACACTTCCCAGTTGAGTGAAACGCAGGGCAGGCAGTGTATCGTAGTCTCTGCTTTTGAGGGTCGAGTTCACTTAATATCGCGTTCTGAGACAGGAGAATTTGGCCATGCGCTACCTACATACTATGATTCGAGCCGCTAATTTAGAGCAGACACTGCACTTTTTTGTCGATCAGCTTGGGTTGGTCGAGGCCTATCGTTATGAGAATGAGGCTGGCCGATTTACCCTCGTCTTTCTCAGCGCACCAGCAGACCTCGACAACGCGAAAACACAACAAGCGCCGTTAGTCGAAATCACTTATAACTGGGACCCAGAGACCTACGAGGGTGGTCGGAATTTTGGCCACTTGGCCTATCAAGTCGACGATATTTATCACACTTGCCAGCAGCTGCTAGACCGTGGGGTCACACTCAATCGGCCTCCTCGGGACGGCCGCATGGCCTTCATCAAATCGCCAGACGGCATTTCCATTGAGCTATTGCAGGCGGGCCCTGCACTTGCCGAAGCGGAGCCTTGGTCATCGATGGCAAACCAAGGCAGCTGGTAACGCCACTACTGTCTTAAAAAATCGAGTATCCAGCGCGCCGCTCGGCCTCCCTCGTGTTTTTCGGATACAAGGCTTTTAAGGCCCTCTGCGGCCCGCTCTTCGCCAATCATATCGTGGCGAAAAGACAGGATTGCTCGGGCATATTCGGGGGTGAACTCAGGATGCCCCTGAAAGGTCAAAATATGCTCCCCCAACACCATACCCGCCACCTCACAGTGCGCATTAGTGGCTACTTTTTTGGCGCCGGGCGGCATCTGCATCACTTGGTCCTGATGTGACGCCAACAAGCAGAGATCCGTGCCGTCTGCCTGCCTAAATAGGATGTCGTCCACCGCATAAGCGTTAACACCGACCCCCCACCCCTTATTCGATTTTGCCACCGTGCCACCTAACGCTTGGGCAATGAGCTGATGGCCAAAACAAATACCAATTAACTTACTGCGGGTCGCGTGTAGCGTGCGAACAAAGTCCTCGAGTGATCGGATCCACGCCTTATCCTCATAAACGCTACTTTTGCTGCCGGTGATAAGAAACGCATCTGCCACATCGTAGGCAGCGGGCAGCTCTCCCGCCTCGACGTCCCAGGTGGTGAAGTGCAAAGCATCATCTTGCTCTGTCAGTAGACGTGCAAACATGTCGGGATACTGCCCATGCTCCGCCACCCACTCAGGCCTCACCGAATCAGTCCGTAAAATACCAATGTGCATAGCTCTGCCCTATCTAATCATTCACTTCGCGGTGGCGATGCGCCTACCTTGGTCGGTGCGCACCAGCCTGCCGCAGCACTCAGCCACTGTCTATTAGGTCATGGCGTAGGACTAACGGCCTCCCTCAAAAGGACGCTCAGCACGCCAATGTAAACGATTTAAATAACGGAGTGCGAACGGTTCAGCAAAACGTCGACGTTCATCGCGTCGGCTGCATCTTCTGTGGCTCGATTCGACTAGGCCGACTTTGCTGGGCCAACCGCTACCATGCATTATGGTACCGGCATTTATTGTTGGCATCTTTAGAAAGGTACAAGATCTTTTTGTGACCATACGGCGGGGCGCGACCCGATGCTATCGCCAGTGGTTGAGCCGCACTGAGGGCTGTATCGATTGCCGTATCAGCGCGTAAAGTTGGGTCGCTATGATTCCCGAGCAAGGCGCCCTTTAATAATGGACATAAGTCCGATTTCATTGCAAAGACCATCGACAATAGTCAACACTGGCACGGCTAAAATGAGTTTTCCAAAATTGCAGTATCAAAACGGTTCCGGAGTGCCTCCATCAGTGCAACCCCAGTGTCAGTCACCTTTTGCTGAAGCCAGGATGGCCAATGGCCGACAGCGCGCAAGCCATGACAGATTGATAGCGTGCAATTGGTGGGCGCTGTATCAGTGCGCCACTCAATTGCTGATCGCTTTGCTACTGACCGTCGGGGGTTGCCTCGCCGCCCACGGCGCTGTTACAGCCACAGCGCCTGCCATGGTCGCTGATTATGTTGGTAACGGCGCCTGCGCTAACTGCCACGGCCAAGCGACAGCCGACTGGACGGATTCGCATCATGACCTGGCCATGCAGGAAGCCACACCCAACACCATATTGGGTGACTTTGATAATGCACAATTTCACTATCATGGTGTGACGACGACGTTCTCTCGGCGCGGTGATGATTATTTCATCACCACTGATAACGCAACGGGCGCACTCGAGACATTTCCTGTTAAGTACGTTTTTGGCGTCGAACCGCTTCAACAGTATCTGTTGCCGCTACCGGGTGGTCGCCTGCACGCACTGGCCATCGCATGGGATACGCGTCCTGTCCAAGCTGGCGGACAACGCTGGTATCACCTTTACGAAGAAGAGCCCGTTTTGGCGGGCAACCCCCTGCATTGGACAGGTGGCTATTTCAACTGGAATACCAGCTGCGCAGAGTGCCATAGCACTGACGTTAAAAAACGCTACAACCCAGAAACTGATCAGTTCGATACGCACTACGAACAAATCGACGTCGGTTGCGAGGCCTGTCATGGGCCAGGCAGCACCCACCAGCAGTTGGCGCAGCAAGGCGCGTTATCGGCAGAGCAAACCGGTTTTAAAATGAGTCTGACCGCGCGCGGCGTATGGCAATGGCCCGAGGGCGCTGATATCGCGCGTCGAACAGAAGCGTTAGATAACACGGTACAAATTGACACCTGTGCAAGATGCCATGCCCGTCGCAGCACGCTCGGTGACTACCACCCGGGCAGGCTCCTATTAGACACCCACCGCCTAGCACTCATCGACACGCCCTTGTATTGGCCAGATGGCCAGATTCGCGATGAAGTCTATGTCTATGGCTCCTTCATCCAAAGCAAGATGCATCAGGCCGGTGTCGTTTGCACCAACTGCCACAACCCCCATAGTAATGAGCTCATTGCCGAGGGTAATGCCGTGTGTGGCCAATGCCACACAGCTGCGCAATACGACACCCCCTCGCACCACCGACACCCTGCTAAGAGTGCTGGCACTGCCTGTGTCGCTTGCCATATGCCAAGCCAAATTTATATGGGCGTGGATGCCCGACGTGACCACAGCATGCGAGTCCCTCGACCCGACTTATCACTCAGCACCGGCAGCCCAAACGCCTGCAACCAATGCCATACCGAAGAGAGTGCCGATTGGGCCTACTCCGCATTACTGGACTGGGGCGTGCGATTCACGGGTCAGCGAAATCACCCTGCGCGGGCTTTTCATGCGGCCGATCGTGGTGATGTTCGTGCCACAGCAGTGCTCTTAGAGACCGCCAATAACCAAGCCAATAGCGCCCTGTTACGCGCCTCGGCAATCAGCCACCTCAACTCGCTGATACCCGCGCGCACCGCTTCCTATTTAAGCCTCTGGTTGAGCAGCTCGGATCCTCTTATTCGCCAAGCAGCCGTCGAAGCCGCCGGTCATTTGCCTCCCGAACAGCGTCTGAGCATACTCACGCCCGTGCTAGAGGACCCTGTACTGGGGGTTCGCATGACAACGGCGGAACAACTCGCAGATCTCCCAGCTGCAAAGCTAAGTACTCAGGCAGAACGGATCGCTGCGCTCAACAAGGAGTATCGTGAGGTTCAGTCACAACACCTTGACATACCCTCGGTATTGGCTCAGTTAAGCCGATTTCAACTCGCGCAGGGAGAAACGCAGGAAGCCGAAGCGGGGCTCTTATCGGCGCTCAAAAAGAATCCACAATCAAGTATCGCCAGAGTCAATTTAGCCGATCTATATCGATCATTAGGTGATGACACTGCTGCCCGGGCGATCCTCGAGGCAGGCCTAACACTCAGCGCAGACGATGGCGCGATCTGGTTCAGTAAAGGCCTCTTAGAAATTCGCGATGGCAACCCTCAAGCGGGGCTCAAAGCGCTCGAAACAGCCGCGACCCTCGAAGAGACCCCCGGTTATTATCACTACGTCCTCGCAGTGGCACAGAACGACCAAGGCGACCTCGACAAGGCGCTAGCAACCCTTCAACATATTCATAAGGTGGCGCCGGGGCAACCCAATGTCCTGTCAGCGCTCATGCAATACAGCAATACTGCAGGGGATAGAACTGCTGCGGAGCGTTATCGAACGGAGCTCCGCGCAACGCTTCAAGCAGCTGGCCTGCGGTAATCGCTCAGCGAGTGTTCAGCGCTGCTGGCGCACTAACTGAAGGTTTACCGTCACGGGGATTACGCGGCTGATTGCATCCAAAGCAGCAATACTCTGTAACGCAGCGACACCTGACTCCAAACCAAACTCGGCTGCCGTTAATAGGATGGGTGCCACACTGACCACGCTGAGCCCTTGCTCGTTAGGTGCCACTTGCAATGTCGCAGTCCGGTTAATAACTTGCCCATGAAGATCAATGGCTAACGTCGTTTCAACGGTTTGACTTTGTGTCGCACTCACTACCCTGGGTGCCAGCTGGGCCGTAATTTTCGCCTCTGGAAATAAACCGACCTCGAATAGCAGTTCCTTCATACGCTCGTTGCGGATACCCACATTGGTCTCAACCGTTTTCAGCGCCACGCGGATATCCACTTGACCCTCGTCGCTTACTGTCCCAACAACGGACTCAAACTGACTCAGCTCTCCCACCGCATTATTCTTGATCGAAATAAATTGAACGACTGAGCCGCTAGCAACTTCCCAACTGCTCCAGGCGGGGAATGAGGTCAGTAACAAAATCATCCAGCTCATTTTTCCGATATTGCATCTCATGATCAACGCTCTCATTGTTTTGGGGCGCGACAAGGTGTGGTTTTTTGAAAACCGGGGTCACGCGGATTTATAAGGGTAACGGAATGTACTAGCGACTGCGAAATGAGGAATCATGAATTTGCTCATTAAACTCTTTTCACCACTCAGTAGTCGCAACTGCCAGCAAGCAACTCGACATTGCGTTAGACAAAATGCTTCTAATCAACACACTCTGTGCTGCGTTGAGCCAACACTTTACTCAGCGTCAGCTGGCAATATCGGCCAAATCACCTTTCTGCTCCAGCCAGACTTTTCGGTCACCGGCCCGCTTCTTGGCAAGTAATAAATCGAAGGTACTGTCTGTATCGGCCTGCTCATCCAGAACCAACTGCACCAGTCGGCGGGTATCGGGAAACATCGTGGTCTCACGAAGCTGGGGCGGGTTCATTTCTCCGAGGCCTTTGAAACGCTGAACCGAGGGTTTCGCGCGCTTGTTCTCCGACTCGAGCCGCTCAAGAATGCTGTTCTTCTCCCCTTCATCTAAGGCGTAATACACCTCTTTACCAAGATCGACTCGATACAGCGGCGGCATCGCTACAAAGATGTGGCCTGCACGCACCAAAGGCCTAAAGTGGCGCAGAAACAAGGCGCAGATGAGTGTCGCAATATGCAGGCCGTCAGAGTCGGCATCGGCAAGAATACAGACCTTGTGATAACGAAGCTGGCTGAGATCGGCACTGCCCGGATCAATACCCAACGCCACAGAGATATTATTGACTTCCTGAGAAGCGAGAATCTCTAGCGAGTCGACTTCCCAAGTGTTTAAGATTTTACCGCGCAACGGCAGAATCGCTTGGTACTCTCGATCTCGCGCTTGCTTTGCGGACCCACCCGCAGAATCGCCCTCGACTAAAAACAATTCACTGCGACTTGGGTCCTCCGTCGAGCAATCAGCTAACTTACCCGGCAAGGCAGGCCCCGCGGTCACCTTTTTGCGCACCACTTTTTTCGCTGAGCGCAGCCGTGCCTGTGCTCGCTCGATACACAGCTCAGCCAGACGCTCCGCATCAGACGTATGCTGGTTCAACCACAGACCAAACGCGTCCTTTGCCGCACCAGAGACGAGTCCAGCCGCCTCTCGCGAGGAGAGTCGCTCTTTTGTCTGCCCAGAAAACTGGGGGTCTCGAAGCTTGCAAGACAAGACAAAACAGCAGCGATCCCAAACATCCTCGGCGGTGAGCTTAACGCCCCTTGGCAGCAAATTGCGGATCTCGCAAAACTCCCGCAATGCATCTGCTAAGCCAGAGCGCAATCCGTTAACGTGTGTGCCGCCTTGCGCCGTGGGAATCAGGTTGACATAAGACTCTGCGATCACCTCGCCACCCTCGGGCAACCACTGAATTGCCCAATCTACCGCCTCCGAACTGCCTTCAAAATGCGTCGTAAAAGGTTGCTCTGGAATCACCGGGCAATCGATTGTGGCGTCGGCGAGATAGTCTGCAATCCCGTCCTCGTAATACCATTGTGTCGTTTCTTTTTTCTTTTCGTCCGTCAGCGTCACCCTCAGACCCGGACACAACACCGCCTTAGCGCGCAGCGCATGACTCAGCTTGGGTACCGAAAAAGTCGCCGAGTCAAAATAACTGGCATCTGGTTTGAAACGGATGCCCGTTCCTGTGTTGCGCTTGCCGCAACTGCCTGACACAGTGAGCTCATCGGTTTTATTACCCCCAGAAAACGCCATCGAATAAATATTGCCGTCACGACGAATCGTCACCTCCAAAACTTCCGAGAGTGCGTTGACCACAGACACACCAACACCGTGCAAGCCCCCGCTAAATTGGTAGCTCTTATCAGAGAATTTACCGCCCGCATGCAAGGTCGACAGGATGACTTCAACTCCGGGTAATTTTTGCTCCGCATGCAAGTCAACCGGCATGCCGCGACCATCATCGGTCACACTCAACGCCCCGTCGCTATGCAACACCACATCGATTTGGCTGCAATGCCCAGCGAGCGCTTCATCAACCGAATTATCGATCACCTCCTGAGCGAGATGATTCGGGCGCGTGGTATCCGTGTACATGCCAGGCCGCTTACGAACAGGATCTAGTCCGGTCAGTACCTCAATCGCATCAGCGTTATATTCGGTCATGATCTACCACTGTTGGTGTCTAGTTTGTTGTGACGTTGGCTGTCGTTGCGTTGGAGGCAATCCGCTTATTGAGCGATCGACCCTTTGAACGCGTTCTGTTAATGCCGCTCTACTAAAGCCACTCTATTGCAGCCACTTCGTTTAAGCCGTCCTGTTTAAGCCGTCCTGTTTAAGCCGTCCTGTTTAAGCCGTCCTGTTTAAGCATAGCCGCGCGAGGTCAGATCAACCATAAAGGTCTCATCAACCACTCGCAACACGTCAGCTTCCCACTGCCCGTCCTCGTGCAGCGCTAATAATCGACACCCCGGTGCCACATCATCAACCTGGAACTGAGCAGATCCTGGCGCGAACTGAACACAGGTAGAGGGCGCTGTCATGCATTGTACGCCGCGATGCGCCTGAACAGAATCCTGATGAACATGTCCCGACACCACCACTGCCCGGTTACCCAGTGGGATTAACAGGTCGAGCGCCTCCGACGCATTCCGCACGTTTTGCTCATCGAGCCAAGCGCACCCCACTGGCATCAACGGATGATGTGTCGCTACGAGCAGAGGTCTATCCGTCTTGATCGCTTGCTGAACCGCCTCGCGCAAAGCCAGTAATTCCGACTCAGCCAGCAGTCCCGCTACTGCGCCGGGTTGTTGCGTATTCAGCATGACAATATCCCAGTGGGACAGTCCAATATTACGCCTGAAATAATGCGCCAACGGATGGCTCGCCTGCCAAATGGCATCATGGTTTCCCGGCAACCAAAAACTGGGGATGCCCAGCGGCTCTATCAGCGTGCACAATCTTTCGTAGGCTTTTTCACTCTCATCACCAGCCAAATCACCGGTTAATAACAGTGCGTCGACACGCTCCTGCCCGGCAATCAAACGACAAACGGCTGCCAGTGACTGATCGGTGTCAATGCCTACGAGTCGCCCTCCGGATTCCGCCATGAGATGCGTATCTGATAGTTGGAGGATCCGCGCCGAGCTGGGCGTAGTGAGCTCGGTCTCGCCGCTGAGCGGGGTCATGGCGCTGAGGTATCGGCGTCAGGCAATACGGCGTCGGCTGAGCGCCCGTGGGTCAGGCAAAACGATAGCAGTTCGGATGCAAATCGATTTTGCTGATATTTTTCGTCCCGCTGCAGCATGTCAGGATTGGGATACCGATACCGGGCCTCAAAACGGCGTGACGTGCTGCAGTGCACTATCTCAGCCATTCTGGCGTCATGATAAAGCCTGAGATCAAAGTAACTGCCCGCCCACACCCTGGGGGTGGCACTGTGATAACGCAGCCGCATGTCAGTGGTGTAACGGCCACGGGCCGTGACCTCAAGTGCCACCGTGACATCACCAGCAGCAAAATCCCAGTCTGAGCGCTGCTCGTAATCGGGAAACAACCGCATAAGACGATGGTAGTTCACCTCACAGAGCGCATGCAGATCTGCCAGATCTATTTGATAACCGCGACGCCGTCGCCGGCGCAATGCCGTCTGGTTTTTCTTTTCAGTCATAGACGCTAGTGTATCAAGGCCCTGCCCCCCCACGAACAGCCAAAATCTTAACGGCTTTGGATGCTTAAAAACGCCGCTCGCAGTGGTAGACTCGCCTCCTTTATACCCGCTAGGTACTACGCCACATGATGAAGTTCCAACGCCGCTTTTGCGCTCCACTCACCCCCTTGGCTGCTTTTGTTCTGAGCTGGGTCAGTGTCACTACCCAGGCCGATACGTTGGTTGATATTTATGAGTTAGCACTAGAGAACGACGCGCTATTAAAAACCAAGATGGCACAGTATGGTGCCGATTTGGAGCTCGAGAACCTCGCGCGCGCACCCCTGCTACCTCAAGCGGTGGCGGGATATCAGGTGTCAGAAACCGAGACAGACACAACGTCACCGACCATTATTCAGGACCCAAACCTGGGTTTTGTCGTCATTGATGGCAACTCGGTGAGAAATATCGACAACGAGGGTTACGACGTCAGTTTGTCGCAAACGCTGTTTAATCTGTCGGCCTGGTTTGGCTGGCGAGCAGGCAAAGAAACCTCACGCCAAGCAGAAGCGAACCTCGCTGCAGCGCAGCAGGACCTGATTGTGCGCGTGGTACAGGCGTATTTTGCAGTTTTGAGAGCACAAGACAATCTGCGTGCTTCGCAAGCTCAAGAACGCGCCTTTGAACGCCAACTTGAGCAGACGCGCCAACGCTTTGAGGTAGGTCTCATTGCTATCACCGATGTGTATGAAGCAGAAGCGGCCAGAGACTTAGCCCAAGTAACCCGTATCGTCGACGAAAATAACGTTGCCGTAGCGAAGGAAAATCTGTCGGTGTTAACGGGTCAGGCCCCTGGCACGCTTTACGTGTTGGGAGAGGAGTTTGACCCCAGACGTCCCGAGCCCCGCGAGCGCTCGGAAGGGGTTGATTTTGCGCTACCCAATAACAGTGAGCTTGCGGCCGCGCGTTATGCGGAAGAGGCCGCGCGTCAAAATGCCACCTCCTCCAAGATGGAGCACGCACCGACGGTCACCGCGACTTATCGTTATCAAGATACCGAAACGACTGGCAGCATCGATCAAAACCCCCCTAGCCTGTTCAATCTGCCGCCAAACTCGGATCAGACCAATGAGACGTGGCAAGTCAGGTTTGACATGCCGTTATTTTCTGGCGGCGCGGTCAGCGCTAACCGGCGACGCGCTGCAGAGCAATTCAATGTCGCTCGTGAGTCACGCATCAACCTAACCCGCAATACCGTCACGCAAGCGCGATCCCTGCACATGACCGTCGTATCAGATGTCTCTAGAGTCAAAGCACGACAGCAGTCAATCATCTCCAGCCAAAGTGCACTCGACGCGACGCAAGCTGGCTACGAGGTCGGCACGCGTAACATCGTAGACGTACTCAATGCGCAAAATAAGGTGTTTGCGGCACAACGTGACTACGCCAACAGTCGCTATGACTTCATCATCAATTCACTGAGGCTCAAAGAGATCGCGGGCACGCTATCTCCAGAGGATATCGCTCGGCTGGAGGGCTTTTTACTGCAGCCCGTCGCCCCGACAGCATCTGCTGCTGAGTAGGTCAGGGCAAGTGGGCTGATAACACCGCCCATTGTGCCTCTATCACACCGCTTTGCGCTGACTGGAAAACGCCAGCGCGAGCTCCTATTTCTGAGGCTTGACTCCGATCTGAATCCGGCCCGATCAAACCCATCACAGCGTCGGTTAGCGTCTGAAGCTCGACTTGCCGAGCGCCACCACATCGCACTAAGTCGCGGTACATGGTCGCAAAGTTAAACGTGTAAGAGCCGGTAAGAATGGGCAACTGCCACACCGCCGCTTCTAATGGGTTGTGGCCGCCGTGAGGCACCAAACTCCCGCCGACAAATACCAAATCGGCAAAACCGGTGAGCGCACCCAAAGACCCCAAGGTATCAATCAGCAATACGTCATCCGATCCTTGCATGTCGCGCTGCTCACTATGACGTATTACCTGTAAAGCCTGCATCACCGGCAGTGCGAGAATGGAGTCTGCGCGCTCTGGGTGACGCGGTGCCAGCATCAACAGCGCGTTCGGCGAGACGCCCTTCAAGGCTAAAAACGCGTTTAATACGGCCTCCTCCTCTCCGGGGTGTGTGCTGGCAGCCAACCAAACAGGTCTATCTTGAAGCGCCCCGCCCAGCCGCTGATGCTCAGCCTGATAAGCCGCCCGCAACGCCAGCGGATCCACCGCAAATTTTAAATTTCCCGTTACGACGACCTGATCAGGGCGTGCACCCAGCGCAACCAGCCGCCTCGCGTCAGCGCGTTCCTGGGCGGCAATTACCGAAAAAGAGGCAAGCGTCGGGCGGATCACGCTCGACACGCGCGCATACCCTCTGGCAGATCGCTTTGACAGACGAGCATTCAGCAGCACCACGGCTATGGCTTTCGCATGCGCCTGCGCCACCATATTGGGCCAAATTTCAGTCTCAACAAATACGCCGACACGGGGCTGCCAGTGAGTGAGAAAGCGACGCACCGCCCCCGGGGTGTCAAAGGGAATCCAGTCACTAAAGACCCGCTCGCCAAAACGCTGTCGAACTTGAGCGGCGCCGGTTGGCGTCGTCGACGTAATGAGCAGGGAGAGGTCGTCCCGATCACCCAGCAAACGCTCAATGAGTGGCGCGATCGCCAAGGTCTCACCAACCGAGACCGCGTGGATCCATATCAGCTTGGGTGGCCGAGACGCCGGCGCGGTGCCATACCAGCCTAGGCGACGCCATAAATGCGCTCGATAACCTGTTTGATTCCGCCCACGCCACCATAGACGCGCCAGAAAGAGTGGCACTAAGAGCCGCATCACCCAGGAATAAACAAGGCGATTAATAGAAGGGGACCACCGGTTTCGAACGCTCAAGACAATCGTATACTCTCAAACTGATCAGAGGGAGCCTACCATGCCACAGCCACCCCACGCCGATGTCCGTGGATTTTTGCCAGACGACGAGGGCCTGCAACTTTACGAGTGGGCACTGGCCGCAACCGCTACTGGCCCTCTTTTGGAAATTGGCAGCTACTGCGGTCGCTCAACGATCTGGTTAGGTCAAGCTGCACAAGCACGGCAAACCGCCGTATTCGCAATAGACCATCATCGCGGCTCTGAGGAGCATCAAGTAGGAGAGAGTCACCATGATGCTGAGTTAGTAAACGACGAAGGATTATTCGATACCTTTGCGGCGTTTCGTCGCAATATCGCTCAGGCTGATCTCGAGCAAGTCGTCATTCCCATCGTAACCGGAAGTGCACAGTTCGCAGCTCATTGGGCGGGCCCATTAAGCGTTGTATTTATCGATGGTGGTCATAGCCTCGACGCGGCGCTCGCTGATTATCGCCACTGGGCTCCGCGTATCGGACCGGGCGGGGTCCTCGCCATTCACGACGTTTTTCCAGACCCTGCTGACGGTGGTCAGGCGCCTCATACTATTTGGCGGCTGGCGCAACAATCAGGGCTCTTTGCCCCCGAGGGAACAGTGGGAAGCCTGCGCGCCCTGCGCCGACTGGCGGGCTGACGCACTCACTAGACCCCCGCCTACGTCGACGATATCTCTAGCGAGTCATTCAGAGTCGAGCCCATAAATAGCCGACAAGCCGCGGTGTGCTCAGTCAGTGCATCCGCTGCCAATAACACGGCACCCGCGGTCCACGTGGGCTTTTCTAATGGCCAGAGCGTCCGCTCAGCAAACTGATACCCAGTCCACCATGCGCCATCATTATCTCGCCACTGCGCCAACCAGCTGAACAATTCGGCTGCCTGCTCTCGCTGCCCCGCTGCCAATAATGCCAAGGTCAACTCGCAGGATTCTGCGACGGTGGCCCAGGGCTGGTGATTTTCACAGCGACAGCCGATCCCGGGCTCAACAAATTCTGACCAACGATTGCTCAACCGCTGTTGCGCCGCTTCGCCTTCGAACACTCCGGTTAAGATCGGGTAAAACCAGTCCATTGCATAGCGAGACTTGCTCTCCCAAGTGCGATCAAAGCGTGCCGGCTTATGTCGTAATGCCTCACCGAGTCGTGATCTGGCGTTTTCCCAATGATCTCGCTTTTGACCTAGCTGATCGGCGATCAATATGCCGCACTCCAGCGATTTGTAGATAGAACTGCAGCCGGTCACCAATGCGTCACCTAGTGGCGCACCCAAGCTGTCAACCGCCCAATCAATCTCGCCCTCTGGGCCCTGATAACGCAATACAAACTCTAGTGCGCGCACAACCACAGGAAACAACCGCTCGAGGAATAGGGCATCTTGTGCAATCAAAAAATGATGCCAAACCCCTGTCGCAATATAGGCTATGTAATTGGTCTCGCGTCGCTCCACTGATCGATCGGGTTGGCCCCCGCGGTAACAGGCCCACCAACTACCATCGACAAGCTGCGTGTCTGACAGCCAGAAATAGGCGCGCTCTGCCGCATCCATTTCACCGGCAATACTCAGCGCCATCGCTGCCTCGGTGTGATCCCAGGGGTCAGTGTGCCCTCCCTCGAACCACGGTATTTCGCCAGATGGCTTTTGGGTATTCAGGATGAAGTCGACGGTTGGCCGCAACCAGCTATCAGGATACGAACCGCCGCTCAGTCGCATGGTCTGCACAGATGGCGCCGTCATCATGCGGGCTTAGTAAAATACAAAATAATGCTTTTACCCATAAACGGATTGAGTAGCCCATCGATCGCACGGGTCAGCCATGGCCTTTTCATCAAGTCCCATACTAGGAGGCGGTGATAAGCTTTAACCAGCCACGGCTCTCGGTCGTGGCGCCAAAAAAGGCACTTTAACCACCAGTAAGGCACGTGCAAGGCATGAGCGCTACCCCGGCCAACACACACAAAACCCAAACGCTCCACTTCACGACGGAGATGCGTGGCGTCAAAAATACGAATATGCCCACCAGGGCTCGTTCGATACCCCTCACTCAAGCGCCAGCAAATCCACTCTGGCCATTGGCGCGGCACACTGATCCCCAGTTTGCCACCGGGTTTTAAAACCCGCATGGCCTCCTCTAGTACCAGGAGGTAGTTTGGAATGTGCTCTAGTATCTCACTGGCAATCACGACATCGGCGGTATTATTGGCGATGGGCAGTACGGTGGCATCACCCACTCCAAATCCAATCTCGCCCTGAGGCGAATGACACTGCATGTCGCTCATTCTTTCAGTAGCAGTCGCTAGCGCCGTTTCAGAGAGATCGATACCCACTGCGTGAACGTCGGGCAAACAATACGCTGCCAAGGAATGTCGACCCTCGCCACAACCGATATCCAAACACAAATCACCTGGTTTCAGCGCCAATGCGTCTAAATCCAGCGTCAGCATGAATCAATGCATCGCTGATACTGCTCGACCATCTGTCGAGCGCAGACCGACCAAGAGAAAGTACGATGCGCGCGGTGTTGCCCTCGATTGATCAGCTCGGCAGCTACATCAGCATCGGACAACACCACATCAACCGCCTCAGCAAGTGCTTTGGCATCGCCGGCAGACACCAATAACCCGCCATCACCCACCACCTCTGCTAACGCACCACCATCACTCGATACCAGTGGAATACCGGACGCCATCGCTTCGACAGCCGGCAAGCCAAACCCCTCGTAAAGTGATGGGACCACTGCGACCGTGCTCTCTGCGTACAAGCGAACAATATCAGCGTGGGAAGCGCCGCCTACAAAGTGAATGCGGTCACCGAGTTGTAGTTGACTGATCAGCGCCTCGGTGTCACCCCCGGGCTTCGGTGAGGCAATTAACACCAACTGCAGGGCCGGTCGGTCAGCGCTGAGTAATTTAAACGCGTGTAACAATACAGCCAAGCCCTTTAAGGGCGCGTCAGCAGACGCTGTCGCGATCAACTGAGCGGATTTTCGGGTAACATCCGGCAACGCTCGGAACAACTCAGTATCCACCCCATTGGGTATGACCTGGATGGCACTGGGCAGAACACCAAAGTCGGTGGCAATGTCAGCTGCTGACGCACTCGAGACGGTCACAATGTGATTCAGTTGCGCAGCTACTCGCGCCTGCATCGTTAAAAAAGAATGCCAGCGGCGAACCAATAATCGCGCACGCCAGCCTGACGCACCGGCCAACGCCATGTTCAAATCGCGACTAATAGGATGATGAATCGTGGTCACGACGGGCAGGCCCGCCTGTTGCAGATCAAGAATGCCATCTGCCAGCGTTTGGTTGTCGTGTATGACATCAAAGTGCTGGGCATGGGTCAGTATCCAATCACGTGCGCGTTCACCAAAAGTCCAAGGCTCAACGAAGCCGCCGCTTAATTTGCTAATCCACTCTCGCCGATTCAAAGGGTCGCGCAGTTCAGTTCGTGTGACGCTCCCTAAATCTCGGGCGTATAGATCAAGACTCGGTAGCTTAATCAGCCTGACAGTGTCAGCGAGGTCTGGATAGGGCGGCCCCGAAATCACCGTCACCTCATGACCCAATGCCGTCAGCGATTGACTGAGATAACGCAGATAAACGCCCTGCCCGCCCGAAAAGGGGGCAGACCGATAACCCAACAGCGCAATGCGGAGGCCGCGCTCAGGGCGCTGATCCATCCCAGTGAGCGCAGGATGAGGCGAATGAATCGGCGCGTTAATGGGTTACTCCAGATCGAGAAAACTAATGGCAGTCTGCCTGCCACAATATCGGCTGACAGCGTCAAAGTACAGCGGCGCTGAGTGTATCGCCCACTCGCCAAGCCCGCCACCGGGCTGTAGACTGCGAGCGTCCTATAAATTCATACCGTTATGTCACTTTCCACGCACTACAAAGGCATCATTCTCGCTGGTGGATCTGGTACCCGACTGCACCCATTAACGACTACCGTCAGCAAGCAGCTGATGCCAGTCTATGACAAACCCATGATTTACTACCCGCTTGCCACCCTGATGCAATCGGGTATACGTGATGTGCTGATCATTACCACGCCGCAAGATCAACTGGCCTACGCCGATTTATTGGGGGGTGGCCGCCAGTGGGGGATCAATATCCAATACACACTACAACCTAGCCCAGACGGCTTGGCACAGGCTTTTTTACTCGGGGAGGACTTTATTGGCGACGCGCCGGTCTGTTTGATTCTGGGCGATAACATTTTTTACGGTGCCGGTCTCACGACCAAGCTGAGGCGGGCTGCGCAACGTGGTGACGCAGCATCGGTCTTTGCCTACTACGTCAATGACCCAGAGCGCTATGGCGTGGTTGAATTTGACGCCCAAGGGTGTGCCATTGGGATTGAAGAAAAGCCAGACCAGCCGCGCTCACACTATGCCGTCACCGGTCTGTATTTTTATAATAACGATGTCATCTCGGTCGCCAAGGGTATCCGCCCTTCTGCGCGAGGTGAGCTCGAAATTACCGATATTAATCGCCATTATCTCGCGCAGGGCACATTACAAGTCGCAGTCATGGGGCAAGGCACCGCGTGGCTCGATACCGGCACGCACCAATCATTGCTCGATGCCGGCAACTTCATCCGC
>ERZ802830.2073-NODE-2073-length-18515-cov-6.52427_pt1 | contig 18515 bp, 18 predicted proteins | sample MGYA00345654_ERZ802830 | MGnify/ENA primary metagenome ERZ802830 (study PRJEB30503, sample SAMEA104212375) | marine metagenome | biome: Westerlies Biome; feature: [SRF] surface water layer (ENVO:00010504) within the epipelagic zone...; material: water...
TCGACAGAAATACCGGTAACGGAAATAGTAAGGCTGGGGTGGCGGTGCTGTCAGACAAACTGGCTAAAACATCAGACGCCTGTAGAGCGTGCATTCTATGAGGCGATAAAAGAGCGTCACTCAGTAAGAGCAACTTTGCGGTTTAGCTCGAAGTTGGTGCACCCTTCTCAACCCTCTTCGCAAAAAAATAGAAGTGCTTGCCCTTCAAATGTTAAAAATCTTAATATACTACTCTAAGAAAATTAACATGTAACAAGCAAATTATTTTTGCCAGTTTGTACCATTATTTGATTTTGATTATAGACCTCAAACAATAACTTAATAATGCCACGACCTCGCTTTGATGTTTCTCTTTTATCTATGATCATAACTTTGGCAGAGATAGCGTCACCAGCACACACTGGAGCAAGAAAATCCCAATTTTCCCACCCAAGTGATGCTATTGACTCAAAGGCTACTCCCGCACGGTTTTTCAAACCATCTACAATACTCATTATCAATAGACCATGGGCCAGCCTACTTGAAAAGCCATGTGATTTTGCAAACTCTTCATCCATATGAACATCGAAAAAATCACCAGAAATCCCAGCGAAATTAACGATGTGCGTTTCGGTTATATCCACTTTACCAGTATAAAAATAATCACCTAATTGAACGTTCTCAAATTGTACTATTCCTGGGGAAAGGTGATTACCATGGTCTAGTTCCATATATTTTACCCAATTACTAAGATGCATCCGCTTGTTAAAATTCGCATAGAAGAAAAATGATTATAAATCCTGGAAGCAATTTGGCTTCAAATGTTATTTTAACAATAATTTCTATATCTCTGCACAATAGTATCTAGCACTATTCCTGGATTTTCGCGCCACCATTTATTCGCCGAGAAAATCTCAACTTCGCAGTAACCGTTATAACCTGTATTTTCAACTGACCGCCTGATAGATTTTAAATCAGCCACTCCATCCCCCATCATGCCGCGGTCAAGCAGCATATCAGTTGTGTTCTCCAACCAGTCATTTAAATGATATCCAAAAATCTTAGTTGACATGTTTTGCAGTGTATATTCCAAAGTCGTGTCCCACCAAACGTGATAAATATCTATAGCTAGACCAAGATTTTCTGAATTTACTTTCTCACAAATATTATTGGCATCAGCTACAGTCATCAAACATGTTCTATTTCCGCCGAACATTGGATTCATTGGTTCAAGTGCCAACTTTACCTCGTACTCTTTTGCAATCTGAGAAATGTATTGTAAGCGCTCGATCAGGTAAATATGAGTGTCAATTAGCCCCTTTGACTGAGGATTTGTTCCGCCAGTAACAATAGTTAGAGCTTCAGCTCCAATCTCCGCTGCAAGTTCAATACTTTTCCTTACATCATAGTCTGAACCAGCCTCACTTCCTGTCAAGTAGGGTGTTCGGCAGAGCCCACACACCTCCAAGCCAGATGATCTTGTATACTTTCCTAAAGCGTGGGCACGGCCAGTTATTTCTTGTGTCCAAAAAGTTATTGCGCCAAAACCTCGATCGGCACAAGCATCAATAATTTTCTCTGGTTCCCACCCAACCCCATAACCGGGCAAATTATGCCCTAACGTGGCAGTATTTAATGCTAGCGATGTAGTATCGTTTCGAAAATCTCTCATCAAGTTAAGCCATACATATTCATTAAGCGTTTCATCTTAATTTTAGCGTGCTCAGGATCACGCAGAATACCCGCATAATCTGCTAGTTTAAAAATATCGACAAAATCTTGAAATGATCGTGATGATTGTGCTCCATTTACCATTACAAAATGGTCTTGAAAACCGTTTAGCCAGCTTAGAAAAACAACCCCGGTTTTATAAAACTGAGTAGGCGGTCTAAAAATTTGCCGTGCAAGCGGTACCGTCGGGTTAACGATGCTTCTATATGTTTTTAAATCGCCCGCTCCTAGCTTATCAATTGCTTTGGGAACTACTCCTGCAAGAGGATCAAATATACCTAATAAAGCATGTGAAAATCCTAGTTCATCACCCTCTATTAGTTCAGGATAATTGAAATCATCACCCGTATACATCTTTATACCCTTAGGTAACCGGCGGCGCATTTTAATTTCTTTATCTTTATCTAATAAGGAAATCTTTATGCCATCTACTTTTCTCTCATTTTCTTCGATAATTTCAAGCACCACTTCTAAAGAATCTTCAAAATTTGTTGCACTCCAATATCCAAACAATTGTGGGTCAAACATATCGCCCAACCAATGCAAAATTACTGGGTAATCGCAGTTGGATAAAATAGTCTTGTAAACATCAAAGTAGTCTTTTGGAGTTCGAGCAACTTTTGCTAACGCACGACTAGCCATTAAAATTACCCGAGCATCGATCATCTGAACAGCTTCTAATTGCTGAATATAACCTTTTATAACATGATCTACTGATGTTACTGCAGTCAGGTCAAGATGGTCCGTGCCAACCCCATTTGCGACCCTGGCCTCTGGAAGCTCCGTCCGTGTTTGAGTAATTAACTCTAGCGCATTATTCCAATCTAGTCCCATACCTCGCTGTGCCGTATCCATGGCTTCCGCAATACCTAAACCTAGATCCGCAAGATAGTGTCGGAACCTCAGAGTATCTTCCCAATGTATGGCCGGAGCGCCATGAGGGTCAGATTTTGCAAACGGATCTGCTACGACATGTGCAGCAGCGAAAATTATCCTTGCGGGATTTTTAGGCATCTTTTGATCGGTCAACGGCTGGCCAACCATTCTATATTCAGATAATGCACCTTCTTTGTTTGGCAATTTAAGCTTCATAACACACTTTCAATACCTCGAGATCAATAATCCAGCATCGGCAGAGATCACTTGTCCAGTTGTATAAGGCAATTCACCAGAAGCCAAAGCCGCCACAATCTTACCAACTTCTTCCACTGATCCTATTCTTGGCAACACGGTTAACCCTGCCTTAGCTCTTTTTTCATATTCCCTAATAACTCCCGCTGTCATGTCCGTGTTAATCAAGCCTGGTTGAACGTCGTAAACATGAATACCCTCGCTACCTAACCTCACAGCTAATGTCTTCGAAATCATTGCAGCTGCAGCCTTCGATGCACAATATTCAGATCTAAGGGTGGCAGCGGCAACTGCATTGGAGGAAGTCACGTTGATCAGTGAGTGAAAAATATCTGGATTTAGCTCTCGACTCAGAATTTTTTTTGAAAATGCCTGAGATAGAAAAAAAACTGCTTTTGCATTAACATTCATACACCTATCAAAGCTCTCTGGGCTCACAGCTAGCAGATCACCTCTCTGCAACACACTCACCCCAGCATTATTAACCAATGTAGTTAACGGCCCCAATTGAGACTCAATATTGGATAAACATTCGGTGTGCTGATCAATATCTGTGACATCGAAGGCTGCCGCTATGACTGGAACACCCAATTTCTGCACTTTTGCCATAGCTGCCTCAAGTTCCTCATTCAAAAAAGGAGCATTCAATGCTATTGAATAATTTTTTCGGGCTAATTCACAAGCAATACCTAGTCCAATCCCTCTACTCGACCCCGTAATTAAAGCAACCTGCGGGTTAGTCATTTATCGCACCATTTTTTAACAACTCTCGGGCAATAATCATCCGCTGGATCTGATTAGTTCCTTCATAGATTTGGCAGATTTTTGCATCTCGATATAATCTTTCAACCTCAAAACCTCGAATGTAGCCAGATCCTCCAAATACCTGTACTGCATCAGCACTTCTTGCCACGACCATATCCCCAGCAAAGCACTTTGCCATGGAACATGCCATTGTAGCATCTTTACCAGCATCAATCTTTTCGGCCGCCGCCTCCGTCAATAAACGTGCAGCCTCGATGTCTTTTGCCATGTCAGCAATCAACCATTGAACTCCTTGAAATTCTGATATCGCCCGATCGAATTGTTTTCTTTGTTTTGAATACTCTATCGCTGCTTCAAGTCCTGCTTGAGCAATGCCAACTGCGAGTGAAGCAATTCCAACACGGCCTTTATCTAGGACACTCATCATCATATGGAATCCACGCCCCTCATCTCCCAGCAGACTATCCTCAGGAAGACTTACCTCTTCAAAAGTAAGTGAACCAACTTGACTGGCCCGTTGCCCCATCTTGTGCTCTTTCGGGCCACGAGTAACTCCTTCGCTATTTAGGTCTACAATGAAAATAGACATGCCGCGATTACCTGCTTTAGGATCAGTACGTGCGAGTACAAATCCAAAATCTGCAACAGGTGCGTTGTGTATCCATACTTTGCTTCCATTAAGCTTCCATCCGTCTCCACAACGCTTTGCTATTGTTCGAATTCCTGATACATCCGTTCCTGCCTCAGGTTCGGAAATACAATACGCCACAAGCTTCTTGGCCTTCATTACATCCTCAAGATAATTAGATTTTTGGATATCTGTGCCATGACGAACGAGAAGCGTTGTGATAAGCTCTATCAGACCGCATTGATCAGCAACTGAAGCATACCCGCGGCTCAACTCTTCCATAACAAGTGCATAAGTTACAGTATCAAAGCCAGGTCCACCGTCTACTTCCGGAACTCCAATTCCAAATAGACCTAATTCTCCCATTTGCAGATAAAGCTCATTAGGAAAACGTTCTGTTTCGTCTAAGTTTTCAGCTAACGGACGCACGACGTCATTAGAAAAATTTCGCGCAAGATCCCTAACCTGAATTTGTATTTCAGTTTTCATTTAATGCCTACTAATTATTTAATTCTAAAAACAATGCTAACTCGCCTGACTGGACAAGCCCAAATTGCCTAAGGCTGCCTCTGCGCATTCTAAATCTTGATGATCCATGGCTCCGGAAACCCCAATGCCCCCAACGCAATGGTCTTGGTAAAATATCGGCAACCCGCCGGTCCATGTCATTAAACGTGAACGTGTACCAACACCTAATGACAAACTTACGGATGATCCCATACGTTCTCCGAATTCTTTGGTGCCCTTTCCTAGAATTGCGGATGTGTAGGCTTTATCAATAGCAAACTCCACTGCTGCGGGGATCACGTTTTTGGTCCTCATAAAGGCGATCAAAACACCCGCAGCGTCGCAGACAGCCACCGTTATATCCCAATCATTGAGATTAGCATGCTTTATTGCAAACGACGCTAACTCAACCCCAGATTGGGGCTCAAGATCTAATCTACTAAAAATCATTAAACCTCCACTTGATAAGAATCACTACATGCCTTAGTAACTATATAGTTACTTGCAAGGAGATACAATGCAACCGCAAGAAAAAAACAAATTTGGCCGTAGTAATCTGGAGGTATCAGCCTTTGGGTTCGGAACAGCACCGGTTGGTAATATATTCGAAGAAATTGATGAAAAAACTTCCGATGAAATGTTTCAAACCGCTTGGGATTCGGGTGTCCGTTTTTATGACACAGCGCCGATGTATGGTCATGGCCTTTCTGAATATCGCACGGGCTATTCTTTGAGATGGAAAAATAGAAGTGATTTTGTATTATCAAGTAAAGTCGGCAGATTATTACAACCAGCTCGTAAAGAAGATATAAATTACGCTCCATGGACAAATGCAGGAAGATTTAAAGTTGAATTTAACTATTCGTATGACGCCACAATGCGGTCAGTTGATGATAGTCTTCAAAGGATGGGTTTAGAGTCCATTGATATTCTATACATTCACGATATCGATAAATTTACTAGGGGTGACGAACAACCAGAAGTATTCAAAACGGCCATGGACGGCGCATGGAGAGCACTGTCAAAACTTAGAGACGAGAGGGTAGTCCAGGCTATTGGAGTTGGGGTTAATGAATGGGAAGTTTGTCAAGATGCTTTGGAGCAACGTGATTTTGACTGTTTTCTTCTGGCGGGTAGATACACTCTTCTAGAGCAAGAGGCTTTAGATACTTTCTTGCCGTTATGCGAGCAAAGAAACGCCGCTGTAATTGTTGGGGGGGGATTTAATTCTGGTATACTTGCAACCGGAGCCAAAGAAGGTGCCAAGTACAATTATTCACCAGCGCCTGAGCCAATCAAACTTAGGGTTCAAGCCATCGAATCCGTATGCAGAGAGTTTCAGGTACCTTTACCCGCCGCCGCACTTCAATTTGTAGTAGCCCATCCTGCAGTACCTACCTTTATGGCGGGCACACGAACGGTAAAACAGCTCAAACAGAACCTTGATTGGTTCTCTCACCCCATTCCTAGCGAGTTTTGGGCATCTTTAAAATCGAATAGACTTATTAGAGAGGATGCTCCGACACCATAAAAATATAATTTATGTTTTATTGTGGGTTGGTGGTCGCTTTTCTGAAAATGCCAGTATTCCTTCTTTAACTTCGTCACCTGAATGTATAAGTTGCCCTGCAAGCATTTCCAATGTTTTGGTGCTTCCATCTTGCTCGTCGTAATTAATCAGCATTTTTGTAACTTGTGTTGCTAATTGGCCCCTTTTCAAGACGCGTTGAGCTAGAGAGATTGCAGCATTTAAGCCATCACCAGTTTCTTCTAGCTGATCTATTAAACCTAGAGTTAAAGACTCTTCGGCGGAAAAGATCTCTCCAAAAATTGCCATTCTTCTAACAATTTGCCCACCAAAACGGCGGCGTAATCTCTGCGTTCCAGACCACCCAGGAATAACACCTAAAAGGGTTTCTGGTTGGCCAATTTCACAACCGACTTCTCCAATTCTATAATCTGCACAGGCTGCTAATTCTAATCCACCACCAAGAGTAGGACCGTTAAGGACTGCTATAACTGGCTGTTTTAAACCGGCCAAAGCATCAAAAGCCAAATTGCCTTCTCTTAACCAAGAATGTACAAAGACATTTGTTGACAAACTTCCCCAATCACCAATATCGCCTCCAGCCGAAAAAATATCTGTACTACCTGTAATTATAACAGCTCCAATATTTTCGTCATTATTCAAAAAGCGACAGATATCTGCAATCTCAGTAATCATTATTGTGTCGATTGCATTTTTCTTTTCGATACGCGTAATTCTCAAAACAGCAATTCGTTTTTTGATTGAAATTGAGAATCTTTTGTAATCCAGTCTCATGACTTCAAATCAAGGTTTATTTTTTTATCAATAAACAAAGCAGGCTCCATCTCTTTTAAATCAGGAGAAACTAAAATTTCTGTATTTGCTCGCTGTAGGATATCACCCTCAACATTAATTCCCGGAGCGACTTCAGTGAGCGTCAACTGGCCGTCAATTAAGCGGATCACACATCGCTCAGTAACATACATAATATCTTGATTTTGCCGCGAAGCCCTAGCACCAGAAAATGATACTTGATCAACCTCATCGACAAATTTTGCAATTTTGCCCTCTTTTTCAATTATTAACCGACCACTATCAATACGCACTTTAGAGCCGACATTAAAACTTCCAGAAAAAATAATTTTGCGCGCTCGTGAAGTGATATCAACAAAACCACCTGCTCCCGCCGTTCTGTGGGGTGTAGCGGATAATCTCGAAACGTTAACTGAGCCATCTCGCGCAACTTCTAAAAATGATAGAAGAGAAGCGTCGAACCCAGCTGCTTGAAAATAGCTAAATTGATGGGGAGATGTTACAAAAGCCTCTGCATTGGCGGAACAGCCGAACTTAAAATCTAGCAGTGGAATACCTCCCACAGCTCCCTGCTCAATTACCCAAGTGACATCACCGTGGCAACCTTCCTCTAACAAAATCCGTGGAACATTGGCGGAAATCCCAAAACCAATATTTACCACCCAATTTCGCTTTAATTCTCTGGCAATCCTTCTTGCAATAACCTTGCCCACTCCAAATTCTTGGGTTTTAAAGCTATCCAGTGCCCGCACTTCTTCACCGGATATGGCTGCATCGTAGGGAGTTGACGTTGTTTGCAACATGCCCGGCGCTTCAACTACAATATCCACAAAGATACCCGGAACATGGACATCATGCGGTTTAATTGTACCGTTCGGCTTAACTTCACGAACTTGGGCTATGACTAAACCCCCATTATTTCGCGCTGCCAGTGCCATTTCAATTGCACCTAAATAGGCACCTTCTTGCTCGAAACTTATATTTCCCCTCTCATCTGAAATTGAACCACGAATAATACTGACATTTGGCACCAAAGAGTTAAAGAAAAGCCACTCTTCTTCCTCAAAATTTTCAAGCCTAACTATAGGATTCTGTTTGGCTTTTTCATTCATTGCACACCCTTCTAATCGGGGGTCTACAAAGGTTTCCAAGCCTATTTTCGTAAAAACCCCAGGACGTCTGGCTGAACCCTCCCGGAGCATATCAAATATTATCCCAGATGGGACATTATATGCAGCTAATTTGTTGGAGGTAATCATTTCCCAAATTTTTGGCGGGGCAGCCGATGTAGGACCTGATATAAAGGAACCACCGATAATTTTTGTAAGCATTCCCAGCTTTGCGATATGTTCAGTGCCCGGGGAACCAAACATATCTCCAGCCGCTATCGGATTAATAGAAGTCAAGTTTTTTGGATGTTTTTCTCGTTCATATCTTTTACCAAGAGCTTTTAAAATTGCATCTGGACAACAAAGTCCACTTGAAGAATTGACCGCAATAACAGCATTATCTGCAATTAGATTAACCGCTTCATCAGCTAAAAATACCTTTGACATTTACAATACTCAATATTATTTGATAAGTAACTATTTAGTTATTATTAACAAACAAAGCTCTGATAAATCAATAGTTTTTCGAAAAAAGAATAAAACTTATTTAACTCTAACGTTAGGAACTTATCAAAAATGAATATTCTCTTTCAAAAAGAATTTCAGCGGGTATTTGGAACCTTTCCTTTACTTGGAAATGAATTGCAAAACGCTGTATTGACCGCAGCCGAAGTTGGATACAGAGCTTTTGATACAGCACAAATGTATAAAAACGAAGAAGCAGTTGGGCAAGCTTTGGAAGAGACGCAGGTAAATAGATCTGACTTATGCATTATTACCAAAATTCATCCTGAAAACTTTTCACCTAACACGTTCAAAGGGTCATTGATGAGAAGTATCGAAAATTTACGCACAAACTACATTGATATCCTTTTTTTACATTGGCCACCGAAAGAAAGCTCGTTTGAACAAACTCTAGACTTACTAGCAGAAGTACAAAGTGAACAACTTGTAAAATCTGTGGGTGTTTCAAATTTTACAAGTGCAATGATGGAAGTGGCTAAATCCCATCTTGATATTCCATTGGTAGCAAACCAAGTAGAGTTTCATCCTTTACTTGATCAATCTAAATTGCTGCAGGCGGCAAATGACACAGGCATTCCACTTATGTCATATTCTGCGATTGCCAGAGGGAAAGTTTTTGAAATTGAATTACTGCAGCAGTTGAGTTCTTACTACAATAAAACAGTTGCCCAAGTGGTTTTGCGTTGGGTTTTACAAAAGGGCGTAATAGCAAACTCTATGTCAACCAAGAGAAATAATATCAGAGATAATTTCAATGTAATGGACTTCACTCTTTCATCGATAGACATGGCTAGAATTGATGACTTACAAAAAGCCAACTACCGGATAGTTACGAAAGAAAAGGTCCCATGGGCTCCTAACTGGGATTAGTGATTCCCACGAATTAAATCTGATGCCTTTTCACCAATCATGATAGTAGCAGCATTTGTATTGGAACCAACTATGCTGGGCATTATAGAACTATCACAGACCCTTAACCCTTCGATTCCATAGACCCTTAATTCTGTGTCAACTACAGACATATCATCTGATCCCATTTTACAGGTGCAAGTAGGATGATAAGACGTTCGGCCGAACTGACGAGCATAATTCTCAAAATCCTCTTGAGTTTTTACCGTGCTATTAGGAAATTTAATTTCTCGAATATACTTGGACAAACTTTTCTGATTAAACATCTCTACCGACATTTTCACACCCTCAACAGACTTTTTTAAGTCATCTGGATGTCCCAAAAAGTTAGGATCAACCAACGGATCGTCTAAGGGGTTTGCAGATTTTAGTTTTACAGTCCCTCTAGATTTTGGCCGAAGTGTATATGAATTGAGTGTTATGCCGCTTGAGTTGATTGGTACACTTGGGACTCCCTCTTCCGCCCCAGCACCAGCAAGAAAATGAAACTGTAGGTCTGGATTACTGGCACTTTTATCTCCATACCAAAATGCCCCACCCTCAACTACGTTTGAAGTTACCGGTCCAGACTTAAATAGCATATACTGTGCACCAGCCCACAACATCCAGCGCAACTTATTATATTTATCTAAGCTATAGTGGCCATTTAGTTCGGCGACGATATCGATGCCAAAATGATCATGTAAATTTTGTCCAACGCCTGGCAAATTATGAACAACATCTACTCCAACTGCCTCCAAATCTTTGACTCGGCCTATGCCTGACAACATAAGCAGTTTGGGAGAGCCTATTGCGCCTGCAGTTACTAACACCTCCAAATTAGTATTAGCTCGTTCAACGCCACCATTATGAACGTACTCCACGGCGACAGCTCGTCCACTTTCAATAATTAAACGATTTACCATCACAGAAGTTTTTATAGTCAAATTGGATCTATTTCGTGCTGGCTTTAAATAACCAACTGACGCAGAGCATCGTCGAGCATTTTTTACAGTTAATTGATAGAAACCACATCCAGCTTGCTTCGCTCCGTTAAAATCTGGATTCAAGGGTATCCCAAGCTCCTGGCAGGACCTTACAAAAGCACATGTCATCTCTTGTGGATTCTGCAAATTTGAAACTCCTAACGGTCCATCAGTTCCATGCCATTCACCACTTAAAACAGTATTTCCTTCGGATCTTATGAAATACTTTTGGATATCTTGGAATGACCAACCTTCGGCTCCTTCCTCAAGTGCCCATCTATCATAATCAGCTGGGTTTCCTCTGGTAAATATCTCTGCGTTTATAGAGGATCCACCTCCAAGAACTTTTCCCTGCGCATAGGGGATTTCTCGATTGTTTGCGTGCTTTTGTGGAACTGTGTTAAAACCCCAGGTCCGGGGGCCTGCTGTCATCTTAGAGAAACCTACAGGCATGTGTATGTATGGATGTGTATCTTTAGAACCTGCTTCAAGCAACAAAACTTTTGTATTGGGATCCTCGCTTAATCGACTTGCCAATACACATCCAGATGAACCTCCACCAACTACAATATAATCATAATAATCCTTATACATTATTGAATCCAGTGGGCCCGTTTCCCAGTCGAAAAATGAACTGATTTTATTTGGGTGTATTCTTCAACTCCATATTTTCCTGCCTCTCGTCCCCAACCTGACTGCTTAAAGCCTCCTAGTGGCAACTCTGGCCCACCAGCCAATGTCGTATTCACCCAAAAACGACCGGCCTGGACCTGCCGGGACACTTGCAAGACTTTTTCAACTGTTTCACTCCAAACAGAAGCTGCAAGACCATACTTAGTATCGTTAGCCATCTTTATTGCTTCATCGATAGTATCAAAAGGCGATACGCTTATCACTGGCCCAAAGATTTCATCACTATAAACTTTCATATCACGGGTCACTTCCTCAAAAACCACAGGTCCGATGAACTGACCAACATCAGTATCAAGAGCTCCACTTCCAAAACTGAGTATAGCCCCTTCTTCCTTTCCTTTATCGATGTATGATAATATGGTTGCGTTTTGCGTCTCTGTTGTAATTGCACCCATTTGCGTTTTTTTATCTAGCGGATCACCCACAATAACCTTACTCAACTTTGCCTTTAGCAACTCCAAAAACTTGGGCATAACCGATCGCTCAACAATCAACCTAGAACCTGACACACAACATTGACCAGTATTAAAACACATTCCAAAGGCCACACCATCAGCCGCATCTAAAAGGTTTGCGTCTGCGAATACTATTTGCGGATTCTTCCCTCCCAATTCTAAGCCCAGTTTCTTAAAATTAGTTTCTCCAGATGCACGTATCACATTCCTGCCCACAGCCGTAGACCCCGTAAATGAAATCATGTCGATGTGATTATGTTCACACAAAGCCTGACCGACGACAGATCCAGAACCAGTCACGACATTCATTACGCCATTCGGCAAGCCTGCTTCGGACAGAATTTCTGCTAATAAAACGGTGGTAGCCGATGTTACTTCAGAAGGTTTTGCAACAAGTGTACATCCTGAGGCGAGAATATAAGGAACCCTCTCACACAAAATCAAAAAAGGGAAATTCCATGGGGTGATTAAACCTACCACCCCAACAGGTTCACGAGTAACAACTCCAAACAAATCATCGCCTAGATTATTGAAGCTATCACCATGTATTGTACGAGCCAAACCACTGGCGTAATCAAACATATCAGCACAGCCGGCTACTTCACCTATAGTTTGACTGATAGGTTTGCCGGTCTCCAAAGTTTCCCAGTAAGCAATTTCATTATTTCGTTCTCTGATGAGTTTTCCGGCATTTAATAAAACAGTTGCTCGTTGACTGCCTGATAAACCTGACCATCGTCGATCATCGAAGGCAGCCCTTGCAGATGTTACGGCAATATTAACATCATCTTCTGAACAACTTGCACATTCGGTAACCGGTACATCGTGCGCTGGAGAATTTCGTATTGTTGTATGACCTAGTAAAGGAGGCTGTATCTTCCCATCAACGAAAGCACCAAATTTGCGAACTTTTTCAGGTAAACTCGTTATATCAATATTATCTGTCACACTATTCTCCCTAATGGAATTACTTAACAATGGTCAGTTTCGAGCGATCAATCGTGAAAACAATTGCAGTAATAAGTATTAATCCAAATACCATTTGTTGGTGAGTTGCATCGACCTCAAGGTAAAGCATAGAGGCTCGAATTACTGCAACTATCATAGTGCCAACCAGCGTATTGACTACTCCCCCAACACCTCCAGTAAGAGGCGTACCCCCAACCAGAACAGCAACAATGGCAGGTAGAAGGAAACCGTTTGCAATACTAGGGGCACCTCCGGACAGTTTAATTGAGAAGATGACCCCCGCTAAAGCAGCTAAACCTCCAGATAAAGCAAAAGCTAAAACCTTTACTCTCGCAACTTTGATACCTGAAGCGGCTGCAGCAAGCTCAGCCGATCCTACCGCCTTTAGTCGTCGCCCAAGTACAAACTTCCGTTCTATCACCAAAACGAAAATAAATACGCCTGCGCCTACAAAAATTGTGTTTGGGATAATTCCAGTGCTGGAAAGCATCCAACCAAACAAAGCATCTCGTTTTTCAGCATTCATGTAAAGAGCGCGATTACCAGAAAGCCACTGGGCAAGCGAATAACAAACCATACCAATCGCCAGAGTTGAAATAAAAGAAGGCACAAGAAATCTTGTTGTGATGATCCCAGAGCAGGCACCCAGCACCGCTCCTGTCAGTATGCATGCAGGAACTATCCACATTCCGAGCGAAGCAAGATACACAGATGCAATGACAGTAATCATATTAGCCATTGATTGGGCTGAAAGGTCTATTCCCCCAATGTATATGGCAAAAGTCAACCCTAGTGCCATAACAAAGAGCGGAACAATATCTCCCAATAGGATCAGCATGCTGCTAGGACGCCAAAAGTTTGGATCAACAAACCCAACAAATAATACCAGGGCAAATAACGTTACCCAATTAAAATTTGATTTTAATAAATTCTTAAAATTTTGTTTCATGTCATCGCTGCAACTAGGTCAATTGGCATCACGCGTTCCTTGTCCGGAGCAAACCGCTTAACACATGCACCATCTTTCATAACAAAAATGGTGTGTGCTAAGCCAATTGCCTCCTCAAAGGTATCAGGGACTACAATTAATCCGACACCTGACGCACTCATTTCTCTGATCATCGAATAAACGTCTTGTTTTGCCCCAATATCCAAACCCCGCGTTGGGTGATCTAACATCATTAATTCCGCGCCAGATGAGCGCCATTTTGCTAATACAACCTTTTGCTGGTTCCCACCCGATAGGCGACCACAGTCGGTAGAGATTGAAGGTGTTTTTATAGACAGCCTATCTACCCAGTCTCTCGCTAGATCTTGTTCCGATGTTAAATGCAAAAATCCGTATCGAGAGTATTTTTCCATCTGAGAAGACGTAATATTTTCAGCTATATTCATGGAAGCAAAAATACCCTCAATTTTTCTCTCTCTAGGCATATATCCGACGCCATTATTGACAGCCTCAAACGGAGACCGAATTTTGATTTTATCATTTTGAAAGTAAATTATTTGACCTTTATCGGGATTATTCATACCGAAGATACATCGCAGTACTGCTTCTCTACCTGAACCCTCAGTGCCAACTAAACAAACAACCTCAGATTGATGTAAATCGAAGCTAACCGACTCGAAACTATTTTCTTTCGAAACATTTTTTAGAGATAGTATAGTTTCTTTTTCGTTGTAGGTTTCTCGTTCATCCTGTTTATAGTAACCACTTTCAATTTCGCGACCGACCATTTTGGATTGAATCTTCGCAGGATCAGCATCTTGCGCAGATACTTCATCGACCATTTCACCATCTTTTAAAACGTACACGCGATCTGAAATTGAAATAACTTCGTCTAATCTGTGCGATACAAATATGAATGCTGCGCGGCTTCGTAAATTGTTTACCAAATTAAAAAGCAGCTCCACCTCATCTTCCGACAAAACTGATGTCGGCTCATCCAACAAAATTACTAAATCCCTGCTGGTACGCTCTTCTAGGGTTAATACCTTAGCAAGCTCTACAAGCTGTCTTTGGGCAAATGATAAATCAAAAGTTTGCATTCTTGGGTCAACTTTTAAGCCAACTTTACTTAATTGCTGCTGAGCAGCGCTTTCCATCTTCTGAAAATTTAGCAATCCAAACTTTCGAAACTCATGCTCTCTACCGAGAAAAATATTTTCCATTATCGAAAGGTTACCGATGAGAGATTGCTCTTGAAAAACCATTCCGATGCCATTTGCCATAGCATCGCGTGGAGAAGTAAAACGGGTTTGGCGACCATCTATTAATATCGTTCCAGAATCAGCCTGATAGGCTCCAAAAATTATTTTCATTAGTGTAGATTTTCCGGCACCATTTTCGCCCACAAGTCCGACGATTTCTCCCTTTTCTACTCTGAAATTTATATTACTCAGAGCTTTTACTGGGCCAAATTCTTTGCTTATATTTTTAAATTCTAACATCCTTTAACCTTCATTTAACGAAGCGGATATTTGATCTGTTGGTAGATAAGATTACTGCAGCTATTACCAAGACGCCGAGCACGCCATCCTGCAAATAATCTGGCAGACCAATAACTACCATCCCGTTGTTTATTACTGCTACAATTAAGACACCAATTAGTGCATTGAAAACACCACCAATGGCACCCCATAATGCCACACCACCGACAACCGCCGCTGTAATCGAAAGAAACATTAGATTTGCTCCAGTGACAGACTCTGCTTGACCAAGTTTTGCAACTTGTAAGACACCAGCCAATGAGTAATAGAAACCAGCTAATGAAAATGCCAAAACCCTTGTGCGTAAAACAGGTACACCCGAAGCAGCAGCTAGATCTTCTGCCCCCCCGATTGCATACAGGTTTCGCCCTAGTACAGTAAATTTTTGAATGATAATTCCAAAAATTAAGAAAAGTATTGCAACATAAACCATCAACGGAAAGCCTTGAATACGGTAGGTCAATAAAGATCTAAAAATATCATCATCAATCCGAACAATGCCGCCACCCGTTAGCAAAACCGCAGCGCCAATCCCAACAAAGCCCATAGCTAAACTGGACATAAAAGAAGGGATTAGTAACTTTGCATGGATAAATCCATTCAAGGCCCCGTAAATGGCTCCAGCCAAAAGCGCTACTGGAATGGCAATCCAACCTCCTGATCCCAGTGTGCCGCCAAAAAATAAGAAACAAAAACAAAATGCGATCGCTGTTAGGGATACTGTCCCTTCCATCGACAAATCAATAGAACCCATAATGATTATAAATGTTACGCCGATAGTTACCATCAAAAATGGAGATGCAGCAATCGCAATTCTGGCAAAATTACGCAGGGAAAAGAAATTGGGATTCAGAAATGTAAAGAATACAACAAGCACTACTAAAACAATTATAGGCATTACAGATTGAAGTTTTAAATTTCTTAGCATTTACGGAACCACAAAAAAACGGGCGGACAAAGTCGCCCGCCCTACTCTGTCTGGGAGACTAATTATTTGTATTGTATCTGTCCAGCAGACAATCCCCAGCGATCATCCCAATCGTACTTCGGCGTTGAGTCTAAGTACATCGCTTTAAATTCTGCCGCATCTTTCGGTGTAACTAAAATAGACGGACCATAGAATTCTCGGTGCGCATTTGGTTCGTCAGATGGCTTAAATGCACCGATAGCCGCTTGATGCGTTAGTGCCAAAGCGATTCCACCACCCCAATGTGGATTAGTGAAAACCGTCGCAAGCAAATCACCTTTCATTACAAGGTCAACGGCTTCAGGGTTGCCGTCGAACGCGGTTATAGGCATATCACTTATTCCCTCGGCTTTAAGAGCCTCAATTACGCCATAAGCCATGTTATCGTTTGCACAATGAACCCCTTTAATTTCATCGCCATATCGAGTCATCAAACTAGACATAACTTCAGCAGCTTTTGTGGTATCCCAATCAGCCGATTGTACGTCCAGCAACTCTACATCAGGGTAATCTTTTAGTGCTGTTTTTAATCCATCTAACCTTTCGATCGCTGGAATATTCGCTGGTATACCACCTATATGCACAACACCGCCTTTGCCACCCATTTCATCAAACAATAAACGAGCAGCATCCGCCGAGGGCTTCCTACCTGACCAAGAAAGGTGGGCAACATAATTGTCCCCAATATCCCATGGATGTAAATCATCCGTTTTGTTCCAAATTGTGGATATATAACCTCCCGCTGCACGTACCGCTTCTGCTACTGGACGAGCATTAGGACTATCGTTTGCATCGCAAGCAATTGCACCTTTTCCACCATTTTTCGCCAAGAATGCTTTAATATCAGCTAATGATTTTTCCGAAGAGCCTTCGTTAATTAAATTAACCATGTCCGATGATGCCATGCCTAAACTCTCGACATATGCTTCACCTCCGGAGACTACGGAGTTCCAATAAGCTGAGGCCCTGTCGCGATAACTCCACGCCATTGACCAACCACCATGCCCTCCAGCGAGAGCTGGGTTAATCCCCAATGGACCAACTAAAGCCGCTGAAGATACGCCTGCCGCGGACGCGAACAAAAAATTACGACGAGAAAGTTTTTCCCGCTCAATAAAATCCTTTATAAATGTTGACACTTGAATTCCTCCCTTGAGTACCCAACAAAAAAAGTGTACTAATGCACTATCTAGTTACTTACATATAAACTAATAATTATGTCAATAGAGAAATTAAAAATCATACTAATATATAAGTTAACGGCCTTTGACAAAGACACCTTCATTTAATAACGTTGATTCAATACAAGGTTACTATAAAGAGCTTAATGCAAAAAAAAATTGAAAAAAGAAGTGCAGCCGCCACGCAAAAAAGAATATTAGCAGCAGCAAAAAAGGCTTTCGCACGCAAAGGTCTAGCTGGCGCCAGAGTTGACGAGATAGCGCTTTCGGCAAATGCAAACAAGCGGATGATCTATCATTACTTTGGAGATAAAGAAAATCTGTTTCTGAGAGTACTGGAAAACGCTTACATTGATATCAGGCAAGCTGAACAATCACTAGAACTAGATACTCTTTCAGCCAAGGAAGCTTTGGATAAACTAGTTCAATTTACCTGGCAATATTATATCTCCAACCCTGAATTCATTACACTTGTAAATAATGAAAACCTGCACAGAGCGCGACACTTAAAGAAATCAAAAATAATTGAAAAAGCCAATCAACAGCTCACCTCACTAGTAGAAAATCTCCTTAATAGGGGGGTAAACGAGGGCGTATTTCGTGAAGATATTGATCCTGTGCAGCTTAATATAACTATTGCTGCCATCGGGTATTATTATTTAACCAACAGATATACTGGTACAATTATCTATAAAAGAGATCTTGGATCTAAAGAATCTTTTGAAGATCGGCTAAAATTTAATCTCACAACGATTCAGCGCCTAGTACACAAATAAGTAAAGAGCAAAAATCAGTATATTTTGTTATGCCTGATTTTGTGCTATAATCCAGATAGTTTGGCATTCCGCTGAGCCGTGCTTATAGATGTAAGCGGATTACATAGCTTCAAGAGTGAAGCCCCATATCAACGAGAGGAGTTGACCATGCAAATGGTACTCAGAACGTTGAGCGTTGGGGAGCTTCGCTCGCCAAACTCGACACCACGACATCATAGTAAGAAACAGCGCGCTAAAGCGCGTGCACTCTTTGCAGAGCAGGGAATTGTCGTACCAATAATTGTTGATGACCGCATGCGCATTATCGATGGTGCTGTCAGACTAATGAGAACTCGCATCGGATTGCTGGCGCAGCCTGAACCTATGCGCTCAATAGTTGGCGCCACTCAGTAAC
>ERZ802830.2075-NODE-2075-length-18514-cov-25.5297_pt1 | contig 18514 bp, 21 predicted proteins | sample MGYA00345654_ERZ802830 | MGnify/ENA primary metagenome ERZ802830 (study PRJEB30503, sample SAMEA104212375) | marine metagenome | biome: Westerlies Biome; feature: [SRF] surface water layer (ENVO:00010504) within the epipelagic zone...; material: water...
CTAATGTTTTGATACTTCTAATTAACATATAGCAATCAAAAGGAGAGGGGACAGCTCCAATTGCGTTTTGTAAATATTTTATTTTTTCTGCTAGTTTTTTGTCATTTTTAATAACTATTGCACCGCCAATTATATCAGAATGTCCACCAAGATATTTCGTTGATGAATGAAGGACAACATCTGCTCCTAATGTTAAAGGTTGTTGGTTGTAAGGTGATGCGAAGGTGTTGTCACAAACTATTTTTATATCGTCGTTAGGAATTTCTTTTTTTATCTTATTAATATCTACCAATTTTAACAGTGGGTTAGATGGAGTCTCTAGCCATATCATCTTAGTATTTTCTTTAATTAAGCCTGGCCAGTTATTTTCCCTGCTAAAATCTGTATATGTGATTTCGATATTTTGATTAACATTTTTTACTTTATCAAAAATTCTTCTTGTTCCTCCGTAAACATCATCAGAACAAATAATATGAAAATTTTTGTCTAAAGCATCTGTAAGAGTATTAATTGCAGCCATCCCAGAAGAAAATGCGTAAGCAAATTCTCCTTCTTCCACCTCTTTGAGTAATTTTTCCAGAATTTCTCTAGTTGGATTATTTGTTCGAGCATATTCATATTTAAATTCTCCAGGACTTTTTTGTTTGAATGTTGATGATAAATGAATTGGGGGCATTACTGAGCCAGTTTCTTTATCCTCTTTATGTCCAGCATGAATAACCTTTGTATTAAAAAGCTTTTTTATTTCATTCATAATTATAACCAATCAGGTAAAGGTAGCCCATTATCATTTAAAAAATCTTTATTAAACATTTTATCATAATACTTATTAGCATCATCACAAAGTATAGTGACTATAGTATTTCCAGGACCTAATTCTTTAGCCATTTTAATAGCACCCATTACATTTATCCCAGAACTAGTTCCTAGAAATAGACCATCTGTTTTAATTAACTTATACAGCATTTCGATGCATTCTTTGTCATCTACATAGTATGACATATCAACTTCGCACTTCTCTAAATTTTTAGTTATTCTTGCTTGACCAATTCCTTCAGTAAAAGAGGGGTCTCCTTTTTTTTCTAAATTACCTGATGTAAAATAATTATACATAGAAGAACCTTGTGAGTCAGTACAAGCTATTTGTATATTTTTATCTTTAGATTTTAACCCAAGACCAACACCTGTTAAAGTTCCTCCAGTACCAATTGCACAAGTAAAACCATTAATATTTCCATTTGTTTGATTATATATCTCAATAGCTGTTGTTTGTTCATGAAATTTATAATTTGATGTGTTTTCAAACTGTCCTGCCCAAAAAGTTTTAACACCTCTTTCCTTTTCAATTTCTTTTGCAAGTCTTTTGGATACTCTTTGATAATTACCAGGATCTGAATATGGCTTTGGATCAACAAGATGCAGTTCTGCTCCCATATTTTTTAAAATATCTCTTTTTGAAGGAACGGTAATATTAGGCATAACGATAACAGTTTTATAACCCCTTGCATTATTAACTAAAGTAAGGCCGATACCTGTATTACCAAAAGTACCTTCAACGCAGATGCCTTTTGGTTCTATCATTTTATTTTTTTCTGCATCAAGTATTATACCTAGAGCAGTTCTGTCTTTTATTGATCCACCTGGATTAAGAAACTCGGCTTTACCATAAATCTCACAGTTAGTTATTTCTGATGGATATTTAAGTTTAATCAGTGGAGTATTTCCAATTAAATCAACAATATTATTTGTTATCATTAATATCTCTTACTCCATAAGGCTTAAAACTAGAATCTTTGTTGGTAATGATATTTTTAGCCGGATTTCCAACCATTGTTGCATGTTCAGGTACATCTTTTAAGACCACAGTGTTTGCGCCTATTCTTGAACATTTACCAACTGTAATAGGGCCTAATAATTGAGCACTAGAGCCAACAATTACATTATTCATTAAAGTTGGATGTCTTTTGCTATTTCTTTGATTTTCTGATTGTTCTGATGGAGAGATACCTCCTAAAGTAACTCCATGATAAAGAGTGACGTCATCACCTATTTCAGAACTTTCACCTATTACAACTCCCATTCCATGATCAATAAATAAATTTTTACCTATTTTAGCGCCTGGATGAATTTCTATCCCTGTCATAAAACGACTGAATTGTGATATTATTCTTGCAATAAGGAAAAAGTTATAATTCCAAATTTTATGAGCTAAATGATGAAAAAACACTGCTTTTACTCCAGGATAAGTAAGAATTATACTTAATTTATCTCTTGCCGCAGGATCTCTTTTAATAATTGAATTCAAATAATCATTCATATTTAAGAAGCTAAGTAATGATTATTTAAAATATTTCAATTAGTATGCTTAGATAGACTAAAACTCTCTAATTTTTACGTATATATGAATACATTATGAATGAATTTAAAGTTTATTATGAAGATACAGATGCGTCAGGGAGAGTATACCACGCTAATTATTTAAAGTTTTTTGAAAGAGGAAGAACTAACTTAATTTATCAAACAAAATATACTCACAAAATTTTATTAGATAAATTTAACATAATTTTTGTTGTTAAAGAGTGCTCGTTAAAATTTAAAAAACCAGCATTTTTTGAAGACTCTATAAAGGTAATTTCCGTAATAGATAAGTTGAATAGAGTAAAAATAAAATTTAATCAAAAAATTTATAGAAAATCTGATTTACTAGTTGAGGCTGAAGTACTTGTAATTCCAGTCAATAAGCTTGGAAAAATATCAAAACTTCCAAACGAGCTTTATTTTTTTTTAGAAAATTTTAAAATTTAATTTTCTGGTTTTTTTACTGATCTTCCCCAACAAATAACTGCAAAATAGATTGATGTTAAGGCCCATAGAATAAATATTATTGTGCTATCTATCATAAAAATTTTAGAGGAGGGCGTTGTTACCAATTTTAAGGTTGTTGCAGACCATATAATTGTAAAAAAAATTGTTAAATTTCTTAATTCCTTAACTCTTAGTGGATGTACAAATTTTATAGGAACAAAAGTTAATATTAAACAAATAATTATTACTGCTACATTGATGTACTCATGTGTCCCTAATATAAAAAAATATAAAACTACAATGTTCCACACCGCAGGAAACCCTCTAAAATAATAATCTTCAGTTTTCATTTGAAGATTTGCAAAAGTGAAAAGTGAAACTAAGAAAATTGCTGCTGGTAAAACAATTTCTAAAATTCCTGGGACCATACCAAACCAGTAAATCATTAAGCTTGGAATTATTACATAATTTAAGTAATCAATTACACTATCGAGTATTGTTCCGTCTATATTTGGAGTTTGTTCAGTGACCTTTACTTTTCTCGCTAATGTTCCATCAAGTCCATCAATTAATAATGCTAAACCTAGCCATAAAAAAGCACCAACAGCATCACTGTTAAGAATTGCTATTATTGCTAAAAACCCTAAAACTGCACCTGATCCTGTAAATCCATGAACAGCCCATGCTGCTATTTTATTCTTATTTATTTTCTCTAGGTTTAAAAACATAAGGTTTTATATCATTTTATACATCAAATGTTTGATAATTTTATATTTATTTAAGGAATCAAATGATAGTTTATTTTCATGAATATAGTTACTGATGTTGTCCTGCCAATAGCCCTAGCATTTATTATGTTTTCTTTAGGGCTCGGTCTTTCTTTAAATGATTTTACAAGAATATTTATTAAACCTAAGGAATTTTTAATTGGTTTTTTCTCTCAGTTAATTATTTTGCCAATAGTAGCTATCATCTTAGTTTCTATTTGGCCATTGTCTCCAGAAATTGCCATTGGGGTTATGATACTAGCTGCTGCGCCAGGAGGGGCAACTTCTAATATACTTACTTCTTTTGCAAAAGGTGATGTTGCATTATCAATTTCCTTAACAGCAGTAATTAGCATTTTAAGTGTAATTACTATACCATTAATTTTAGGTATTTCATTATCACTTCTCGGAACTAATCTATCAAATCAAGGCACCTCACTTTTAGACATTGCTCTAAGTATGTTTTTAATTGTTACTGTTCCTGTTTTATTAGGTATGTTGCTAAAACGGTTTTTAAGTTCATTTGAAAGCTTAGCTAAAAAAATATCGACTGTTTTATTTTTCTTGGTATTATTAGGGGCAATATTAGCTGAAAGAGAAAATGTAATTTCTTATTTTGCACAAGCTGGATTTATCACACTTCTTTTAAATCTTATTATGATGTTTTTAGCATTTTATATAAGTAAAACTTTAATATCAAATACCTCTCAGCAACGAGCAATTACTCTAGAATGCGGTCTTCAAAATGGAACTTTAGCTCTTGTTGTTGCCAATGTGTTTTTTGATGGTGGAGCGTATTTAATTCCTGCAGCAACTTATAGTTTGATAATGTATGCAACAGCATTGCCTTATATTTATTTTTTAAGAAGAAATTAGTACTGGAAAAGTTTTAGAGTCTAAGGCTTGACCTTTTTTTAATTTAACATGAGGAAAAGGAGGGGACATTTCACCTTTTCTTTTGATATAAGTCGCATCATCACCTGTAAATCTTATAGAAAAAGCTCTACGTCTATTTTTTGATCTATTTGCTGGCGCTCCATGAACTGTAGAAAAATTAAATACTACAGCGTCTCCTATGTTCATTTTCCAACTTTTGATCTTATATTTTGTTCTTTTACTTTCTATATCTGGTATATTTTGAAACTCTCCATCTTTTTGGTCGTAACTATGCCCAAAAAACTTAGTTGGAAGGAATTGTTTATTCCACTTATTTGATCCAATAACAAATTCAGGTGAAGAATTTTTATTAACTTCATCAAGTGGAATCCAAAAACTACAGTTATCTTTTCCATTTACACAATAATAAGATTGATCTTGGTGCCAAGGTGTTCTTTTTTTAGAGCCAATTTCTTTCACTAGGACGTGTTCATGAAATACATTTACTTTATTTGACTGCATTAATTTTTGAGCTATTTTGCCAATATCTGACTCAAAAATAAATTTTTTGTATTCATCTATTTTGTTCCAGTTGCAATAGTCATCATAAAAAAGTTCTTTTTTATTATTTTTTTCATAAACACATTTGTATTTACTTGGATTTTGAAAATTTTTTTTTAAGCCACGTTTTAAAATTGTTATCCATTTTTTTGGTACTACATTTCTTAAAACTACGACTCCGTTATTATTGTAATCTTTAATAATTCTATTACTTATCACTAAATTTAATTTTTGATTTTATACCCTTTAGAAAAAGCATAAATAATTATTAATACACATGAAAATAAAAAGAATAAAATTGTTATTAAACTTGTTAATATACTTACGTCTGCTATTTCATAAAAGCTCCATCTAAATCCACTTACTAGATATAAAACAGGATTAAGAAGGGAAATTTTTTGCCAAAATTCAGGGAGCATATTTATACTATAAAAGCTACCTCCAAGAAATACTAATGGTGTAATGATTAGAATAGGTATAACTTGAAGTTTTTCAAAGTTATCAGCCCAAATCCCAATTAAAAAACCAAATAATGAAAATGTTACGCACGTTAAAATTAAAAAAAACATCATAATAAAAGGATGCTCAATATGTAGATCAACAAATAATCCTGCTGTTAAAATTATAACTGTGCCAATAATAAGAGATTTAGTTGCAGCAGCACCTACAAATCCCAAAATAATTTCGAAAGTAGAAAGAGGGGCGGCTAATAATTCGTATACTGTGTTGGTGAACTTTGGAAAAAAAATTCCAAAAGAAGCATTGGATATTGACTGAGTAAGTACTGTTAGCATTATCATACCTGGAACAATAAATGATCCATAACTAATACCTTCAATCTCTGTTATTCTTGAGCCAATAGCAGATCCAAAAACAACAAAATATAATGATGTAGATATAAATGGTGAAACCAAACTTTGAAAAAGAGTTCTCCTCATTCTATCCATCTCATGTAAGTAGATAGCCTTAAGTCCGTACCAATTCATTTTCTGACTCCTTTACTAAATTTAAAAATATTGACTCAAGCGAGCTTTGCTCAGTACTAATATCTTTTAGTTGCATCCCTAAAGATTTAATTTCTGATAAAAGAGAAGTTATGCCTGTATTCTCTCCTTTAGTATCATATATATAAGTTAATATATTCATCTCTGAATTGATTTCTAAATTAAAATTACTGAGATTGGATGGTATTTTATTAATTGGGTTGGTTAATTCAATTTTTAATATTTTTTGACCTAATTTTTTAATTAAACTTTCTTTTTCATCTACAAGAATAATTTTTCCGTTGTTAATAATTCCTACCCTGTCTGCAATTTCTTCAGCTTCTTCAATATAATGAGTGGTTAAAATAATTGTAACACCTTCTTGTTTTAGTCTTTTGACAACCTCCCACATATCTTTTCTTAATTCCACATCAACTGAAGCTGTAGGTTCATCTAAAAATAAAACTTTAGGTTCATGGGATAATGCTTTTGCAATTAGTACTCTTCTTTTCATACCTCCTGATAGCTCACGTAATTTATTATCTTTTTTCTCCCATAGAGAGAGTTCTTTTAATAATTTTTCAGTATATGAAAAATTGGGCGGTTTACCATAAAGACCCCTAGAATAATTGACGTTGTCCCATACTGTTTCAAAAGCTTCTAAATTTAATTCTTGTGGAACAATACCAATTAAAGATCTAGCTTTCCGATATTGTGTTTTTATATCTAGCTCATCAACAGTTATATTACCTGCATCAAAATTTAGAATACCACAAACTGTATTAATCAAAGTTGATTTACCAGCACCATTAGGTCCTAATAATGCAAATATTTCACCTTTATTTATTTTAAGACTTAGATTATCTAATGCTTGAAATTTATTATTATATATTTTTGATACGTTAGTTATTTTGAGAATTTCGGACATTTTATAATTTACTTATTAGTTCTGGAATGTGTTTTTTAAAATTAAAAAAACCTTTATTTGCAAACTTCCATGCGTCCATATCATACTTTCTATGTAAATAAACAAAATTAACTGAAGGATTTTCTAAAATTAATTTTTTATAAATATTTTTCCAATTACCCTTTGTTACATATGGTAATCCGATTTTTTTAATATTTCTTTTATTTATCCAATCAGTAAATGTTTTATAATATTCTTCAAACTCAATAGTAGTCTCAAAATCTTTATAAAGATCATTATCTCTAAAATTAGAAATAGTTATACTTTTGAGATGATCTTTAACCTTCTGAGTAAACTTATGATCATTATAATCGTTAAAAGGAATTCCTGAAAAAATATTTTTGAATTGAAATTTATTATTTAAAACAAAATTTAAATCGTCTGTGGGAATAAGAATAGAGTCAAGGTCATCAGTTTCAGAATTATGAAAATCTAAATCTTTTGCAAAATAGCTCTTATTTTCTTCCAGACAAACTGCGTGTTCGTTTAATTTTATATTTTCATTAATATCTACATTTCCGTATTTAATAATATTATTTTTTCTTGCTAAATAATGCTTACCTTTTGTTTGAATTCCTGCAACCCATCTCCAAGATAAAGTATTAGATGCTGGATCACCATCTAATAAATTCTCCATAAAAAAATTTGCACCTAATTGCCAAGGTAGTTCCAAAGTAAATATCCAAATACTTGCAAACCACATTCTTATATGATTATGCAAATATCCGTCTTTTTTTAATTTTTTTACCCAATCATTAAAAAAAGGTAAATAAGTTTCTCCCTCAATTGTTTTTTTATAATTAGTTGTATTAGATAAATTTTTTAATAGTTCATTTCTCTGCATTAAATAATCATCATATACATCTGGTCTATGTTCTAACCATCCTTTCCAATAAGTACGCCAATAAATCTCTTGTATGAATTTTTCTGTTTTCGAAAAAGAATTTATAGATAGTGTTTTTTTTATAATATCTTCTTCTGATAGTAATCGATATCTTATATATGGAGAAAGTAGAGAGGTAGTATTTCTTTTGTTCTTAAAATCATAAGAGTAGTTTCTATTATCTCTATAATAGCTGCCAGTTTTTGGTAAATAAAAATCTTGGAAAGCTTGAGCTTCTTTCAAGCTTGATTGGAACATTAAAATTATTTATCTTTATTATCTCTATTGAAGAAACTAAGGTGCCTTGCTCTCAAGGCTACTATTGCAAGAGCAATTATTAATATTGAAAAAGACTCATAGATAAGAGCTATTGGTTCAGCATCTTTAGCCGACATGATTATTAATCTGGCAAGTGCTGTCATAGCTATAAATAATGGGTAGCTCATCCTAATGACTTTAGCTAGCCAATATTCCTTAATCATACCTAAAACCTCAATGTAGATGAATAAAAGTAAGATATCAGCTAGAGTGACTTTTTGATTTTGAATCATCACGAAAATCTCTTGCCCAATTGCAATAAACACACAGACAAGAAGTACTGTTAAAACAATTTTTTCTAATATCTCAAAATTATTATTCATAAACTTTATTTATTAAGTTTTTATTTTTAAAATACAATAATAAAGCAATAAACTCATAAATCAACCAACCAGCATGATATATTAATGGTAGTCTGGCAAATTTAGATAATATTTTATATCTTGGAATTTCGCCCCAAACTATTAAAAAAGCATCTAAACCTTTATGTAATTTATTATCTTTAACGATATGTAGTCTTCTTATTAATTCTTCTGGAGATAATTTAGTGTCTTTTAAAGCATTTTTGTCACTAATGACGTCTATCCAATCAATACTGTTATTTATCTTTTTGTAGTGATTTATCTCAGCACGACATATGTTACATGATTCGTTAAAATAACCTTTAATAGACATAAATATTAAGTAGTTTAATTGTAATTAAATTCAATTTGTCCTAATTCTCCAAAATTAGCATTTACTTTAGTGTTAGGAGCTAATTCATGAGCTTTTGTGCATGTGCCTGTTGAAATAAATTGACCTTTTAAGAGAGCTTCTCCCTTTAGAGAGATTTTATTAATTAGCCATAAAGCTGAATTCAGAGGATTTTTCATAACCTTATTTACATTACCTTCTCCTACGATTTGATTATTAAATGAGATAATGACTTCATGATCATCAAAATTAATTTTATTCATTGAAAATACTTCAGAGTTTCTAATCCAGAATTCTGAAGCTCCATTTGTAGCAATTAAATTATAGGCCCCAATCTCTTTCAAATTCTTGTTAAAACGAAAATCTACAATTTCTAAAGAGCAAACAAAACCATCAAATAAATTATTAATGTCTTTAATGGAAAAAGGAGCGTGAGAGATATTAATATCTTCTTTAACTCTTAAAGCTATTTCAGGTTCAATAAATGGTTTTGAAAATTTTTTGGAAGAAATATTTTTTGGTTCAATTTCATAAAATCTTGAAAATAAGTTTCCATAAAAAGGTTCGGTAATATCAAGCTGTTTTTGACCATCCAGGCTTGTACAACCAACTTTTTTTCCAATAGAGATGTTATCTTTAAGAGACAAATATAAAAGCTTCAATTCTTCTTGAATTATATAAGCGTCCTTATCATTTTTAGGAGTTAGAATATTTGGCAAGTCATTAATACTTAATTTATTTTGTCTATGTTTAAATAAAAATTTTGCAGATTCTTGAATATCAATGTATTCCATCATATAGAGTATTGATTCATTTCATTATAATATTTTAAAGACTCCTCATATATGTCATTATATTTTTTTGGTACATAATATTTTTCTTTTTTATATTTAGAAAAAGTATTTGAAAGCTCAACATTTTTATACCAAACAGTGGACCAAATTCCGTCACTAGATCTTTTACCTTTAGGCCAACTCAGCATTTTTTTGGTAAATCTTATTTTTAATATTTTGCATAGTTTTTTTAATGTTTTTAAAGGGTCTTGTAAGATTGTATCTGCATTTACAACCAAGTATTTAATTTTATCTTTCTTTATCATATTAAAAATTTCATACTGCTTTTTAAAACCAATATCATCAATGCTTAATAAATTATTTTTTTTTATATATGAATTTATGACTTTAGCTGGATGTCTAATTAAAAAACAATTGTAACCATTATTTAACCAATCCAACCTCGTATTTTTAATAATATGATGAGTCATATGTTTTTGATAAAAAATTTCATTATTATGTGTTTTGGACGTTATTATTTTTAGGATTTGCTTTTGTGATGTTGGATAATAATTTATTATTTCATTTTTCATTGGATGATCCAATTGAGTTTTTTTTAAATAATATGCATAAAATGGCTCATCAATCACTTTTGTATCGTTTCTATTTTCAAAAGATCGCATTAAAGCTGTGCTTAAATTACGAGGGCCTGACCACATAAATATAATCATTATGAATCCATTAATTCAAGATATAAATCCCTTAATTTTTTAGTTATTAAATTTTTTTTTAAATCAAAGATTCTATTATTAATTTTTTTAACTGGAATTATATTAGCAAAAGTTCCTGTCACAAAAGCTTCATCAGCTTTTAAAACATCTTTTAATTTAAAATTTTTTTCATAGACTTTTATTTTATTCTTTTTACATAAGTCTACTACTTTTTGACGAGTAATACCTCTAACGCAATATTTTCCTGTTGATGTATAGACACATTTATTTTTAATATAAAAAAAATGAGTACTGTTATTAGTCGCAATATTACCATTTATGTCAAACATGAGAGCTTCATCAGCATTTTGTTTTTTTGCTTCTATACATGCAATTATACAATTAAGTTTACTTAAAGAATTAATTCTTGGATCTTGAACATTATGAGGCCCCCTAATTGTTTTGACAGTTTTTAAAATTAACCCTTTTTTATAAACTGAGTTTTGTGGTTGTTTATATTCAGGAATTACAACAATTGTAGGTTTTGAAATAGTAAATGCTGGATCTTGATATGGTGTACTTTTAATTCCTCTTGAAACAACTAAACGTAAATGCACATCTGTTTTCATTTTATTAATTTTAATTGTGTTTGTGAGAATAGTAGAAATTTCTTTTTTTGATAAATGAATTTTTAGATTTATTTTTTTTGCATCATCAAATAGTCTTGTTAAATGATCTTTTAAAAATAAAAATTTATTATTATGATATCTTATTCCTGACCACACGCCATCACCTAACAAAAATCCTGAGTCGAATACTGATACTTTGGCCTTTTCTCTTGTATAGAATTTATCGTTTACAAAAATTTTGATGTTTTTATTTCTTTTATCTTTAATGTAATCATGACTTGAAGGCATAAAGATACTAATAATAAAATAAAGGGTAGAAATCTACCCTTTATTAAAAAGAACGAGATATTACAAATACAAGGAGTCTATGCCGCGTTCTTAACTTTATCTTGAGCTTTATTGATTGCTTGATCAATATCATTAATAATATCATCAATATGCTCAATACCGACAGATAATCTTATGTAACCAGGGGTTACACCTGCTCGAAGTTGATCTTCTGTGCTTAACTGTGAATGAGTTGTAGAGGCAGGATGGATAGCAAGAGATCTTGCATCTCCAATATTTGCCACATGATAGATTAATTCAAGACTATCTATAAAAGTTTTTCCTGCTTCAATTCCTCCATCCAGTTCAAACCCAACTAATGGGCCATTTCCATCTTCTAGATACTTTTTTGCTCTTTCTTTATTAAGACCAAGAGAGTACTTTGGATGAATTACACGAATTACATTTTTTTTACCTGTTAGAAAATCAGCAACCTTTTCAGCATTATCCTGATGTTTTTTATAGCGAATTGGTAAAGTTTCTAATCCTTGAATAAAGTTAAACGCATTAGTAGGGGATAGAGCTGAGCCAAGATCTCGCAATAATACAAATCTTGCTCTTACTGCATAAGTGATATTTGCTCCTAATACTTCAGGAACTACTTTTCCTAACACCCATCCCCAATAACTTGGATCTGGCTTATTGAATAGGGGGTGACGATCAGGAAATTTTGTCCAATCAAAGTTACCACCATCAACTATTATTCCACCTACAGACGTTCCATGACCTCCAATCCATTTAGTTAACGAATGAACCACTATTGCAGCTCCATGTTTTATAGGCTTACAAGTGATGGGCGCCGCAGTATTATCTACAATTAATGGTACACCTATTTTTTCCCCTAGAATTGCCACTTCCTCAATTGGAAATACATTTAATTTTGGATTTGGAAGAGTTTCAGCATAAAAAGCTCTCGTTTTTTCATCTGCTAATTTAATAAATGATTCTGGATTTTTTGGATCAGCAAACCTAACTTCAATTCCAAGTTGTTTAAATGTATTTGCAAATTGATTCCATGTCCCTCCATACAAATCAGTTGAGGAAATGATATTGTCACCAGCACTGCACAAATTCTGTATTGCAAATGCTGATGCTGATTGACCGGACGATACAGCCACTGCCGCCATACCACCTTCTAATTGTGCAATTCTCTCTTCAAGAACAGATGTTGTTGGGTTCATTATTCGTGTATATATGTTCCCTAATTCTTTTAATGAAAATAAATTACTAGCATGCTCTTGACTATTAAATTGATAGCTAGTTGTTTGATATATTGGTACAGCCACTGAGTTAGTTGATTCATCTTTTCTATAGGTTCCACCATGCAGAGCTATAGTCTCAGGGTGTAAAGATTTTGTTGTCATTTTTTATTCCTTTCTCTTTAGTACTATTTTTTGTTAGTACGGCGTACAATCTGAAAATCAAATACCGTTATTTTTGTATTAGAATAATTTTTTTAAAAACATAAGATAAAAAGTATATATTTCTATTTTTTTCTAATATATATTTAAAAATTAGAAAAATTTTCTAATTAAAGGATAAAAATAAGAATGGATTATATTGATAAAAAAATACTAGAGGAACTACAAAAGAATTCATCTCAACCACTTTCAGAACTTTCAAAAAAAGTTGGTTTATCAAATACCCCATGTTGGAACAGAATTAAAAAATTAGAAGAAGAAAAGATAATAAAATCAAAATCTATAATAATAGATAATAAAAAAATTAATTTACCAATCACTGTTTTTTTATCTATCTCAATACAAAATCATACTGAGAGTTGGTTAAAAAATTTTGAAAAAATTGTAAATAAATATGATCAAATAATTGAAGTTCACCGATTAACCGGTAGTAATAGTGATTACCAAATTACTATTTTATCACCATCAATTGAAGAATATGATAACTTTCAACAAACATTAATAAAAGAAATTGAATGTACAAATATGACTTCACATATTTCTCTTCAAACAATCAAGAAAAATTACAAATATCCATTAAATTTTATCTGATAATCTGTTTGTTAAATATTTATATAAATATAAGAAGCTGGGATGTTAAATAGAAATCTATTTATTTTATCTATAGGTCAAATTTTTTCTTTCACTTCTCCAGTTGTTAGTGTTTTGTTAAGTGGGATTATTGGTGCAGGTATGACAAATATCAACTATTTAGCAACACTTCCAACTGCATTAATGATTGTAGGAACAGCTGTCGGTTCATTGTTTGCGTCTAAGATAATGAAAATGAAAGGACGTAAATTTGGTTTTTCTTTAGCCTCAATAATTAACAGTTTTTTTTCACTTATTTGCGCTTATGCGGTCTTAATTAATAGTTTTAATTTATTTTGTATTGGTAATTTAGCTATCGGCCTTTCTGTTGCATTTGCTCAACAATATAGATTTGCCGCAACTGAGTCAGTTGAAACTTCTAATATACCAAAAGCTATCTCCTTAATCCTATTATTAGGTATAGTTGCTTCTTTATTAGGTGCTAATATTGTGTCAGTTACCAAAGATTTTTATATTACAACATATGTAGGCTCATATATAGCAATGAGTTTATTAACAATTATACCCTTTTTCTTTTTTCTATTTTATCAAAATGAAGACAAAGTTGATCAGAAAGAAATCAAATCTCAAAAAACAATATTTCAATTATTATCAAATAAAAACATACAACTATCTATATTAAGTGCGGGAGTAGGTTATACCACAATGAGCACTCTTATGACTGCAACTCCAATTTCAATGAAAATGATGCATGGATTTAGCTTGTTCTCTACTGGAATTGTTCTTCAACTCCATGTCATTGGAATGTTTCTTCCATCTCTTATTACTGGAGATTTGATTAATAAATTCGGTCATAAAAAAATGATTTACGCAGGCATAATAATAATGCTTTCTACGATAGCTACCCATTTTGTTTTTGAAACTTATTATGGCTATATGATAGGACTAATACTTCTTGGTGTTGGTTGGAATTTTTTATTTGTTTCTGGAACAAGTCTCTTGGTAGTTTCATACAACAAGGAAGATAAATTTTTAGCTCAAGGACTTAATGATTTTGTTGTTTTTTCATCTCAATCAATAGGTGCATTGTCAGCTGGAATACTATTATTTTCTACAAGTTGGAAAACTCTTAATTTAATTTGTTTACCATTATTAATTCTTCTTCTATTGTTTTCTCTATTAAATAAAAAAAATTAAAAAATGATTAGAGAAAAAGTAGGCTTTATTGGTTCGGGCTATATGGGTTTTGGTATGGCTAAAAATTTAATAAAAAATTTTGATGTTTGCGTTATAGCTCATAAAAATAGAGATCCTATTGATAAACTAGTTAAGCTAGGTGCTACAGAGATTTTAAATTACAATGATTTATTAAATCAAAATTTAGATTGTTTGATGATGTGTGTTACTGATACACCTATTGCTATCAGTATTGCTAAAAAAATAGCTCCAATGATTAAAGAAGAGTTATTAATAATTGATTTAACCACTCATGATAAATTAGGAACTTCAAAAATGAAAAATATATTAAGTTCAAAACTAATAAAATATACTGTTAATCCTGTAATGGGAGGCCCAGTGCAAAGTGAGGAAGGTATTTTAGGTGGTATTTGGGGCGGTGATAATTCAGACTTTGAAGACTCAAAAAAATATCTGTCATCATTTTGTAAAAATGTTTTTAATTTTGGTACTGTTGAAAAGGCAGCCAAAGCAAAATTACTGTCTAATTTTTTATCACTCTTAACAACCACTACCGTAATTGAATTTTTTAGATCAGCTAATAAGCTTGATATCGATACTCAGCTTTTATGTGATGTAGCTAAATTGGGTTCTGGAAATTCTGGGGCTTTAGATAGAATTTCAAGTAAAGCATTAAAAGGTGACTTCAAAGGATATGTTTTTTCAGTAAATAATACCCTTAAAGACTTAACCTATATTAGTGACTTGTTGAAAGATTCAAAAAATGGTGAACAACTATCTCAAATTGCAAAAAATTTTTATAAATCTGCTCAAGAAAAAGGTTTTGGAGATTTACTTGTTAGTGAGCTTATTGAAAAAGATTATTAAAATTATATGAGTAAATTAGTACCTATAATTTATATGATTGGAGTGTTACTTTTGGTGCTTCCAAGTTTTATTAGATCTAATAAAAACTTAAAAACTTTTTTTACCAATTTAAGTATTTGGGTTGCTCTTATATTGGTTTTATTTTCTTTCTATTATGTTTTTAAAATCTTAATTTAATAAATATTTCTTTTATTCACTGATTAAATAGTATTAAGCTGTAATATATGAAAGATAAATTCTTAGGAATATTCCTTGGTTTTGCTGGCTATACAATATTTGTTTTTTTAGACTCAATAATAAAAAAATATTTAGTTCAAGATTATCCAGTTTTAGAAATTAATTTTTATATTTGTTTGTTTAGTTTGATTCCTATTTCTATAGCTTTACAATTTGTAACAGGGTGGGGAGTGTTAATTAATAATAAAGTTCATATACAATTGTTTAGAGGTTTTCTTGGGCTAATTTGTGCTGCAATTATAATAAACTCTTTTAAAGAACACGCATTTAGTGAGATTTATCCTATCTTATTCAGTGCTCCTTTAATTTTAACTTTACTTTCTTATTTTGTATTAAAAGAAAAAGTTGGTCCTAGGAGAATTATTGCAGTTTTAGTTGGTTTTATTGGTGTATTAATTGTTTCAAGACCAGGCACCATTCACTTTACTTTCAGCTTATTTCTTTTGTTTATTGGCGCAATAATATTAGCAGTAAATGTTCTTCTTATAAGAATGTATGCTAATAATCAGTCTTCTGTAGCTTTTGCATTTTATGGTTTTGTAACAGGCTTAGTTCTCAGTGCAGTTTTTGCATATAATACTTATGTTCCATTAATTGGTAATGATATTTATATATTTTTAGCTTGTGGAATTATAGCTGGAACAGGAGGGCTATGTATCAGCGCTGCATCAAAATCACTCGAATCTAGCCTTTTTGCTCCTTTACAATATTTTCAATTATTAGCAGGTTTTGTTTTTGGTTATTTATTTTTTTCAGATCTACCTGATTTTTTTGAAATTTTAGGATCTGTTATAATTTCCTTAAGTGGTTTATTTATTATCTATAGAGAGTATAAAATTGGCTTAAGACCTTACGTTAGTAAAGAAAGTAGAGTTAGAGACGTAATTAATAGAGGTCACTAAAATCAAAAATATTAGTCCTTGTCATATTATAATATTTTTATTATATACGAAATCGATTTCGTATGAATTTAAAAGATTTTTCAAAAAAAATAGGAATTAATCCATCAACTATTTCTCGTGCTCTTAATAATTATCCTGACATAAGTCAAAAAACTAAGGATACAATTCTTAAACTTGCAAAAAAACACAAATATAGTCCAAGTAAATCAGCTCAATTTATAGGATCTATTAAGCCAGCATCTAGCTTTAAGATTTTAATAGCAGATAAAATTTCCGAAACTTCATATAAGGTTTTTAAAAGTAACAATATTGAAGTAGATAAAAAATTTAACCTCTCAGAAGAGGAAATAGTATCAATTATTTCAAACTATGATGGTGTAGTTGTAAGATCATCTACAAAAATTACAAAAAAAATAATTGATAAATCTAAACGTTTGAAAGTTATAGCTCGTGCAGGTGTTGGAGTTGATAATGTGGATGTAAAAAGTGCAACAACTAAAGGGGTAATAGTTATGAATTCACCTCAAAGTACATCTAGAACAACAGCTGAACATGCTATTAGTTTGATTTTTTCACTTGCAAGAAAAATACCATTTGCTCATTTTTCAACAATTAGTAAAAAATGGGAAAAAAATCTCTTTAAAGGTATTGAGTTAAAATCTAAAACAGTTGGCTTAATAGGATGTGGTAACATAGGATCAGAAGTTGCCAAAATAGCTAGATCACTTCAAATGAATGTAATGGTTTATGATCCTTATTTGAGTGTTGATCGTATAGAGTCATTAGATGCAGAAAAATCTTCCTTAGAAGAAGTTTTAAAATTATCTGACTTTGTATCTTTGCACCTTCCAATAATGAGCAGTACAAAAAATATTATTGATAATAAAAAATTGAAGTTAATGAAAAAAACTTCTTATTTAATTAATGCTGCAAGAGGAGGGCTTATAAATGAAAATGATTTATATCAAGCTTTAAGTAAAAAAAATATTGCAGGTGCTGCTTTGGATGTTTTTGAAAATGAACCCCTTATTGATTCGCCTTTACATACTCTTGATAATATTATTTTAACCCCACATCTTGGCGCTTCAACTGTAGAAGCTCAAGATGCTGCATCTATTCAAATATCTAACCAAATATCTGATTTTTTAAAAAATGGATCGATTGTAAACTCAGTAAATATGTCATCAATCTCTGGAAGTGAAAAAAAACTTTTGGGACCTTATTTAGATCTTTCTTATAAATTAGGCACTTTTGCTGGTCAGCTAACTGAAAATGCAATCAAGGCTATCACTATTGAATATGAAGGTACAGCTTCAATGGTAAACCAAGATTTACTGACAAGAAATATTATACATAATTTATTAGGGTCATTTATTGATAATGTTAATTCTATTAACGCAATAGAAATTGCTAAATCTAGGAATATTAAAATATCAACTTTACAGAATGAACAACCTTCAGAATATAACACTTTAATTAGATTAACGTTAACTACTGACAGAAGATCAAGATCAGTTGCTGGTTCTATTTTTGGAGGTCAATCAAGAATAGTAGAAATTAAAGGCATTAAAATTGACGCTGAAATTGGAAACTTCAATGTTTACTTAACTAATAAGGATAAGGTTGGCGTTATAAATAATGTAACACAAGTTTTAACTAAAAATAAAATTAATATTGCCACATTTAATTTAGGTAGAGTGTCACCAGAAGGGGAAGCTATTGCTCTAATTCAAACTGATCAAATATGTGATGAGCCTATCTTAAATCTTCTTCGTAAAATTAAAAATGTGAATCAAGTTAAATCCATTGTGATATGAGCAATAATGAATTGCTGGTATTAACACTTGTTCTGCAGGAGTCAGACAAAAATACTTTCAACAATATAATAGCAATAACAAAGAAATATATACTTTCACTTGATATAAATTTAAAAAAAACTTCAATATTAAAAAAAAATAAAGCCAGTGATTTTTATTTTTTTGATTCTGTAAATAATTTTAAATTAAA
>ERZ802830.2076-NODE-2076-length-18514-cov-18.6751_pt1 | contig 18514 bp, 27 predicted proteins | sample MGYA00345654_ERZ802830 | MGnify/ENA primary metagenome ERZ802830 (study PRJEB30503, sample SAMEA104212375) | marine metagenome | biome: Westerlies Biome; feature: [SRF] surface water layer (ENVO:00010504) within the epipelagic zone...; material: water...
GTAAATTCTGCAGCATTGAAAGGCCACTCAAACTCAGCCTGATTAATCTTGGCTATAGCCGCCTTTACTGCGTCTTTAACTAAAGACTGTACACCTCTTGTATTAAGGAAATCAGCTTCAGGTATCTCCACCTCATTTAAGCGGCGAAGTACTTTATTGCAGAGCGTGATGTAATTCGAGGCCATTAAGTAACAGTCCTAAAAAGAGTTAGAGGGCCAGCTTGTGCCAGCCCCCTGTTAGTACGTGTTATGCGAGGTTGTAGTTCGCTGTGAACAACGCCTCTGGTCTCAGAATCTTCCGACCATAGAGACTCATGCCGCGCACCACATCCGCGAATGTAGTAGGTGACCGGAAGGTCTCAGTCTTGGCAATCTGTTGAGCCGTAGCTACCGCAGATGCGTGACCAGCAACCATCACACCGAAGTTAGTCTCAGAACCCGCAGTAGCGGCTGTTCCAGCACCAGTACCTAAGTATGGAAGGTTGTTAGACTTGTAGATTGAGAACCCACGAAGTGTTCCGGGCAAGCGTCCGTTGCGCAACTCATCGCCGCCACCGAAGTCAGCGTTAATAAGCTTACTAGACTCATCCATCAGTACTTCTGCAAATACCGGATCGATTACTACCCAGCGGCCATCTGTATCTACATTGGCTTGATCCATCTGCCGTGCGATACGGTTTAGGATTGCCAATGGAGAAGTGATACCACCAGCACCACCGCCAACGGCGATTGGGATGGAAGTAACTTCACCTGTGTTGCCAAGATCGCTGCCACCGAATGTTGTGATATCCAGCTTGTTAGCAGCCAACATTTCATCATTGCCAGCGTTAGTATCGGCTTTAGTACCGTTAATATCGCTTGATGCTGAACGCCGCGCCCATGAGGAAGGTGTCTTCCAACCTGATAGGTAGCCAAGTACTTCTGCGTCAAAAGTATCACGCAGTTTGTAACCAGCACGGTCACTTGCTAAATCACCAAAAGACACATGAGAGTGTGCCTCTTCAATATCGTCGATAGCGAACTGAAAGTAGTTGGCTTGATCAACAACCATAGTGAAATCAGCGTCTGTAAGGTCTTGAGTAGCCAGAGTCGTACCACGCTCATATGTCGTAATAGTGATATCTGGTTCTTTAATAATCTTTACAGAGTCACCGAAGTTAGCGATCTCTCCAGAATAGTCAGTATTAGTTACTGACTCTACTACAGACGCCTTCCTCAGAGCCTTTTGGACCTTTTTCGAGTAGATTACTGGGCTGAAATTGCCCGCATTGAGGTTAGTATAACCGGATGCCTTTGGAAATGCCATTGCTCTAATATCCTTGTATGAAATGGCTTAAAATAAACTTCTAGGCACACGTAATTGTGTGATTAATAAAATGATTAAATAATTCTAGAAGCAGCTAGATCAGACAATTAAACAACAGTGTCAGCTTGATTAGAGTATCGCTAATAGCGGGTCTAAAACACTGGTAGACTTTGTATCTATTATCTGGGAGGGAGATGCGGGGTATACTACTAAGAGTGTCCTACATCTATGAAATCAATGGTTTCATTATAACACATTGAGGTAATTAATACAATAGTTAATTAATATATTACTGCACCCCCAAGGGCGCAGCCGTAGGCTATAGTTAAGTGGCTTAGTTGTCAACCCAAGCCTACGGCTTTTTTTATCGGGCAGCGCCAGAAATGTCGTATGCAAATGCTCCAGAGGAGATAGCAGCATTAATAGCTTCTTCGTTAGCCTCATACTCACGGTCACTCATTGCCTGTACCATACTCTCTGAGAAGGTAGCTTTACCGCCTGTACTTGGGGCAGAGGATGAGGTACGGCTTACTGCCTGAGCAGCCGACTTGCTTGAGCGGCGTTTGCCAGTATCGGCTTTATACAGATCAATTGTACGTGCGGCCCAAGTAGCGTCAGTATTATTCTTATATACGCTGTCCTGCATTGCAGACGGCTGTAGAGCTACCCACTCATGGAACTTTGGATCAGACCTAATCTGAGCAAAGTCAGGGTGTAGTTGCATAAGCTGTTGCTCTGCGGTTTGCCGGTGAAGAGACTTCTCAAAGTTCTCTACGTTTTTAAGACGCTGCTCACCTTCCTGTAAGGCTTCATTAGCTCGCTTACGGGCAATAGTATCGACTATCTTAGCGACATCTGGGTAGCGGTTAGACCATGCCTCTACTTCCGCATCGGTCTTAGGGAAGCGTATTTGCTTGCGAGTTGCTGCGTCTAGTTGCTTCTTAACTGTGGCTAACTCTTGATCCTTCTGATCACGCACCGTCTGAATATGACGTTGTATGTCCTGATAGCGTTTCTTGTAGCTCTCCTCTTCAGCATCTAATTGCTCAGTGGGTTGCTGTTGTGCCATCTCTTGGCTGTATGTTAATTCATCTTCCGCTTCAGGTGTGCGACTATACTTTTGCTTCTGCATAATATTTCCTTATGGGTCCGATAATATTCGGGTATCCAGATTAAATTGCGAATGCGTATTTCTGTTTTTTCAGCATTCCGGGGAGTTTAGATGTTGAGGAAGCTTCTTCTTCGTAGGCTTCTTCGTCATCCAAGAGGTCATCCACCTGAACGGTAGCTACCTCGATATCGATACCCTCATCAGGTTCATCGATTTCTTCGTCTTCCACTACTTCAGCTTCAGACATTTCCGCGTGTTGGATTAGGCCGGTCATCTGCATAGACATCAGACCCATCTCCGCTTCGGACTGCATCATCTGAATGTGCTTTAGTCCGTGCCACTTAACTACGTGAGCCGGTAAGACATATTCGTCTGTACTCAGCTTTGCGTCTATATCATCTCGTACATTCTCTGCGTGAGAGCCAATGGGAATAGGATTACCAGACACTTTGTCATAGCCCATGATGCCGTCCATCATGCCGCCACAAGAGCCGTCACAGTCTCCTTCGCAGCCACAAGCCATGCCGCCGTGATACATCTCTACCACTTCATTTTTCTGTACGGCGTCTGCTACTTCCTTTTCGCGGGTAGATAGTTCGCCGTCTTCGTTAGTGTCAGCCTTTTTATCGTCGCGCTGAAATTTCTTAGCTGCCATGTCTTTTCCCTCTTGTGTGGTAATTCCTTTAGTGGCGGTAGCTACGCCGCCTAATGCAAAGCCCTTACCCTTAATCGACTCCCAGACCGGACCCATGTTGAATCCTAACTTCTGACCGCCTAGCATCACTCCCATGAGACCTAGCTTTGCGACATCTCTAAAGGTTACGTTGCCGTCTTCATCTCTGGCGTCCTCTAAGGCATCCAGTCGGTCCTGCTCCTCAAAGTCTTCGGGGTAGCGTTCCCGTAAGTACTTCTGCTCCATCTCAAAGAGGTCACCTAAGTACTTCTCGTATTCAGCTTGTTCGCTCATAAAATTTCCTTGCAAGCGGTTAGTAAATGTAATAGCTAGGTGCTATGATTGATGTAATTGATTTAGAAAACAAAGAGCGTCTACTGGATGAAATCTACAAGGCTGTTAAATACGCCTTACCAAAAAACTCTGATATTCCAGCTAAGTCCGAGTTGCACATAGAATTACTCAGCAAAATGCTTGATAATGCGCTGGGAACTAACGCCACAGGTAAGAAAAGGTTTTATGATTACGATCTTAGTGTAGAGCCGTAACCAAGCCACCTCTGTTAAACTTATATCTAACTTCGCTTGGAAGTTCTGTACCGTCAGAAGCAGCTTTAGGCTTTGGGGCATTAGCTTTTTTCATATACGTCACTCCTTTAGCAAAAGCTCTATCCCCAATAACGGTAGCTATCTCTGCGCTCTCTACTGCCTGTCCTGTAGCCATATCTACAAATAGGTGTAAGTTCATAGGATTAGTTCCTATTTGTACTACGGTATCGTCCATTTCATTAAGAACATTTCTGTCTGGAACGTAATTTCCATCTACAGACATCGCGGGGAATTTATTTTTAGCTTCTGGAGTATCTGGGGCGTATTTTTTAGCTGCAATTCCCGCTCTACCCGACTGGCTTACATTAAATGTAACATTCTCAACGGTAGCAGTAGGTAGATAAGATAGCGCCGTACCATTATAATTTTTATTATGTAGGGTCTGTAATTTATTCATACCCTGCGGAGCATCCGGTATGTTGGAGTTTAAGTTAAGACGTATTCCTACTTTAGTACCCGCTTTTACTGGGCTATTTATTAGCGCATCTGCTTTGCGTGTACCCGCAGTAGCACCTTCCGCGAGTTGCTCCAACATCTGAACATCCTCACTTGTGTAGGGCTTCAAGAATGCCCCGTTAGAAGCTTCTGGATTTACACCAATCTCTAGAGGAAGCACCCCGTCCATTTGTTCACCAATGCTGTAGGTTTTTCTTTCTTGACGTTGCTCTGGCAGGTTTCTTAAATACGCATCCCTTTCAGCTTGCTCCATAAGGCTTAAATATTGATTAACCTCTTCAACCATCTGATCGTCTACTTTGGAAGTCACTGCTCCCATTTGAAGTGATCTCTGGTCATTACCTGCGCTAGTGTTTGCGGCTCTACGGGCTTCAAAAAAATCTCGCATTAATATCTGATAAGGAACTGCTTCAAGCTCTCCCCGATAACCGGCTTCTCCTGTTGGCCCTATCTGGCTATTATAAGATTTATTATTACGCACTGGACCCGTTATAAGCTGACCTCTATCATCAAAGTTGGCTACAGAGGTTCCTTCAAGGTTTGGCGAGGTAAGAAGCCTTGGGTCCGTAATTGAAACACGGGCATCTCCCATAGTAGGAAATCCTGCCTCAACATAAGGCGCTTTGTCTAATTCTTTCCAAATAAGTTGTCTGCGAGTTCCGGGTACTTGGGTAGCTAAATAATCTTTAGCCGCAGGGTCACGCAGCCCCGGAAAATCTCTATCTACATTCTCTCTAATCCAGCTATCTAATTTATTTATATCTCTAGCCGCAATGTCTGATTGGTTCATCATTTCCATGACAGTGTCGCTCATCATTACGCTGAAGTCTCCACCTTCAGGACTCATACCCATATGAATGCCTTTAGGTTTATTACCCCTCTTTGCAATCTCTTCTGCACGTTCAGATTGTGGACCCATGACACTTTCCATAGAAGCAAACGCACCGGTGTCAGGATAGCGCATAAATCCTCTACCGCCCTGTAAGTCTACGGGATTGGAAAAGGTGTAATCTTTATCTCCTCCTTTAAGACCTGTAAGATTTTTTCCCGCTGCGGTTCTATCCGCTATAAGGGGAATTAACTCTGTATCTTCTGCTTGAAGCTCATCAATTGTAACGGAACGCTCTGGTATAAGTATACCTTGATCCGTGGTTTGAGCTTCAATATCTGGAACATAGTTAGGAGCTTTATTTTTATAAAATCCCTTAGAGCTACCCGTCTGACGTACAGGGTCTAAATCTTCGACGGTTGGTTTTCTACCAGCAAATAAATTGCCGCCCATAGACCCTACCGTATTGGGGTCATATTCAGGCATAGCGTCCACAACTTTGTTGGCTTTCTCAGCCATCATTTCAGCGCCACGCATGATAGCTTTCTGTGCGGCGTCACCAGCCCCCGGAATTAAACCTAATACAGTACCAACTGCCCCTAGACCGCCCATAGCGCCTATCAGATAGTAGTTAGGGTTTTCCTGCTCTAGCTCCTCACCAATCATCTGAACGGTCTCATAGCCGCCCTTGATGTCTCCTATGATGGGGGTAAAGTCTAAGGCTACGTTGCCTACGTCTTTCCAAGTAATCTCTGGAACGTCTACTGCAAGATTTTCTGCTTCCTGTGATGCACCTTCTTCGGTAAAGCCAAACATAGTCTCAGTCTCTTTGGAGACCTCATCGCCGCCAAACATAAACTCGTACAGACCCATTATTCGGCTCCCTTGATTACTTCATCCCGAAGAGTTTCGATCCGCTTCAATTCAGCAATAGCACCTTGAATTTCCAACACGCGGTGGTGGTCCTTCGTGGTTTCCAGAAGCCCGTGGTAATGCCAGATACGTGCGTTGGCGTAGTCCTTCAGAGAGGCGTACTGATCCTTGTCATTGACTAAGGGTAGGAGACCCTTGAAGAACTGCTTATCCATCACTGTACTGGACCCTGTGGCGCTTGCTGGGGCTGCGGTGCATTACCCCCGTTGGCTCCACCGCCGCCGCCTGTGAAACCGGCTGCGTCTGGCTCTGGGGCTGCTCCAGCGACTATATTCCCGCCGCCGTTACCTGTGGGGTCATTGGGTGAGGGTGGTCCACCTTCTGGTGCGGCTCCTTGCGGGGGAACCGGCGGTTGAGGCATAAGTGCCTGAATTTCAGACATCATCTTCTGTTGTATAGCGGCCTCACGCGGATCATTGAGTATCTTGTCCTCATCCAAGTCCATAGAGGACGCAAGCTCTCTCAAGATGTAGTCATACTTAACAAACGGCTGCATCGAGGGATTGGCAGTCATCTGCATGAATTGCAGGAGCCTCTGGCTGCGTACCTCATTACGCATCAGGCTCTCAGTACCTCTAGCCTTAACCTCTAGGTCTCCTATAAACTCCTTGTCGAAGTTAAACTGCATGTTGAATGCGAAGAGGCTCTTACCTAACGGCCCTAGTAAGTAGTCATCAATATTCCTGACTACAGCCTTAATGTTCTGAGCGGCTGCACCCATCAGCATAGACATGCCTGACGCTGTACGTCCTACTCCACCTACGGCTCCAGAACCGTGCGAATAGCTAGGTATACCTGTGGCCTCATCAGCAAGCTGACGGCTCTTGTCGAACATCATCAGTAGCTCTTGAGATACGTTAGGGAACTTAGTACCGAAGATGGCCTGTCCGGGCGCTCCAGCTTGTCTGCGGAACACTTTGCCCGGATACACAGACATATCCTGTCCGGGTACTAAGTTAGTCTCATCTACCTCTATGAGTAGGTTTCCTGATAGAGCGCCGTTATCTACGGCCATCCGCATAAAGCCGTTCATAAGCAATTGCGTGTCTGTCATGTTCTCAGCTACGCCGATTCCAAAGAAGCTGTATGGATTTAGCTCGTAGGGTACGGATAAGTAGGGTATACGGGTAGGAGTAAACGGATTGAGTACTAAACGCAGTATTTGCCCGTTACAGACCCATATATTGACCTGTATTTCGTCCTGATCCTTTAATTCCTTGGGGATATCAATATCAGCTTCTTCAGCCAATTCTGCGTCTAATATACCCCAATATTCGAGTACTTCGTAGCGTTCCATAGAAGATGATACTGAATCGTCTTCTAAGGCGTCTTCCCAGTACTCGCGTTGGTAGTCTGTGCCGTAGTCTACCGCTAATTCTATGCTTTCTTCGCGGAAGTGAGGGCGTTTCTTTAGCGAGCGCATCTGAGTGCGGTTCAGGCGGTGTCTCTGTATAGTAAATTCAGCCTCAGACATATTACGGGCGTCTGGGTCAGGGTAGAAATCCCAAATGCTAACGTATTCCATCTTTGGGATGGTTTCAAACATGGGATCGTAGTTACCGTCCTCATCCCAGCGGGGATATTCCTTGTCGGTAGCAAATGGACCCTTGAATACGCCGGTTCCAAAGAGGGTACACTCAAATGCCACTGATCGAAGGTGCTTAGGGGCGTCAGTCTCATCCAACTGATCGTGCATAAGCTTTTCCATCTTCTGAGCGGCACGTTTAGCTGGCTCAAAGGTAATAGAACCTTGCATAGTACCTGCGCCTAGCTCTAGCTCGTCTTTAACTGGCTCCAGACGCTCTTTGTAGAGGCCTAACTCCTTAGCAAGATTTGGTCGAGCGATAGATGTAGGTACTTCGTAGTCTACGTCTACCGTTTCCTTAACTTTTTCGTCTGTTAGGGCGTTTGGATTGTAGGAAACCTCTCCAGCTACGTTACTGGGGAACTGTCTGGCCTCAATACCGATAGGAAACTTTGATCCTGCAAATAATACGTCTACAACTTGGGCGTAGGCAGCTAAAACTTTAGTCTTAGTTACCTTAATGAAGGCTTTAGACTTCTCAGTCTCCGTAAATTGTACTTCTGAGGAGTATAGGCCACGATAATTACGATAAGAATCCAGCCAACGCTCTTCGTCAGCATATCTGGCGTCTTTTGAGCGGGTATATTGGCTATTAACAAAGGCCACTGCCCCAGAATAGTTGATATTTTCCTCTACTACGTCACCGTCTTCGGCAAGAGGTACTGCAATGTCAGTATCTGTAACGTCTTCTGGTAGCGGTTTGTCCATTAATGCCATATTCAGTATCCAAATGTTGCGTCTGCGGGTCGCCAGACTGATTGCGGTACGCCGTGGCCCATATCAAAAGGTGAAAATGCCTTCGGTCTGCTCATAACTGCGTACCTGACGCTGTCGTATGCGTGATCTGAGGCGTAGCGGGGGTCTATATCGTCTGATCCTCTAGGGTCTGCCGGTATGACGGGTAGGTCGGCAATGATTTGTCGGCACGTATTAAAGAATTGTATCCCCGGAAGGCCTGTGTCCTCGTCTACTTTAAGGACTTCGTGCAGCCTGTTCTTGCCAGCTACTCTTGCGCCGTTGGTTCTGTCGCTAGGACGCCAACGTGTACCCTGTGAAATCATCTCTTCAGCTATAGATGGCCCCAGTTGGCCCCGCTGATGCCAGCAACTGGAGTCTAGAACTCCATAGTCTACACGATCAGAGCCTTCAGCTTCCAGTACAGCCCTAGCTAGGTCTCTTCCGGTATGCTTACTCAGGTATAATTCTCTGTAGCAGACTAAGGTGTTGTAACTTGGGTCAATAGCAAACCAATGCACAGCGCTATAAGAAGAATATCCGTAGTCGCAGGACCGAAACCTACGCCAATCAGTCGGTATTTCATACGGCTCAATAACGTGAACCTTTGACCTGAACTCTGAGAATGCCGCGCCGTCTGCAACTGCCCAGTCTCCTTCTAGTAATTGTCTCCGCTGCATCTCAGGAAGAGATAGCAGGTTAGCCTCGTACTGACCGCCGTCCATCAGGTAGGGGTTATCCTTGAGGCTTGCCGGTATGAACCGACGATAGAACAGTGGCTCTCCAGCCTTCTCATGGCTGTCTGGGTAGACCATGTCCTCGCCGGTCTCTATGTCCTTAGCAATAAACTTTGAGTTGGCGGGTGCAGGGTCTATGAAGGTACGCTTTACCCAGCCATGTCCACTACCGCCCGGATTGGTAGTCGCCCTCATGTAGATAGGCAGAGTAGGGTCTGTAGTCCTAAGTCTTGAGCGCATGTAATTCCACGCGAAGGGAGTAGGGTACTGAGTTAACTCGTCGAAGGCCACATAACTAAAGGCCTGACCCTGATAGCGTAGAACGTCTTGGTCTCTCTCTAAGTAAGTCAGCCAGAGCTTGGCTCCGCTAGGGAACGTCCACTGTGACTTCTTCTCAGCCCACTTAGCTCCTTGGAATGCCTTGGGGTATAACTCCTGTGATTTCCATATTAGTTCTCTAAGTTCGTCATTGGTTCGACGTAGTATAAGGCCGTTGAAGTTAGGGTTGCTGAAGTAGCGCATCGGGTCAGCTAATAAGCCAAACGACTTCCCACCACCGGCTGCACCGCCGTAGAGTACCTCACGCTCAGAGGCAGCTAGAAACTCTGTCTGTGGACCCTTGTTAGGTGCGAAGACTACTTCCTGCTTTTGCTTCTCGCTCTCAATCACAGAGAAGTCTAAATTAGAGGTGTCCAACTCCTCGTTAGGCTGTAACTCTTCTAACTGCTTCTTAGCGATAGTCAGCCTACGCTTTGCATCTGACTGTCTTCTCTTTGCCGTTGCTAGGGTCTTCTCTTCCTTAGTCTTAGGCTTACGATTGCGGTTATCCTTGGCGAGTTCCTTCAGCCGTTTGGATGGATTGTCACTCTTTGGTCCTCTATGCGCCCGCCATATACCAATAAGACCCTGATGTGATATCCTGTCGCCGGTCTTGGAAGATAACCACTCAGCGGTCTTACGGCTTGAGTGACCCTCATCCAAGTAGTCCATAGCCTCTTCTACAAGAGTAGCCTTCTCCATGTCAGCCACTGCAACCAAGGGATCATGTTCTGACTGCTTGTAGGCGTATGGTAGTTTGGCTGTCTTGTTAGGTCTTGGCTTATCTAACCAAATACTCAATCTTCGCTCTTCGGTGGCAGAATAAACATCGCCCCGCCTGTGTTCTTAACTTCTAGCTGTTCTTTCTTAATCAGTCCGGTGCGGTCTAATAACTGAGAAGCGGCGGCAATTGAGTTACGTGCGCCCATAGCACCCGGATCGTCTAGTACATCAACCATGCTCCACGCTGCCTTAGTGGAGTTCATAGCAAGCACCATAGAGGCCCGTTCGTTAATCTCCTCCTTCAGGGCAGATACAACTACGCGGCTGTGAGTAGTTTCTGCGTACCCAGCCGCTTTCATAGCCTTCTTGATATTGCCCTTGCACTCGTCAGACATCAGGGCATCTAAGAAGAGCAGTTGCTTGTCGGTGTATTCCTTCTCAGTCTTCATACGATAGTCCTCATATATACAAAGCAAGCTCCGATAGATGCCGTGAAGACGATCCACCAAATGCGCTCAAAGAATTGCAGCTTGTGTCCTCTGGAAGCAGTAATCTGATCCAGTTTCACAATACGATCCCACATAGCCTTTTGCTGATCGTCGATATTATCCATACGCTTAAACACAGTAATCATACGCTCTTCCATTCTGGCTAGAGTTACGACTGCGTTTGAGAGCTTATCCAATTTGTCCTCAATTCTAGTGAGGCGTTCATCAGTCATTTTCGTTTAGCCTTTTTAGCTAAACCACCCTTAGCCATCTTACCGGCCTGAAGGTCTTTGTAGGTTTTATCGCTGATAGTACTCTTTGACTTTGAACGGCTTGTGCCAGCCTTCTTACGGGCATTCATATTTTTAACTAAGGACATTGTATTACCACTTCTTGCAGGACCAGTATCTGGCGGTTAGTTTACTCTTGGCTGTGTCACACTTGTGCCTAGCTCTGAATGATTTACGCGCCTTAGGATTGTCCTTACGGATTTCCATATTCGGGTCGCCAAAGGTGATGTACTTAACCGTGTCACCCTCTACAGCCAGCACCTCGAACTTCTTAGGGCCACCCCTGCGCGGCTTATTTATCGCAGTAAATCCATGCCGCTTCTTACCGGCTGCTATCTTCTCTGCTTTAGTCTTGGCCATTTACGCCACCACAAAATCTACTATCTGACCGGTAGGCATTCTCAGCTTATTGGGGTCAGGATTATACGCATACCGCTGATCGACTAACTTCAGGTTCTCTACTGGAGTATGCTCGTCTATCGGCTGCACTGAGCCAGCTTCACCAGCCTGTGCCTTCTTCTCAACCTGCTCACCGCGCCCGCTTTCAAAGATAACATTAACGTGCGTCTGAAACGGCATAGAAGGCAGCGGGAAGTGGCTTATGAGGGTTTCACCGGCCACTGGTTAACCAAGCCCACCAGATCAAACCTGCACACCCAGCACCTATAATTAGAACCACAATGCACCACTGGAATATGTTTACTAGAAAGGCTCTGGCTTTGGCTTGCTCCTCAGCCTCTTCCCGCTTACGGACACGCTCCTGAGCCTGAAACTTTACCCAGTCATCATAAAGTCCGGGGCGTCCGTACAAACGCATGTGAGACTCAATCTCCTTACGGGCTTGCTTGAGCTTGTCCAAGTGCAGGAACTCCTCGAAGCTGCTCTCATCCTTACCCAGAGCCGCAGAGAATAGGCTTCTCTTCTTGCGGTCACCCTGCGCCTTTAGAGTCTCTTCCGCAGTTAAGATTGCTCCCAACTGTCGCCCCATAGCAGATATATCTTGTCCATGCCCGATCAGAGTTTTCACCTGACCGATAGCGGCATTGGCGGCTCCTATGACCGCCAGTGTCTCTGCTATCATCTCTCCCCCCGAAGAAATAACTAGATGTGATTTTGTCCTATCGGAAAGCAGTACGGCTTGGCGTTTAGCTCAAGCATATTAAAAACGTACTTAGCTATGCCCTGCATTTCCTGTACGCATTCTTGCTTAGTCTCGTACAGGTTTTTAGTATTCATCTTAACGTCACAGGTCTTAACGTCTGTCATAGACGCACATACCAGTAACGCACCGATAAACATTACTTCTTCTTCTTCTTCATAGCCATGCCGCCGTAGCTCATAGCTGGCTTCTTCTTCATAGCCATACCGCCCATTGCAAGCTTAGGCATGGTACGCTGCTTTGCAGGTGAATTAGAGGCTCCTGCTTTTGCTGTCTTAGCTTTCATCGTCAAAATCCTTTTCTAATAAATCTGGTATGAATCTCTTTGGATCAATGGGAACTTCTACTGAACAGTCTTCTGTTGCGAAGTATCTCCCGTAGCCGTCGAACTCTTGAGCTAAGGGATTATCCTTCAACTCCTTCTCAGAGATCAGGCCTTCTTCCAGTAGTAGTCTTCTGATGTGATCGAACTTCAGGACTTGGCCTGTTCGTTCTTGGATGGCTGCACGAATATAGTACAGGTTAAATGTCATAATTTAACTAACCCCTTCATTGTAACATTTTATATGGCCCTTGGTCAAGGGATTAATTAATCAGCTTGTTAAGTATTTTTATTGACAACTAGCTGATTAATTTGTATAATGAATTGTCGGTTGAGCGGTTAACTATATAGATAGCCTACTCTTCCTAGTAATGGTTGGGGGTAGTAGTTTACTTTAAGTAGTCTACCCGCCATAGACCTTGTGGTATATCTCTCCCCGACTAATCCCCATATCCTTTAACTGTTTGTCGGATAGGTTCTTCAACTGCCAGTAGTCTACCCGCCGTTGCTGCATGTCCTGCATCTTCTTGACGATGCTTGTGTCTCCTACAAAAGTGTGGACCATCACTTCAAACATCTTTCCAAACATATCTATCTCCTTAGCTGTATGTGGTATCATTATACCAACTACGCCAACTAGGTAGTAGATAGATAAGTGGAATACCCGCTATGCCTTCAGGTAATCGATAGCTCTCTGTATCAGGTCAGGGTCATCTCTAAATTTACCCAAGCCTGTATTGCAGGAGTCACAGAGAAACCCTCTAAAGTTACCTGTGCTGTGGTCATGGTCTAACCTAAACGGTGTCTTGTTCCCCATACCGGGTGAATATAACTGCTCTGCAGTCTTCTGGCAGATAGGGCAGGAATGGTCTTCTGGTAGTTTATGTCTGTCGTGTAGCTCACGCATCTTGGCGTTGTGTACTTTAAGACATTTCTTGCAGGTACAGGATCGGCCCAAGCTCTTAGACTTGTTGAAACCAAACCTGTCTATTGGCAGTACCTGTCTGCAGCCAGAACAACGCTTAGTATCCCCAGAATAGACTTCGTCTGAAGTAGCGTCTTCCCAGCCAAATAGGTTAGGCTGTCGGGTCATAGTCAGCGTCAAAAAGATCAGCAACCACTTCGTCGCTTACTTCTATCGTCTGAGCTAAATCCCGTAGCTTATTAGCTTCCCTAGTGAGTTCAGAAGCTATGTCGTATAACTCCCCGTACTCCGACTCCGCATTGTCCAAGACAAACTGGATAATCTCCCAGAATGGTTTCTGGATAGTAACCTTATCATCCTCACCAACTTCCAAAGTAGTCTGTAGGTACAGCATCCCTGAGTCTGGTACTTGCAAGTCGTGATCTAAGAAAAACGGCAGCCCGTCAGCAAACAGGACGCCGTCTTCTCCAAAGTCATTATCATTAGCCATAGGTAATCCAAATAAATAAATAAAATATGCCGCTTAGTATATACAACTTAGCAACACTTTACAAGTGCCTTTGCTAATTTGCTAACTACTGGATTAGTACGTTGACGGATTATTTGCTGGAGTAATCGGCTGGGAGCCATTTACAGTTGCTATTTTCTAAAAATAGGTGGGAGTTGTATACGGACCCAGTACCGGGGGGGGTGGCACTGGCAGGGTCGGGCTGCGCTCGCTCTCAGATTTTTTAGATTGAGGCTGATTTCTTTAAGTCATTGTTTTTATTGGATAAAACTTAAACCGGTGACTGAATAGTTCATAGGCTGATCGTGATTTGTGTAATAAAATCATATGCTTGGAATAAATCGGCGCAGAGAATGCTGGCAGATTGTGCAATTAATCAGAATATTGTGACAAAAAAGCCTCAGCCGTGCCATCGATCCAGCCTATCACTCAAGCAGCGGCTGCGCTGACGAACACCAGACGCTGGGGTGAAGGCCGCGACTGTATACCCTCAGCCCTCAGCCATCCACTTACATCACCCGCTCGAACAGCCAGCCTGAGCAGCCGACATCAGCCCATGACCCGTGATATGCTGCCACTTGCTTTCGGCTTTGTGTGGCGTTCTCTGAGCCTGTGACAGGGTGTTTGCCGCGAAACTGCCATAGCTCTCACACTCGATATAAGCGCCACTGAGTAGGGGTAATTGTTCTGGGTATAATTATGCCACTAAACTGTTTGGCTACTGTGTGAGGCTTACAGCGCCTCTGAGGGCATACTGCAATCCGGTCTTCAGACACAAAAAAACCGGCTCGTAAGCCGGTCTCTCTTGTTTGATTGTTTGGTTTTACTTCCAGCGCATACTGCTTCGATCACTGCTTATGATGTACCAAGCGTGAGCCCGATCCGGTGGCAATTTATGCAACCACTCAGAAGCCTGATCGTAATTGTATGACCGGTATATATCATGGTTTGTGATGCCGCCGATAGGCTTACCATTTTTCAAGGCGCGGGTGCGTTTTGTGACAACCCAATAACCGGCATTTTCTCTTGTCCATGCCATCACTTCATTCCTCGAAGCCTGATGATCAGAGCAGTTTCCATTAGGTTCCTTCGGACATGGTAATGGTCCAATTCTTTTGCCAGCTTGTCCTTGTCTCTGGTGATGTAGGCAATCAGCCGGTTGGTTGCTGCATATGCTCTGACCAGTTCAGCGTCAGGCGTGTTAGCGATTGCCTCGTTGATCCTGAATTGCGTATCTCCGATAAACAAATCAGACAGCTTCAGGCTGACGGCTGCGGGGCGGTTTTGCGCTGCCAGATTTACCATTTGCTGCTCCATATCCAAGCGGCTGCGTTTGGCAGGTGGCCGATTTCATCCAGCACGATGCTGTCAATTTCTGCATCACATTCGATGTCGATAGGCTCTTGCACTTCATTGAATTGAACGGTGGCTGACCACTGAGCAGCCTGTGTGCCGGTGGTTGTTTCAAATATTACTTTTGCCATCAGAAAATACTCCAGAATAAATTGATAAGATTGATCACGAACAAGACCGCAACCAGTGAAGCAGCGGCTCTGTTGAGCCACCGCATTGTTTTGATTGGATCGATCACGACAAATAACCTGCGCCGCGTTGACCACCGGAAACGCCAGAGCGTAGGCCTACACGATCACCTGCGCTGCGCCCTGCCTTCGATGCACCTGCGGAGCGGTTGCTAGTGTGACGCCGTCCACCTGATCTGAGGCGTGGGAACTCTTTGCGGAATGCATCATCCAGCGCATGGTCAGCCACTATGACCAGCGCCGTGCCGTTCGAGGCTTTGGGCTGCTCGACATTCGAGCGGCTTTCACGATGCATCTGCTCCAGCCGGTTACACAGGCGTGATGCCATAGCATTCATAAAACTAGACCGGATCGAGCGGGCGTGATGATAGAATGTTTCTTCCTCATAATCTGCGCTTTGCTTATATTTGAGAAATTCAAGCTCCATCGATGATTGCATCAGGCTGATCAAATACATCGCATTGTCTACTTTGTGTTGCTGGCCGAAGATCGTAAGCTTTGATCCGTTTGCCACCAATTTAACTTCACAGAAAGCTTGCAGACCGTACAGCGCACCCCAAACCGGATGCTTTACCTTTTTGCCCAGCGACATGCTGTCCTTAGTGTATTCGGTCAGGCTGATGTCTAACTCAGTCAGGGTGCAATTGTACTGGTCCTGTAGCGACTGCATGGCCTGAGCAGCGGCCACTGCCTCTGCCTCAGTGCAGCCGTTTTCGACAGTGCGCTGGCTGAATGCTTTGAGTTTTTTTAAGATAGATTGCTTGTCCATTTGATTGGTCCTTTTTGGTTGGTTGGTTATTGCTTTGGGATTTGCACGGTGTAGCGGGTTTCGGCGTGTTTGAAATAATAGACGCCGTCCTTTTCACCCATGAACATGAAGTCAAACTTCACGGCTTCCATGAAAGTCTCGAAAGCTTTTTCGGTGTTTGAGCTAGTGATGCGGGGTTCCCTGAAGATATCCTGCGCCATTTCATTGAGCAGGTTCAGGTTTGGTTGATTGGTCATTGGTCTCTCCAGTTCGTTGGTTGGTGTTCAGGCACAGATGCCCGTCACCCCTGTTAACATGCAATTATTTATTATGTCCATAATAATCTGCCAATATACCGCGATTAGTTAACAGGCCAACAGAGCGCGTATAAGCGCCATACAGTGCGTTAACAGGTTCTGCTACTTAGAGGTCATAAAAATCGCTTACCCCCACTCAGTGGCGATTTTCGGTTATTTTGCACCTATAAGTTGAATTAGAAAGTTTCCTGGCATACCCCATAGGTTGAGTGCCTGATTTTGCCAAAAAAAAGCCCCATCCGAAGACAGGGCCAGTTCAGGGAGAATTTATTGTTGATCTAATCGTCTATCAGATCGTTGTCGGTTAGCATGTCTTTGATGTCATCTTGTGACATATGGTTCAGGCAATTGATCAAGGCCAAACGGCAATCAATTACTCCATCGTCAACCAGTTCAATTGCCCGATGCCGGTAATTTAATTTGTTCAATTCTCTAAATGCTGCCAGCCGTGCCTCATGCCCCTGCATTATCTGATCCCCCTATGCTGTTTGCCAGCCGGTCAATGGACCGGTTCAGCTTGGCTGCTTTTCGTTGCAGGGCCAGCAACCGGCGGCGTTCAGTTCGACGGCTGCGGGCTGGAGTAGTGGCTGCATATGAGAACTGCCCAGTCATAAAATCTGACGGCCTATGTTTGAAGCTTTTGCCCATCACGCTGCCCTCGCTATTTCAGACCATGCCTCTGAGTTCATAACCTTGAGAACCTGACCCTGCCGGTTGTGCAACGATTTCGCCACATTGTCGCTGTTCTTTGATCCGCGCACTGTAAATTTTTCTGAAGAGTGGCTGGACCAAAATGTCATCGAACTTGCCAGAGACCAAACTGACCGCCCGCGTCGATCACATTCTAGCTCAAATTGTTCGAGCATTTGTTTGGTCAGTCGAGGCGATAGACCGGCGTCTAACAGCGTCTGCTCTGCCTGTTCTGGGCTGATCGATCTAGCAGCCCACTGATTGAAAACATCGATGCGCTGCTTGAAATTGCCAGCCTGTTCTGTGATCCAATCAGTGAACATCGCCGGATTTATTTTTGTAGAGTGACGCATTTTGCTGGTGTCCATGTAACCGGTGGTCAGGCTGTTCGCGCAGCTTACATCAATCACTTCATTTTGCAGTATCAATGGCGTCGATCCATCAAACGAATTGATCATGGAAAAGGACATATTCAGCCATGTCTCTTTGTGCTTTTCACCATATCGATCAGCCGCATATCCAGTGGCATCACGCAACTGTCTGATTGGTTCAGCCGCTGATGGGAACGTGTAAGTAAATTTGCTGAAGCCGCCATTGTTGCTGGTTTCCTCGTTTAGTTCGATGCCCTTTAAATAATTGGATGGCAGCGCCCGTTCCAAGGCCTCGACTAGAACATCCTGAACATCAGTATTCTGAGCGATACCATACCGCCCGCCAGTTCTGCCTAGTGGCTGGCCGGTGTCTGTCCGATACACCACCTGTGCAATGCTCTTGGGCAGTTCGACAGGCTGGTCAAATCCTTCAGGCGTGTAATTTAATGGCCCGTGCTGGGCAGTGAAATTGCACTTATCCAATTCAGGAAAAGCAGTTTCATTTAAGGCGGCATTGAAGTTGATGATGTTATCTAACATATTTCTCTCTTTCATTGATTGGTTGGTTTGTTCGTTGGTTTGGCAGCCCCAGAGATTGGAGCCGCCGGTTTTTTAATTAAGCAGCCCGCCAAAGGCGCGAGCTATCGTCATCGATCTTTCGGCAAGTTGGCTTGTAGCCGTGTGATTTCATCGCGTTGATGATGCTCGACACGTTTGCGTTGGGAACCTTGAGGCTGTCGCCTACGGCCATTGGCTTGGTCAGGTTTACCCATTTGCCTAAAATGGTCTCAGGAAGCGGAATATTCTTTTCGAGGATTACTTCATCTGTCATTTATTTGGTCCTTTTTCGTTGGTTGCTGACTGTCTCGTCAGGCCTGAGCATCACCCCAGAGCGACAGGCCCGTAGGCCTGTTTCGATTATGCAACCGCAAATAGCTTTTCTTTTGCCAAGGCTAATTGCCACGGCTTCAAACTGGTTTCCTCGAACACCGGAACCAGACGCCCGCTGCGCTCCACTACAATGTAATTTGCGCTGTAGAGTTCATAACCCTTTATCGAGTGCAGCAACCGGCTGGCGCTTGCATACGATTTGGCTGACTTTAGTCTAATCACGTTTCGTGTGCGTTTAGTCATTTGATTGG
>ERZ802830.2077-NODE-2077-length-18510-cov-6.98629_pt1 | contig 18510 bp, 16 predicted proteins | sample MGYA00345654_ERZ802830 | MGnify/ENA primary metagenome ERZ802830 (study PRJEB30503, sample SAMEA104212375) | marine metagenome | biome: Westerlies Biome; feature: [SRF] surface water layer (ENVO:00010504) within the epipelagic zone...; material: water...
ATCGGGATTATTTGCATTGGAAGATGTATTGATTGACCTAACACAAAAAGGAATTACCCCCTTTCTGGTAGTAATTCGAGAGCAACCCGAATACCTCATGCAGACTATTGGAATCATCAATAAGTTAATACCCAAAGAGCATATTTTTACCGATTTTGATAGTTGTAGAGGTTGGCTAGTAAAAAACTTGCATCGATTTCAATAATTTAGATACTGAGATTAAAGGCTGTTTTTTAACAGCCTTTTTTATATATTGTGACAACCATAAGCCAGCGAATATGAAACACCTATTATCAATTTTTATTCTGATTCCAATAATGGCTTTGTCCCAACAAGAATCCGCATTGCCTTCTTGGTCTCACAGCGTAGTTTCAGACTTGCCTTTTCATAGCCCAATCAACAATGAATTCCGCCAAGCTGCAGAAGAATTGATGGCAAAAAAATGGACTAAAGATATCTTGAATATGGTACTAGAAAGTAAAATAAAACAAGACATTGCAAAGGATAAGATGTTGTTTGTCTTCCAAATTAAAGATCGGAGCGCAACCCGACAGGTCGAGATTCCTATTCGTGTTAGTACCGCGCTCATATTGGATATTCAACAAGGTAATCATGAGGCTTTGGAACGTTTTTCTGAAGAAACAGAGCGTTGGATTCTACGCTATATCTAACCGATAAACTTGACTTTCCCAAGGATGCAACAACCCTTCTTGCGTCTTTTCATAATTTCCCATTACCATTTTGTATTTAGAATCCTGTGGAGCCCAGTTAATCGTGGAGTCACTTAGATTATGAACTACCATAAAGCGAGTTTTTTCATCTTCCCGTAGATAGATATACAAATGAGGGTGGTCGGGAGCTAGATCTTGGTAGGAACCATAGATAAGCGTTGTATTTGCTTTGCGGAAAGCAATGATTTTACGGTAATAGTTAAGAATTGAATTCGGGTCTTTCTCTTGATTATCAACATTGACCTCTGTATGATTAGGATTTACCGGAATCCACGGTTTTGAATTAGAAAACCCAGCATAAGTTGTTGCCTTCCACTGCATGGGTGTTCGTGCATTGTCTCTGCTTTGACGATGCACGGCTTTTAAAAATTGAGTCATGTCCTTACCCTCTTTTTCCGCAGCATCCCAAGCATTTCGTGTTTCAATATCGTCATAGGCTTCAATGCTGGGGTGTTGAATATTGGTCATCCCTATTTCGTCCCCTTGGTAGATATAGGGAGTTCCACGAAGGGTCATCAAAAGGGTAGCAAATAATTTAGCCGATGCATCATGATAGGTGTTATCATTACCAAAGCGGGACACGATTCTTGAAAAATCGTGATTTCCTAGAAAGATACTGTTCCATCCGTCATTAGCCGTGGCCTTATCCCATTGGCTAAAGATTTTTTTAAAGTAAATCCAGTCGATAGGAATAGGATCGTATTTCCCCTCGGGGCCAAAGTCTAGGGTCATATGATCGAAGTGAAAAATCATATTTAATTCCTTCTCTGCAGCCGAGACGTACTTTGGTCCATGAGTGAGGTTGACCCCAGGCCCCTCACCAACAGTGACTATATCATACCGCGAGAGAACCTGCTTGTTCATCTCTTTTATGAAGTCATGCACTCGAGGCCCATTGGAATAGTACTGTTCCATGACGTCGATAAAAGGAAGCGTTTCTGGAACCGAGGTAAATTCCATTCTTTTGGAGATCAATGAGATTACATCCATTCGAAAACCGTCTACTCCTTTGTTCAGCCAAAAAGTGATGATATCATAGATTTCTTTTCTCACGGTTGGATTTTCCCAGTTGAGATCGGGTTGTTTTTGGGTGAATAGATGTAAATAATATTCTTGTGTTTTTTCATTCCATTCCCACACACTTCCATTGAAAACAGATTCCCAATTATTTGGAGGGGTGTCAGGAAGTCCTTCTTTCCAGTGATAATAGTCATGATAGGGATTGTCTTTGCTTTTTTTTGCCTCTTGAAACCAGTAATGTTCATCCGAACTGTGATTGGCAACAAGGTCCATCATCAATTTCATGTCGCGATTATGGACGGCTTTCAATAATCGTTCAAAAGCAGTATTTCCTCCAAATTCATCATTGATTTTTCGATAGTCGGAAATATCATATCCATTGTCAGCATTTGGTGATCGATATATAGGACAAATCCAAATCAGATCCACGCCTAAAGAGTCAATATGATCCAATTTTTCTATAATTCCGTCAATATCCCCAACGCCATTTCCCGAAGAATCTTTAAATGAACGTGGATATACCTGATAAACGATACTTTCCTTCCACCAATTTTTCATAATTAAACAAAATTATAAAGCAACAGATTTTATAACATAGGTTCCTCAACCGGAGTAATTTTACTCTTAAAATACGATTTGTAATTAGGTTTTATTTAAATGTACGGAGGGTAAATAAGTTAGTTATTACTGTGCGAAATTATAGGGTAGAAACTCCTATGTTAGATTTGCCAGCCTTCTCTATAATTTCGAGTGACAAATTGATTGGCTGCTTCAAGATTCGTTATTTTCATTTTTTCTCCATCCCATAATAGTTTTTTTCGAGCGTAATAATGGAATCCGCCATTGGATTTTTCTTTTCGAAGCATATAACTTCTGATTGCAAGATTGCCCATTAAAACGGTTTCTGTCATGGGTCCCGCATAATCAAAAGATGAGGTCAATTCCAAATGTTCTTTACTATTAAATCCAGCTTTGCAGGCGTCAACCCATTTTCTTTGATGTCCATATTCTGGCTCAACCATTACTTCAATCTCGGGGCCAAATTCTGTTTCTCCATTATATAAATAAAGTTTTGGCATTAGTGGGGAACTGTCATTAATATTGGTTGAGATGATTCCTTTGTCCCCAATCATTAAAACACCATTAAGACTATCCTCACCACCCATGTCACTATTAGCGGGTATGATATCTGGATGAGGAGGTCTGATTCCGCCGTCCGACCAAGTGAGCACTATGGGGCTTTTACTTTTTGTGGTTGCATCAAAATTTAGCGTAATAGAAGAGGAGGGCGGGCATCCCTCAGGATGATAATCAGGATCCCACATTTTTGTAAAAACACTTCCTACACTACATTCTGCACTATTAGGGTATTTTAATCCCAGTGTTCTAAATGGAATGTCAATTAAATGACACCCAACATCGCCAAGGGCACCGGTTCCATATTCCCACCATCCCCTCCAATTGAAAGGATGAATATTTGGGGTATATTCTTTCTGGCTGGCGGGGCCAAGCCACAAGTTCCAATCTAGGGATTTCGGTTTCAGACTTTCATTGGGCTTGGGCATTTTGATTCCTTGCGGCCAAACGGGTCTATTGGTCCAAACTTTTACTTCTGATATTTGACCAATCTTCCCAGAATCGACCCAATTTTGAACCATTTTCAATAAAGGATTGGACCCTCCTTGGTTGCCCATTTGAGTTACAACTTGTTGCTCTCTTGCCAATTCAGTTAATATCCTTGCTTCTCTGATATTGTGAGTTATGGGTTTTTGAACATAGACATGTTTGTTCCTTTCCATAGCATATACAGCAGCAGGACCGTGAACATGATCAGGCGTTGATATGGTTACCGCATCGATATCTTTATGTTTGTCCAACATTTTTCGATAGTCATCAAAGAGCTTTGCTTTTGGAAAATTTTTTACAGTTTGAGAAGCACTTCCCGAAAAGTCAACATCACATAAAGCCGAGATTCTTTCTCTTCCATTGACAGCGGCATTAGAAATATCACTAATTCCTTTTCCCCCGGATCCTATTGCTGCTATATTTAATTGGTCACTAGGAGCGATAAACCCCTTTCCGCCAAGAACATGTCTTGGAATAATAAAAACGCCCAAACCAATAGCTGAGGATTTTTTTATAAAACTTCTTCTTGATTTAGTTGAGCCCATATTTAAAGTTCTATTACAGCTAAATATAAAACTTTAAATAATATAATTGATTATGAATTAATGTCTTAAAGAGGTAGTCGAACATTAAGACAACAGGAGCTTTTCAAATAAAAAAAAACGGCTATACTTTAAAAAGTACAACCGTTTTATTTTTTTAGTAGCGAGGGCAGGACTCGAACCTGCGACCTTTGGGTTATGAGCCCAACGAGCTACCTACTGCTCTACCTCGCGATTTGAAGGGTAAATATAGCAACAAAAACCGCGTTAAGCAAATCAATCGCCCGAAGTACGTATCTTTATCCAGTGGAAACAATCCCCCATAAATCAGGTTTTATTTCGATTATAGGCAACCCTAATGTAGGAAAGTCAACCTTGATCAACGCCATGATGGGTGTGGATCTTTCCATTATCACGCCCAAGGCCCAAACCACTCGCCATCGTATTTTAGGTTTAATCAATGGAGATCATTATCAACTAGTTATTTCTGACACCCCTGGAATCATCAAACCGGCCTATGAAATGCAAACGGCGATGATGGATTTTGTGAAAGAATCACTAGACGATGCCGATGTACTCATGTATATGGCTGCTTTGGGTGAAACTAAGATTAAAGATCAAAGACTCTTCAAACGAATATCTGAAACCCAAACCCCTCTTTTAGTTTTATTGAATAAAATGGATTTGAGCAATCAAGATGAGCTTAACAAAGCAGTCATTCATTGGGAGGCATTGCTTCCCAACGCCAAAGTGTATCCTATCTCGGCCTTGACTCAATTTTTTGTGCCCGAATTATTGAAACTCTTAATAGAGTTGGTTCCAGAGTCACCACCGTACTTTCCCAAGGATCAAATAACGGACAAACCGGAGCGGTTTTTTGTTAACGAAGCCATTCGTGAGGCTATTTTAAATCACTACACTAAAGAAATACCCTATACCGTTGAAGTAACTACGGAGTCCTTTATTGAAGAAGCGAAAATCATTAAAATACAATCTGTGATACTGGTAGAGCGGGATACTCAAAAGGGCATATTGATTGGGCATAAAGGTAGCAAGCTCAAACAAGTAGGATCTACAGCGCGAGTCGCTTTGGAGCAGTTTTTTGGAAAAAAAATATACCTCGAACTCTTCGTTAAAGTAGCCAAAAACTGGCGTTCCAATCCGCAACAGCTCCGCAGGTTTGGCTATCAAAAATAGCAGATACCTTCTCGTCTTCGGAAGGAAACACTTACTTTTGCCACCAATTCAACACACATGAGTACGATAGTTGCCATTGTCGGAAGACCCAATGTGGGTAAATCCACCTTCTTCAATCGAATGATCCAAAAGCGAGAAGCGATTGTGGACGCCATTAGCGGGGTAACTCGTGATCGACACTATGGGAAGTCCGATTGGAATGGCACAGAATTCACCTTGATCGACACCGGAGGCTATGTGGAAGGGAGCGATGATATTTTTCAAAAAGAAATTGACCGGCAAGTGAATCTAGCCCTCGAGGAAGCCGATGCTATTTTATTCATGGTCGACGTAGAAGCGGGAGTGACAGGAATGGATGAAACGGTGGCCCAGCTGCTGCGCAGAACTGCCAAACCTGTTTTTGTTGTCGTGAATAAAGCCGATAATGGGAAGCGTGTAGAAGATGCCTCAGAGTTTTATTCCCTAGGTTTTGAATGGTTATATCCCATCTCCAGTATCAATGGAAGTGGAAGTGGAGAATTGCTAGATGCTTTGGTAAAACAGCTTCCTGCCCAGGGTGAACCAGAAGACGACGGACTCCCTAGATTCGCAGTTGTGGGTCGACCCAATGCAGGAAAATCTTCCATAATAAACGCTCTCGTGGGCGAAGAACGATACATTGTAACCGATGTTGCTGGAACAACCAGAGACAGTATCGATACCCGTTACAACCGATATGGATTTGATTTTTTTCTGGTAGATACGGCTGGGATTCGGAGAAAAGCAAAGGTGAAAGAAGACATCGAGTTTTATTCGGTGATGCGTTCCATTCGAGCTATAGAAAATAGCGATGTGTGTCTATTGGTGGTGGACGCAACGAGAGGTTTTGATGGACAGGTTCAAAATATTTTTTGGTTGGCGCATCGCAATCAAAAAGGCATTGTTATTCTTGTTAACAAATGGGACTTGATAGAAAAACAAACAGGATCGACCAAGCAAATTGAAGCGAACATTCGAAAGCAACTCGAACCCTTTACAGATGTTCCCATTGTATTTGTATCGGCCACTACAAAACAACGAATATTTAAAGCTCTAGAAACGGCTGTGGCTGTGTACGAAAACCGGTCACGGAAAGTGGTCACGAGAAAGTTTAACGATGTCATGCTACCCATCATCGAAAAGACGCCCCCTCCTTCATTGAAAGGGAAATATGTCAAGATAAAGTTCTGTACGCAATTGCCTACGCCTTTCCCTTCCTTTGCATTTTTCTGTAACCTTCCGCAATACGTTAAAGACCCCTATCGAAGATTCATCGAAAATCAACTCCGAGAACAGTATAACTTTACGGGAGTTCCCATAAAAATATTTTTTAGGAAAAAATAGGGGTTTTAGAGCTGATCGCGAAAGCGTTCCAGATCTGCTTTGAGTTTTTGAAGCTTTTCCAAAAGCACAGTTTTTGGATCGTCTTGTGACTGCATCTTGAGTTGCTTTTTGGCACCGTCTATTGTCAATCCTTTTTCTTTTACCAGATGATAGACAAGTTGGATGCTTTTGACATCCTCTGGCGTATATTTTCGAATTCCACTTTGTTTTTTCTTAGGCTTGATTTGATCGAATTCTTTTTCCCAAAAGCGCAACAAGGAAGTATTGACTCCAAAAGCCTTGGCAACTTCTCCAATGGAATAGTACCGTTTTTCAGGCAGGTCAATATGCATTAGTCTAGGGATTGATTCTCTTGGGAAGCTTGGTTGAGCAGTTTATCGAATTCTGCTGCAGACAATTGACCGTAGTAGAAATTCAATGGGTTGATTTTCCGTCCGTCTTTGAGTATTTCATAGTGTAGGTGGGGACCAACGGATCTTCCTGTGCTTCCAACATAACCAATGATATCCCCCCGCTTTACCTTTTGTCCTCTTTTGACATTGTATTTATTTAAGTGGGCATACAAACTTACATAGCCAAACCCATGATCAATGCGTATGTGTTTTCCGTATCCAGCGGATCGGTTGTCTGCTCGCTTCACGACGCCATTTCCAGAAGCATAAATGGGGGTTCCTCGCGAGGCAGTGAAGTCCATCCCATAATGCATTTTCCTTTTTTTGGTAAACGGATCGGTTCGGTAGCCATATCCTGAAGCCATACGAATCAAATCCTCATTACGTACTGGCTGGATAGAAGGAATGGCTTCCAGCAAATCTTCTTTGTCTTTGGCCAATTCTTCAATTTCTGCGAGAGATTGGGACTGAACAACAATTTGTTTGGTAAGTACGTCAATCCGTTTTGTGGTATTCACTATCAAATCGGAATTGTCAAATCCTTCCAATTCTTTATAACGGTTGACCCCTCCAAAACCAACGCGGCGTTGTGCTTCAGGGATCGGACTGGCCTCAAAATAGACTCGGTAGAGGTTGTTGTCTCGATCTTCTACATTTTCAAGTACCGATTCGATTTGCATGAGGCGACGATTCAGAATATCAAATTGGAGTTCGTAGTTGTTTAACTCTCTTTGTTGTACAATTTCAGTAGGGGTACTCAACCAAGAGGTATTCAGCAGGATAAATAGAAGGATAGCTCCAAAGATGGTTGAGGAAACTAGAAAAAGAAGAAAATTTGAGATACGAAGTGGGGTCGAATTCTCAATCGGAAGGTAAGAAAGCGTTTTTGGATCGTAGTAATACTTTACTTTAGGCATGAGGTGTCTGTTCCCGTTGGATAAGTTCCACAAATATAAAAAAATTTCTGCCTTGAATTTGAAAACCAATGCGGTAGGCAATTCTATTGATATCCGTTACCTTTGCAGCATTCAAATTAAACTAATACGCCATGAAGTCTGAAGAGATCCGGCAAAAATTTCTCGATTTTTTTGAATCCAAGCAACACCAGATTGTTCCTTCTGCCCCTATGGTTATTAAAAATGACCCAAGTCTACTGTTTACTAATGCTGGAATGAATCAATTCAAGGCCTTTTTTCTAGGGCAATCCTCTCCAGAAAGCCTTCGCGTAGCCGATACCCAAAAGTGTTTGCGGGTCTCTGGAAAACACAACGACTTAGAAGAGGTTGGAATAGACACCTACCACCACACATTCTTTGAAATGCTAGGAAATTGGAGCTTTGGGGACTATTTCAAAAATGAAGCCATTGCCTGGGCATGGGAACTGCTCACCGAAATCTATGAAATAGCTCCAGACATGCTCTATGTCACCATATTTGAAGGAGATACTAAGGAGGGTCTTGAGAAAGACCAAGAGGCTTATGACTGCTGGAAGGCTATTCTCCCAGAGGAGCGAATACTCAATGGTAATAAAAAAGATAATTTTTGGGAAATGGGCGATCAAGGCCCCTGTGGACCTTGCTCCGAAATCCATATCGATATACGAAGCAAAGAGGACAAAGAAAAAGTGCCGGGTTCTGAACTGGTCAACAAAGATCATCCTGAAGTAATTGAAGTGTGGAATTTAGTATTTATGGAATTCAACCGTAAGGCAGATGGATCCCTGGAAAAGCTTCCCCAACAACACGTAGATACTGGCATGGGTTTTGAAAGACTGTGCATGGTTTTGCAAGGAGTTCAATCCAATTATGATACGGATGTATTCACCCCTTTGATTCGTGAAATTGAAACTCGTACTGGGACAGAATATGGTAATAATATTGAAACAGATATCGCCATGCGGGTGATTGCCGACCATCTCCGAACGGTTTATTTTGCAATTGCTGATGGACAGCTTCCAAGCAATACTGGAGCGGGTTACGTCATTCGAAGAATTCTTCGACGTGCCATCCGTTATGGATTTACTTTTCTAAATCAAAAGGAAGCCTTCATCCATCAATTGGCCGATATCCTGAGCCAACAAATGGGAGGAGTTTTTCCAGAGCTCAAAAAACAACAGAATCTAGCAGAGAACGTGATTCGGGAAGAAGAGAACTCTTTTTTGAAGACTTTGGATCAAGGCTTGGCGCTTCTGGATAGCTTATTGGCCAACACAACTGATAAAAAAATTAGTGGTTCTAAAGCTTTTGAACTGTACGACACCTTTGGATTTCCATTGGATTTAACAGCTTTGATTGGTCGCGAAAGAGGATTTCAAGTGGATGAAGCTGGTTTTGCCGCAGAAATGGAAAAACAAAAGGCACGCTCACGGGCAGCAGCGGCTTCTTCATCCGACGACTGGCAGGTTTTACTCCAAGACCAAGTCGAGGAATTTGTAGGCTATGATTTATTGGAAACTGAGGTCAAGATCACCCGCTTTCGTAAAGTAACCTCCAAAAAAGAGGGGGACATGTATCAATTGGTTTTTACTCACACGCCTTTTTATCCAGAAGGAGGTGGTCAAGTAGGAGATAAAGGCTATTTGGAAGATTCCAATGGTGACATTCATTATATAACAGACACCAAAAAAGAAAATGATTTAATCTTACATTTTTGCAAGACGCTCCCAAAGAATACAAACCGTAGTTTTAAAGCCGTTGTGGATGCCAATCAGCGATCACGCACATCTTGCAACCATACGGCAACCCACTTAATGCATCAAGCATTGAGAACCATATTGGGGGATCATGTGGAACAAAAGGGATCTATGGTACACTCAGGAATGTTCCGCTTCGACTTTTCGCATTTCACTAAAGTAACGACGGAAGAATTGGCTCAAGTGGAACAATTTGTCAATGCTCGAATTCAAGAGGAATTACCCCTGGAGGAAAGTAGAAACATCCCCAAAGAAGAGGCAGTCAAACAAGGTGCTCTCGCCCTATTTGGAGAAAAATATGGTGACACAGTCCGCGCCATTCGTTTTGGGCAGTCCATAGAATTGTGTGGAGGAACACATGTTGCCAATACAAGCCAGATATGGCACTTTAAGATCACTGGTGAAAGCGCTGTAGCTGCAGGAATAAGAAGAATAGAAGCAATCACAGCCGATGCTGTCAAAACCTATTTTGAAAAGCAAAACAACAAATTGAATGCCATCCAAGAACTCTTGAATCGCCCTCAAGACACGGTCAATTCCGTCCAACAATTGCAGATAGAAAATACACAGCTAAAAAAAGAAGTAGCCGAACTTAACAAATTAAAAACTCAAATTGTTAAAAAAGAGTTGGAAGCTGAACTGAAAGAAAAAGAAGGGCTGCAATTTCTGGCTAAGGAAGTATCACTGGATGCACAAGGAATCAAAAATGCAGCTTTTGATATGGGTCAAAACAAAGATAATTTAGTCTTGATCTTGGCTGCAGTGTCAAATAATAAGCCAATTTTGAGTTGTTATATATCCAAAAAATTGGTCAAAGATAGAGGCCTTAACGCAGGAGAAATTGTTCGCAGTTTAGGAAAACACATACGCGGTGGCGGCGGGGGACAAGCTTTTTTTGCTACTGCTGGTGGGAGCTATCCAGAAGGAATCAATGCTGCCTTGGGAGCAGCTGAGTTCGAAGTTTTTTCGAATTAATCAGAGTCAGTTGGTGGGTAGACACTAAGTATTTCTGAAACCAGATTGTAAATCCTTTCATCCCTTTTATTGGTCATTTCTGTCAATGGGCCTCGACCACGCCCTTGCCAAACCAGTTGTTTTGTGTTGTTATCAATCAAATCGATATATAGGATTCCTTCAGTCCGCGAGCTCACCGATTGCATTGAGGGACCCATAAACCATGGATTCCATCCCCAACCCCAACCCCAATAGTTGTTGTTTAAATACACGCGTTCTTTGGCTTGGGTACTAATACGAATTAGTAGATCAGGTACTTCCGATTTAGAAAGTCGTTTGCCTTCTAAATTGGCATCAATACTACGCAAGATGCGACGCTTATCCAAATCAGAAATTTCTACTGCATCAATGTCCTTTTTCAAATAGGCATAGGTTTTGTATTGATTGAAATCAACAGCGCTATCAAAATCTGAAAAAACAGCAACGGAGGAACACATCGTTGTTATTAAAGAAACCAACAATAAAAAAATCTTTTTCATCTATATAATTATTAAATACACATTCCAAAAACTATGCCGAAAACTACACCCCTTTATTGGCATCATAACCATAGGGGCAATGCCGACAGCCACTTTGGCAACAATATCCACGTTTTAGGTGGTATTGTTCGGTGAAGACACGATAGCCTTCAGGGGTCATGTAAAAGTCGCCATCTTCTAGAGGTGGTAGTGGACCTAGGGGCATTTTTTCTTTTGAGTACAAGGTACAAAGCTTTGTATCTTTATCCAATAATTCAATTCATGTTTAATCAGGTATTCCTTTCTGAAAATCAATCCATTGACACTTTTTCTGAAATACGATTGACCATGAAAAGAGAGGATCAGATTCATCCTGTTCTCTCTGGGAATAAATACCGAAAACTCAAATACAATTTTCAGCGTCTAAAAAGTGCATCGTATAAGAAGGTATTCACTTTTGGTGGCGCTTTTTCCAATCACCTAGCTGCTGTTGCCGCAGCAGGGATTTCTCTAAAAATCCCAACGATTGGAATTGTTCGGGGTGAAGAGTGGGAATTTAAGATAGAAAAGAGCCCCACTCTGACGTATTGCCAATCTCAGGGGATGATTTTGTATTTTATCTCTCGAGACGCCTATCGAGAAAAAAAAGTACCTTTTCCCTACGATCCTTCCCAAGACTATCTTTTGCCCGAAGGCGGGACCAATGCTTTAGCGATTGAGGGATGTAAAGAGATATTAAATAATTCCGATACCCAATTTGATACGGTGTGCTGTTGTGTGGGAACTGGAGGAACCCTCGCAGGACTTATTGAAGCAAGTGCCTCCGATCAAGAAATTCTTGGATTTCCTGCCTTAATGCATCGCCAATTGGAAGGTGATATACAGCAATGGACCAAAAAAGATAACTGGACTTTAATCAGAGGCTTTGAGTTTGGTGGCTACGCGAGAACCAACGAAGCCTTGGTCTTGTTTATGAATTCTTTTTACCAACAATATGGAATTCCCTTAGATCCAATCTATACTGGGAAAATGCTTTTTGGTATTTTTGAACTCATAAAGAAAGGCCAATGGCGATGGGGAAACAATGTATTGATCATTCACACTGGAGGACTCCAAGGAATTCGAGGCTTCAATCAACACCGATTAGAAAAGGGTCATACCCCACTCTGTTATTCCTCTGCTTAATTTTGTTAGTATTGGGGAGCGGTTGTGGGGTTAGAAAAGTACGAATCACCAACAATGCTAGGTCCGAATCGCTTCAACAGACACCAAAACCCAATCCCAATCTAACGAAGAATCTTTCTTCATCTTCTAGCGACAAAAATGCAGCCCCAACTGCGGCTTTCAATTCAAAACAGACTCCAGCAGAACGCATCGCAGAGTATATTGAAATCTTTGGTCCTGTAGCGCAAGGTGAAATGGAAACTTTTCGAATTCCCGCAAGCATTACCTTGGCGCAAGGGCTTTTGGAATCGGGCAATGGGAGTGGCCGATTGGCTCAAGAGGCCAATAATCATTTTGGGATTAAATGCCATACGGGTTGGAACGGAAAGCGCATCTATCACGATGACGACCGCAAAGGAGAATGTTTTCGGGTGTACCAAAATCCGATATCCTCCTATCGTGATCATTCCTTGTTTCTTACAGAGCGCAGGCGGTATGCTTTTTTATTCGACTTCAACCCCACGGATTACAAAGCATGGGCGAGAGGGTTGAAAAAAGCGGGCTATGCTACCGATCCAAAATATCCCCAAAAACTGATCAGTCTCATTGAACGCTATCAGCTGGACCGGTTTGATAAACAAATAAAATTTAAAAAGCGAAAGAAAAAGACGCTCTCCAAAGCCCCAGTTTCTTCCATATTACATACCGTGGCATTGGGAGATACTCTCTACAGTATAGCGCGAAAATACAATGTTGCCCTAGAAGCACTTATCCGATTGAACACCATTGAAAATAATACTATTTATCCGGGACAAAAGTTGAAAGTCCCACAATAAGATTAACATGCGATACGAAAGAAGTAGTGCACTATTTAAAGCAGCTCAATCTGTAATACCCGGCGGTGTGAATTCTCCAGTTCGAGCATTTCAAGCGGTGGGAGGCACTCCCATTTTTGTAGACCATGCCAAGGGTGCCTATCTCTATGATGAGGACGGAAATCGATTGATCGATTACATTTCAAGTTGGGGGCCAATGCTTTTGGGTCACGCATTTGAACCTGTGATTTTGGCCGTAAAAGAACGTGTAGATAAAGGAACTTCCTACGGCATGCCCACCGAGTTGGAAACACAAATTGCGGAATTGGCCCTGTCCATGATACCCAATATGGACCAAATTCGAATGGTTAATTCGGGAACAGAAGCCTGTATGAGTGCGGTTCGTTTGGCAAGGGGTTATACAGGTAGAGAGAAATTAATCAAGTTTGCAGGCTGTTATCATGGCCATTCGGATGCCTTTTTAATTCAGGCGGGAAGTGGAGCTGTTACCTTTGGCGCACCGAGCAGTCCGGGAGTAACCAAAGGGACTGCCCAAGACACGCTTTTGGCCTCTTACAACGATCTAGAAAGTGTCGCTCAGCATTTTGAGCACCATCCCGAAGCCATAGCCGCAATTATTGTTGAACCCATAGCGGGTAATATGGGATGTATTCCACCCCAAAAAGGTTTTTTAGAGGGTCTTCGGTCGCTTTGCGACCAGTATGGTTCATTACTCCTCTTTGATGAAGTGATGACGGGCTTTCGATTGGCTCCTGGAGGGGCTCAAGAACGTTTGGGAATTCAGGCTGATATAGCAACTTATGGAAAAGTTTTGGGTGGAGGATTGCCCGTAGGTGCGTTTGCTGCTCGAAATGAAATTATGGCACAGTTGGCTCCCCTCGGACCTGTATATCAAGCGGGAACTTTGAGCGGGAATCCACTTGCAATGGCAGCGGGACATGCCATGCTTGCGCATCTTGCCCACCATCCAGAAGTATTCCAGAGCTTGGATCATAAAACAGAACAACTTCATCTTGGAATGGATAGCCTATTACAGCCCAAACGGATCCCTCATCAAATCAATCGTTTTGGTTCTATGCTCTCTTTGCATTTTACAGAACAAGCTGTGGTTGATTTTCAATCAGCTGCTCTGGGAAACAACGCTCATTTTAAGGCTTATTTTCATGGAATGTTGGATCGGGGAGTCTACCTCCCTCCCTCTGCTTTTGAAAGCTATTTTCTGAACGATGCGCTTTCGGAAAGGGATATCACATATACATTGACCGCTTTTGATGACTGGCTCAAAACAATATAAAAAAACTCACTCTCGTGAGTTTTTAGGTAGGTGAATATTAATGCTTTCGCATTTTATAGTGTTTTTTTCTCTTTTTAGCTTTTTTTTCTATCATATCCCGAAACTGAGTAAACTGTTCTGGATTCAAAATGGTTTCCATATCTCTCTGAAGGGTAATCTGGGCTTCCAACCGCTTTTCTTGAAAAGCTTCCTTTTGTTCTTGTGATAAGGACTTCGGGTTTTTGGGTCGTTGAGGCCGATTGGACCGGTGTTTTTCTAATAAGCTTTCCACCAGAGTGGCTTGGTCATCTGTCAGGTTGAGGGCCAAGGTCAAACGTTTGATTTGAATCTGTGGGTTTTGTTCTTTAGGTAGATGTTCTCTTTGAGGGTTATTTTGAGCAAAAAAGGAAATAGGACTCAATAAGAGCAGGACCATAATAATGTTTTTCATAATTGAATATTTATATCCTTTAGACAGATAAAAACAATCAAGGTTTATGCCTTAACAAAACTTTGGCAAACAAACGGGAATTGTCTTGAGAGAATATTAGGTAATAAGTGCAACAAAAAGAGCCGTTTGTTCTTTTTTAACCTGAGCCAGTTTATTTGAAGTGAGTCCTTTGATAGCTTTGTCCCATTTTTTATTGCTCAATCCGGCTTTTTCTTTAAGTGAAGGGAGCGCAATTGGATTTTCTTGTTTGAGAAGATCAAGGACTATTTTTTCTTCTTCAGTCAGGGGAACGACTTTTGTTTCGGGTTTCATCTGTGGGAAGAAAAGGACCTCTTGGATGGAGCTATTGTTGGTCAATAACATGCACAACCGATCGATACCAATGCCAATTCCCGATGTGGGGGGCATTCCATATTCCAACGAGCGTAAAAAATCTTGATCGATAAACATGGCTTCATCGTCGCCTTTTTCGGACAACTCTAATTGTTCTTCAAAACGCTTCCTTTGGTCGATGGGATCATTCAACTCAGAATAGGCATTGGCCAACTCTTTCCCATTGACCATCAATTCAAATCGTTCTGTTAGTTTGGGGTTGCTTCGATGTTCTTTGGTGAGGGGACTCATGGATTTGGGATAGTCTATAATGAAGGTGGGTTGGATATAATGATACTCACATTTTTCCCCAAAAATTGTATCGATTAATTTGCCCTCTCCCATCGTATCATCCACTTCGAGTCCCAATCCCTTTGCTGCAACCCGAAGTTGGTTTTCATTCATCTCGGACACATCTATACCAGTGTGGGTGTGAATTGCTTCCAAAATAGGGACCCTTGGGTAGGGTGCTTTAAAATCAATAGAATGTTTTTCGAGGCCAACTGAAGAACTACCCGTAGCCTCGATGGCCACTTTCTCTAAAAGAGCTTCGGTAGTTTCCATCATCCAGAAATAATCTTTGTATGCTACATAGAGTTCCATTACGGTGAATTCTGGATTGTGCGTACGATCCATTCCTTCGTTTCGAAAATCCTTGGAAAACTCATAAACCCCATCAAAGCCACCAACGATCAACCGCTTCAGATACAGCTCATTGGCGATACGAAGGTACAAGGGAATGTTCAATGCATTGTGATGGGTAACAAAGGGACGGGCTGCTGCTCCTCCTGGGATGGGTTGAAGAATGGGTGTTTCTACTTCCAAATACCCTTTATTATCAAAAAAAGAGCGTATCGTCTGGGTGATTTTCGTTCGCTTTACAAAAGTGTCTTTAACCTTTGGGTTTACGATCAAATCCACATATCGTTGTCGATAGCGTTGTTCGGGATCGTTAAACTCATCGTAGGTATTCCCCGAGGCATCTGTTTTGGGAAGGGGAAGGGGACGCAGGGTTTTATTGAGCAATTCGAAAGATTTGACCATAATGGTGGGCTCGCCCACCTGTGTTATGAATAACGTCCCTCGTATTCCAATAATATCACCAATATCTAGGAGTTTTTTATACACCTCATTGTATGCAGTCTTATCTTCTCCTGGACAGATTTCGTCTCGATTGAAATACACTTGAATCCGTCCCTGACTATCTTGTAATTCGGCAAAGCTGGCTTTTCCTTGGATCCGACGAGACATTAATCGACCGGCCACCACTACTTCTTTTTCATCGGTAAAGTTGGCCTTGATTTGTGCCGAACTGTGATCCACTGGAAAAAGAGCAGCAGGATAGGGATTGATTCCTAGCGCTCGGAGACTTTTTAGTTTGTCTCTGCGAACCTGTTCTTGTTCCGATAGTGCACCCATTTGGAATTTTAATTTGAGCAAAGATACGCATTGACAAACAATAGGTAGTAAAATTCTTATCTTTGAAAAAACCTGCTAATATGAGTTTTTGGCGTGTTATAATGTCCCTTTTTTTTCCTCCTTTGGCTGTGGTAGATCAGGGTTGTGGTTCCCTATTCATTGTATTTCTTCTAACCCTTTGTGGTTGGGTGCCAGGAGTCATTGCCGCGTTGGTTATTCTAAATAATACGAATCGAATTTAGTTGAAAACAAATAAGACCATCCATGTACAAGAACTAGGACAGCAGCCCTACAAGACTTGTTGGGACTATCAGGAAAAATTATTCCAAGGGATTATTGACTTGAAACGAGCCAATAGAAACAACGATTCAATCCAAGCGACGCCCAACTACCTGCTGTTTGTTGAACACCCTCCTGTATTCACTCTTGGGAAAAGCGGTAAAATAGAACATTTGCTCTTGACTGAGCAACAATTAACTGAAAAGAAAATAGCTTTCTATAAAAGCAATCGAGGGGGTGATATTACCTATCACGGTCCGGGACAAATTGTTGGCTATCCAATTTTAGATTTGGATCATTTCTTTACAGACATTCATCGATATTTACGCACTTTGGAAGAAGTTATCATAGCTACCCTTTCAGATTATGGTCTGCAGGCCACCCGAAGCGATGGGGAGACTGGGGTGTGGCTGGATGCCGACACTCCTAATGCTCGAAAAATATGTGCTATGGGAGTCCGAGCCAGTCGTTGGGTCACCATGCATGGCTTTGCCTTGAACGTGAATACCAATCTAGCTCATTTTGACTATATCGTGCCCTGTGGTATACAGGGGAAAGGAGTAACCTCACTCGAGAAAGAAGTAGGGAGGGTCATCCCCTTAAATGAAGTTCAAGAAAAAATCCTACATCATTTTCTACAATTCTTCGAAGCTGAATTAGCGATTGATTTGATAAATCAATAGGTTGTTGTTTTCTGCTTTGACAACCAATTGTGGTTTTTTCTTATTATTCAAGCTCACATCCGCCGCACCTATACCATAGACAGGAAAGTCTGGAACCGCTGTCCCATTGCTGTAATATAAATACACCTTTTGAGCTTCTATGTCTGTTGTAGTAATGTAGAGCACATTGTCCAAATAGAAAATTTTCGGATCAGTGTAATTCCCAAAAGGAAGGGTTATGGGGATCCCTTTTATGGCTAATATATTTTCTGAAAGCGAAACTAAGGATTTAGCGGTGGCATCTATAGCATGCCCAGGTTTCAACTCATAGGGGCTTTTGATCACATTCCCCCGAACATCAACTTGAACCAAATTCCCTGTCATGTCTGTGGTCGTAAACGTATCTAGATACCGAAAGAAAGGACTACCACTAAAGTCTAAATTTCCCGTTACTTTAATGCGGTCTTTGCCCAAGCGGTTGAGAATCCCGAGTGTTCCATTGATCCGTTGTAGAATCAAATAGTCTTTCTTTTTTATGCGAAAATGTTTTGGAGGATGCATCAAGGGGGCTTTCAACTGAGTTCTTGTAAAGCCTCGCACCCGTTTTCCTTTGTTGTCATACATCAACAAACGTTTATCTTGGGCTAATACAAAACGGTAATTTCTATTCTTATCGTAATCGAATACAGCAAGAGGAAGTGCTTGATTGGACGTAGGCAGTTTGATTTTGAAAGGTTTTACTTCTTTCCCGTTCCGATCTAAAATATATAGGTATTTCTGAGTTCGAAAGGCTAGCTGCCATTTTTTATTTTTATATAAATCAACTTGCTGGATGGGGCCTATGATGGCTTCTTCCAAGTCTTTTTTCCAATACAAATTTCCCTGACTTGAAAACAAATAGAGAATGTTTTCTTGATCTTGAACAGCTACAGCCATACCTTTATTACGATGATGTTTCAACCACTGGGGCCACAGCGCAATAGTATTCTCTAACGGAAAATCGGCCATTGTGCCTCACGC
>ERZ802830.2078-NODE-2078-length-18504-cov-15.7636_pt1 | contig 18504 bp, 12 predicted proteins | sample MGYA00345654_ERZ802830 | MGnify/ENA primary metagenome ERZ802830 (study PRJEB30503, sample SAMEA104212375) | marine metagenome | biome: Westerlies Biome; feature: [SRF] surface water layer (ENVO:00010504) within the epipelagic zone...; material: water...
GAAGTCATATTCTTCTCCGGATGCGTTAGTAGGCAAGGCCTAACCGAAACATAATGGTGCTTGGCAGATCAACAATTTGCTGTACTCCATAGCGAGGATCATCAACGCCGTTAACATAAAAAAGTTGACGGTAAAAAGCGTAACCAATCTCAAAGTTTCCAGAGAAACCAGTTGTGGCGAGAGGTAGCCATTCAGTGCCAAGTGAAATACGAATATCGTTGTAGTCAAATCTCTGGATAAATCCCTTTGAACCGTTCGAGTTTATATTTCGAAATGTCCAAGCACCACCACCATATTCGCCAGCAACATAGCCCCACCAAGCATGTCGCCGTGTCTGTCCGAATCGCCACGTAGCTCGTGGAGCTGGAAAGAACACGTCATACCGCGATGTTGCGTTTGGTGTCCATGTAAATCCAACAGCGGGTAATATCTTTACCTGGTTTCGATCGAGGTAAATGACACCCAGTTTGCCCTGAAATGTTGGAGTCATATTTAACGTACCGATTGCTCGTCCCATGACGCGCCAGCTGTCCGTGACAAAGACATCCCAATTTGTATAGAAGCCAACACGGATACCTAACTCAGCGCCGAATAGTGGGGTGAATTGTGGATTCCAAGCTGTGTCCAAAAAGTTATCGTAGGTATTTCCTGGGAGTTGAGGGTTCAAAGGGATGGGCGCCATTACAGCGCCGGGGTTTTGGCTTTGAGGACCACCCCACAACTGCATACCAAACCCTGGTGTAATCAGCAGAGGGGCCTGATTAATATTTGCTGGCGAATTCATGAAAAATGGAAGTGCGAACGTTGCTGATGTATCAAGTTCATTCACAGCGACGGAGTTTCCTCGACCAGTTCCAAGAATGTAGGTCCAACTTCCTCGCACGCCCTGGTAAGCCCGCATCGATTGCTGGTAGGTCTGTTGAAACCATTCGCTTTGCTGCGTTGGCGGTTGGGGATAACCAACAGGCAATGGCTGTGAAGGATTCGTTGGAACGATAGGCGGTGGTGCCGTTGAGTAGCCCGGGTAACCAGGTTGTCCATTCACAGCAGATGTGGCCCATGTTGGTGGCGGATTGGTGCCCGGGTTGGTCGCTGGCACAGGGTAGATCTGGCTCGCCTGTGGTCCGTATGGATCCCACGCAGGGGGTGGCGGAGAAAGCGGATAGCCGTATGGCGATGCCTGCGCAATTCTATCGAGAGACGAAGCAGCCGGTGGAGGGAGCTGTACGGTCTGCGCAGCAGCATTGTTCTCTGCGGTGAAAGCAGATATCCCAACGATCAAAACAATGAGTGAAAAGAGCGGTACTCGCACGCGGTCCACGACCCATGCAGCGGGAGGTTGGTTGGGGCCATTCAGATAGTTCCGAATGCCGACCCCAACTCTTCGTGGGGGGGTACCGCGCCGGTGCTGCATGGGTCAACATCGCCACCGTCCCATCACTTTTTCTACGCCCCGCTATGGTCTTTAGTTCGCGTAGACTTCCCTCTTTGACAGACTTTTTGTCTGATGAAGCAAGCCGTTAGACCTTCCTCGTTGGTCTCTTGTGCTGAACGTGTTTCCTCTCATTCATTTGGAACGTACGACGATAGTAATTCGTGCATGTGCGCATGGTGATTCAAGGCAGGCTTTGATGACGAAAATTGTAGACACGGAACGCCTGAAACAGGTGACGAAACTTGAGACCATTGAGTGCCATGCAGAGCTCGAGTCGACAATGGATCGAGCGAGAGAAATCGCTGTCGATGTATCGGTACCTCTTCCGGCATTGGTGATAGCGCTTTATCAAAAATCTGGTCGAGGGCGTCGCGGTGCGGGCTGGTGGCAGCCCACGGGTAGCCTGGCAATGACACTTGTTGTGGAAATACCAACAGAGGAAAACCTCCCGGGAGGCGTTCTACCTCTTTGGTCACTCGCGTGTGGGCTGGCTGTGGCAGAGTCTCTTCATCAACTCGATCCAGAACTGAATCCCGATGTGCGTTGGCCAAATGATATAGAAATCAATGGTCGTAAGATTGGAGGCCTTTTACTCGAAGCAACAACAACTCAAAAACTACTCATTGGTGTTGGAATAAATACGGATGGTTCGAAGGAGGATGCACCAAAAGAACTCCACAATCGACTCATCACAATACCGGATGTCTTAGGCAACACCGTCTCACATAATGATCTTCTCGTGATTCTTATTCCTCAGCTTTTGAATAATATTCTTGAGACGATCAGTCCTGAAAAACGGGAAGCAATCTTGAAGCGGTATCAGTCTCATTGCAGTTTGACTGATACATCAATCAAGCTCTTTGATGTTCTGTATGAGTACGAAAAAGATAGACCCACGCCGCAGTCTCTCAAGCGCGCGACCACGTTGACAGGTATCTGCAGAGGCATTGATGAGGCAGGTCGTCTCCTTGTTGAAACACCCCAGCAAACATGTGCGGTACTCGCAGGGAGTCTGACTGATCCCTCAGCGATCTGGACACGATAAGTCACAATACATGTTCTAAGAAAACCTTCAATTACGAGAAGAGTTCTTTTTCTGAGCCACAAGGCAAATTTCCTGTCCACCCGTTGACAACTGCTGAACACGGGTCTGATACCCCCACGACGCACACGACGCGCACCATTGATCAAGTTCTTCAGCATGTGACAAGTCAGAGAGTTTCAGTGTTGCAATGATCCCCCGTGGCTTATGGGGACTCGATGCGAGGATTCTTTCTAGAGAAGCCATCGTGCTGACAGGGTCAATATTCATATCAGTCACAATCCAATCAAAGCTGCTAAAATCTCTGATTCGGACATCCCTGGCGCGTTTTTTCCAATGTGTGAACTGCTCATGTCCAGCAATCTGAGGATGCATTGTGGCAGGATCGACACCGACTACCTTGAGATGTGCCTCCAGAAGACGTTGGCAGGCTCCACCAGGAGCAGCTCCCAGTTCACATACTCGTTCTCCTGACTGAAACTGAATGCCAAAACGGGCTATAGCTTCGTCGAGTTTGAGCCACGCCCGTGAGATTCCATGAGGAGGAATCTGTCCAGGGTAATATCCCCCAGACCATTGGCCCGTTTGGACGTTTCCAACGTGCCAGCCAATCCACCAGCGATCAACTGAGTCAACAACACAGTTCAGAATGAGATTCCGGCCAGATGTCACGAGCTCTTCCTGGAGAGCGTGTAAAGAAGCGAGCTTGCGTTGAATCGAGTCAGTATCAATCTGGAGACGTGGATCACGTTTCCACACATGGACAGCGTCTACTTTCACTGACCCAAGTAATTGATGAGTAGCAGCAATTCTCTCATCTTCAGTCTGTCCTGTTATCTGTCCTAATGAACGAATGCCAATTCGAGCGAAGACGAGTTGCTCAAGAATATCGTCAGGAAATCCAGAGTGACACCACTCTGATTTCGACACGATGTGTGCGGGTATTCGAAATGTTACCAGACCCTTTCGCCAGTACGATTTTTGAAATGATGGGAAGGCACGTTTTTGTCGATGCTCTAAAGCAGACTCACTACCATGCCTGCATCCAACAAGCACAAACTCACTTTGCTGAAGGAGGGCTGAAGGGCTGGCTTGTAGTATCTGGGCATTCATGGATATGTATCAAACCGGGCTTATCAGAAAGCCTACCTGTAAAATGAGGCCGGCCCGGGCGCCCAAGAGCCCGGGCCGGCCTTTCTCGTCAGAACAACGGCATGTTCACCATCGTTTGTTCACACTGCCAGAATGAAACATTCTCACACCGGAACATTTGATGGAGACCGCCTACGGTCACGTCAAAGACGGATTAGGCGTGGCCCTTTTTCTTGGCAGCCTTCTTCTTCTTGGCGACTTTCTTCTTCTTAGCCACCTTCTTCTTGGCAGCCTTCTTCTTGGCTACCTTCTTCTTGGCGACTTTCTTCTTCTTCTTAGCTACTTTTTTCTTAGCAGCCTTTTTCTTAGCTACCTTTTTCTTAGTAGCCTTCTTCTTAGTAGCCTTCTTCTTGGCCATTGAATGGCTCCTTGCCAGTAGCACCCCTATGGAATGAACCGACTACTTCCTTGGGGTGCTGAGTATTGGAAGCGATCGACGTTTTCATGCTGCCATGATGTGCAAGCACATACATTGCATGCATGAAGTACAAGTTTTCAGAAATTGTGTGTTCTACTGTCAAGAGATATCACAGAAAATTTTTCAAAAAAATTGAATTTTTGTCTAAAAAAATTGGATCTCTACCATATTCGCGCCTGGGAATAATCCAATCAAAAGACATCGTAAAGACTGTGAGAGAGTGCGCTTCATGTACACAAAAAAGCTTTTTTTACAGTAGAAAGTCTCTTTTAAGGTTGTGCTGAGTGTTTTTTTACCCAGTCGTGAAGCATGGTCATCTGCGCTGCAAAACCCTGTTCGTGACAATCGAGTGGACTTTTGAAAAAACTTGCCAACCAAGGCAGTGAACCGGCCTCACCAGCCACCCGGGCGCGATCAACTAAGCGAACGAGATCAATTACCAAAGGAGCTGCCAAAATAGAATCACAGCCTTGCCATGTGAATTGCATGGTCATTGGGGTACCAAGAAATCCTTGAAAATGGATGTGGTCCCATGCAGTTTTCCAGTCACCAAGACTCTCAATGAACTCAATGGATACAAGTGTTTGCGGCGTCGATGGTAAGAGATTTGCGAGTAGATGGTCTTTACTCTTGACCTTGGCTGCCTTATTTGAAGGGTCATCAAGTATTTTTCCGTCAAGGTTGCCAAAAATGTTATGCCCTACCCAACTCATGACATCGAGGTGACGATCACGAAACATTGGGGCGAGAACACTCTTGAGTAATGTTTCACCTGTTTTGCCATCACACCCTGCATGTGGGAGCCCTCGCTGCTTTGCAAGGTTATTGAGTGCTTGCGGTGTTGCGCCAGTAGAAGGAGTAAAATTGATATAAGCAGCGTCTGCTTCAAATGCAGCAATTGCATAGAGGCTACTTGTAGGGAGGGGACTCGATTCAGATGCGTTCTCTAGCAAAGAAGAAATTTCATCGAAGTTGTCAGGAATAGGCAGTGACCAGGGAGGTTCAGTTGATGCGAGGTTGACCACGACCACACGTTCAACATCATTTGTTTCTGCAAAGTCAAGAATATCTGTTCGAATCTGATCAATAATACTTCTTGGTGTCTTAGCTGATTTGGATTCTGGTAAAGAAGCAATAGCCTGAATGGAGGTGCCAGATGCCAAGACAGTTCCAGGCCGAAGACGTGTCTCAATGTCTATCAGATCAGGAGCGACAGCCTCCAAGACGCCTGGTGGAATTGCTCGACTGACTGTCCACATTCGGCGAGCCTCATCAAGAAGACTCGCGTTCCGAATATCATGTCCACCAATAACGACATCCCCCCAATCAATCAGATTGAGTGAATGAAAGGCCTCGGTTTCAGTAATGAGGCCAATTGGCTCAACCAACCCCCGGGCAAGGGCTGTCAGGCCGGTCATGACGGTCGTGGCGACGCCACCCTTTGCACCAATCAGCCAAAGTCCAATTCGTCCTTTTGCCATCCAAGCTCCTCGTAGTCACCGTGGTAGTATCTGTAGGCGGAGGGTTGATTTCTATTTTTATGCCAGCAATAGTGTCTGATGGCATACTGATAGTAGAAGTATGCCACGTCAATTAGGTTCTTACTGGTAAGAAACGGGAAAGGAAATAAAATTCATGGAAGAAGCTGCTTGCCTTCAACTGGCCCATCGGATGGCCTCCCTCCAACCATCGGCTACGCTCGCTATGGCAGCTCGAGCTGGTGCGATGAAGGCATCAGGTATTGATGTTATCGACCTCTCAGTCGGAGAACCAGATTTTCCAACACCCGAACATATCTGTGAGGCCGGGAAGGCTGCTATTACCGCAGGGAAAACGAAGTATACGCCAGCAGCAGGCATTCCGGCACTCCGTGAAGCAATCGCAAAAGACTATACCCGTCGATCTGGGCTTCCAGTAACTCCAGCGCACGTTATCGTTTCAAACGGAGCGAAACACAGCCTTCATAATGTCTTTACAGCAGTCTTAAACCCAGGCGATGAAGTCATTGTGCCGACTCCTTATTGGGTCAGTTATGCTGAATTAATCAAGCTTGCTGGAGCGAAACCAATTCTCGTTGAGACATCGATTGATGAAGATTTTAAGCTTCAACCGGCAGCCCTGAAGTCAGCAATTACTCCTCATACGCGCATGCTTCTGCTTTGCTCTCCTAGTAATCCGACTGGGGTTGTTTATTCGCGTGAAGAGCTTGCTTGCATTGCAGATATTGCGATTGAAGCAGACATTTCTGTTGTTTCTGATGAGATATACGATCAACTTGTTTTTGATGGGCGCGAATCTGTTTCATTTCCAACCTTACGCCCCGGCCTTGAGTCACGAAGCATTGTTGTCGCTGGCGTAAGTAAGACGTACTCAATGACTGGCTGGCGTATAGGATGGACGATTGCTCCACCGACACTGTCAAAGGCAATGGGAAGTCTTCAGAGCCAAGAGACAAGCAATCCCTGTAGCATCAGCCAACATGCAGCCATTGAGGCAATCACTGGTCCACAAGAATGTGTAGCAGTGATGCGCAATGCATTTCAAGCACGACGAGATCTTGTTGTTGAAAGGCTCAGGAATATTCCCGGGGTCAACATTCCAGATATCGGTGGCGCTTTCTATGCTTTTTTTGATATCCAAGCATCGTTGGGGGCGTCAAAGGGACCTCAGGATAGCGTGACCTGGTGTGAGCAGTTGCTTGAAAAAGAGCAGGTTGCAACTGTGGCGGGTAGTGCTTTTGGTGCAGAAGGACATGTTCGCATGTCTTTTGCCGCGTCAGAGGAGAAACTAACAATAGGTCTTGATCGGATTGCTCGTTTTCTTGGTTCGATGCAGTGAGCAAATCATCCGCAAAGGTTCAAAAAGAAGAAACAGCAGCGATTATCCTCGCAGGTGGAACAGCCAGACGTTTAGCGGAGAAACGACCACTTGGCGGAAAAGCAGAATGTATTATCGGTGGACAATCTCTTCTCAGTATTGTGAGTGGCGCCTTGGCCCCAGTCACAGGTTCAATTCTTGTTGTAGGCGGTGATCCACCCAGACTGTCTTCTCAAGAAGCTGTACCTGTTCGGCATATTCCTGATCAACAGCCAGAGTCTGGCCCATTAGCAGCCTTTCGGGATGGGCTTCGATGGTTGTGGCACGAACATGCGAATTCATTGCCACAACTGGTCATTCTATCCGCGTGTGATCTGCCTGCCATTAAGTCATCGCTCGTGTCGGAGATGGTCGATCGCTTCCCACAAGATGCAATGTGTACGCAGTGGGTCATTCCAGAGGTAGGAAAACATCTTCAGTATCTTTTTTCTGTCTGTCGTCCGACGATTCTTCACCCATTAGATAGCTTTTTTGCGTCAGGTGGTCGTGATTTTCAGAGCTTTGTTCAATATCTCCAGAAGCTTGAATCAACGAGTATTTATGTCATATCTGATGCCATCTGGCGGACAATAGATCCACATGCTCATGCCGGCAGTGATATTGATACTCCAGCTGATCTCGCCATGTACACGGGCGACGCTTCGCATTGATTCCTGAGACTCTCTATACTCATAACAGAAGAGTGCGGGTCATGTCGTGCTTATGAGATACGTTCTTTTTCAGTTTTCTCAACCGCAGATCAGTCGACAATCATGGATGATGTCCGGAATGATCAAAAAGTTTCTCTACGATCCGTGCTACTGCGACGGTGGCGGTGGTTTACACGGTTGCTCAAACTGGCTTTTGTCTGTTTTGTCATATATCAGGCGCCACGACTAACAGCAGTAAAGGTTGTACGAGATTGGCCGCTAGAAAAAGTATTTGAAGGCCTTGCAGGCCAAATCTCGTCAGGTTCAGCAACGTGGGATTGGTTTGGTCCTGTTGTCTACAGAGACCTTCTTATCAACTCATCGGACGGGGAGCCGTTGCTCGCTGTTGATCGCTTAGAGGTAAGCCGAAGTCTTTTCAGTCTGGCGTTTCAACCGCATGACGTTGGACGTATACGGCTTGAAGGGGGGCGGCTCTCAACAGCTGTTTGGAATGGTGGAAGTACAATCGAGACAGTACTCGAACCGTGGCTTGAAAGAATAAGCCAAAATAATCAGCAAGCGTATTCCCAAAGTGCTGCTGAGAACAAAAATCAGAAAACGCTATCTGGTTCGAGTCATATGACTGGAACGATTGAGTTCGTTGACACAACAATCGAGTTAACAGATCTACGGCATGGAGACGTCTGGTTACTCACTGAAATTGCTGCAGTCATTCCATTTCCGAAGCATGCAGAACGTGGTGAGCCTTCTTTTTTCCCATCAGGCACAATCTGTAGCGGATTTCTTCGGCATGCCGAAGAGCCTCAATTGAAGTTGGTTGAATCTTCTTCTCGAGTTGAAAATAGCTTGGCAAGAGACAGTATTGTCAGTCGAGCAAACTCAGTACTTGCCCGGCCTGGTGGTTGGTCGGTAGCGGTATCTGAGCCGGAGACAGAAGATGGAAAATATTCATTGGTGCTCGGAACGACCCGCTGCCCAGCGGGTATTTCACGGATTGCAGCGAATCGATTTGGCTGGTCGCATCTACTGCAGGGCATCGTTGATATTCGTGCTGATGTGCTTCTCGACGAAGCACTGTGGCCCACGCCGCCAGCCAACAAAGAGGCACAGGTCAATATCAAGGGAAATGTTGTCGGTCGAGACTTGTCAATTGTTGAAGTCGCAACCGATCAGAAGGAACTGGCAATCAAGAAAGTGGATATGCCTTTTGAGGCTACTCTGTTTCCTGACAAATACGTCATTCAGAGATTCCAAGCAGAGACAAACATAGGCTATTTTGAAGCTGCAGGAACTATCACGGCGACACCTAGCCGCAGAATTAAAAATGACATCGTATTTCCTGGCTGGCAGGTACTGGAAGTATTTCAAGGCGATGATTTTGAGGCCCATGCATCTATTGAAGTTGCTTCACTGCTGAATGCCTTCCCTCGTGTTCGTGTGCTGCGTCCAGATGTGCAGATGACAGGAGGAACAGTCACTGTCGATATCCAAAGCCAAGAACAAGAGTCCAGTCGCCAGGTTCGTTTCAGGTCAGAGCTCAATAATGTGTCAGCGATTCAGGGTGGAAAGAAAATAGAATGGCATGCTCCGTGGGCCGCTTGGGTTTCTGCTCGACAACAACTCGATGGGCAACTCTATCTAGAAGAAGGTGGCCTCGCATCGACTTTTGCTGATATTTCTATAAACGGGCTGTCTGAGGCAATCGAAACAAAGTGGCGGATTGACCTCGGCCGTACTTTTCAAAGCGTGAGCGAGCTGCTGGATTTACAAAGCGAGAGCAAAAAACAGGCTCTCTCAGGAGTATCTCGCGGACAATGTCGTGTCGATAGATCGTCAGAGGTGGGTTCAACAAAAATTTCGACATCATTAAGCATCGAAGATTTGAATTGGGTGATTGGTGAGCAGGCAGTCTGGAAAGAACATCTCGTTGCCATTGATTTTGATACAGCTTGGATTGAAACGCAGGCCGAGATCGCACTGAAGGCTGTAGATTTCAAGTTTGAGTCAGGTCGCGATTCGTTTGTTGTCGTGCTTGCGGACGAATGCAGTCTCACTCGTGATTTCAGGAAAACACTGTGGTCGAATATGAGTGATCAGGCGACGAAAGAATCAGTTTCTTTTGACTGTCATATGTCCGGAAACTTGATGACCTGGCAACAGCGTATTCTTGGTTTTTACGCAGCTCGTGGTTTTGAATCTGCTTCTTCCCAAACACAAGTTGCGGGAAAATTTGAAAGCAGCTGGAACCTCCGGTATGTCGGTCAGCAATTTCAGATAACAAAAGCTTCAGCACAAATTGAGCAACTGGCTATTCATGCCGGAAGGCACCGCATCGAAGAGCCGAAAGTTCTTCTTTCAGCAGTTGGATTGGTCGATCCAGATCGAGGAATCATAAAGCTCTCAAGTGCTGAAATGTTGTCTTCAACCGCATCACTACGAACGGGTGGATTACAGATAGTATCCAGAAGTGCGATAGACCAACCATTGATTGACACTCTTTTCGATACTGTGCAGGGACAATTTCAGTGGCAAGTCGACCTTAAGAGACTTTATAAATGGCTGGCACAGGATACGACTCTAGACGCTGCAGGTCGTGTTTGGGGAACAGCGGACCTTCTGGAAACACCTTCCGGGATCAATCTTTTGATGACAATAACGGGTAGTCAATTAGCCGTTTCGCATTCAAGCATCAGAACAGGACAGAGAGAGAATTCACGAGCACCTTTGGCTTGGATAGAACCGCAGGTTAATGGACTGCTTGATGTAACCCGACCAGTTGTGAATGAAACAGGAGCAAACCAATTAAAAATCAATCAGTTTAAAATCGAATCCTCAACAATAAGCGTTGCAGCGACGGGATCAATCAAAGACTTAATAGGGAGACAGCACGTAGAACTTGGCGGGACGATACTGATGAATTGGGAACAGTTAACCCAACTTCTTTCACCGTCTTCAGGTCGTATGCTGAAACTGACAGGTGGCGGCCCACAACCGTTTGCCATACGAGGGTCCTTCGGATCTTCTCACACGGCTGATGACCCAGTTACGGTGCCGGTACCTGACAGTTGGAAGGTACCTTCGCCACAGCGTATTTCACCAAGACAACAACTTATTGCCTTACCATCAAAGCAGCACATAAGTGCTGACCATGGCGTGGAGACATGGCTTCCCCGAATAACTGCCGAAACAACACTTTCTTGGCAAGGTGGCCACATTGCTGATTTTCCTCTTGGTCCTGGCACACTTCCGCTGCGACTGGTCGAGGGACAGCTGGCTTTCGGCCCATTTGAAATACCAGTTTCAGGAGGAAAACTTCGTGGGACGCCATGGATTCAGCTTCTTCCTTCACCGGGTGAACTTATATTGCCACCGGGACGATTGATTGAACGCATAGCTCTTACGCCTCCTTTGTGTGATCGGTGGCTCTCTTGGTTGTCACCGATTCTGCGGAGTGCAACCGATGCGCAGGGTTTTCTGACCGTCGATACATCTGGAGGCCAGTTACCCTTGAATGATCCACTCAATGGTCGATTTGAGGGCCAATTATTTCTGGAGCAGTTCTCTGTCACACCTGGCGATATGGCAGGACCGCTCATTAAGCTTTTGGCAAAACTACAAAGTGTTGTTGATCCACGTTTTGCGTTTGGCGATCAGGTTGTTTTCTTGCGTGCACGGCCAGATCCAGTACGGGTGCAGATCGCAGACGGCCGTGTCTACCACGACAATCTTATCCTGGACATGGGCCAACTTACTGTACGAAGTCAGGGAAGCATGGGGCATGACGGTTCATTGTCGATGCAGCTAGAAGTTGCTTTTCGAGGAGATTTAGCAGGAGCTACTCCAGTGGTAGCACAACTTCTACGCACTCCTTTTGTGATTCCACTTCGTGGAACAGTTCGCAGTCCTCAATTTGATGCAACTGCTCTCGATACAATCTTAAAGCGAATCATGCAGAATACAGCAGATGCAGTATTGCGTGATGGTATTGGTAGAGGTCTTGAAGCACTCTTTGGTAATCCTCAACCGCCTGGACAAAAGATACCTCAGCCTACGCAACCGCTAACATTTCCGGACGGTTCGTGATCCGAAGAATAGTGCGTTGTCCAGTTCTTGGAAGATTTGATGACGATCAGACAGCTGCGTGGCGCAATCGTCTGTTCAGTCCAGAAATCAGTTTTTTGAGTCGTTGAGAATAACTGAAGTGTTCAACCTCAAGAGCATGTCGTGGCGACTTGACGTATTGAATTGAATGATTTTTCAATGTCTGTTTTCTTTGTTTTTTTAGCCATGCTTCAGCTCGTGGTGCGATACGGTTCGCAAGAATCATTCGCGCGATAACCTGTGATTGGAGATCTGTGATGCCCCATTGCCCACTGTCTGGTTGAATCATTCCAACGACAGCAAGATCATTTGCTTCTGGGTGAAGAAGGTGCATAAATAATTCTGGTATGCCATTCTTTGTGTTGAGTTCAGCCGCATGTATCTTTGGCAATGTAACGCGATATCCTGTCGCTGCTATGACGACATCGATGTGCTCATGACGCCCGTTTGTAAAGACCGCTCTATTGCCTTCAAATCTTTCGACATCAGGCATTGGATGAATCGTACCCTGATCAATGCGATGATAAAGATTTTCATTAATGACAGGGTGCGTTTCCCAAAGACTATGATCTGGTTGGGGAAGGCCATGTTTTTTAGGCAAACCAATAGTGCGGGCAATGACTCGTTGACTGATGAGTCGACGGATTCCTAAAGGCACGCGCATTTTAAGAAGTCGTTCGCCTCGGAGGTCTGAGGGTCTTCCCATGAAGAGACGTGGCAAAACATGATAGTTTCGACGAGTTGAATGGAATGTTACAGCGGTATGAAAGGAAGATTCGACAGCAATGTCGCAACCAGAGTTTCCACCTCCAATGACAAGCACCCTTTTGTTTTTTAGTACGTGGGGAACTTCTGGGGATTTGTATTCGGCAGAATGGATCAAAGGACCTGAAAAGCCTGAAGTGATATCTGGCAATCGCGGCTCATGATTGTGCCCTGAAGCAAAGACAAGACCAGCGTAGTTTCGTGTGGTTCCATCTTCAAGATCCACTTGCCAGCCTAGCCGTACGTGATTGCGTTTAATGGGCGTGATGCGAGCAACAGAATTCTGAAAGAGAATGTGCTCTCGTAAACAAAAGTGATTTGAATACTGATGAAGGTATTCAAGACATTGTCTGTGATCCGGATATGCGGGCCACTCGTGAGGCATTGGAAAATCAGTGAATTCAGTAAGTGACTTGGAGCTAATCAGCTTTGTGGACTCAAACACCCGTGATGTCGATGATCCAAAATACCAGTTCCCTCCCAGATCATCTTCACGTTCGAGACACTCAGCTTGAATGCCACATTGCAATAGATTCTTCAGTGCTGTTAACCCTGAAGGGCCAGCACCAATAACACACCACTTCGACAAGTCGTTTGATTCACATGCAGACATATTTGATAATCGAGTTACTCAATGAATCAATAGTATCTTGAGTATGTATGTAGGACAGGCTCACCCGAAGGAGACTTGAGTCTGTAGGAACACTTGGGGGGCGAATTGCGGGCACGAAAAAACCATCACGGACGAGTGATGCAGCTATTTGAACAGCTCGCTGTGGTGTTTTGACAAAAACGGGTACGACATGTGCCTCTGCATCGCCAATATCAACTCCATGCGATAAGAGCTTCTGCCGAAACAGAGCAGCACTCTCTGTAAGTTTTTTTCGACGAAAAGGTTCTTCAGAAAGCAGCTTGATTGCTTGTATTGCAGCTGCGGCAGATGCTGGTGGATGCGCGGTGGAAAACATCCAACTGCGGGCCCGATGCCTCAAGTAGTCAACAAGAGTACGGTGTCCAGAGACAAAACCACCCGAACTTCCAAGAGCTTTGGAAAGGGTTCCAATTCGTACAGCGACAGAGGAAGCTATGCCAGTTTCTTCAACGAGTCCACTGCCATGAATTCCAAAAAGGCCCGTAGCGTGTGCTTCATCAACGAGGAGCATACTTTTGGTGTCATGTGCAAGTTGAGCCATGTCAGCTAAAGGTGCAATCGTGCCATCCATAGAAAAAAGGCTGTCGGTCACTATGAGCCGTCGCCTTGCAGGAATACTTCTAAGTAGGTTGGCAGCTTCTGTGATATTACGGTGAGGGTAGATCTGAACGTTTGCCCCGGAAAGTCGACAACCATCGATAATGCTTGCATGATTATGGGCATCGCTCACGATCAGATCATGAGGCCCGGTGAGACATGCGATTGTTGACGTATTGGCAGCATAACCACTTGGAAAAATAAGTGTCTCTTCAGTATCCAAGAGAGAAGAAATATTTTGTCCAAGCGACTCATGAAGAGCAGAATGACCGCTTACCAGTGGACTGGCTCCGGCACCAGCACCCTCAGAACAGGCTCCCTTGGCAGAGGCTTTTATAAGACGGGAGTCCCCGGCATAGCCTAGATAGTCATTGGATCCAAAATTAATAAGTTGAAGATCGTTCAGTGTGACGGTGCCAGACTGTCGTCCCAGACGTACCCGAACCGGCCTGAAGAGATCATCAGATCTGATGGCACCCAAATCTTCTTCAAGCCAATGGAGGCTTTCTAGAAGAGGCTGGTTTGCTGATGTTACTAGTCGTTGAGGTGATTCATGCTGACATGACATGGAACTAGTTTTACTTTTGTTTGGCAAGCCGTTCAAACACCTTGAAGTGAGCGGCTGAAACAGGATGGACTGAAAGCCTACTGCCGCGACGGAGCAGTTCGAGGCCCTCGAGAGCCTTTACACCACGTAATTGTTCGAGTGAGATTTCTTGGGGGAAGATCTGAATAAGTTTCACGTCAACCATGGACCAAATGGGCTTTTCGGGAGAAGCCTTTAGATCTTGATATTTGTGTCCTTCTTTCCAAGCAAAATGATCTGGATAAGCCTCTTTCACGACCTCAACAATACCAACAGCCGCTGGGGGTTTTGCATTTGAATGGTAGAAAATGGCACGATCACCCTTTTTCATTGCTCGTAGAAAGTTACGGGCTTGGTAATTGCGGACACCCTCCCAGCAAGTCGTCTTGTTCTTTGAACGAGCAAGATCCTGAATAGAAAAAGTTGTTGGTTCACTTTTAATCAGCCAATAGTGCATTGATCACTCCGCTACAACATTGAGAAAAAACACCTGTTTTCATTAAGCGAAGAATACACCAGAAAGCTTCTTAGGACATCAAAGCGCTTGTTACGAGATACCACCAGAGCATTCTATGGCTCTATGCGGCTTCTTTTACTTGTTTTGGATCACCCGAATGAATTTCACCAGATTGGCTCGTCGTGCCGTTTTGTAACTGCTCTACAATACAACGGCAAACAGGATTGAAAACAGTTCTCGTGATGCCATGGAGAACATGCAAAAGCTTCACTTCGTTATGAAGTGAATGAAAGCATGGTCAAGTTTCCCTAATCAAAAACTCAGCTCGTTTTGAAATCTTCAGGTCGTTTGGAATTTGCTGGGAATGTTGATTGTTGGTCACATGGACGAGCGCTCATGGGGCCACCTTCGCAGCATGTTTCTAAAATCATTCCGCATTGTCGACAATGAAGTTTGGCACGAATCTCATACGTGTCACCACCACACACAGGACAGATAGATTTTGGAGATTCAGACATATGAATTTTTATGAAAGACTATTACAAAGCGAGGAACGCTTCGTGATAGTATACAGTCAAAGGGAATCGTGACCGGTGATTCCATCGAATGTTCCTTTTTTGAAAATCAACAGCTCGGACATATACGTGATCTTTTTCTCCAGCCGAAGACACCATCGAGGCTACCGCAATGGAGCTTGTTGTTCAGCCCAGATGGTGCCATGGATACTCATTTTCTTCGTCCTTCTTGCTCAAAGTCCAGCGAATGCAGTCTCACGCAGTCGTTATCAGGGTACCAGGCGGTGTATGGGTGTAGCGTGGACAGTAACGGTTTTTGCAGAGACGCTACCTAACGCCGAAAAAGCAATTACAGCAGCGCTCGATGAGGTAAGTCGAATTGAAAACGTGTTATCTGATTATCAACCAACGAGTGAACTATGCCAACTCTCAGCTTCGGCACCAACACCTTTTCCAAAACAAGTAAGTCCAGATCTTTGGGAAGTTCTCATCCAGGCAGTTGCTTGGCGTGATCGGAGTAAAGGAGCTTTTGATCCAACGGTTGGTGTATTTACTGATTTATGGAGGAACGCACGACAGACAAGGCACATGCCTTCTGTTAAGCAGCTTGCAGCTGCACAGAATGCATCTGGACCAGAGACGTTCAGACTAGAAGATGCTCAAAAGGTAAGTCTTCTCAAACCTGATATGCGGCTTGATCTTGGTGGTATTGGCATGGGCTTTGCGATAGATCGAGCATTAAAAATCGTACAAGAAAATGATATTTCAGTTGCAATGGTGGATGCTTCAGGTGATATAGGTGTCATTGGGAGGCCGCCAGATTCAGACGGTTGGCGGATTGAGATAGACGCACTTGGCAGGAAGACAGAAAAAAAGAAATGCGAAGGACTGCATCCATTCGTCATAACACTCGAAGATGCATCTGTGACAACCTCTGGGGATGCGTTCCAAGCAATTGAAATAGAGGGAATACGATACAGCCACATCGTCGATCCAAGGACCGGTCTAGGCGTGGTCGGTTCCACTGGTGTGACTGTGATTGCACCAGATGCGACTACTGCAGATGCCTTGGCAACTACCCTGAGTGTGCTTGGTCCACAGGCCGGCTACGAGTTTGTAGAACAGACTGCAGATTGTTCGGCACGCTTTGTCTGGTATGAAGCTGGAGAGATTAGGGTGCGAACGTCTTCTCAATGGACTTCCCAAACCTCCTATTCTTCGCAGAGCAAAATTAAAACAGGTCGAGAATAACGGTTAGCACAAGTTTGTCGATCAAGTCGTCGATATCAATTCTGCTGACGCTACGCCCTGGGGTGTACAAAGACGTGGGTACGACGGGGGGTTGTCGTACTCCGAAGACTTTCTGTTGTGTCTCAAAGGCAAGAGCTAACTTGCTGTGCTGAGAATAAGAAAGACTTCCCTCCAGGGCGCAGCGGCAGTTTGTTCAACAGAACGTGGGAAGTCTTATGACAAGACGTCATGCTTCGCACGTTGATCAACGAGCCTGATAAAGACAACCTCCGTGAACAGTTGGCTACGAAAACTTGGCGCCCTAATGAGCTGCATGGCTATTGCAGCGAGTGGATGTGCGCCGCGGCAGCCATTCTACTTTTTTGAGGATGGTGATCTTTCTCATTACGTTGGCGCTGTTCAGAAAATTGAATATCCAGATACATGCCAAGACCCACTTGATGAGGCAGCCAGTACAGTTGAACCCCTGACACTCTCAAACGCGAATTTTGAAGAAATTTGGGAAGTGACACTTGAGGATGCCATTCGTACTGCTCTGGAAAACGGGAAAGTACTTCGGAACCTCGGAGGAAGATTCAGTAGTTTTGGAGGCCCACGACCCCAGACGGGTGAGCCACCAGTCTCACTTTTGACCAATCCAGATCTCACTCCGACTGTCTACGATCCAGCTCTTGTTGAAACGGATCCATTTCGGGGCGTCGAAAGTGCACTCGCACAATTTGATGTGCAGCTTTCGAGTTCGCTGACATGGGAACGCCAAGACAGGCCGCAGAATGTTGGTGGGCCAGGAACAATTATTTTCCAACAACACTTGTTGGGTGATACAGGAAACTGGACGACTGGTTTGCAAAAGCGAACGGCAACAGGTGCGACATTTGGACTCGCAAACGAGACTTTATACGACAACAACAATTCACCTATTCGACAGCCGGGCGTCCCATCAACATGGACAACCAACTATGACTTTTCATTTCAGCAGCCACTGCTTCAAGGTGCAGGTCTGACGTACAATCGAATTGCAGGCCCAGACGCATTTGAGAATCTTTATGGTCGACCCAACTTTCGTGGTGTTTTGCTTGCCCGTGTGAATGCAGATATTTCACTTGCTGATTTCGAAATTGGTGTTCGAAATCTGATTAGTGATACCGAACAGGCCTATTGGGAACTGTACTTTGCATTCCGGGATCTAGAGGCTCGAAAAATTGGTCGTGATAGTGCACTTGAAGCATGGCGTCGAGTGCATGCTCTTTATGTTGAACAATCACGTGGTGGTGAAGCAGATAAAGAAGCGCAGGCTCGAGAACAATACTTCTTCTTTCGCAGTGAAGTTGAGCAGGCACTCAATTCCGTATTCAGTGCTGAGAACAGGCTGCGATACATGATGGGGATATCATCATCAGATGGTCGATTGATACGACCAGCTGATGAACCAACAACTGCAAGAGTTACATTCGATTGGCAGCAATCGCTTGTTGAAGCACTCTCTCGCTCAGCTGAACTTCGTCGACAAAAATGGAGAATCAAGCAGCGAGAACTTGAACTGACAGCAGCAAAGAATCTTATACTGCCCCGATTAGACCTTGTCGGGAGATGGCGGTTCTTAGGCATGGGTAATGATCTTCTCGGTGGCAATAATTCGTATGGTGCCAATGGAGCAGATCCACTTGATGGAACAAATGCATACGCCACTTTATTGCATGGAGAATTTCAAGAATGGCAAGCGGGTGCCCAGTTTTTGATGCCACTCGGTTTTCGTCGTGAACTGGCAACTGTGCGGCATCACCAACTCCAGTTGGCAAAGACCCGTGCTCAACTTCAAGATGAGGAGCTTGAAGTTTCACATGCACTGGTTGAAGCAATCCGAAATATTGACACCAACTTTGCCCTCGCACAGACGAACTTCAATCGACGTGTAGCTGCCGAGAGACAGGTTGAAGCGGTACAGGCTGCTTATGATGCCGGTACAACAACCTTTGATCAGTTGCTCGACGCCCAACGAAGAAGAG
>ERZ802830.2084-NODE-2084-length-18462-cov-6.90634_pt1 | contig 18462 bp, 17 predicted proteins | sample MGYA00345654_ERZ802830 | MGnify/ENA primary metagenome ERZ802830 (study PRJEB30503, sample SAMEA104212375) | marine metagenome | biome: Westerlies Biome; feature: [SRF] surface water layer (ENVO:00010504) within the epipelagic zone...; material: water...
GCGAGGCGGTGGAGCCCTGTGCTGGGCATGGCGCGCAGGGTCTTATCGGTATAAGGTTTGAGCCATTCATTGAATTTATTGGCACCAAGGCGAGATTGGAAGGTAACGCGCCAGCGGTCGTCGGGAAGTCCAGCGGCTTGAACAATGGCCTGCGTGGTTGCAAAACATTGTTGGCGGTAGCAGACGGCATGGGCATCGGGGTTGGGAACATTGCAGCAGTCGTTACATTTCATGCAGTGTTTGCCGGTGGGATCGGCCTTGCGTAGATGCCGTTCGGGTATGCCGTGATAGCTGAAGAGAATATGTTCATCGCTCTCTTTCAGTTTTTCGGCAATGGGTTCGATGTAGGTCGGGTGGGTATGGTAGGGCGGTGCCATGCGAATAACGACATCGCTCTTCCGTTGTTGAACCATTTTTTGGAGCCAGCCGATGCAGGAGCCTACGGTTGCCATGGCATATTGAGGAAACAGGGGAAGAAGGCAGATTTCTTCGACGTCTTGTTCGAGTAAGGTATCGAGGGCATCGGGTAGCGATGGGTTTCCGTAGGCCATGGCGAGTTCAACGGGTTCGTTGAAGCGAGGTTGGAGTGCGGTAGTCAGTTCTTGGCAGAAGTGGATGAGGGGTGAGCCATTTTCGGTCCAAATGGATTGATAGGCTTCGGCTGATTTTTTGGGACGGGTGTTGAGAATAATGCCATGTACTAACAGGGCGCGTGCAGGCCAAGGAAGATCTATGACATACGGATCCATGAGAAATTGCCCAAGATAACGTTTCACATCTGCGACTTCAGGTGAGTCGGGTGAACCGGTGTTCATTAATAAGTATCCGCGTTTCATAGGTTGTTCTCCTCATCTAAAGTCGGGGTGGCACCGGATTCCTTTCCGGTAGATTGGTTTTCAATAATGCGTTCGGCTGCGTTACGTCCGGATAGGATGGCGTTTGTAATTGAGATGCCATCGCGATAGTTGCCTGCAAAATAGAGGCCGAGATGGGTGGCTTCGAGGAGTGTAAGTTGATGGTGTACGGGTTCAATCTCTGCGGTGTATTGAGGAATGGCATCTACCCAACGATGGGTTGAGATATGGTGCGGGGCGCCTTGGAGTCCGAGCAGTTCTTGGAGATCTTTTTCTACGTGTGGAAGCAGTTGATCCCTTGGAAGTAGAGCACGATCAGGATCTCGGTCGCCGCCGATGAAGACGGTTAGAAGGATTTTGTTTTCTGGGGCGCGATTGGGAAAGATGGAGCTGGGGAAGAGGACGCCGAGGATGAAGCGGTTTTCGCAAGCGGGAATCAGCATGCCAAAGCCGTTGAGAGGGTGGGTGAGCTGGTTGCGGTCGTAGAGCAGTGAGAGGCTGGTTACAGCCGGATAGCGTATGGCATCAAAAAAGGTGAGGTCGAATGGGGTGACTAGTTGTGATTGGGCATGTGTGGGAAGGGTGAGTAGTAGGTCGCTGAAGACTTCGTCGGCGATCTTCCATTCGCCGGAAGAGAGTGCCTCGATATCTTCAATCGGATGATGAGTCTTGATAGCATCCGATCCAATTTTTTCAGCGAGGCGGTTGGGCAAGGTTTGCATGCCTTCTTTAAAGGTGTAGATGGTTCGCGGGGATCGGGGTTTACCTGATGCGCGTTGTTTTTTTGAGCGGTGCATCATGGCTCTAAGGAGCGAACCATGTTCTCTCTCCATTTCGATCAGCGTCGGAAAGGCGGCAGCAGCTGAGAGGCGGTCGGGATCGCCGGCATAGATGCCGCTGACAAATGGATTTAACGCATAGGTGAGTGGTTCACTTCCGAGTCGACGCTCTGTAAATGCAGCAAGTGTTTCGCCGGGGGCGGATTGCGAGCGAATAAAGGGCTCTTTGAGTAAGCGCCATTTTGCCGGAGTGCTGAAGAGGGGCGTGGTTATAAATTCTGCGAATGAGCGAGGCAGTGCGATGGGTTGCCCGTCACGCACGATAAATCGGTTGGACGCATGCGCATCGGCGGGACAAACTTCAGTGGCTAGGTCGAGCTCGTTGATCAGGCGGTCGAGTTCGGGATGCGGCCCACTGAGGGAGTTGGGTCCGGCTTCAATCAGGCAGCCCGCTTCGTGTAGGGTTCGGATGGCACCTCCGCATTGGTCGGTGGCTTCAAATAGGATGAAGGGGATTTTTTTCTTTTTTATTTCCCAGGCGGCGCTCAGCCCACTGATGCCTCCTCCTATAATCGCGACTCGCTTCATGCTTCTTTTGTACCCTTCAACGTCGTTGTGAAAAATATTTTTCTGTCGGAAGAACCAGATGCCCTTCCGTTGGATTTCCAAATGAGATCGTTGAATAGGTGCGTGTAGCGTCGGCGGTGAGAGCGCAGAGTGCGGCGTCGATCAAGTCCGGTGAAGGGAGTGTATGGGTGGGTATGCCGGCGGCTTTGAGTGCGTGCAGGCGCTGCTCTTGTTTGGATCCTTCTCCGTTGAAGTCGAGGATGATTTGTGCAATTCCGTGAGGATAGGTTTCGATGGGTTCCATCTCTGTTTCTCGGAAAGCGTTGTAGAGTTTTTCGCCGTTAAAAACCCAGTCATAGAAAGAACTTTGTTTGGCGCGGTCGCGGGTGGGGGTGCAAAAGCAGGGGATGCGGGTTTGCTGATACTCTAAGATGCGTTCTGCTTCCCGAGAGCCTCCGTCTTGGCTCCATCCACAAGGGGCATCAATGGCGACGGCGACTGGGTTCAAGGTTTGAACCCATGTACAGATCGTTGTTGGGTTGGTATGTTGAAAGGTAGCTTCTAGATTACCACTCGATAAATGAACCGCATGGTAGCCTTTGCGGAAGCCGCCGACATCGATACCGACCACGTTAGCCATGATAGGTTTGAACGGTCTGAGCAATCGCGGCGATGGTTTCGATGTATGCATTTGGTGGAACTCCATGACCCAAATTAAAGATGAACCCATTTCGGTCTCGCATACCATCGAGAAGACGTTGGGTCTGTTCAATGGCCACGGATGGGGATGCGGTCAGTAAGGCAGGGTCTAAGTTGCCTTGTAGTGCGAGGGTGGAGGGCAGTTGTTTGCTCAGTGTAGGAAGGTCTATATTCCAGTCGATACTAAGTGCATTGGCTCCCGTTTGAATCAGCTGTTCCCAATTCTGATGAACGCCCCGTCCGAAAACGGTAATAGGAACGCGTTGGCCAAGAGCGGTAATGATCTGTTGCATCCAACGACCGCTGAATCGCCAATAAGCTGCTTGAGCCAAGGTGCCTCCTTGGCTATCGAACAACTGGAGTGCATCCGCACCCGCGTCGATCTGTGCGTTTAAATAGTCGATAGTGGCAAGAGTGATTTTTTCAAGGAGCGCTTCGAAGAGAGCGGGTTGTTCATGAATGAGAGCCCGAGAGCGGAGGTTATCTCGCGAGCTACCGCCTTCTACCATGAAAGAGGCTAACGTCCAGGGAGAGCCGGCGAACCCGATAATGGCACATTGATTTTCCACCTCGTTGCGCACCAGTTCAATTGCGGCAGGTGTATAGGCAATTTTGTTGGCGGCTCCTTCGGCGGTCAGTTTTTCTATATCGGCACGGCTTTGAAGTTGAAAGTCTACTTTGACGCCACCTTGCTCCATCAATTGGTAGGGCACACCCATTGCTTCAGCAATGACTAAAATATCCGAAAAAATAACGGCGGCATCGTATTGAAAGCGGCGAATAGGCTGCAAGGTTACTTCCGCGGCAACCTCGGGATTTTGAACGAGGTCGGTAAATCGTTTTCCTTCTTTTAGAGCGAGATATTCGGGCAATGAACGTCCGGCTTGGCGCATCATCCAGATCGGTGGACGGTCACAGGACCGGCAGTGAAGCGCGTTTAGAAATCGTTTTCTTCCATCATAAGTCGTTGTATGGGTCATAGTCTTGCTTTATGCCATAGCCTTTTGCGTAGATCAATGCTTTGCAATACGTCTTTTGATTCAAAATTGTTTGTGATAATTTTGAATATAACATTTATGTTAACATAAAGCCGATTGGATTCATCCTACATGCTTATATTATCTGAATTTGAGGGTTTGGCACTTTAGTTGCATATCTCATTCTAATTAATCTATTATAAATTTTTAACATGACGCTGTTTTACAAGAAGTACTCCGCGTTTAAATAAAAAAAAATTTATAGAGGATGAAGAACACAATAGAGGATCGTATTTAATCGGAGTAAAAATCTTTGTTGCCGAGTTAAAGAAAAATGATGAAATGTTAGCAGACATACAAGGTGTTGTTGTTGATTAAATTGACCCACATTATGTTGTGTTTTAGACGTAAAATTTAAGGATAAAGTGATTTGACAAAGGTGTCGTTGATCGGCACATTTCACCCATCCTCGAGGAACTTTAAGTTTAAGGCGATCTTAAATTTGAAGTTGGAAATTAAAAACAAGTAGAAGGAGTAAAAATGAAAAAAGTAATTGCTACTACTATGGCGGCCTTTTTGGTTGCCCAAGTTGCTTCAGCAGTAAGTGCATCGGTTGATATCGCATCTGCGTATGTTTTCCGTGGTACAACATTCAATGACGGGCTCGTAGTACAGCCTGGTATCGAAGGTGAAGTTGCAGGTCTCACAGTTGGCGCTTGGGCTAACGTTGACATCAATGATGTTGGTGGTGATGACCAGGTTTCTGAAATCGATCTATACATTGGTAAAGATCTAGGTTCAGTTGCGGGTTGGGACGTATCTGCAGGTTACTGTGAATACACGTATCCTGGTGCAGCAGGTAACGGAGAGTCTGAGTTAAGTCTTTCTGCTTCAGGTGCATTGGGCGGAGTTGACCTTTCAATTGGCGCATTCGCTAACGTTGCTGAGTCAGCGACACCAAACTACTATGAAGTATCAACAGGCGGTTCAACTGCTCTTGCTGGTATTGCATTAGATTATGGTATTGCAGCAGGTTATTTCGATACTGAAGCTTCTGACACCACAGGTTTTGGATATGCAGCTTACTCTGTATCTTATGATACAGGCGGAGGCTCTTTGTCTGTGACATATGTTGACGAACTTGATGATGATGTTGTTGATGTAACTGAATCAGTTGTATTCGCATATGGCATTTCTCTATAAGTTTAATACGTATTAGAAAATGCTAGATGAGCGCCTCGTTTGACGAGGCGCTTTTTTTTCGCCTCGATAAAAGGGGTGCAGGGTGCAGGAGTGGAATGGAAATGAAGGAAGCGCGATTACTTGTTTAGCTTAGAGCGCGTTCAATCCGGTCGATCAGTTCCTGAGCGGGTTCGGTTCCCACGGAGAGGCGAATCAGCCACCGCGAGACGCCGGCATCTTCCGCCCAATCTAATTCATGATAGTGGGCGAGCATCACAAACGGACAGCAGAGCGTGAAGACGGTTCCTAGATTGGGACCCTTGCAGCACGCCAGTTTGTCATAGAAGGGAATGGTGTTCTCTTCAGGAAATTCAAGCGTGAAAGAAAGAACCCCTCCATAGCTCGCTTCGGATCGGGCATAGCGGTCATAGCACTCCTGATCGTTAAGGCTCGGGTGCCATACTTGTTCAATGGCTGGGTGCTCTTCAAGAAAAGCGGCAATTTCAATCGCGTTTCGGTTAATCACGCTCATCCGTTCGGGTAGGTCAGCGGCTTGTTGACTTAATTTTTCGAGGTCGCCTGCAAAACAATAACTCTCTTGTTCGGCTTTCTGAAGGGCCTCCAATAGCGGCTGAGCGAATGGTCGATCTGGATTGATGAGCAGGGCGCCGCCCATGACATCTCCTTGCCCAGAAAAATATTTGGTGAGGCTGATCGCAGAAATATCTGCAAATGCGTGGGTATCCAAATTAATGCAGGCACCGAGGGTTTCATCGAGGACGATCGGGCAGGCGTGCCTATCCGCCAAGGCACGGAGTTGCTCTAGATCGATGCAGTTGAGCAGGGGATTGGATGGAAATTCGGTAAAAATCCCAGCCATCGGTTGCATCGCCAAATCCGCCTTGAGGTGGTTGAGGTCTTGTGGATCGCCATAGGGATAGAAGCGCGTCGCGGCGGTGTTGAGACGTTCAAGTAATTTGAGCGTATCGCCATAGGGAAATCCAAACTGAGCAAATCCCTTATTCGGATGTAGCGCTTGCAGCGCGCGCAGGGCCGCATGAAGTGCTGCCATTCCATTGGGAAAAAGAACGATTTGGTTGGCATCGGTCTGCGTGTAGGCGGCTAATTGGTGTCGGATTTCAGTGGCTAGGGGTTGAGGGTCGGCAAGGGATTCCACATTCAGAATGGCTTCGGCATGTCGAGAAGCGAGCCCGTCGCCGAGGAGTTGCCAGCCCGCTCGGGCGGCATCGCCACAGGCAGGTGGATAGAGAACCAGATGGATCTGGTTGCGTTCAACCACATCAACGGCTTCATCGGTATGCTGGTGTTGAATAAAGTCACGATGCCGATTCGCTCCGGTGGCGGTTGGAAAGGGGAGTGCGGCGCGATCGGGGTCAGGGTTGAGGTGGTTGGCGAGCTGCAATACATAGGGATGGATCAGAAATCGAGGATAGCCAAGTTGGAGAGCTTGAAGGGTGGTGGGATCGCGCTCTTCGTAGCCAATCACATCTTCCCAGCGCGGCAGACACATCGAAACAGCATGCACATTTTCAGGAATCGGCTTGCCTAGGTCGTCGACACGATAGAGGGGATTTTCAATTAACGGGTGTTGATCCATAAAGTCTTTATCGTACGTTTGAATGGTATGTGGGTCAAATCTACTTCATGATCAATATTGATTTAGTGCTTTTGAACTTGGTTCATTTAGGCGTGAATTGGATTCGCAAAAGGGTTGCCAACTCAGTTGATTTGAGCGACATTCACGCCCTCATATTTGGAACGAAACAAAATGAAAACGGTAGTTTTATTAGGTGATGGCATGGGTGACTTTCCGGTTGAAAAGCTGGGAAACCGCACCCCTTTGCAGGCGGCGCATGCGCCGACGATTCGCCAGATTGCGGCTGCCGGTGAAGTACGGATGGTCAGCACGGTTCCAGATGGGTTGCCTCCCGGTAGTGATGTGGCGAATATGGCGATCTTGGGCTACGACGCTGCGCTCAACTATACGGGTCGTGCTCCGATCGAAGCGGCCGGAGCGGATCTTCCGATGGCGTCAGACGACGTGGCATTTCGATGCAATCTTGTGACGGTGCAGGAGGGAACCATGGTCGACTATTCGGCCGGGCATATTTCAACCGAAGAAGCGGCTGAGCTGATTCACGCCTTGCAAAACGAGCTCGGCGCAGCGGGATTAGACTTTCATGTCGGCGTTCAGTATCGGCATCTACTCATCTGGAAGAACGGGGCTGCCGATGCAGGTTGCATACCCCCGCATGAGATTAGTGATCAAGCCGTGGAACCGCATCTGCCCAAAGGTTCCGGCTCCGAGGCAATTCGCTTGCTCATGGAGCGTTCAAAAACAATTTTGGCCGAACATCCGGTCAATCAACAACGTGTAGCTGAGGGGAAAGCCCCTGCTACACAAATCTGGCTGTGGGGGCAAGGACGCTCCATGCAGCTGGATAGCTATCAGCACCTTTATGGATTAGGCGGCGGGATTGTCTCCGCGGTCGATCTCCTCAAAGGGCTGGCAAAATTAGCCGGTTTGAAAGCACCCGACGTGGTCGGTGCGACTGGTCTAATTGACACCAACTATGCCGGCAAAGTCGCCGCTGCCAAAGAGATACTCGAACGCGAAGACTTTGCCTATGTCCACATTGAGGCGCCCGACGAGTGCGGTCACCTCGGTGATGCGACGTTGAAGACCGAGGCGATTGAGCGATTTGATGCACACGTATGTGCGCCGATGCTCGAGTGGTTAGAAGCGCGTGGTGAACCCTATCAAATCGTTTTAACGATGGACCACCGAACTCCGGTGGCGCTGAAAGGGCACTGTTCAGATCCTGTACCGATGGCGCATTTGCGCGGTCCGGTAGGGGCATTTGATGCCGAAGCTTCGTTCGATGAAGAGGTCAACAACGGCGTATCGCAAGGCATGGCCTGTGCGTGGATGCAGGAAATATTAAATAGTGCCGCGGCAACCTAGCGGAAGAATGGATGCAACCCTTCGGATCCCGACGGATTCAACCCTTTTTGCATAACTGAGATGCATCCATTCTTTCTGACGCGCGGCGACAGGAAAGGAAAAGAGATTGAAAATCTTAAAGAAGCTCGCTTCCGCATTAGGCGGTAAAGAGCAAGCGAAGGCAAAAACGCCTTCAAAGCAGAAGTCGCGCCCCGCGCGCGCATCGAAAAAATCAGAGCAGACCAAGGCGCAGGATGAATGGCGTCCAGGTCAGTCTCCCAAACCCCGTTCTGGCGGGGGTAAAAAACGTTCAGATAGCGGACAAAAACCGCGCGCTGATCAAGAGCAAGGCGAACGCAATCCGCGTTCAGAAGGGCCACGGTCCGGCGAACGCAAACGCCCGCCCCGCAAACCGCGAAGCGATCAGCCTCGTCCCCCACGCAGCGAGCAAGCACCAGCGCCCAAGCGCCCACCCGTCGATGAATCCCCATGGGAGTTGTCTGAGTTTCAGGTGGAACCGCAGGAAGGCAAAGCCCGGTTTCATGATCTGGATCTGCATCCCAAGTTAATGCGCAGTATTCATGCATTAGGCTGGGAATATGCCACGCCGATTCAAGGCGAAATCCTACCCGGCACCCTCAAGGGCAAAGACATGGCAGGACGAGCGCAGACCGGAACCGGTAAAACCGCCGCGTTTTTGATCTCGATCATCAACCACTGTCTCAAGAATCCACTGCAGAAACATAGTATGAGCAGTCCGCGAGCCTTGATTATTGCACCCACTCGTGAGCTCGCGATTCAAATCGGAAGAGACTCCGAAGGACTCAACAAGTTCACCGGGCTCCGCACCGTCGTGTTGTTTGGAGGCATGGACTTCACCAAGCAGCAACGCCAACTAGATGAAGGGTTGGTCGATATTATCGTCGCCACACCCGGTCGCTTGCTTGACTTTGAAAACCGCAAGGTCGTCAACCTGCGGTTCACCGAGATCATGGTGATCGACGAAGCCGACCGAATGCTAGACATGGGCTTTATTCCCGACGTGCGCCGCATCATCTACAAGACGCCCCCCAAAGAGAAACGGCAGACCGTCCTCTTTAGTGCCACGCTCACCGATGATGTCATGCGTTTAGCCGCTGCATGGATGATTGATCCCGAACGGATTGATGTCGAGCCCGAACAGGTCGCCACCGATACCGTAGATCAGAAGGTATTCATCGTCACCGACGATCAAAAATTCCAACTGCTCTACAACATCATCAAGACCGATGAACCCGAGCGGATTATCATCTTCACCAATCGCCGCGATCAGGCAGAACGGTTGTCCGATGATCTAACCCGCTATGGGCATCGCAATGAGATGCTCTCAGGAGCAGTGAATCAAAACCGCCGTACCCGCATCCTCGAAGAGTTTCGTGCAGGCAAGGTGAAGGTACTCGTTGCCACCGATGTGGCAGGACGAGGCATTCATGTCGATGGCGTCAGTCATGTCGTGAACTTTAACATTCCCGAAAATCCTGACGACTATGTGCATCGGATTGGTCGAACCGGACGCGCAGGTGCAACCGGACAATCCATCACCTTTGCCTGTGAGATGGAGTCATTCGAACTGCCCAAAATTGAAGAACTCATCGGCATGGAACTGAAATGCAAAATGCCCCCAGAAGAGCTCTTTGCTGAACTGCCCGACGCACCGCCCCGCAAACCGCGCCCCCGCTCAAGTGGCGGACGCCCCGGTGGCGGAAACCGCTCCAACGGGAATCGTTCTGGCGGACGCAGCGGCGGCGGGAATCGGAATCGAAGCGGACCGCCCCGTCGATAAGGCACGGTTTAAGCGGGAAGTTTTCCGATTTCCCGCTTGAACGCTTTTCAGTGGCTGAGTATCTTCCACCTCCACTTTTAAACCCTTTGCTCGGGTGGTGAAATTGGTAGACACGCAAGGTTGAGGGCCTTGTGGGAGTTAAATCCCGTGTGGGTTCGAATCCCACTCCGAGCACCATCTTTATAGGATGAGAACCAAGGGTCCGACACAAGCGAAGCGCAGTGAGGCTTGAGCTTGCGAAAGCAGTGACTAAAAGGAACGTCAATCCCACTCCGAGCACCATCTTTATGGGATGAGAACCAAGGGTTCGACACAAGCGAAGCGCAGTGAGGCTTGAGCTTGCGAAAGCAGTGACCAAAGCGAACGGCAATCCCACTCCGAGCACCAACTTTAGACACGATCTCTCCGCTCTAAGAGCCCGAAGATTTTTTTATTCGTCAGCGGTTGGTGGTGGCGGTTTGAGTCGATGGTCTGGGGGAGGAGATCGATACGATTACGATCTGTGCGGGTGGTTGTTTAGGGTTGGCTGCAGAGGTGGGCGTGGTCGTTGTGGATGCCTTGGTGGGGGCGGTCTTGTTTGTAGAGTTTGAGGATTTCGTTGTGTTCGCGTTCGGTGGTGGGCCAGTTGTAGATGTGGTCTTTGTCGAAGACGATGACGGTGTAGCCTTGGCGGCGGGAGACTCTTCTGCGGATGCTTACACTCATATCCAATAATCGAATTGGGCGCTTTTTGCTTACGGGTCGATGGGGGGGATGTGGATTTCTTTGAGGCGGTTGGTGAGGACGTAGTCGTGTAAAATTTGGATGAGGCCTTGGCGGGTGAGGGCGGTGCGGTAGGGGCGGGGTTGTGGTTGGGTGAATAGGGTAGGGGTTGATGGCGATGTGGGTGATGTCTTTAAAAGAGTAATTTATATATTAATTATATTTTAATTTGGGGCGTTGCGCAAGGGGTTGTTTTGCTTTGATTGGGGGGCGGATGGGTTTATGGTTTGCGGATGAAGTTTTCGATTATTACACCGACGTTGAATGATGCTGCTGTGATTACCCGAACGGTGCGTTCGTTGGGGGCGCAGGATTATTCGCGTGAGTTGATGGAGTGGATCTTGATTGATGGGGGTTCGGCGGATGCGACGTTGGAGACGATTAAGGCGGAGAAGGTGCATCCTGATGTGTGGGAGTCGGAGAAAAATGGTGGGTTTTTTGAGGCGTTGAATCGGGGGATGACGGGGGCGACGGGTGATGTGGTTTGCTTTTTACTGGCGGTTGATCGAGTTGCGAGTGGGGGAACGTTTGCTTTTTACCGGCGGGTAATCGATTAGCGAGTCGGGGAACGATTTATCGGCTTTCGAGTGCGTTTACGAATAGTGGTGCGGCGTGTGTGTATTCAAATGTGGAGCAGGGCGTGGAGGGGTTGTCGGGGTTTGAGGTGCAGCATTCGGTGCGTCCGGGAATTTTTCATCGTCGGAAGTTGGGGTGGGGTTGGTGTCCGCCTTTGACGTCGTTTTGTATGCTACGGGATGCGTTGCTGGAGACGGCGCTGCCTTCGGGGGCTATTTTTGATTTGTCGTTTGGGAGTGCTGCGGGGGTGGAGTGGGTGCATCGGACGATCGGGCGTGATCGGGTTGAGCCGGCGTATTTACGGATTCCGACGGTGCAGCGGTGCGGTTGTCTGGTGGGGCTCGAGGGGAGTCCGGCGTAGTTACGAATTCCGACGGTGCAGCGGTGGGGTTGTCCGGTGGGGGTTGAGGGGAGTGATTTGTGGCGGGCGTTGCGGGCGCACAGGACGGGTCATTTTCTGGCTTGGCTTGGGTTTCAGCTACAGCGGGGTTGATTATTCGTTGCCGATGAGTAGGCGGTGCGAGAGGACGGCTAGGCTGGATGCGAGTTCTTCGCGTTGTAATATAACGTAGTCGGGCACATTGAGGGTGATGGGTGTAAAGTTCCAGATGGCGCGTATGCCGACTTGTACCATGGCGTCGGCTACTTTCTGTGCGAAGGGGGGGGAGACGGTGAGAATGCCGATCTGTACATGTTTGCTTTTGGCGAGGGCGGCCATTTCGTTGATGTCGTGGATGTTTTTTCCGGCTATGGTTTTGCCGATAATGGTGGGGTTGGTATCGAAGCCGGCGACAATGCGGATGCCGTGTTGCTCGAAGCCTTTGTAGCCGAGTAGGGCGCGACCGAGGTTGCCGACGCCGACGAGAAAGGCGTCGGAGGTGTTGGTCCATCCGAGGAATTCTTCGATGGCATCGATGATTTCATCCATGGGAAAGCCGAGGCGGGGGCGTCCGACGGCGCCGGTGATGGCGAGGTCTTTGCGGACGACGATGGGGTCGAGGCCAAGTTTTTTAGCGACGACGGTTCCGGAGGCATATTCTTCGCCTCCTTCTTTCATGGTTTTCAGTAATCTTAAATAGAGTGGTAGACGTTTTAGTGTGGGAACGCCTGCTGTTTTTCGTTCGTTTTGACTCATGCACTTCTCCGACTTCAGGTTTGTCTTTATCAGGTGAAGGGGGGCGGGTCAATGGTTTGCTGAAATCGGTTTGTTTATCGGTTGGGATGTAGGTAAGGTTCTGGGGATGGAAACGATACGGTCAGTGAATAAAATTGCGGCACTCCAAGCGGGTGAGGTGGCGATTTGGGGGGCGGATGTTTCTGAGATGAGCGAAGACGTTGATGCGTTGGCGGGGCTGCTTTCTGTTGAGGAGCTTGCGAAAGCGGATCGGTTGAAGAAGGATCCTGCGCGGTTGATGTCGGTGGTGGCTCGTGGGGGGCTGCGGGTGTTGTTGGGGGCCTATACTAAACAAGAGCCAAGCCGGGTGGTTTTTAAGCAGCAGGTTGGGGGCAAGCCGATGCTTGAGTCGGGCGAGATCAGTTTCAATCTGGCGCATTCGGGTGATTGGGTGGTTTGGGCGTTTGCGGCTTCAGGGGAAGTGGGTGTGGATTTGGAGCAACTTCGAGCTGATGTCGTGTATTCGCGGGTGGTGCGGCGTTATTTTCATCCGGTGGAGCAGCAGGCGCTTGCTGAGTCAGATGATGCGGTGCGGCTATTTTTTGATATGTGGGCGGCGAAAGAAGCGTTGGTGAAGGCCTCTGGAAGAGGGGTTTTTGCGGCGATGAATGAGGTTGAATTGCCGTTGGTGGCGGGTGCGGTTCCTGATGCGACAGCGGTTGGAGATTGGTTTTTACGGCGCGTGGAGGCGGGATCGATGTATACGTGTGCATTGGCAAGTGATCAGCCTATTTTAGAACAACCGTGTTATGATTTTGGAGGGTTGCAATGGCGCGATTAAAGAGTGTTTTTTCATGGTCGTTTAGTGCGGCGGAGGATTTCGAGCAGTGTCGGCGTCGGCGCTATTGGTCTAAGTATGCCATGTGGGGTGGGTGGGAAGCGGCTGCTTCGGATGAGCAGAAAACGGCGTATCGCCTTAATAAGATGGATAATCGATGGGGTTTGATGGGGCAGGCGGCTGAACGTGCGATTATGTGGGTGCTGAAGGAGCATCAGGCGGGGGTGAAGATCACGGCGGAGCAGGCGTGGAATACGGTTGCTCGTCCGTTTCTAACGCAAAAGTGGAGCGAATCCTTAGAGGGAAAGTGGAAGCAGAAGCCGAAGCAGTTTTGCTGTTTACGGGAGCATTATTATGAGCAGCTTGATGATGATAATGCTGCCAAGCGGGAGATCGCGGATCAGGTGAAGTTGTGTATTGAAAATTTCATCACGATTTTCCTCCCACGTTTTGCTGAAATTGATGCAGCACAGGAAATTCGCATTGCGACCCCAGAGATGAGCGGTGATTCGGAGCACTTTGTGTATGAGGGCGTGAAGGTGTATGCGATTCCGGATTATGTTTATCGGGTTGGGGATCAGGTGCATATTCATGATTGGAAGGCGGGGCGGATGAAGCCTGAACAGCATCGATTGCAATTGGCTACCTATGCTCTTTGGGCGATTGTTAAATATGGGGCAAAACCGCAGAATATCTTCCTGTATGTGGAGTATCTGAAGGAGGGTAAAGTGCTTCCTTTTCAGCTGACGGCAGAGGAAATGGAGGAGACGCGAACGTTTCTGGGTGAATCTGTGGGCGAAATGAGTGAATATTTGGTGGATTTTGATCGTGAGCGGAATGAAGCGGTACTGAAAGAGGAGTGGGAATTGGCGTTGGATTCATCGAGTTGCCGGCAGTGCAACTTTTATGAACTTTGCCAGCCTGAGTTAGTCGGGTAGTTTATTATTTTTGACGTTGACCCAGTTACCTTAGACCGATACATTTTGCCCTCTTTTCAAGCGCAGCCATAGCTCAATTGGATAGAGCACCTGACTACGAATCAGGAGGTTTAAGGTTCGACTCCTTATGGCTGCGCCACTTTCCCTCCACTGAATAATCGGCACATTTTGTGCGAATAAAATGTATTCTAGGTGGTTGTTTAGAGATGTTGATCAAAAGCTCTTTGAGCGTTAAGTCGAGTGCTTCTGTTTGGAGTTCGAAATTTGGATTAGTCAGATTGTGTTGCTTCTGTGAGTATCTTAACAATGTAATTGTTACGATTGCGCATTTCTGAGGCTGCATTTGTATCAATTTTTTCTAACAATTTTCTAGGAAGTGCTAGGATAATTTGTGCTTTATCAAATGCGCGGCCATTATTTTTTTTCTAATCCAATTCTTTACACTACTGGAGTCGTTCTAAGAGATAAAATAATAAATTCAACATATATTCTATTCATATATTCTATTTATTAATAGAAACGAGAGGTGATTGTGAATGAGCGAACAGCAGATTGAAATTACGATTGAATTAGATTCAATATTTCACGAAAGACTGTTGGAAATCTCAGCAGAAAAGAATGAAAAGGTCGAAGATGTAATATTGAAGTGTTTAACTGGGGTTGAATACTAAATATTTTTAAATGTTTTCATCTATTCTTACGGTTTGTACTAGCAATATGTGTCGAGGCCCTTTAGCAGAATATCGACTAAAACAACTTTTAGAGTGTCTTCGGGTGCATATTGAATCAGCGGGTATACATGCGTTGGCGAGCCAGCCAGCAGATGCTTCAGTTCAACGGGTTGCGAAAGAGAATGGAATAGACCTTACATCGCATAAAGCACGAGCTGTAAGGCGATCAATGGTTCAAAAATATGAAATGATTTTAGTGATGGAGACGCATGATAGAAGGGTCCTTTGTGAGCAGTTCTCAATGAGTAAGGGTAAGATTTTTCTATTAGGACAATAGTTGGATGAATCCGAGATTATCGATCCCCATGAAAAGATTATCGAAACATTTGAGGAAATGTTTAAACAAATTGATCGCTCTTGTCAGCATTGGATCCTCTTTTTGCAAACGCTTAATTAGTTTCTATCATCGGCTGGATTGTAGGTATATTAAAGGTGTAAAACGCTGGCTATTTGATCGATTTTACCTCTTTATGTCATCAGTAACGAAAAGGAGAGCCTGTGAAGTATATTACAATTTTAGTGAATGCCGTTCTTTTAGTGGTACTTGGAATTTGGGGATATGTTGCGGGCGGGTCCGTAACGGCGTTGATTCCGGTTGTTTTTGGGGTGATTTTATTGATTTTGTATCCGGGTGTGAAAAAAGAGGCTATGGTGCCTGCCCATATTGCCGTACTAATAACTTTACTTGTTGCGGTTGCATTGCTTAAACCCTTAAGTGCAGCTTGGGTTCGGTCTGATGGGCCTGCCATCTTTCGAACGGCACTCATGTTCACGTCTTCGGTGTTGGCTTTGATCTGTTTTATTAAAAGTTTTAGAGATGTGCGTCGGGCAAGGAAAGCAAAAGAAGAGGGTGGGTAGGAGAATCGTTCTCCTGATCGATTAAATGAGGAAAGATATGAAAATTATACTACGTGTTTTGATTTTAAGTTTGTTCATTTCGAGTGCTTTTGCGGATGTCGCAATTAATTTTGGGGCAACTGCCTCTCCAATTCTAAAAGCAGGTGAGACGGAAGCAACATTAGAAACGGCGTTAGATGATGATGTGCTTGTTCAGCTCGTTTGGAGTAGCACATTGGTTGATTATCAATCATCGACAAGCATGGATAGTTCCCTGCAGCGCACCAACGAGTTTGTGCTAGAAACTAACACAGAAAATCAATTTGGGACTTTTTCTCCTGCCACGGTCTCTGTTTTTACAGATGCAGATGTGGGAGGGGCGGATATTAATGCGGGCTACATCTATGCGAGAATATTCGATAGTGCGGTGCCGATTTTTGGCAGTTATTATCTTGAGATGGGATTGCAAGGGTTTGGCTTGTTTGAATATAATGTTTTAAATCCCGGCAGTATCTATACGGATGATTTTAATGATCTTGGTGGCATTGTCTCCATTGATTCTCAGAATACCTTCATTGGCATGAATACAAACTATAATGAGAGTTATTCATTGGTTATTAGTAATTTAGTGGGAGGAACGGTTAGTCCCGAGGGGAGTTCTTCTTTTACAGGTGGAGCGCAGGTAGAGATCACGGCAACGGCTGATTTGGGCTATCTATTTTCGGCATGGTTGAATGCGGATGGAAATGCGTATCCGTATGCGAATCCAGCTATTTTTACGGTGACCAGCGATCAAACCTTGATTGCGCAGTTTGGTGAAGATGGTTCGGATGAGGATGAAGATGGATTAACTCTTTATGATGAGGTGATTACCTATGGTTCGGATCCGACGCTTGCGGATACCAGTGGAGATGGATTATCGGATGGAGTGTTGGTATTGATGGGATTGAACCCAACGGTCAATTTTTCGAATGTGATCTCAACAGTGCAAGCCATGCCGGAAAGTTTTGGGGTTTATGGTGTCGTGTTTGTGGATGAATTGCAGGCTTCGATCACAAATCTAACCGAAGTAACGATTGCGCAAAGCAATGAAATTGCGGTGGCTCAGGCAATGTTGGCTGGGGTGCAAGCTGAGTTGACCTCTATGATTACACAAAATACGGCACTGGAAGCTGAGGTTGCAGGGTTAACGACCGCAAATTTGGTGTTGACTGATTCGGTTTCTGCCTTAACGGATGAGAATAGTGGATTGACCGCGCAGGTGGGTCAGTTGCAGGCGTCTAATAGTCAGTTGACGGCAGCCAATCAAGGGTTAGAGCTCTCGGTGGCTGCTTTAAATGCGGAGCAGGCCTCGTTGAATGAGCAGGTGGCGTCGCTGCAAACAACAAATGCAGACCTTGAATCTCAGATTGTTTTGCTTTCAACGAATGCGAATGCCGTGTTGTTAGATGAGATTGCTACTTTAGAAAGCACCAATTCAGTTTTAACGGGTCTGGTGGTGCAACTTGAGTTTGAGGTCGATACCTTAGAAGGCGATGTGATTGAGCTAGAGATGGAAGTAGCGGATTTGGAAGAAGCTCTGGAAGATGCCTATGTGAGTTATGATAAGCCGGACTGGATTTGGGATAATTGGCATTATCCGTGGTATAAGCCGAATAATTATTGGTGGGGATGGGGAAATCCACCTGCGCGATATTTGCCCAAGTGGGGTCGGGAAGCAACGGTTGGAAAGCGCGTGAAGATGAAGCGGTTGAAGAAACGGTGGAATGCAGATCGTCAGGAGCAGTTAGCGGAACTGGAACTCGAACTTTGTGTAGAGGCTGCAGATGATCTGGTTAATGGCGTATGGTCTGCAACAACGAATCAAGTGATGATTGATATTCCGGTGGATGATAGTGACGTGAAGTTCTATCGAATTAATTATAATTAATCATTCTCATCTGAGATGAGAACGCAAAAAGCAGGGCATGAAAATGCGCTGCTTTTTTTGTATAGAATGGTTTGAATGGCCCCGATAGACGGTGTTTGGAAGGGATTCCTGTCCTGGTTTGGAAGGGATTCATTTTTATGGAGTGGGTGAGGATAAAAAAAGTTTCTTTTAAGGTTGCGGGATTTTTTTTGGACGCTACTATGGCGCGCCTTGTCCCGATCCTTTCAGTCGTGTTACGACCGATTATTTTGGGGTAAGATTGTTCTTAAAAAATAAGTAAAAAAAAGCGGTTGACCGAAACACGGATTGTGGTAGGTTGTCCGTCCCTTCAGCGGAAAACGTGGCTGAGAAGCTGTGTGTTCGGTTGAAGGTTTTTGTTCTTTGAAATCAGAATAACTCATAAGATATGACAGAATATGCATTGCTTCGCTTTAGAAGTGGTGCGGTTTGTTATAGCCAATTGCTTATAACTGTCGATTGTCGCTCTTTGGAGCGCGATTGAGTTTTATAAATTGCGAAATTTTTATTTAGTACAGGATTTAAACCTGATCATTTTTTTTAATTTGATGGAGAGTTTGATCCTGGCTCAGAACGAACGTTGGCGGCGTGGATTAGGCATGCAAGTCGAGCGAGATCAACTGGTTTCAATCCTTCGGGAGAGAAGCCAGTTGTGAGAGCGGCGAACGGGTGAGTAATATATGGGTAATTTGCCTCTTTGTTCGGGATAGCCATCGGAAACGATGATTAATACCGAATGTGTTCGGGAACTGCATAGTTCCTTATATAAAGGCGGGGATCTTCGGACCTGTCGCAAAGAGATAAGCCCATATCCTATCAGCTTGTTGGTGAGGTAATGGCTCACCAAGGCTTACGGGTAGCTGGTCTGAGAGG
>ERZ802830.2086-NODE-2086-length-18438-cov-13.9939_pt1 | contig 18438 bp, 14 predicted proteins | sample MGYA00345654_ERZ802830 | MGnify/ENA primary metagenome ERZ802830 (study PRJEB30503, sample SAMEA104212375) | marine metagenome | biome: Westerlies Biome; feature: [SRF] surface water layer (ENVO:00010504) within the epipelagic zone...; material: water...
CCAGATGGGTCCACAACCAAATACAGACCGTTTCCGTCCCCATGACGCCCAGCGCGAAGATTCTCGACCAGCTTCTTTGTTAATTTACCAGAGATAGCCATTTGCAAAATACCACATTTCATACCACGCAACGAAAGAATACAGGAAGCATCGAAGCGAAGTCAACAACAACATGATTGTAATAAAAACTATATTTTAAAGGCTATGTGGCTATGAATGTAATTCAAAAATATTATAAGGAATTAGGATGTGGCGGACAGACAGGGATTCGAACCCTGGAGACGGTCTCCCGCCTACACACTTTCCAGGCGTGCGCCTTCGACCACTCGGCCACCTGTCCGTGGCGACGCTTTTAAGGGATAGCGCCAACAAGGTGCAAGCAAGAATGTAACCGTACGAAAAATAATCGCAAGTATCCACATAATCTTGTGGCAACTCACCCCGTGAAGCGCAGAGTGACACGCCGGTTTTGACGTCCCTTTTTCTCAATCTTCGCAACAAGCAACGGCATAATCTCTCCCGTGCGTGCAACATGAGTGCCTCCGCAGGGCTGCAGATCAATCCGAGCCTGCTCTTCACCGATCTGCACCAGACGCACCTGCCCGGCCCCAACCGGCGGCTTGACCGACATCGTCTTGATCAATTGTGGGTTATCCAGCAATTGTTGGTCGCTGATCCAACTGTCGGTCACAGGTAAATCCTGAGCAATCAGGGCGTTTAAATCTGATTGCAGAACTGCTTTCTCTGGCGGAGCATCCGGCATATCAAAATCAAGCCTACCTTTTTCACTACCAACCGCACCACCGGTTACCGGCAATGGAATGACTACGGACAGCAGGTGCAATGCCGTGTGCATCTGCATCATGCGGTAGCGCCTATCCCAGTCCAAGTCTTGAAAAACCTCAGCCCCCACAGGTGGGAGGCACCCAGGTTCCGCCGCCAGTAAGACAACAGCGCCATCATGGCCTTTAACGGTTGTCGCAACCTTCAGTTGCCCACTCTGCCAATGGATGGTGCCACTGTCACCAGGTTGCCCACCCCCCGTCGGATAAAAAATAGAACGTTCTAAGACCAAGCCACCTTCCGGTGTATGGGCGGTGACCAGACAGCGATGTTCGCGCTGATAGGCATCTTGCAGAAAAAGCAACTCGGTCATGACGCGGGGTTTTCCTTGAGCGATTGTGGATTACGCAGCCAAACGTCGCGCTGTGGAAAAGGAATTTCAATCCCTTCTTCAGCAAATCGCTTGGCAATTTCATGGTTGATATCAGACTTGGCAGATAAAGACCAATTCACATCCCGCAAAATAGCCCGAACCTCGAAATCCATAGAGTTTGCACCAAAACCCTGAAAAACCACCGATGGAGCCGGCTCGGTCATGACCAAAGGGTGCGCTTCGGCAATTTCGCGCAAGACCGCTTCAACCCTGCGGGTGTCAGTGCCATAAGCCACACCTACTGAAACGATGACCCGCCCCACCGTGTTGCCGCGGGTCCAATTCGTGACCACCCCAGACACCAGATCGGCGTTGGGTACGATCACATCCGTTCGATCAAAGGTTTCGATCCGGGTGGAGCGTACCGAGATGTCGCGCACATACCCCATGTAACCAGCAACTTCGATCCAGTCACCCTCGGTGATAGGGCGCTCGATCAACAAGATGATCCCTGAGACAAAATTAGACACGATGTTTTGGAGACCAAAGCCGATACCGACCGACAGAGCACCGGCCACAATTGCCAACGACGATAGGTTTAGCCCAGCGCTACTGATCGCAATTAACGCCGCCAGAAAAATCCCAACATAACCCACGCCTGCAGTGATGGCATTTTGGGCGCCAATCTCAATTTTTGTCTTGGGCAAAACGCTGTTGCGCAAAGCCCCTTGCATCAGACGGGTGATCATATAGCCCGCCATAAAAATCAGTGCGAAGGCCAGAAAATCGATCGGCGAAAGCCGCGCGTCGCCCAGCATGATTCCGGCATTAAACTGTGCCCAGATTTCAGTCAGCTCCGCGACCCTTGCGCCCCAAATTAAAGCCAGGACTGGCACGGCCAGCGCACAGAGTGCGAGCGCCAATAGTACAGGCACCAGACTGTCTTCGACAGAGACTGCGCCGCGCATCACCAGCCCGTACAATGCGGTTAGAAACTTGAGAAAGACCAACAATACCGCAAGTAAAACCAAGGTCTCTATTGTATTGAATAAGACAAATTCTGCGGCATGCTGATAGCCGATGGCCGCCAGAATCGGCGCTGCAAAGGCCACAAAAACAATCCCACGGCCAACAAAGCGTATTACCCGTTCGCGTACAGACCCAGCGCTGCGAAACTGATTGTCAGAAACAGGCGCCGACTTAAAAAAATACCCAACCCGAAATAGCAAAATTCCCAGAACAACAATAAATGGTAATGACAGGACTGCGCTTAGCCCGTCAAAGGCCATATCAGAGAACAGCACCGCAAACACCGCATTATGCCCCAGCATGACCAAAGTGATCAAAAGCGCATAGTGATGCAGGCGAACACGAATAGGGTCGGCAAACTGCAAAAAGGCCCGGCCTTCGTCAGCAATCAATAATTGTCCACTGACCCACCTGAGACTGACAAAGCCAATAGCCCAGAGCGGCAAGCTTTCCAAAATCAGCGCGCTGCGGCGCCCCAACAGCCCCGGCTCTGACAAACCGACACTCAACGCAAACAGGGCTGCGACAGGTAGCACAAGTCTTCCAATCGAAATTAAAAACCGCCAGACTTCTGTCTGTTCGCGGCCTCGCCGGCTCAAGGCCTGCCCAGCGGCCTCGACCCAATGTCCACCACGCACCAGCATTACCAACCCGATCAAAAGGTAAAACCCCGTAAACAAAAAGGTTTCCAAGCGCTCGATCGGGGTAATATCAGCGGATACCGCACGCGAAATTTCCAGTTTCCATTGCGAAAATGATTGCAGAATCCCGATCAAGGTCGGCTGCCACATCGCGGGGCTCAGCGGGCTGGGCCCCAGAGAAAACAGCCGCTCTGTCTGTTGGGTCCGGATCATTGCATCAATTTCTTGGATCAGGCCATCTGCATGATTATACGCTTCTTGCGCCGTCAGCCCCGGAACCACCAAAACGCTGATCTTCATATTTAATTCAGCGCGGCGGCGCGTAATCTCGATAGGATCACTGCCGTCCTCGGCCACAGGGCCTAATGTCGCCAATTGGGATCGCAAAGTACTGATGCGAATTTTATTTTCTTCGCGGGCACTTGAAAATTGCGTGCGCCATTCTGCAAGCGTTTGCCGGCGACGTTCCAAGACCCCTTTCGAGGCCCGCCCGCGCTCAATCAGTCTTTCTGAGCGCTCAGAAACGCTTCGCCACTCCACATAATCAGGCGCAATCTCAGCATCTTGGGCCAAGCCCGGACCAGCCACACCCGCGAACATAAAGATCATTAGGCAAAGCGCTGAAATAAATGCCAGACCAGCGCGACGCATCAGGTATCAAAAACTGACGGAATGCGATCCGCAGCGGGTTCCAGCCAAGTCGGCACCGGCAGTTGTTTTTGGCGCAAGAATGCTGGATTGAACAATTTTGACTGATACCGCGTGCCATAATCGCACAGGATCGTGACAATCCGGTGACCTGGTCCCATTTCGCGCGCCATACGTATCGCGCCAGCGATGTTCAGACCAGACGATCCACCCAAACATAAACCTTCGGTGTCAAGCATATCGAACACAATCGGGATCGCTTCGCTATCTGGCACCCGAAAACTGTAGTCAGGGCGCAGATCCGCCAGATTGGCTGTGATGCGCCCCTGCCCTATCCCCTCGGTGATTGAGCTGCCCTCGGACTTTAATACGCCATCGGTATAGAAAGCGTGCAGCGCCGAGCCCATTGGGTCAACAAGACCAATTTTAACGCCTTTGGGTTGCAGCGATTGAGCCACCCCACCCAATGTACCGCCAGATCCCACTGCACAGATAAAGCCGTCCACTTTACCTTCGGTCTGTTGCCAAATCTCAGGGCCAGTAGTCTCAGCGTGCGCCTGCCGGTTCGCGGTATTGTCGAACTGATTGGCCCAGATGGCACCTTGAGGCTCGGTCATATTCAGTCGCTCGGCCAACCGCTGCGAATAATGGACATAATTGTTCGGATTTTTATACGGAACAGCTGGAACCTCAACCAATTCTGCCCCCGCGAGCCGCAACATGTCTTTTTTCTCTTGGCTCTGGGTTTCAGGAATAACAATCACGGTACGAAACCCCATCGAGGCTCCCACCAATGCCAGACCGATGCCTGTATTGCCTGCTGTGCCTTCAACAATTGTGCCGCCTGACTGCAAATGCCCCCGAGCAACCGCGTCGTTAATAATGAATAAAGCCGCACGATCCTTGACAGACTGTCCCGGATTCATGAACTCCGCCTTACCAAAAATATCACAGCCCGTTGCCTCACTGGCGCGCGCCAATCGCAGAAGGGGCGTATTGCCAACCAAAGCTGCTAAATTTTGTTTGATTTGCATACAATGCCTCACTTACCATGCCTTGCTGAAAACATCTATGCGCGACGTAAGATTAACTCAACCCGTTGCGCGCAAACGATCTCGATTCCGTGCCAACCAAAGCCCGGCCAATACTGTGGGTCCGACAGAAAACGACCCCAAATCGATGTGGTCCATTAATTCGGAAAACGTAAAAATATGACTTCGAATGTCTTCTGTTTCGGTTGCAAGCCCCGCGATTAAATCAGTTGAAGCGGGCAAGTCAGCAAGCCCTAAATACAGATGAAAAAACTCAGCCGATGACCCTGGCGAAGGATAGGTTTGCGAGATTAATTCCAAGCCCTTCAAATCAAGCCCCGCCTCTTCTTTCGCCTCGCGCAGCGCCGCTTGTGCCGGTGTTTCGCCCGCATCTATCAGACCGGCAATAGGTTCAAGACACCATGGATACCGATCGCCTCTGATATAGGGGCCAGCGCGAAACTGTTCGACAAGCAAGACCCGATCTGTGACAGGATCATAAGGCAGCACAATCGCCGCATCCGACGATACAAACACGGCCCGGGTCACGACCGGGCTGTGTGTGCCATCAAATTTTTGAAATGACACATCGTGTTCTTCGACTGCAAAAAAACCACTGTAAGGCTGACGCTGCACCTGATGATGCACCAGATCGCGGGTCATTTCCAAGCCAACGCCGCGGGCCACCGCAGTTTGCGCCATACGGGCCGACTGCGCCCGTGCCCGCATCCGCGGCAACCTTGCGGCAACTTCTGCTGCGCCTATTTGGCCATAGAGCGCCATTACATCGTTTATCAAACGCAAAGCCAGAGCCAGATTATCCCCCACCCCAACAAGATCGCGCCCCACAGGCGACCACAAATGCGACTCAAGACCTGACATTGAGGGCGAACAATATATCTTAACAGGAATGATATCGGACGCAGTCTGCGCCTTACCGACTACAGAAACAGCCCCAAAAACAGTATAAAAAAATGCCAGACGCGCCCTGTGATCTTGTGACATATCGGATAGGATGATGCCCTCTATCCGGTCTTTTGCAGCCGGTGCATCGACCGTCGCACTAGTATCAAACCGACAGTCGAGTGCATCTTTATCAACACTCGCAGGCTGCTGGGTTACCTGCGAAGCCTCGTCCTGAATGACTGCGGCAAGCATATCGGACTGCAACAGGTCCGCATAAACAAAAATCGAGTTCAAATGGCTCAACACACAATCCTCAAACCAAGGCCCCTAAACGTGGCTAATTTAAGCCTAGGTTAAACGTCAACAAAGCGCATCGCCAGTCTCGTCACACACCAAGCCGCCTAATTGGGTTTTTTCATTGTGATCTGGGTCACATCACAATAGCCACTTTCAAATGCCGAAGCACAGGAGGTTAAATACATATTCCACATGCGGCGAAAACGGTCATCAAAACCCAATTGCGCAACCTCGTCCCACCGCGCATTAAATCGGTCATGCCATTGCCGTAATGTCTGACTATAGCTCCGCCCAAATTCGACCGATGCAGTTTTCGTCAATCCTGCCTTTGTGATCTGTGACTGCAACACCGACGGACTGGGCAACATACCACCAGGAAATATGTATTTTTGAATAAAATCAACACTTTTTCGATAGACGTCAAAGCGCTTGTCTTGGACCATGATAATCTGCAGCGTGGCCCGAGCACCAGGTTTTAGAGCACGGCGCACAATCTCGAAATACTGGGGCCAATATTTCTCGCCCACTGCTTCAAACATCTCAATACTAGCGACACCGTCATAAACCCCCTGTTCATCGCGGTAATCTTGCAATTTCAGGTTTACCAGGTGGCCCAGGTTAAGACGTTGTACACGGTCCTCAGCATAGGCAAGCTGTTCCTTGCTGATCGTCAAACCCGTAACCCGAAGCCCCCTGTTTTGTGCTGCATAGACGGCAAATCCTCCCCAGCCACAACCAATCTCAAGCACATGATCACCCGGTTCAACCCCCATTTGATCAATCATTGCGGCGTACTTAGCGGTTTGCGCCGATGCCATGCTCTGATCGCCGCTCTGAAACAATGCCGACGAATATGTCATCGTCTCATCAAGCCACAGTCCGTAAAACTCGTTTCCTAAGTCATAGTGATAGCTGATATTCTTCATTGCCTGTCGGCGGGTGTTTGAATGCAGCCAATAAATTAGGTTTTCAAACAGGCGCAACAGACCAAGCCCCGGAAACCCATCGTACAATCGCTCATTTCCGGCATGAAACAAATCCATCAACGCCTGCAGATCGGGGGTGGACCACCACCCGTCAAGATAACTATCGGCAAACCCCAAATCACCCTCGCGCACCAGACGTGAGAAAAATGCTGTATTGTGAACATGCAACTCCGCATGGAGCGCCTGCTTACTGATCGGTGAGACACCAGGCTGGCCGTGGGCGATAAATTTTCGCCCGTCTGGCAAAACCAAAATAAGACTGCCAACTTGGAGGGTCTGCACTATACGCATCACCCGAGCGAAGTATCGTGGCAGGTTTTTCTGCCCCTTCACACTGGTTAACAAACCACCTTTATGCTGCGCAAGGTCACCCGCCGTTGCATCGGCGTACATTGTTTTTTCCGGACGCATTTAAAAACCTCGTGTTTCATATGCTGAAAGCGCGCGCTGTCTGCCCTCTTGCGGACTTATGATCGCCGCCGGGTACGGCATATCTGGCGACAGTGCCCAGCTTTTGGGAATGGCACTGAAATAGCTTAAAGCTGTGTTGCTTGGAGCGCCCTGCCCTTCGGCGATCCAGCGATTTGTATAGTGGCGCTCGGGGTCAAACTTATCCAATTGCGTAACCGGGTTGAACACACGAAAATATGGCGTCGCATCCGGACCAGAACCCGCAGACCATTGCCAACCCATGGCATTGCTCGCCGGGTCCCAATCAACAAGGCATGCCTCAAACCATTTCAAACCAATTTTCCAATGGCTCAACAAGTGTTTGGTCAAATATGACGCAACAATCATCCGCGCGCGATTGTGCATCCGACCGGTCACGTAAAGTTCCCGCATCCCTGCATCCACAAATGGAATGCCGGTTCTGCCCTGCATCCATGCCTGAACATGAGGATGCCCAGCGTCTTCGTTCCATGCAAAGCGGTCCCAATCAGGCTTCCAATTGCGTTGGGCGATATGGGGAGTGTGATAAATTAAATGATAGGCAAATTCGCGCCACACCAGTTCTTTCAGAAAGGTCTCTGCGCCCGGCGCCCCGCCAAGATGCGCCCGCATTCCCGCGTGCCAGCACTGATGGGGGCTAATTTCACCAAGAGTAAGGTTCTCGGATAAGCCAGACGTCCCATCCACCGATGGGATATCCCTTTGCGCCACATAGTCCGATATGGCCCCATTGGTAAATTCAGCCAAGCGGTCTTGAGCGGCAGCCTCCCCCAGACGTACGTATGGACGCACGATTGCCGCGCCACGTGCCATGGCTGCGTCCAGCGACCAGTCTTCTATCCGCTCACTTTGCGGCCAATTCTTTGGGGGCGCAATCCGCACAGGCGCTGCCAACGGGGCTGCAACATCACGATCTTTGACCGCTCGCCACATCGGCGAGTAAACGCGGTAAAACCCTCCGGTTTTGGTCTCGACACTCCACGGCTCGAACAGCAAATGGCCACCAAAACTGCGCGCCTCGATGCCTTGTGATTTAAGCGTTTCTTTGACCTCTTGATCGCGTGCAATCGAACTTGGGTCATACAGACGTGACCAATAGACAGAGGTGGCCCCCGTCTCTTCGATCAAACTTTGCAGACACGCCAAAGGCGCACCCGTTCGCAAAACCAAACGAGACCCACAGTTTGCAAGGGCTTTTTCATGCTGCGCCAGCCCCAATCCGAGGCGCCATTTGGGCGCAGCGCCCAAGGCATCGACTTCGCTGTCACGAATAAAAACCGGTACAATCGGACGGCCACTGGCCACTGCAGCGCTCAGGGCTGGGTGGTCGGACAAGCGAAAATCGCGGCGCAGCCAAAGGAGGATGGGTGGAGCATCTGACATTATATTTTTACTCTTTATCTTTTTGTACGCCTAGGGCAGCACATCGGATTAAAGAATATCTTCCAGAACCGTCATCAGTTTGTCGACTTCTGCTTGCGAGGTGTAATGAACAAAACTCAGTCTTAGAACACCCTGCTCGGGATCTATGCCTGAGGCTTGCAACGGTCGCACCGCATAAAAGTCATTTCCATCGGCCATTATACCACGTTCTGCCAGTGATTTTGCCGCCTCTACGGGCGATTTTCCCAAATCTAACGCGACGGTCGGGGCACGTTCCGACGCCACCCGCGACCCCAGCATGCGTACCGAATTCTTGCTGGCCACAAAATCTAGTAAAGGTTGCAGCAATGCGCTTTCATGGGCGCGCATCAAATCGTGTACTTGGCTGCAGCGCTCAGTTGCAGTGCCTTGCATCCCATGGTGATCTGCCAACGCTTCAAAATAATCTATAATGCCCGCACAGGCGGCGATTTGAGCATGATCCGGGCCTGCTGGTGTAAAGCGTTTGTACAAGCTTCCAGCGTTAAAGTAATGTCCCTGATTGGGCAAAAGCTCGCCCAGCGCCCGCCGTATCACCATGATACCCTGATGAGGCCCATAGGTTTTATAGCTGGAAAAGAGATAGATATCGGGGCCCATATCACCGACATTCGGCAAACCGTGTGGCGCATAACTGACCCCATCAACGCAGACAAAAGCCCCTGCAGCATGCGCCAACGCGGTAATTTCAGTGACCGGATTGACCTGAGCGATCACATTTGAACAATGGGGAAAACACACCAGTCTGACCCGTTCGTCCAGCAACTCGCTCAGACGATTTGGATCAAGCATTCCGGTATCGGCATCTATCTTCCATTCACGCACATCAACACCCTCATCCGCCAACCGGCGCCAAGGCCCGCTATTGGCTTCATGGTCCTGATTTGTAACAATAATGGCATCGCCCGGAGACAGCCATTTGCGAAAGGCCTGAGACAGTACATAGGTGTTCTGTGTCGTCGAAGGGCCAAATGACAGCTCGTCAGCGTCTACCCCCATCGCCGCAGAAAGCCGCATCCGGGCCTCATCCATCTCTTCACCACCCAACCTACTCGCCGTGTAAGAGGCATAGGGCTGCACCTTGCGTTGGGTATAAAAACGGGTGAGCCGATCGACCACCGCCTGACAGGTAAACGAGCCGCCAGCGTTCTCGAAAAAGGCCTGTTGCTGTAAGGATGGTTCTGAAAAAGCCGGAAACTGGCTCCGAACAAAATCAAGATCAAGTGCGGTCATGCTGGATCCCCTAAAAGCTGAGAAATACTACCGCATCTGTATGAGTACTGGTTGCCACAAAGGCAACCAGTTTTATGACACTATTCAGCGGGTTCAACTGTCTTGGAAATTCCGGCCGCGTTGCGCATGCCGTCCCGGACCAAGGCTTTGACCAAAGCAATACCCATCAAGGCCATGACGACTGAAAATGGCAGCGCGCCAATGATCATCGCTGTATTGATTGCCGCTAGTCCGTCGCCTTTTGTCAGCAGCAGACCGGCAATTACCAGAGTGAGGATAATGCCCCATGTGATGATATGGACCCGACCTTTCGGGCTTTCATCACCCGCTGCAGCAATAGTGTTAATAATCAAAACCGCCGAATCCGCCGACGTAACCAAATACGTCATCAGCAAGATCACAATCAAAAGCGACATCAAAGTGGCCAATGTCGGCGAAAGCATGAAATTGATCATCGCAAACAACTGGCTCGACAGGCCTGCACCGGTAATTTGATCGCCAGCGCCCCCGTTCAACGTCAGGTCAATCGCCGTGCCCCCTGCAAAGGCAAACCAGACGAAACACATGATCGACGGCACGATCATCGCACCCAAAACATATTCCCGAATTGTGCGTCCCTTCGAAATACGGGCCAGAAACAAACCGACAAACGGCGCGAAGGCGATCCACCAAGCCCAATAAAAGATTGTCCAGCCACCCTGCCAACCGGCCAACGCATTGGCGGTGTTCTCAGCGCCAGTACCATCCGCAGACCAGACGGTGAGGATCATCATCGGCAAATTTATCACATAATCCCACAAACCAACAAATAACGCGCTGAGCGCAAACAACGTCGAACCAAAGACCAGAAAGAAGGCCAGCATGAAAAACGACAGGCCCATATTAATATTCGACAGCCATTTGATGCCTTTACCAACACCCGACAGGGCCGACAGCGTTGACGCGATCATCACAATCACCAGACTGACGATCATAGCAATTTTGGTTGGATCGCCGTCCACATCCATCAACCAATTCATACCGGTGATATTATACACCCCACTGGCAAACTGGGACACCCCATAGCCAAGCGTCACCGAAACACCAAGGATCGTTGCAATCACTGAAACAATGTCGACAATGTGCCCCAAAGGACCTTCGAGCGCACGCCCAAACAGTGGCGTCAATCCCGAGCGAATGGTCAGTGGCAGGCCACGCGAATAACTGAAAAAGGCCAGCGCCAGCCCAACGATTGCATAGCAACCCCAAGCCGAAAAGCCCCAATGCAGAAACGACCATTTCATCGCGGCCCGCACATTATCAGCGCTCGATGCGGTGGTATTTCCCATAATCACATCCGGGTTATTGGAAAAATGATAGATCGGTTCCCCAGTGGCATAGGTCAGCATGCCTATACCAATACCCGCCCCAAACATCATGGAAAACCATGAAAAGCTTGAGAATTCCGGGCGGCTGCCGTCGCCACCAAGACGGATTTTGCCAGTTGCGGGCCAGATCGCCAAGCCAAAGCAAACCAAAATATAAAAGGCCATCACATACATGTACCAAGGACCTGTATTATTATCTATTGAGCTTCGGACGGCTTTCAAAACTTCGCCTGCGGTTTCTGGTTGCGTCACTGCCCAAAGGATCAGAGCCCCAATCGATATTTTTGACCCAACGGTCACAAATTTAGAAAAGCCTTGGTAAAATCCAGACTTCTCGGTTTCGATGTTTAAATCCAACAATGGTTCTTTAATTGCCATTCTTCCCTCCGAGGAAATATACTTAAGTAAATATACACATTATATAGATGAACTAATTACCGTCCATAGTCTATAGATGACTTTAAATGCTATCAAAGCGGCATCCCCCTGCGAAATGGAAGAAGGTTGGGTTTGAATCATCCTTGGATAGTAAAAAGTATGTGACTTTCTCATTGAGGAGCCGAGGTTCAACTGATTGCTTGCGCTGAAAGCCGGCACATAGCGTCTGGATAGGATGTCCCGACCGAACCACTGCCGTCTTTGTCTTCACACTCCGGCACAGATTTGGCATTGATCTTATCACATTTGGACGTGTCTTGTTGGATTGTGCCGCTACGGTACATTTGCAATGGGTTGAGAATTACTGTTCACCCTGAACGCGTACAGTCTGCAAAGGTGTTGTGATGGTGTCGGAAAGAATCAGAGCAATGGGTTCTCGCCATTGGTTGCTGCTATTTGGGGTAATTGGCACCGCGTGGGGTCTGCTGTATGCGATGGCTTTGCCGTCTGATTTGCGGGCGGCGGGTCAGGTTTATGGGCTAGATTTTTTGACCCAGTTGTGCGTTGTCACGCCGGATGCAGCGGGCTTATTTCGGGTCACGCTTATGTGGTGTCTGATGTCGGCCGCGATGATGGCCCCCACGGTTTTGCCGGCCTTGGCGACCTATGACGATCTGGCCCAGACGGTGCCGGACACAAATTTTGCGCATCTGTTTGCCGGCTACCTTGTGGTCTGGCTGGGGTTCTCCATTCTGGCAGCTCTTTTGCAAATGGGGCTTTTTTACGCCAACCTTGTCAGCCTGTTTGGCGACAGTCGTTCCGCGACCTTGTCCAGCTTGCTTTTGATGCTTGCGGGCCTGTATCAGTTTTCCCCCCTAAAAGAGGCTTGCCTGAGCAAATGCCGACAGCCAATGATGTTCTTTTTGCAATATTGGACAGACGGTCCATGGCGCAACGGCATAAGGCTCGGTTTGGTCTGTTTGGGCTGCTGTTGGGCGCTAATGTTGCTCGCTTTTGTCGGTGGTGTGATGAATTTGGTCTTTATGGGCATAGCTACGGTCATCATGATGATCGAAAAGCTACCTCAGATCGGACAGTATCTGACCAAGCCACTGGGAATTTTCCTCGTGGCTTCATCGGTTTGGGTGCTGCTGTCTGGCTGGTAGAGAATTATGAAGTCTAAAGTCTAAAGGAGAAGAATATGGCGTTAGATACACTGGCAGTTGGGACGGTCCCCTGGACAGTAAAAGGGGAGCTGATACTGAATTGTAATTGCACGGTGTTTTGCCCCTGTGTAGTTTCGTTGGGCAAACACCCTCCAACAGAGGGCCATTGTCAGACGTGGGGTGGAGTGCGGATTGACGAAGGTCAATATGGCGACGTCGATTTATCGGGGCTCAACATCGGGCTGCTGATCGAAATTCCTGGCAATATGGGTCGTGGCAACTGGAAGGTTGCTCTGTTCGTCGATGACCGCGCCAGTGACGAAGCCTACGAGGCGCTGGTAACGATTTTCTCTGGGGCCGCAAAAGGTACAACCGGGCTGTTCACGATGCTTGTGGGAGAGTTTCTCGGCGCTGAGCGTCAGCCGATCACCTATGAAACCGAGGGTAAGACCCGACACATCACAGTGGGGCGCAAGATCCAAGGCGTTGTCTATCCTGTCGAAGGCAAAGATCCGGAACAGGATTTGGTCATTACCAACACGGCGTATTGGATGGGCCCCGATATTACGGTCGCCACGGCGTCTAAGGGCAAAGTGCGCACCCATGGCCGGGTCTGGGATTTTGATGGTCGCTCTGCTGAAATCTGCCAGATTGACTGGCACGGACCCCGCTAATACTGCGGGTCCTAGTGACAAAACAGCTTGTTCCGTAAGGAATTTCGGGACAGGGATTTATGAAAAAAGCGTGACGGCCACGCGATTACAATGCCGAAAATAGGGTGTTTTAATAGGTCTGGTACAGCGGCAGATGCCGCACCGATCCGACCATTTAAAAACAGGGAACTTTTGTTTTGGAGTAAAGTGGATGGTTACGATAGCCGCCTCCCGGCGCGTGCGCCGCACCCCGTTTAGCTCTGGCGTCGAAGCCGCCGGAGTAAAAGCCTATACGGTTTACAATCATATGCTGTTGCCAACAGCGTTTGAAAGCATAGAGGCCGATTACCGCCACCTAAAGACCGATGTGCAGGTCTGGGATGTATCGGTCGAACGTCAGGTCAGCATTAAAGGGCCTGACGCCTTACGCTTGATGCGCCAGATCAGTCCGCGCGATATGAGCAAAATGGCCGGCGATCAATGCTACTATGTGCCGACTGTTGATCATAATGGCGGTATGCTGAACGATCCTGTCGCGATCAAATTGGCCGATGATCACTATTGGTTGTCGCTGGCTGATGGCGATCTTTTGCAATGGGCTCTCGGCTTGGCCGTGGCGCAGGGTTTTGACGTCGATATTGAGGAACCTGATGTTTCGCCACTGGCAATACAGGGTCCAAAATCTGATGAGTTGATGGCACGGGTGTTTGGCGAAGAGGTGCGCAATATCCGGTTTTTCCGCTACAAGAAGCTGAAGTTCGAGGGGCAGTCGTTTGTTGTGGCTCGCTCGGGTTGGTCCAAGCAAGGCGGGTTTGAAATTTATGTTGAGGGCGAAGATTACGGCATGCCTTTGTGGAATGCGCTGTTTGCGGCCGGAGCGGAGCTCAATGTCAGGGCTGGCTGCCCCAATTTGATCGAGCGGATCGAAGGCGGTCTGTTGTCGTACGGGGCTGATATGCGCCGAGATGATACACCCTATGAATGCGGCTTGGGCAGGTTCTGCAACTCGCCCGATATGTATTTTGGACGCAATGCAATGGCGCGTCAGGCAAAATACGGGCCCGATAAGATGATCCGCGCGATTGCGATCGAGGGCGAAATTGAGACCTGCGGATCGGTTTGGCCATTGTTTGCAGGCGGCGCTTATGTGGGACAGGTCACCTCGGCGACGTGGTCTCCGGATTTCAACACCAATGTAGCGATTGGCATGGTTGCTCGCAGTCACTGGAACGCCGGCACCCGATTAGAGGTGGATACATCCAATGGCATGCGCACCGCGATCGTTCAGGAGAAATTCTGGATTTGAACGGCAAAACGTCATTTCAGGTTCCCGTCGCCGGGCGCTTGTGGCTAAATAATTGATGAGCATATGCCTAATTTCTCAAATTTTGTGATTAAAACTAAAGAATTTTTGTATTGCCTGCCAAACGCATAATGGCAGCGATCACAAATGTAGGGCAGTATTCAGCTTTGGATGCCCCACCTCGCGGGTATTGAGTGGTCATACATATATCATTAAGCGGTAATTCAGCAAAACACTGACCGTTAAAGTTTGTAACAACAGCCACTCTGGCAATCATCCAATGCGACCAGTCGAACCTTGCGCAATCTCTTCTTTCCGCGAAGATGCACTGTCATCAATCTCACCCATAATGACAGCGTAATCCAAAGAATTGAAAGCAATCTGAGCGGTTGGTTTGGTTCGGTGCAACCTCCATCAGTTTTAAGTCTCTGAAGTCCTCCAGACAGAGTGCTATATGCCTTAAACGACAAATCCAGCCTCAAATCTTGGGTTGTTTTTATATGTTATGTATTGTTTTTATGAGAGCTTTCACATTTTTGTGTTTCAACCGGCAAACGACACTGGGTCCTTTTTGGTATTCAAACCACCGTCTTTTGAACCGGGTGACAACGGAAATGTCTGGCTGTGGAGCCCACATTTAACACATGTGTTCGATCAGATTTTGTTTAAAGAACGTAATAAGGTCAGAATATACCCTTTAGAGGCGTTGGCTTGGGCAAGCATAGCCATGGCAGCTTTTTGTAGAATTTGGTGTTTGGCCAAAGCGGTTATTTCCGCTGCATAATCAGCATCCTGAATGCGGCCCAAAGCAGCCGTCAAATTGTTTGAAACATTTGTAAGGTTATTGACTGCGTAGCTCAAACGGTTTGATGTTGCTCCCAGCATAGAACGCTGTGAATTGACCAATGTGATCGCCCCATCTATCGCAGAAATAGCAGATCTTGAGGCCTCGGGGCCATTTACCGATACCGCCGCGTGGTCAACCGACAATGTGTTCGCAGACATTGAGTTTATGGGAACGGTAATAGCAGATTTCGCATTTATTGAAGTTCCAACCTGAAACGAGAACTGGGAACGACCCTCACCCATCAAATTTTGCCCTGCCCAGCTCGTGACTGAAGAAATCCGGTCAATTTCAGTCGATAAAGCTTTCATTTCCGCGTTGAGATTATCTCGGTCTTGAGCACTATTTGTGTCATTTGCTGCCTGAACTGCGATTTCCCGCATCCGTTGCAGTATGTTTTCAACCTCCTTATGCCCCCCTTCGGCAGTATCTAGAAGCGCCTGACCGTCTAAAGCATTGCGGATGGCTTGGCTTGTGCTCCTGATTTCTGAATTCATTCTGGATGCAATGGCGACACCGGCAGGGTCATCTGCAGATGAATTAATACGCTTTCCAGATGCCAGCCGAGCCATAGAGGTCTCCGCACCGCGCTGGTGTGAAGTTATAGCAGCACAGGCCCATAAGGCCCCTATATTGGTCCCAATGGTTAACGGCATAAATCGCCTTTTTCTGTACCTGATAAAACGACATCCAAAACATATTTTTAGGGTTGGCGATTGGAAACAGTCGCTTACTGATAAAGCTTACTGATATGAGGCGAGGCCGCTAAAACCGGCAAATGTATGAAAATAGAATTGGATAAAAAACATCACTTTCATTTATATCGAACGATAGGGGTATTTCTGGGTTTTTGCATATCCCGACAGCAACGATTACATCGCCCGACTTTAGCGACACAAGCATCACTGATACGGAAAGCTAAGTCCATAATTGACTATTAAAATGGCCACCTACGAGCATCCGGTCGACACTCTCGTTCGGCTGGACGGTTAAAACCTCAGGAGACGGGCTTACTTGGCGCCTCTTACCTGGCGACTTTGAACTTTCAGAAGCCATTAAAATCGCGCCAACTTTCCCGGCCCTCGGTGTTGCTGTTGGCGGAGATAGTGGTCAGTCTGACTAGGGGGAACGCCTCCAGCTATCCCCGCGACGATGTGGGACAACAGCAACACCGATAAGTCAGGAAACGACCAAACTTCGAAAATTTTATGGGCAACAGAAATTTTCAATCAGGATTTAAAACAAATTCACGCGATCATTATCCATTATGCAGTAACGACGGGACACCCAATCTCCGGACAAAATACCACTTCTACCGCGCAGGGTATAACCCGCCCGCGTGTCCTAATGCCTCGGGACATCCTGTAGCAGCGGAAGTGGATTTTCTTATTTATCATCCGTAAGATACATAGTCACCTAGTCGGGCCCTTTTGCAATTGTGCCTCGCGATATAATACGATTGTAAATATTGATGTCCATTGCGCACGACAGCCGCGTGAGCTGCCTAAATGCGCAAGTCAGAAAATTGAACCAGATAACCGGCAAGTTCAGCCTCAACTGCTGTTGCGATCAATGGCTGCGCCCCCGTTCTAAGCAAATCCGTCAGCGCGTCCGTGATCCCGTCTCGACGCGCAAAATCAATAATGTTAGTCGTTTTCATGACGGTGTATCCCATTGGTTGCCTTGCTGTCTTTCAACAACAAATCAACCAGATATGCCGCCAACCTTCAAACTCCCCAAACACCAGATTCAGTCATAGCTCATCCCTGACTGTGGCACGGCGCATTTGCAAAACAACTCCCTTGCAATACCTTGTATCAGTGGCATAATGGCCATTACCCTGAAGCCGCGTTGCAAATAAAATAACTTCATAACTGGGGTAAATTAGGAATGCGATATTGGCTTGGTTAAATAGCATCCAGCCCGCAACGCGCGGGGCTGTCCTGCTCGTGTGTGGCATATCGGTTTTCGGGTTTTCCGATAACCTTACCTTATTAGTTTCAGATCAGGTTGGTGTGGGTCAATTCCACTTTAGCAGATCACTATTCGCCATGTTAATGGTGGCGTTTCTCGGCCGCGCCTTTGGCGTTACCGTGATACCAAAATATTGGAAACCAGTATTGGCGCGAACCGTTTTTATGGTCACTGCTATACTGCTTTATTTTGCCGTTATGCCAATGATGCCTATCGCCGAGGCTGGAGCTGGCCTCTTTACATCACCAATATTTGTATTGCTCTTCTCGGCCTTGCTTTTCAAGGAACGCATTGGCTGGCGTCGAATAATAGCGGTTATTATGGGAACCTGTGGTGTCATGCTGGTTTTCAAACCTGGTAACGAAGGATTTTCTATTTATCACATGCTGCCAGTTATGGCCGGAGCTTGTTACGCAATGGGATCTATTATCACCTTTCGCCACTTGCGTGATGAGAGCCCACTTGCCATTTTGATGAGTTTTATTGTGAGCATTGGGGTCTGTGGTGCTGTGGTGACAACGGCGTTCACTATTTTGCCGGTACCTTCTGAACTGCTTGATCAAGCCCCTTTTTTATTCAAAGGTTGGCAGATAGTTGATGACTTATTTTGGCTTTGGATACTGCTGATTGCTGTTGGTGCTTCAGTTGCTTTATCCCTGATGACAAAAGCTTATCAATTAGCAGAGACCAGTTATTTGGCTATTTATGAATACGCCTATTTAATCTCGGTTGGGCTTTTTGGTTGGATATTCTGGGGGATCATACCTGGAATAATGAGTATAATAGGTATCATCTTAATTGTTTTTGCCGGTGTTCTAATAGTGATAGCACAGCAGCGGCCCAAAGAAAAAATTTAATCACAGCTTTTACTTAGGTGTTTGATCCCACGGTTTGATGGTGCGCCCTGTTTTTTGAAATTGAAGGAAGCATTATGGGACAGGTACGTCACGGCTA
>ERZ802830.2090-NODE-2090-length-18400-cov-6.80038_pt1 | contig 18400 bp, 9 predicted proteins | sample MGYA00345654_ERZ802830 | MGnify/ENA primary metagenome ERZ802830 (study PRJEB30503, sample SAMEA104212375) | marine metagenome | biome: Westerlies Biome; feature: [SRF] surface water layer (ENVO:00010504) within the epipelagic zone...; material: water...
GGGTCTTTTGAATTGAACTGCAATCTCACTTGCTTTACCGGCTAGTCTCTTGCCTGAACGCATGTAGAATGGAACTCCTTTCCATCTCCAATTCTCAATATTTAAACAAAGTGCAGCATAAGTTTCAGTAAAAGAATCTTCGGGAATCCCATCTTCATTCAAATAACCTGTAGCTTTTTCCCCCCCAACTAAACCTTCGCTGTAAACTCCGCGAACAACCTCAGAGTTCTGGCCTTTAAGGCTTAATGGCTTAATTGCCTTGAGTGCCTTTACCTTTTCATCCCGGATTGATTCTGGGTTTAAAGAAGAAGGAGGTTCCATGGCAGTTAATGCCAGCAGTTGCATGACATGATTTTGTATCATGTCTCGTAAGGCTCCACTTTTATCGTAATAACCGCCCCTCTTTCCTACACCTATTTCTTCAGAGACCGTTATTTGTACACAGGAGACATAATTTCTGTTCCAGACTGGTTCAAAAATGGAATTGGCAAATCTTTGAACTAATAAGCTTTGTACTGTTTCTTTTCCGAGATAATGATCTATTCTAAATACTTGAGACTCGTCAAAACGTTGGTTGATAATGTTATTAAGTTTTCGTGCACTTTCTAAATCCTTACCAAAAGGCTTTTCAATAACAACTTTGGAGGCAAATCCACTTCCATGATGTCTCTTTGCTAAACCACTCTCTCCAAGGTTTTCAAGGATTGGCTCAAATACACTGGGTGGAGTTGAAATGTAAAATAAACATTGTGCGGAATTTTGCAGTTTCTTTTCCAGTCCAAGAATTAATTCTTCCAACTGATTAAAGCTGTTTGGATCGTCATATGCCCCACCGTGAAAGAAGATATTTGACTCAAGCTTCTGCCAATTTTCTTCATCGATCTTTCGCCTCGAATACTGGTCCAAAGAATCTTTCAAATATTTTCGAAACTCATTGTCTTGCATTGGCGAACGACCCACTCCAATTAAAAAACAATTTTCAGGCAATAATTGATCTTGAGATAAATTAAAGATAGCGGGTGCTAACTTCCTTGCAGTTAAATCACCCGATGCCCCAAAGATCACAATAATAGTTGCGGGCGGGCTAGCGGATTCTTGGTTGGCGAGATGGCTCATTATAAGATTCTGAAAAAATTGTAAGTTTTATAACATAACTTAAATGAAGAATGGGCTAGAAAATGGCAATGTTTTCGTGATGGAAAAGTTCTGGATCTTCACTTTTTGAAGTAGGCAAATCTACCTCCAACACATCAAAACGATAATGTTCAAAAATATGCCCATTTTCCCTAAGGTATGCCGTGAAAGCTCGATGCAAGCTGTTTAATTTTTTGCGGTTTATAGATTCATACCCTGAAACTAGGCTTTTTGATGATCTTGCTCTAACTTCAACAAATACGAGAATATTGCCATCTTTGAAAATCAAATCTATTTCTAGCTTTTGGTTTTTTCTACTACGCCAGTTATTCTCTAGTAGCACATATCCTTTGCGAATTAAATGTTTTCTCGCCAACCACTCACCATACTCACCTTTTCGGGAACTACTTTTAAAGTTATGATTTAAGCCAAATCCCCAAAGATATTCTCTGGCTTTTCTACTCATTAACTCAAACAACCTACTTCCATTCATGCTTGGGATACCTACCAGCTAATTCCTTTTTAATGCCTGGGTAAGAACCTTCCCAAAAATTCAAGATATCATCTGTACATTGTACCACTCTTCCATTGGGTGCAAGTAATTCAATCGTCACAAGAAATTGGTCATAAACAATGCAGGGATGCTTTTTTATTCCATAAAGTTTCTGGATATGAGCCTTTACATAAACCTTTTCAGTTTCATACCTGAGAGGAATTAGCTTACCCGAAGTCCCTATTAGAATTTTTGCGGGTGCTAATTGATCCAGTAATTCCAGCTTTTCTTTTCCGTAAAATGAATGAAGGTAATCAATTACATTTGTATTTCGGATTTCTTTCCACTTTTTTCCAGAAAGACAGATTTCTTCAAGAACTAACTTTTTTGCCTCGTGCCCAAAGGGGTCTATTTCATATTCTGGATAATTGTTACAAATAAAATCCACTCTAGACAAAAAATGCTCTACTTCTTGATTCCAGTGCTTGAGATTTAGTAAACCCTCAAAAATTGCTTCCGAGTATGCCTCAGCGATTTGTTTTTTGCTTACATCAGTTGTTTCTTTTTTACTGATAACAACTTGACCAAACTTTTCCAAAGTCCGCAGGTAAACTTGATTAGTCTGACTATCTAGATAGATCTCCGAGCTAATAGACACTTTCTTTCCAAGTATTTTTCTAATTTGCTGCTCGCTTATCTCGGATATTTCATCCATCTCAAGTAGAATCCGACCCTGTCTTTTCTTCTCGATTACTTTCAAAGGTAGTATCCACTTCGAACCTCTTACAGTACTATCTTTCGCCAACTGTAAACTTAGCCCTGTCGAGTCACGATAAGTATTAGTTCCCTTGTTTTCGAGGTATGCGAGCCTTTCTGAATAAACACTCAAAAGAATTTCAACTATGCCCTGAATGGGGAGTCTTTTGTAGTTATAAGCCCTACCTACTATTTGACATAGTCTGATCGCCGCATTTTCAATCTCTCTCAATCTTAAGCCATGAATTCCTAAAGCTTTACATTTCGTGCCATTAAAATTAACAGATGATCCATGTTCGTACGCACTCTGCAAAGCAAGTAAATCAGACTGTGTTACTTTGTTTTGAACTACAAATTCCATTCTCTTACCAAAATCAATTGGATTCTTAAAATCTAAGGCTGCAGAAATGAATGCAAATTCTGACAAGCAATCATTTTCTTTTGCCATATGAAGGGCAAATCCAACTCTAGGGTGAATCGGTAATCGTGCGATTTCTAAAGCCTTATGCTTATCATCCATTAGACCCAATGATGTAAGCACTTTCTCGGCTTGTTCTAAACTTGTAGATGGAGGCGTTTCATACCAGTTTAGCTCCCACGGACTTACATCAAATGCCACTAAATTTAAATAAATTCCAGCCAGATCCAAACGGTTAATTTCGGGCTCTTCAAATTCTTTTCGATACGAGTGTTCATCTTCTGACCACATGCGCAGACAGAATCCTTCTGCAAGCCGACCTGCCCGACCAGTCCTTTGAGAGGCAGAACTTTTGCTAATCGGTTCCGTCAGAAGTACATTAACCTTGCGATATGGGTCGAAGCGATGTTTTTTTGCGAGCCCTGTATCGATAACAATCCTTATTCCCTCAATCGTCAAAGATGTCTCTGCAAGGTTTGTGCTAACAATAATTTTTCGCTTTTCCGAAGAGGCCAGGGCTAAATCCTGTAATTCTTGGGGCATCTCTCCAAATAAAGGGAGGATGTCCAGCTTGTAATGAGAAAGTTTCATCTCAATCTCACGAACAGTCTGCCTAATTTCTGCAGCACCATCCATAAAAACTAAAACATCTCCTTCGTACTCAGGAAGGATGAAAGAGAGATTTTCACATACCTGAGCAGGTAATCCCACTTTTTGTTTTTGAGCTTTGTATTTAATTTCGACCGGGTAAGCTTTACTTTTAACCTCTAATCCCACCGAATCATTCAAGTATTGACTGACTTTATCAAGATTGAGTGTCGCAGAGGCAACAATGATTTTGGAAGAGATTTTTTTTTGGTCCCTGAAAAATTTGGCCAAGGCGAGGGCTGCATCCATGGAAACTGTTCTTTCGTGGAATTCATCAAAAATGATCAGTCCCACATCCCTGAAATTTTCAGGCTCTTGAAGCAGCCTGAAAATCATCCCGTCTGTCAAATAAATTAGTCTAGTTTGAGAAGATGTTTTATTATCAAACCTTACTCGATACCCCACTTTTTCTCCTAATTCACACCCCCAAAATTTACTGGCTTGTCTTGCTAAACTCCTCGCAGCAACTCTTCTAGGTTGCACAACCATTATTTTTTCTTTTACCAATTTTTCATCCAGCAAAAAAAGAGGTAAACCAAGAGATTTCCCAGAACCGGTGGGTGACTTGATCGCAAACTCACTGCACTCATACCATTTCTGTTTAATTTCATTGAAATGCTGACTTATAGGTAGATCGTATATGAATTCCACCGTGTTATCTTTTCAAGGTGTACTTGCTAAAATCAATCATAAAGAGGAAAGGGCAGGGGGAGAGACTTCTATACCAGAGGGTTACACACACTTCTTGAAAAAACGATCCGTCTATGAGTAACTCAATGGTTTTGTTGTCTTTATTCAAATTTCTGACTCATTCTATAAAATGCTATGGACTCATTTATTTGAGTAATCGAGGCATTTAACCAAGAATCAAAATACGACCTTTACTGGAACAAGACTTTATATTTAGCAAGAAGCTCAGTGGCAGTGGGGTCACCTTTTTGGGCAGCAACTGAAAGCCACTGGCGAGCTTCGTTCATGTCTTTCGTCGTTCCCTTTCCGGAAAATTTCATCAATCCTACAAAACGAGCTGCTTCTGCATTTCCTCCTCTTGCCAAAGGTAAAAATAATTCAAACGCTTTAAAGTAATCTTTCTTTAACCCAACGCCCGTGTAAGATTTTTTAGCTTTTTCCAATTGTTCTTTGTCATTGGAAGATGTGCGAGTTACTTGTGCGGAAGGAATTTCTGTCTTGGTAGTTGAACCCTGTCGTTTCTCAAGATATCGAGAAGCAAGCTGATGATTTTGGCTGGCAGCTTTTTGCAGAAAACTCAATCCCTCTACTGTACTTTTTGCCAACCCCTCTTTTCCCTCAATTAATAAAATACCTAGAGTATATTGTGCTTCTGCAAAATTTTGGCTCTCCGCTACTCGAAGCCATTGAACCGCTTTTTTCGAGTCTTTTGGAACACCATCGCCGCTTAAATAGGCCATCCCAAGATTAAATCGTGCGGTAAGAGATTTTGCTCTAACTGCCTGCGAAAGAAGAGAAATTCCTAATTTTGTATTTCTAGGTAAAAGTCCGGGCAGACCTTTCAAATAGAGTGCCCCCAGTGTTGCTTGCGCTTGCGGATAACCAATTTCAGAGGATTTCTTAAACCAATCTAAAGCTCTAGGGACATTTGTTGGAATGACTTGGAAATCAATTTCTCCCATACAATACATTGCGACGGCATCTCCATCAGAAGCTTTTCTTTGCAAAAGGAGTGCGGCATCTTGGTAATATTGAGTCGCCTTCGCAAAATCACCCTCCAACATAGCGATATTAGCTAAGTTATAAGAACCAAGTGGGTGGGAATTTCTATTTGAGACATCAGACCATTGTTTTGAAAGGTTGATGTTAACGGAACAACCAAACTCACCTGAACGTAAGAATATTCCAAGGAGTCCCTGAAAATATGGGGAGCCATCTTTTGCAAGTTCAACGACTTGATTATACCCAACTATAGGGCTCCATTTTTCCAAATTTTCGGAAGCAAGATGCCCCCATGTGAAAATAAGCATGAGGTAGTATTTAGAAAATACGGTAAAAGGTTTCAAAATAGCCGATCTTAGGAGCTTGTAAATCATCTATAAATGAAAGATCATAGGGTCGTGTCAACCAAGATGACTTTTCAAAAAAGACTTGTAATTACGTGCCTCTTTTTCGGGTGCTTTTCTACGAGCGTTTGGACTTGGGGGAATGACTATTCCCTTGCAGATAGAAAACTTCTCAAAATCATTCAATCTCAAAAAAACTTCTTTTCGGAGAAAAACAAAACTTTGCTCACTGAACTAGAACTCAGTAGAAAAGCACAAGATTTAGTGGCTCTCTATGAGTCATACTTGGCTCAAAATCCAGACGATACAAATGCACTTATTTTGTATGGCAAGTTCCTGAAAAAGGTTGGTCAGTCAGGTCATGCGATTAGTTTTTTCTTAAAAGCCGACTCGATCAATCCCAAAATTGCAGTGGTAAAACAACAAATCGCAAATTATCTTGTCGAAAACGAAAGACCTCTGGATGCCCTTCCATTTTTTATCGCTGCAGTGGAGATAGACTCAGATGTTCCTGATTACCATTTTCACTTGGGTAATTTCCTTCATCTTTTCAAAGATCAGATTACACTTTCAGAGTTATTAAAGGAAAAATCGATAGATGCTTTTGCTCATGAGTGTTTTGAAAAAGCTGCCCGGCAAAAACCTTCATCTTTCGATTACCGATTAAGATACGCACAAAGTTTCTTTGACCATGACAACTCTAATCACGAAAAAGCACTGGAAACTTGGAAGAAAATGGCCAAAGACTTTGAAAGCATCCTTTCAAAGCCAGAAACAGATTACATTAGACTATGCCAGGCACGGGTTATGCTTGAACTTAACCAAAAAGAAGAAGCAACCAAATTGATTGGTCAGGTATCCACTAAATCTCTTGGGGAATCCAAGCAAGTATTACTAAAATCTATTAAGCAAATACCTAAGCCCTCACCGATCAAAAAAGTTAAAAAGCCTAAAAAAACAGGCTTTCTCAAGCAGTTAGATAATGATCCCCATATTAAGAGGTTAAAAATCGTGACCGATAAACTCCGAGAAGAAAATCTTATCCAACAATTACATGCAGACCGAGTAAGAGCACATCATGATTTGAATGGTCAAATACGATTAATCGTACATCTTCCAAAAAATGATAATTAATCCAGCCAATCTTTAAGTTTATCCTTGGAAGAGCAAAAAGTCATTTTATTTGTATTATTAATCGCGAGTATTTCGGTTCACGAATGGGCCCATGCTTGGGTGGCAGATAAATTAGGCGATCCTTTGCCTCGCATGCAAGGACGAGTAACCTTAGACCCAAGATCACATATTGATCCTATAGGAACTCTACTACTGCCACTCATTATGATTTTCGCCAGCCCTGGTTTTTCGATTATAGGTTGGGGTAAACCGGTTCAGGTATCATTACCCAACCAAACTACAAAGAAACGTGACGACCTTCTCATCACTGTAGCAGGTCCCTTGTCCAATCTTGGAATTGCCATTATCTGTTCCGTCGGATTCGGAGTAGTGCATAGATACGTATCCTTGGGTGAACCCTTTTTAATTTTATTCTTTCAGGTTGTAACGCTCAACGGTATGCTTTTCCTTTTCAATCTTATTCCAGTTCCTCCCTTGGATGGATCCCACATCCTTAAACATGTGGTTGGAATGAGCGACGAATCTTTTCTTAAGTTTTCCAAATATGGATTCTTCATCCTCATCGTCCTCATTAACATTCCAGTTTTTCAGACCTTTATGGCTCAGGGAATTGATATTTTAAATTCATTTTTTGTAGGCATTTTCTCGCAATTGCAAAGTTAAGCTTTAGTCTAGAGGGATGCGACAGGTTGGAGATTTTGATCAGGAAAAACTTGCTTTACGATTTTGGGGATATCTAAAACAGCAAGAAATTGATTCATCTTTGGAAGAAGATGAAACTACTGGACATTGGTCCATTTGGGTAGCAGAAGAAGATAAAATTGTAGATGCACTTCTAAAATTTAAACAATTTTCAGATAATCCTGACGACCCAGTATTTCTGAGTTCGGATTCTCCCCCAAAACCGTCCACTCAACCTAAGGATCCAAAGAAATCGGCTCGGTTTAAAGAATTTAATCTCCGTGATCGCTGGAAAAAGACCCGGAGCAGTCCTGGCACAATCACACTTTCCTTAATCATTACATGTGTAGGCATATTTCTGCTTTCAGGCATGGGAAAGAATTCCCAAATTGTGGGTAAGTTATTCATGTCAGAAAAAATGGACGGTCAGCTTTCTGAGTTTTTCGCAGGAGAAATTTGGCGAGTAATAACCCCTATTTTCCTACACTTCAACCTTCTCCATATTCTTTTTAATATGTTTTGGTTGCATGACCTCGGTAATCAAATCGAAGCCAAGAAAGGCTGGAAATTCTTTGTCACATTTGTACTCATACTTGCCCTTGGTTCCAATTTTGCCCAATTCATTGTATCTGGACCCAACTTCGGTGGAATGTCTGGAGTCGTATACGGTCTATTCGGATATGTATGGATAAAATCTCGTTTAGATCCGGGAGATGGATTTCAAATTGACCCGACCGTTGCGATGATCATGTTTGGATTTTTTATCATCTGTTTTACAGGTATTTTTGGAGGAGTTGCCAATTGGGCACACGCAGGCGGATTAGTGGTGGGTCTGATTTGGGGATATGGATCCGCTTACCGCTGGAATCGTGGAAAGATGTAAGGTCTAATTTTCCTCTTTAAAAATCTCATAAATAGCCAAACCAGCACGAAGATTTGGAAGCAACCTGCATGTACCTACCCAATCTCCTCTATGAAAAACTTTTCTACCCATGTGAAAAGAGAACTTCGATGATTCCCTAGAAAGGCTTTTACAAAACTCTTCAAATTCTCGCACTGAAAAATGATTACTGAGGTGACTACTTTCCCAACGATGAGGGTAAACATCATTACACACCCTCTTGCCTCTTAAAATGAAATTCAGGCGATTCTTCCAGTATCCATGGTTCACAAAGCTGACTGCAACTCTTTTTCCCACTCTAAGTGCTTCTTCTAGAATTGTACCTGGTTCAGGAAGTTCTTCAACCATTCGGGAAAAAATAACCCAATCAAAAGAATCGTTTTTAAATTCTTGCAGCCCTTTTCGAATATCTTCCTGACAAACAGAAACGCCTCTAGAAACACAAGAAATAGCTTTTTCGAGATCCAAATCCACACCTAGTCCCTTTACTCCCTTAGACTCGCGCAAATGCTCCAACAAAAGACCCCGACCACACCCTAGGTCTAAAACCCGAGAACCATCCTCAACCCATTCGTCTATTACCTTAAAATCCGCTTCTTTTTTAACTTCATAACGATTTTCTAATTTACGAAAACCATCTCCCGTTGCACGAATCTCCTCCTCTTTATCACAACCCTGCAAAAAAAGCCGGACGGCTCTAAAAAAGGGGGCAGAATCAATCAGGAAGGAATCATGCCCATGCTTGTCATCGATTTGAATGTACGAGGCAGGCTTTCCCAAAGTATGTAGTGCAGTGGCTATTTTTTTATTTTGCTCGGGGGTGTACAACCAATCACTGGAAAATGCAATAACCAGAGTCTTTGCCTGAACATCTTTTAAACTTTCTTGCAGCCCTTGCTCCCCAACTAAGTCAAACCGGTCTAGTGCTTCTGTTAATTTCAGATACGAATTAGCATCAAATCGGTTGATAAATTTTTCACCTTGATAATCTAAGTAGCGCTGAACACTAAATTCAAAATCTCCTTTAGAGTCTAATCGTTTTTCTCCGCCAAATTTTTCTTCCATCCCCTGATCCGAAAGGTATGTTATATGAGCCATCATTCTAGCCACAGCTAAACCATTTCTCGGTCCTTGTCCTTTTTTATAACCTCCATCTTGCCAATCGAGATCTCCCGTGATGGCTCGCCTACCAGCCTCATTAAATGCAATAGTCTGTACACTGTGCTGTGCAGTTGCAGCTATAATAATAGCTTTCTTGGAAAAGCCAGGATATTCTACAATCCATTGAAGTGCTTGCATACCACCCATGCTCCCCCCAATTACAGCAAAAAGTTGATGAATTCCTAACTTTTCAAGTAAAAGCTTTTGGGCGTTTACCATATCACTCATACTCAAATCAGGAAAATCTGCACCAAATTGTGCGCCACTATTAGAATAAGAAGATGGACCGGTTGAACCTCTACAAGCCCCCAGGCAATTAGAGCAAATCACGAAAAACTTTTGTGTATCAATCGGTTTTCTTGGCCCTACCATGTGATTCCACCAGCCAGGTTTGTTGTCATTTTCAGAATATATACCTGCTACATGATGATCTCCCGTGAGCGCATGGCATATGAGAATAGCGTTATCTGCCTTATCATTTAACTCCCCATATGTCTCATAACTTAAAGTGAAGCCCTCTAATTTCCCACCTTCCATTTCAAATATGTCAGAGTAAGTGAAGCTTTTTTCTTCCACCAAACCTACATTTTTGGATGTATTTAAGAATTCGTTATTGCTTGTAGACATTTTGATGAGGTTTTCCTAACCCTGCTGGAATAATCAAATTAACCAGAAATTGCCTCAAGCAAAGACTCATTCATGTCATAATTTCCATGAACGGCTTTTACATCCTCCAAATCCTCAAGCGATTCTACTAGCTTTAATATTTTACGGGCTGAATTTTCGTCGCCTATATTTACCACATTGTTTGGTAAGTAGGCTAGTTCTGAGGAATCTGCTTCAACGCCTAGCTTGCTTAAAGCGTCAGCAAGCGTATCGTAAGATGCTGTCTCACAAATAATTTCATAATGATCGTCTTCAGTCATGATGTCTTCGGCATCATGTTCTAGAGCTAATTCAGTAAGTGCATCTTCTCCGATCTTATCTTTAGCAATAAGAAACTGTCCTTTCCTCTTAAAGTTAAAAGCTAGGGCACCTGCACCGGCTAAGTTACCGCCACCTTTAGAAAATGTACTTCTCACTTCCGACGCGGACCTATTTTTATTATCCGTGGTCACTTCTACAATGAGACCTACTCCACCCGGTGCATACCCTTCATACAGAAGTTCCTCATAAGTGACACCCCCCAGTTCTCCAGCACCTTTCTTGATTGCACGATCTATATTATCGGCCGGCATATTAGACTGTTTCGCTTTGGTAATTAGAGTCCTCAGTCTAGGATTAAATTCAGGGTCTTTCCCACCATCGCGGGTAGCAAGAGAAATCTCTTTGCTAATTACACTGAATATTTTGCCTCTCTTGGCGTCAACTGCTGCTTTATGACGCTTCGTTGTAGCCCATTTGCTATGTCCTGCCATTAAAATATAAATTGAATGCAGTTATCTAATTTCGTCAAGTTTCCTTATCTAATAAATCTGAAAGGAAGTTGTAAGCCTGTTCTGTCTTTTCTTTTTTCTCCAAAGAAGACTGTCTTTTAGAATCAGTCATTTCGGAAAGTTTAGAATCAGAATAGTTTGAAAGCCTCTCCTTGTATACACGCTCTAATTCTTCTGGCTGAATGGATCCTTTTAATTTTAATCCCAAAAAATTCCTGTGCTTTCTCTCCTCTTCACTCATTTCATCATGACCAATTCTAGAAGATTGCTTGTTTTGTCTCTCCAACGATTTTTTGTCCACATTTGAAAGTGAATTTGAATTTTTAGATGCAATGGGTTCCCGTTTCGTAACCAGAGTTTGTAAAATTGTCATTAAGTTTTGTACGGTCCAGTACAAAACTAGTGCAGATGAGAAGAAATAAAGGAATATTAAAAACATGAAGGGCATAAAACGCATCATTTTAGCGTTTATTCTTTGGGCTTCACTCATTTGAGGTCCAAGTTGCATAGGAGTTAACTTCATTTGAAACCACTGAGTTACCACCATTAAAATTGGTAATAAATTAGCCGAAAATCCATAAATCTCAGTAATGTGATCTTGCTCCGAAAGATCTGCTGCCCATAAAAAGTTCTGACCATACAGTTCTGCTGCTGAACGAAGCATCCAAAACATGCCTAAAAATATAGGGATCTGTATCATAATCGGCCAACAACCAGCAAAGGGATTTACCTTATGCTCCTTGTAAAACTTCATCATTTCTTGATTTAGTTTTTGGGGACTTCCCTTGTGCTTTTCACGAAGCTCTCCCATCGGTTCCTGCAAAGCTTGCATTTTCTTTTGGGACCTGGTTGCTTTCGCAGTTAATGGCCAAAGAACAAGCTTGACCATAATCGTAAGCATTATGATTCCTAGCCCGTAACTTCCCAAAACTCCACTAAAAATGTTTAAGAGATAACTCAATGGCTCGGAAACCCACCAGAAGATGCCAAACTGCATCACTTTTTTTTGATCTTCACCCAATTCTGACAATAATTTGTAATCCTTTGGCCCCGAGTAAACTTCAAACTCCAGGTTTCGGGTCTCTCCAGGTTGTAAAATTCCTATGTTAAATAATACCTTACCCTGAACGCCTAATTTTTCTTCTATTTGATTGGCATCTTCATTCTTGGAGGAATTACCTGTAACTAAAACTTCACCAATCTGACCAACTGGTTTGACTAAATTGACAAAAAATTGATTATTCACACAAAACCATTTTGCTTCGGATAACAACCTAGGCTCCATAGTACCACCTGTTCCCATTTCATTAAGTTGAATAAATTCTTCAGCTTCTCCGTCAATCCTTCCACTGCATTGAGCACAGGAACACCCTTCCGCTAATGGTGGACCAGCGTTGTAATATCCAACATTTAGATAAGTAGAGGAATTATCGAAAGGATTGTAAAGTCTTGATATCTGAAAGGCAGAGCCAAGATTAAGGCTTATTTTATCTATCTGTACAGGGTAGTCATTGAGGTTTTCTATAGAAGTCTTGTGATAAATTAAATATGAAGAGTTGTCTTCTCTTTGATATTCCCGCTTAATTCTGATGTTCTCATCTGAAATCCATTCATAAGATATTACGCTGTCTGTATTTGTTTCCTCGCGGACAAAATTCGGAGAGTTTTTAAATAAATTAATTTCAGAACCGTCGGTTTTAAAAAAAGAGATGGCTAAAAAAGGTTCACCAATTTGACGCATTTCGTATGACTTACTTAATCGATCATACTCTTTTAGTTGGATATTCCTCAGGCCACCTGAACGACTAGTGAAAGTAAATGAAGAATAATTATTACCGAGTCCATTGAATAAAGATTCAGGTTTATTTATTGATGCAGGGATTGTTCCAGCTTTAAGATCGTCTTTTCCTAAGTCTGACTTAACAAAGGATTGGTTTAATTCTTGAAAACCGAGGCTAAAATTAGCATCGCTGATAGTTTCATCGGCAAGTTGCTTTGGAGCTTTTGTTGTCGATTTAGACTGGTCTTCGCTTTGTTTCCAAATGAGGAAGAAGGCTCCGACAAGAAAACAGAAACCAATTATGTAATTTTTCATTTAAGAGTTTGGAGTTTTCCAAGAAAGGCAATGAATTCAGCTTCCAAGGTTTTATAAGTTGAATCTAAAATATTTTTCCTTGGTAAAATAATTAACGATGTTCCATTCTGAATTTTCAAAATATTTTTTCTGAAAAGCTCTCTAACCAACCTCCGTGCACGGTTCCTCTCATGTGCGGGCCCTAATCTTCGGGTGGTTATAATTCCAAGCTTTGGTAAGCAAGTGGAGGGGAGTACTCTAGCTTGCCCCCAGAAGTAAAGGGATCTGGTCTTGTTACTACTTTTCTTTACCTCCTGGAATTCTACTTTTTTGAGCAGTCTCACCGACCGCTTAAAGTTCTGACTCACAGAAGTTTAAAATCTTATCTAAAACGACGAGCAACAGAAGCTGTCAAGCGAGCTCGGCCTTTTTGTCTTCGGTTCTTTAGAACCTTCCTGCCTGAAGCGGTTTGATTGCGTTTGCGAAAGCCAAATTTGCGAGCTCGGCGTAATTTAGAGGGGTTGTATGTTGGTTTCATTAAAAAACTAACAGATAATAAAAAAAATCATTCCAAAGTCAAACCTTCTGCTTCCTTGAAATTTCTCATTTGATCTTGCGAAATAAAAATTATTTGGCAGTATGAGTATTTTGGTTGTCCCGTTCGTCTAGTCAGGTCAGGACACCGGGTTTTCATCCCGGCAACAGGGGTTCGAATCCCCTACGGGACGCCACTTTGTTTGCGTTATCCTTGCTGAAGTCTACAAAGCACTTCCATGCCATATAAATCACCTGACATCATCGTTCGTGGTGCATCGCACAATAATTTAAAAGATATTGACCTTAAAATATCACCGGGAGAACTAACTGTGATTACCGGTCTTAGCGGAAGCGGAAAGTCTACCTTACTATTTGATGTCCTCCATGCAGAGGGGCAAAGAAGGTATGTAGAAACATTCAGCCCCTATGTTAGACAGTTTTTAGATCTGCTTCCTCGACCGAAAGTCAAATCAATTGAAAATGCGCGTCCTTCCATTGCAGTTGAGCAAAAAAATACCGTTCGAAATTCACGCTCAACTGTTGGCACGATGACCGAGCTATGTGATTATTTCAAGGTTTGGTTTTCTGAAGTTGCACAATTAATAGATCCATATAATGGGAAACAAATTAAGACGGAAACTGCAGAATCTCAGGCAGATTTTCTGATAAACACTTACTCGTCGGATGTCATTGTTATCGGATTTTTATGCGATCGCCCCAATGGATTAAAAGTTAAAGATTTCACCTCACTCTTAAGTCAAGCAGGACACAGCCGCATATTAGTAGAAGGTGAGTACAAAAAACTCACATCCATCAATGACAAAAATTCTCATATTAAAGAAGCTTTTGTTGTAATTGATAGACTTAATCCCGATCGAAAAAACCGGTCTAGACTAATAGAAGCTATAACGATTGCCTTAGAAAAGGGAAATGGATGTGGAGAAATAAGATCAGCTAAAGGCAATTTATTGGAGCCCCTATTTTTAGGATTGAAATCGAAAAGCTCAGGAAGGACCTTTAGTGTACCGACTCCAAGTTTATTTTCTTTCAACTCTCCCCAAGGAGCCTGCTCGCACTGCAGAGGATTCGGAAGAACAATCACTATTGATCCGCAAAAGGTTATTCCTGATCCGTCCCTATCGATAGCAAAACTGGCTGTTCGAGCTTTTTCAGGTAAGGTATTCAAAAACTGCCAAGATGATTTGATCTATTTCTGTAACACAGGAAAATTGGATGCTCACAAACCAATCGAGAAATTTTCGCGAAAAGAAAATGACTTGTTATGGAATGGGGACCCAAATTATGAAGAAGGAAGTTCACTTTGGTATGGTATAAATAGCTTTTTTAGATGGGTTGAGAAAAAGACCTATAAAATGCATATTCGAGTCTTTTTATCAAAATATCGTGGGTATTTTGAGTGTTCTCAATGTAATGGATTAAGATTAAAAGAAGAATCGATGAACTGGAAATGGAACGGCATGTCACTTCCGGAACTATATAAAATGCCAATCGACGAACTAAAATCTTTATTACCAACTGAGCAGAACTCCGAAAATCAAAAAGGTGCCCTTGCCTTAATCTCAATACATAAGCGATTACAATATCTTAAAGAAGTAGGATTAGGATACCTTTCGCTCGACAGATCAACTAAATCATTAAGTGGAGGAGAAACTCAAAGAGTCAACCTAACCACATGTCTAGGTTCAGCATTAACTGATGCTATGTTCGCTTTAGATGAGCCTACGATTGGACTTCATGGGAAAGATATTGGAAATTTAATTAAAATTTTACGGAAATTAGCTGACAGTGGTAATTGCGTTTGCGTGGTAGAACACGATGAACAAATCATACAAGCTGCAGACAAGGTTATCGAAATAGGACCTGAACCGGGGCTAAAGGGTGGCGAAATTGTTTTTGAGGGAAATGTTTCTCGCCTACTCAAATCCAAGGATTCTATTACAGGAAAGTGGCTTTCAAACATTCACAAGCAGATAGATTTTGAACAGTCTGACATAAATATCAATCGTTCGGATGGACATATCCAGATAAAAGATGCCTCTCTTTATAATTTAAATAAATTTAGTGCTAAAATTCCTTTAAGACAGCTTGTTTGCATCGCAGGAGTTTCGGGTTCCGGAAAATCAACTTTGGTAAATCAAGTAATATATGGAGGACTGACATCAGATGCAGATAGAGGTTTTACTGGATCAGTTAAAATTAATCGGGAAGTAGAAGAGACTATTTTAATTGATCAAAGCACGGTATCTAAAACGCCAAGATCCAATCCCATCTTATATTCGGATGGATGGAGTCCGATTAAAGAGGCCCTTGGGAGAACTGAAGAAGCAAAACTGCTTGGTTATCTTCCTGCAGATTTCTCATTTAATAGTGGTAATGGTCGGTGCGAAGAATGTGGGGGCTTAGGTTATGAGATCATTGAAATGCAGTTTTTATCAGATCTGCAAATACCCTGCAGTTATTGTAATGGATTACGCTTCAAGGATGATATCCTAGAGGTAAAGTTGGAAGGGTTATCGGTCTCCGACATACTTAATCTTTGCGTAAGTGATGCATTAAACCAATTTAAACATTTTCCTAAGACCTTCAAGAAACTACAGCTTCTTCAAGATGTTGGTCTTGGCTATCTAAAATTAGGCCAACCCTTGAACACATTATCCGGAGGAGAGTCGCAAAGACTTAAGTTGGTTAAGTACATGAGTTCAGTAACCAAAATAAAATCCCCCTCTATACTGCTAATTGACGAACCTACTACAGGGTTGCACATGGAAGACATCGGTCATCTTGTAAAAGCATTAAAAGCTATAGTAGAGAAGGGCCACTCCGTGATTGTGGTAGAACATAACCTGCAGATGCTTACAGCTGCAGATTGGATTTTAGAAATGGGTCCTGGAGCTGGAAGAAAGGGAGGGAAATTGATTGCTAGTGGTAAACCCAAGTCTTTTCGTACCAAAAAAACATTGACTGCAAAATACCTATTTCCATCCAAAAAATCTAAGGCAAGATCTACCCCTGAACTCGGAAATAATAAACAAGGATGGCAAGCCAAACATTTACAAGTTTTAGGGGCAAAAGAAAATAACCTGCAAAATATTAGCCTTTCGATCCCTCATGGAAAGTTTGTAGTCGTAACGGGTCCCTCAGGTTCTGGTAAATCATCCCTCGCTTTTGATGTTATCTTTGCCGAAGGGCAAAGAAGATTCATGGAGTCGATGTCTTCATACGCCAGACAATTTGTCGAACAAATGAGTAAACCTAATGTAGACCACATTGAAGGTATGCAACCAACTGTAGCGATAGAACAAAGAGTTACTCGGGGTTCCCGAAAGTCAACCGTCGGCTCAATTACTGAAATAGCACAATATCTACGTCTTTTATACGCGAAGATAGGAATCCAATTAAGTGAAGTAACCAAAAAGCCTTTAGGGAAATCTAGTTCATCTCAGATAGAACAAACGATCATTAAGACCTTCCGCAAATTATACAAAAGCAATCATCTTAATCTTTCATTGCTTTCTCCGCTGATCACAAGTCGAAAGGGTCATCATAAACCAATAGTTAATTGGGCTGGGGAAAAAGGCTTTAGTGAAGTTAGATGCGATGGACAATATGTTAATGTTACGGAGTTTGAAGGGTTAGACCGATACAGGTTGCACGACATAGAAGCAGTCGTTGGTAAATGGCAATCAATGCCATCTATTGCTCATCTTAAATCTTCAATTGAATTAGCTTTAAAAATTGGTAAAGGAAGATGTTTGTTGGTTTTAGAGGATGAAAAACGTGACCAATGGTTTTCAACCACTCGGGTAGATCCAATCAATGGGAAAGCCTATCCTGAGCTAGAACCATCTTTCTTCTCCTGGAATTCAGCAAGGGGCAGATGTGAATACTGCAAGGGATATGGAAAGATATACGATTGGATGAAAGATGATCTGCCGGCGAGTGGAGATTGGTGGAAAATAGAAGATGGAAGCACTTGCCCTCAATGTCATGGGCAGAGACTCGGTTCAATCGCAAGAAATGTAGTTTTAAAAAGTAAAAAAGGGATAAGCCTTACCTTACCTGAACTTCTTGCCTTAGCTCCCGAAGATATAGTCAATTTCCTTAAATCTCTAGATATAAATGAATTGGAAAGACCTATTTGCGAAAGTACTATTCCGGAAATTACAGAACGTCTGGGGTTTATGAACAGAGTGGGTTTGGGTTACCTCTCTCTTGACAGAGATACTTCTTCATTATCAGGAGGAGAAGCACAAAGAATCAGACTGGCTAGTCAATTAGGCTCTAACCTCTCTGGCGTATTGTATGTTCTGGACGAACCTTCGATAGGTTTGCATCCTATCGATAATCAAAAACTTCTTGATTCTCTGCGTACTCTCATGTCACGCGGAAATTCACTCCTTGTTGTTGAGCATGATGCGGAAACCATAGAGCAGGCAGACATTATTATTGATATTGGGCCGGAAGCTGGCTCCAAAGGGGGTAGAATTATTTCTTTTGATAAAAATTCTTCTAATGTTTCAGACCCTGCTTCCGCATACATTTCAAGGAAGAAACTTGATGCGAAATTTAAAAAACTACCTGCCCACAACGGTATCCGCGACCCGAAGAATAAAAATTGGATACGTCTCAAGAATGCCTGTTTTAGAAATATACAAGGGTCTTCTTTTGATTTTCCATTAGGAAGATTAACTGTTTGCTGTGGGGTATCGGGCGCTGGCAAGTCCACTCTAGTTCGTGGAATTCTTTTCCCCGGAGTCAAGGAGGCTATCAAATATAAATGTAAAAAAGTCCAAACTAAAAAAGGAATTATTTTAAATGCAGAAATCTTTGGAAAAGCTATCGAGGTTGACCAAAAACCTATCGGAAAAACAACCAGATCTACTCCAGCAACTTATTTGGGTGTTTGGGATAGGATTAGAAACCTTTTCGCTCGACTCCGAGAATTAAAGAGTACAGGGTTGACGGGGATC
>ERZ802830.2092-NODE-2092-length-18381-cov-8.54224_pt1 | contig 18381 bp, 19 predicted proteins | sample MGYA00345654_ERZ802830 | MGnify/ENA primary metagenome ERZ802830 (study PRJEB30503, sample SAMEA104212375) | marine metagenome | biome: Westerlies Biome; feature: [SRF] surface water layer (ENVO:00010504) within the epipelagic zone...; material: water...
ATTTTGTTTTTGTTTGTCCCTCAAACTGAGGTTCTGCAACTTTAACAGAAATAATTGCTGTTAAACCTTCTCTAAAGTCGTCTCCAGATATCTCAAATTTAAGCTTATCTAACATTCCCGAAGCATCAGCATACTTCTTCAACGTATGCGTTAACCCTCGTCTAAATCCTGTTAAATGGGTTCCCCCTTCGTGTGTATTGATGTTATTTACGTACGAATGTAAATTTTCAGCATAAGATGTATTGTAAATCATAGCCACTTCAACAGGAATTTCATTTTTCTCCCCTTCAAAAGCAATGACACCCTTCATAAGCGGTTCTCTGTTACCATCTAAAAACTTGACAAACTCAGACAAACCTTCGGTAGAATGAAAAGTTTCACTCTCAAAATCACCATTTTCATTTACATGACGTTTATCAACCAAGTCGACAGTTATTCCTCTATTTAAATAGGCTAGCTCACGCATTCTGCTAGCTAAAGTATCATAGTTATATTCTAATGTTTGAGTAAAAATACTAGCATCTGGTCTAAAAGTGACTACAGTTCCTGTACGGTCTGTTTCTCCTGTAGATTTAACAGGGTACAATGGTTTTCCTCGCTCATACTCTTGCTCCCACACTTTACCTTCTCTGAAAACTGTAGCTTTTAAATGATCTGATAATGCATTCACACAACTCACACCCACACCATGTAATCCACCTGAAACTTTGTAAGAATCATGATCAAATTTTCCTCCAGCACCAACTTTAGTCATTACAACCTCTAAAGCTGAAACACCTTCTTTTTTATGAAGCCCTACAGGAATTCCTCTACCATCATCTTCTGTCGTAATTGAATTGTCTTCATTAATCGTTACGGTAATTTTCGAACAATGACCTGCTAAAGCCTCATCAATTGAATTATCAACAACTTCATAAACTAAATGATGTAATCCTCTAACACCAACATCACCAATATACATTGAAGGACGCATTCTAACGTGCTCCATCCCCTCAAGGGCCTGAATACTATCGGCTGAATATTGTGGTTTATTTTCTTCACTCATAATTTTAAAAATTATTGGATTATTAATACATAAAAAAATGATACAACAATGTATCATTTATACCTATAACAAAGATAAAACATTAGAGGCTCCTTTTGAAGGTTTAGAAGAGATTTATAACAATTTTATTAACAATTATAACTTTTACATAAATCCTCTTAAAAAGGCTAAAAAGCAGCTTAAATCAAATGTCATATAAAAATAATACAAATGAAAAAATGAAAAAATGAAAAAATCCCGCAAATGCGAGATTTTAACAAAATTCAAACAATTAAATATAGATTTAGTAAGCATCTTCGTGCACTTTTGCAACGGCACGCCCACTAGGATCATTCATGTTTTTAAAGGCTTCATCCCATTCCAAAGCAGTTTTGGTGCTACAAGCTACACTAGGCTCCTGAGGAACTGATGCCGCTGCAGTGTCACTTGGAAAATGTTCAGTGAAGATTGAACGGTAATAATATTCTTCTTTAGTAGTTGGAGGTTGAATAGCAAATTTAAAATGTGCATTAGCCAATTGTTCATCTGTAACTGCATTATCAACAATTTCTTTCAAAGTATCAATCCAACTGTAACCTACACCATCGCTAAATTGTTCTTTTTGACGCCATGCCACACTTTCAGGTAAGTAATCTTCAAAAGCTTTTCTAACCACCCATTTTTCCATACGTTCTCCGTTAATCATTTTATCTTGTGGGTTTATAGACATCGCTACATCAATAAATTCTTTGTCTAAGAAGGGAACCCTGCCTTCAATTCCCCATGCAGCTAGGCTTTTATTAGCTCTTAAACAATCATACATGTGTAATTTATCTAACTTTCTCACAGTCTCCTCATGAAACTCCTGAGCGTTTGGAGCTTTGTGAAAATATAAATACCCACCAAATAATTCATCTGCGCCCTCTCCTGATAGCACCATTTTAATTCCCATTGATTTTATAACACGGGCCATTAAGTACATTGGAGTTGAAGCTCTAATAGTTGTTATATCATAAGTTTCAAGATTGTAAATCACATCTCTTATAGCATCTAAACCTTCTTGAATTGTAAATTTAATTTCGTGATGTACGGTACCAATATGGTCAGCTACTTTTTGTGCAGCTGCTAGGTCAGGAGAGCCTTCTAATCCAACAGAGAAAGAATGCAATTGAGGCCACCAAGCATCGGAAACACCATCGGACTCAATACGCTTTTGAGCATATTTTTTAGCAATTGCAGATGTCACAGAAGAATCTAGACCTCCAGATAAAAGCACACCATAAGGAACGTCACTCATTAACTGTCTTTTTACAGCAGCTTCTAAAGCTTCTTTAATTTTTTCAATGCTGGTTTCATTATCTTTCACAACATCATATTCTCTCCATGCTCTGTTGTACCATTTAACAAATTCACCTGATTTACTAGATAAAAAATGTCCCGGAGGAAACAACTCTATTTTAGTACAAAATCCTTCAAGGGCTTTAAGCTCTGAAGCTACATAAAAAGTTCCATTTTCATCCCATCCAATGTAGAGTGGAATGATTCCCATATGATCTCTAGCAATAAAATAAGAATCATCATTTGCATCGTATATCGCAAAACCAAAAATACCGTTAAGATCATCAACAAAATCTAGACCTTTATCTTTGTAAAGTGCTAAGATTACCTCACAATCACTTTGTGTTTGAAAATCGTAAACGCCCTCATAATTTGCTCTTATTTCTCTGTGGTTATAAATTTCCCCATTTGCTGCTAAAACAAGATTTTTATCATTACTGTACAACGGCTGCTTACCGGACACAGGATCTACAATAGCTAGACGCTCATGAGATAAAATAGCATTAGTATTTGTATATATTCCACTCCAATCAGGACCTCTATGTCTAATTTGTTTAGACATTTCTAGAACTTTAGGCCTTAAGGCGTCTGAGGATTCTTTAAGATCAAAAGCACAAACGATTCCACACATATTAATTTATTTAATTGTTTAAAACAAAAATGAATAATATGTATTAAATTAAAAATAATTTTGCTAATTTTAATTACAAATTATAACTAAAAAAGTATTTTTTAATAAAAAAGATAATATTTTACTACTGTAAAGAGTATCATCTTTTACAGATTATAAGATTGATACTCCTGATTATGGGATATTGAGATATTTGTGAGTTTGAAGTGACACTTTCCATTTTGGGTTCTGCATCACATACTCTACAATAAGTGGTATCACTTTATCTTTTCTACTCCATTCTGGTTGAAGATATAAAATGCAATCCGCATTTACGCTTGAAGCTTGTTTCTCAGCAAAATCAAAGTCGCTTTTATTATAAATTATAACTTTTAATTCATTTGCTTTTTCATAAACTTCAGGGGTTGGTAGCTTTAACTTTTTAGGTGACAAACAAATCCAGTCCCACTCACCTGTTAATTCATAAGCACCTGAAGTTTCTATATGAACTTTGGCACCTTTAGCTTTCAAACCTTGTGTAAGAATATTCATATTCCAAGTTAATGGCTCACCTCCCGTAACTACAACGGTATTACTATATTTAGTGGCATTATCTATAATTTGAGATGTGCTTGTTGGTGGATGTAAATCTGCGTTCCAACTCTCTTTCACATCACACCAATGACACCCCACATCACAGCCTCCAATTCTTATAAAATAAGCTGCAGTACCTTTATGAAATCCTTCTCCTTGAATGGTATAAAATTCCTCCATTAGAGGGAGCATTTTACCAGAATCAACTAGATTTAAAACAGATTTATCCATAGCTGGCAAAGATACAAATTTGAAAATGAGAACTTCACAAAAAAACCGGCAATTATATAACTAGATTTATAATATTTTGACTGTAGTTTTATCTAAAAAAAATTACTTTTAAAAAAAATTTAAAATGAAAAATCACATAGCACTTGCCAGTTTATTTATTATATTATTTTGTTCATGTTCAACTAAAACCGATCCGTTTATTATCTCAAATTCAAATATTGGCTTATTAAATGATAGCACCAAAGTTTTAGAGTTAAAGACAATTTATGCTAATGACTCCATTGTTAAGTTTGACCCGACAAACCCAACAGTGAATCCAACTGCAGATATTAATATACTCAACAAAAATGGAGATGAATTACTTGTATTAACCCCAAAAAGGGTGCTAGATTCTACCTCAACTATTGGTAGTGTGAAAATTAGTGACCCTAATTTTAAAACTACTGAAGGCATAGGTACCTCATCAAACTTTAAATCACTTGTAGATACCTACGAGATAAAAAAAATAAATAATCTACTTAGATCTGTTGTTGTGTCTGTTAAAGGGTTAAACGCTGATTTTATTATTGATAAAAAAGACTTGCCTGCTGAGCTAAGATTTGATATGTCCCTTAATATTGAAGCATCTCAAATACCAGATGATGCAAAAATCAAATACATTATGTTATATTGGTTATAAAAACTAATCATGTCATTTAAAATTCAAAAACAACCATTTATTGTTCCAACTACTGATGGCAAATTAATTGAAGAACATTTTGGATTAGTAGCCACTCAATCTAAAGATCTTAGTATAGCCCATATGATTGCACCACCAGGTTGGAGCGAACCTTTCCAAACGCCAAGTTTCTCTGAGTATACTTACATCATTAGCGGCCAGAAACAATTTATTATTAAAGATGAAGTCATTATATTAAGTCAAGGTGAATCCATTAAAATAGAAGCTAATACTAGAGTGCAATATTCAAATCCATTTGATAAACCATGTGAATACATAGCTATTTGCTCACCTGCTTTTGATATCAATAATGCTAATAGAGAAAATTAGCTATGTCTCAAAAACGTATTATTAGAATTATTGGGTTAACTGTTAACTTTGTTGGTTTTTTTAACTCAAAGTTAGCTGGTAAAATAGCTTTTTATTTATTTGCCAAACCAAGAAAAGGAAAACTATCTGTTAAGCATAAAGCATTTCTTATTACCTCAAAACAAGAGGATATTGAAAATACCCCACATAATATTCCCATTTATATTTGGAATAAAAACGGAATAAAAACGATTTTATTAATTCATGGCTGGGAAAGTAATAGTGCCCGTTGGAAACCACTTATTAAGAGACTTATTAATTCTAATTACAAAATCATTGCTATTGATGCCCCTGCACATGGCCAATCTAACTACAAGACATTTAATGCGATTTTATATGCCCAACATATTGTTAAAGCTATAAAACTTTATTCGCCATTTTGTATTGTAGGTCACTCTGTAGGTGGTATGGCGTCTGTTTTGGCTTTAAACTCTCATATTAACCATGGCATGCAAAAAATGATCTTAATGGGAGCACCTAACAAATTTGAAGATATCATTACAACTTATTCTAAAATGCTTTACTATTCAAGTAGGGTAAAAAGAGGTTTAAATAATTACATTTTAAAACGGTTTGGTCTATATCCTAAAGGTTTTTATACCGCAAAATTTATAGAAAACATTACTATTGAATCGCTATTAATCCATGACAAAAATGACAAAATAATTCCATTTAGCGATCTTGCTGCCATAGAGAGCAGACTTAAGAACTCAAAATCCTATGTAACAACTGGCTTAGGCCATAAATTAAAACATGAAAAGATATGGACTACTTGTTTAGACTTTCTAAAATTTTAATTTGTATTTGATTGGTACTTCATCAAAGTAATTGAACAAAATTTATAATTTTGCCCTTGTAAAATCGATAACATGTCTGACCCAAAGCGTATAAATAAATACTTAAGTGAAATTGGATACTGCTCAAGAAGAGCAGCAGATAAATTACTTGATGAAGGACGTATTACAATTAATGGTGAACTTCCCGTACACGGGTCTAAAGTAACTGATAATGACAAAGTTAATGTAGATGGAATTTTGGTCAAAAATACCAAGACTAAATTTACCTATTTAGCTTTAAATAAACCTGTTGGCATTGTTTGTACCACTGACACCAAAGTAGAAAAAGACAATATCATTGATTTTGTGAACTATCATAAAAGAATTTTTCCCATTGGAAGACTTGACAAGCCTAGTGAAGGGCTAATTTTATTAACTGATGATGGTGATATCGTAAATAAAATCCTAAGGGCTAGTAACAATCACGAAAAAGAGTATGTCGTTAGTGTAGATAAACCAATCTCTCAAACCTTCCTCAAACGAATGGCTAATGGTGTTCCTGTATTAGATCAAGTTACAAAGCCTTGTAAAATTAAACGTATCAATTCCACAACATTCAAAATCATACTTACTCAAGGCCTGAACAGACAAATAAGAAGAATGTGTGAATATCTTGGTTATGATGTAATCACTCTTAAAAGGACTCGAATAATGAATATTGAATTAAATATTCCTACGGGTGAATATAGAGAATTAAGTACTGAAGAATTAAAAACGCTTCAAAGTCTTTTGGAATCATCCAAAAAGACAATTTAAAAAAACCTCGAATAAGGTTATTTTTAATATTTTATTTTCTACTTCTTGCTAACAATGTATTTTTCATAAGCATAGCAATGGTCATAGGGCCTACTCCTCCTGGGACAGGAGTAATGAAACTAGCTTTTTTTGATACATTTTCATAGTCCACGTCTCCTGTAATACGATATCCTTTGGGCTTGGAGTCATCTGTAACTCTTGTAATTCCTACATCTACAACAACAACACCTTCTTTTACCATATTGGCTTTTAAAAATTCTGGAACACCTAATGCTGTAACAATTATATCTGCACTTTTAGTGAAGGCTTCAATATTTTGAGTTCTACTGTGCGTTAAAGTGACTGTAGAATCTCCTGGCTCTCCTCTTCTACTTAACAAAATACTCATAGGACGCCCTACTATGTGAGATCTTCCAATTACCACAGTATGTTTTCCGGTTGTTGGGACATTATAACGATCTAAAAGCTCCATAATGCCATAAGGTGTGGCAGGAATAAAAGACGGCATATCTAGTGCCATTTTACCGAAATTGGCAGGATGAAAACCATCTACATCTTTGTCTGGATGAATACTTAAAAGTATCTTCTCTGAATCTATATGTTTTGGTAGAGGCAATTGGACTATAAAACCATCTACCTCTGAATTTTTATTTAACGTTTCTATCTCAGTAAGTAATTCATTTTCAGTAATTGTATCTGGTAACTGAATTAAAGTAGACTCAAAACCAATTTGTTCACATGTTCTAACTTTACTTCCAACATAAGTTAAACTTGCACCATCATTTCCAACAATAACTGCAGCTAAATGAGGCACCTTTTCGCCTCTAGATTTGATTTGTTTAACTTCCTCAGTAATTTCATTTTTAATGTCGTTACTAACCTTCTTACCGTCTAAAATTGTCATTGAGATAAATATTAATTAAAAGCTTTGATTTAACGCATGTTCTGCATCATTTGCATCATTTTTCGACCGCCACCGCCTTGCATCATTTTCATCATTTTACTCATTTGATTGAACTGCTTAAGTAATTGATTTACTTGTTGAACAGATGTACCAGAACCTTTACCAATTCGTTTTTTTCTACTAGCATTTAGTGTTGCAGGATTTGCTCGCTCCTTTGGAGTCATAGAGTGAATTATAGCTTCTATATGTTTAAAAGCATCGTCGTCAATATCAACATCCTTCATCATTTTACCTGCTCCTGGTATCATCCCAACTAAATCTTTCATGTTACCCATTTTCTTAATTTGTTGAATTTGTTTAAGAAAGTCATCAAATCCAAACTGGTTTTTTGCAATTTTTTTCTGCAACTTTCTTGCCTCTTCCTCATCAAATTGCTCCTGAGCTCTCTCAACCAACGACACAACATCACCCATCCCAAGAATTCTGTCAGCCATTCGTGAAGGGTGAAAAACATCTATAGCTTCCATTTTTTCTCCAGTACCAATAAACTTAATAGGCTTATGAACCACAGATTTAATAGAAATGGCAGCACCTCCTCTTGTGTCACCATCTAATTTAGTTAATATTACACCGTCAAAGTTTAATACATCATTAAATGATTTCGCTGTATTAACTGCATCTTGACCGGTCATTGCATCTACAACGAATAAAGTTTCTTGAGGTGAAATGGCACTGTGGATATTTGAAATTTCATCCATCATTTCTTGATCCACAGCTAGACGTCCTGCTGTATCAATAATAACAACATTACACCCAGTTGACTTGGCGTGAGCTACACCCGCTTTTGCTATGGCAACTGGATCATTGATTTCTCTATCACTGTATACCTCAACTCCTATTTGATCACCAACGACGTGTAACTGGTCTATCGCTGCAGGCCTGTATACATCACATGCTACTAGCAAAGGCTTTTTAGTTTTTTTATTTTTTAAGTAATTGGCAAGTTTCCCTGAAAAGGTTGTTTTACCCGACCCTTGTAAACCGGACATAAGAATTACCGATGGACTTGCTGATAAATTAACACCCTCTGCATCTCCCCCCATTAATTCGGTTAATTCATCTTTTACAATTTTAACCATTAATTGACCAGGTTGAAGCGTCGTTAAAACGTTTTGTCCTAAAGCTTTTTGTTTAACTTTATTTGTAAATTCCTTCGCTATTTTAAAGTTAACATCAGCATCTAACAAAGCTCTTCTGACTTCCTTAAGAGTTTCTGCAACATTAACTTCTGTAATACTTCCGTGTCCTTTTAAAACATGTAAGGCCTTATCTAGCTTTTCACTTAGGTTGTTAAACATAATTTATTAAATTTTAGAGGTGCAAATTTAACAATTTGAAAAGAAAATATGATTTATAATTAAAATATGTTTTTGAGTAAAAAATCATTTCGTGTTATAAAATATTCTCATCACCATGACATGAGGAAAAGTTATTGCAGCTAGAAGGGAGAAAAAAACTGAATTAAAAAATATAAAATCGTCTTTTAATAAGTAAAATAATACACTGAGACCAAAAACAGATACAAACCAATACAAAAAAGAGCTTTTTACATATCTAAAAACATTTTCTTTTGAAATACAACCGTATAATTGTTTAGTTTGATCTAATATAGAAGGTAGAGAATGCCATAAGATAAAATAAATTGCAAAACTCCATATTAATGTAGATTTGTAAAATACTACTGCAAAAACTAACAGCAAAAACAATTCAACAGGAATATTACAATCAAAAAACTTTTTGTTGTATAGCAAAACTGAGTTAATAAAAGTTGAAAACATAGTTAAGTATAGCACCCATTTAAAGTGAATTTGCGATAGTTTAATATTGGTAAGATTGAATATTATTTCTGAAGTTAATTGATCATTGAACATAAAAATCCCAAAAAGTATCATTAAACCATAACTCACAAAAAAAATATTAACAAAAATATTTTTTTTCCAAAAAAGAGTATTCCAGTGTTGTTCTCCAAAATGATAAGCACTTATTAAAATAAATATTAATAAAGCAAATGCAGGAATAAAATAAAATGATACTCCTACTAATGTCACTATAAAAATATAACCACTCAAAAGTTTAAAAAAGCCAAAACCCTTAAGTTTATTAGACGTTTGAACAATTATTTTTAAATCATTAGATCCATGAAGCAACCCAATAGAAAGTATTAAAAAATACCCTAAAAGATCCTCGGAACTTACGTTAAAGTAGGTGGAAATCCATAAAGCAAAAAAAGTAGAAACAATCGAAAAATTTTTCAAATTCGAAAAAACAATAGTCCTTTTTTTCATAATGTTCATAAAGTTAATACATTTTTTAGCAATTATTTGTTTAGCTTTTATTAAATTACATCAAACAAAACAATCTAAACATCAATTATTATGAATTTTTTAATTAACTCAATCTCTTTAGTTAGCAAAATGGCAACTAATGATTATGTAGGTTTTACCTTCTTTATCGGATGTATGGCTATGATGGCAGCATCGGTATTTTTCTTCCTATCAATGAGTAGTGTAGACAAGAAATGGAAAGTTTCATTACTAGTTTCTGGTTTAATTACTTTCATTGCAGCTGTTCATTATTTCTACATGAGAGACTATTGGGCTGAATTTGGAGAATCTCCAACATTTTTTAGATATGTTGACTGGATTCTTACTGTACCATTAATGTGTGTTGAGTTTTATCTCATCCTTAAAGTAGCAGGTGCTACTAAATCATTAATGTGGAAATTAATTGGACTTTCTGTAATTATGCTTGTAACTGGTTACTTAGGTGAAACTGGCGATAGTGCAGTATTATGGGGAACAATTTCAGGTTTAGCTTACTTTGTAATTGCTTATGAAGTATGGCTTGGTGGTGCTAAGAAACTAGCAGAAGCTGCTGGTGGACAAGTCCTAGAGTCACACAAAATGCTATGTTGGTTTGTACTAGTAGGATGGTCTATTTACCCATTAGGTTACATGATTGGTACAGACGGATGGTATGACTTTGTAGATGGGATTGGATTAGATATGGATGTTGTATACAACATTGGTGATGCTATTAACAAGATAGGGTTTGGACTTGTAGTCTATGCAGTAGCTATAGCCTCATCTAAAGATTAGTAACAACATTAAAGAAAATTAAAAAGGTGTCAATATTGACACCTTTTTTTTTACATCCTTTCAGGTACTTTAATCCCAAGTAACTGAAAACTACTTTTTATTACTTCACCTACTTTAAAAGATAAAAGTACTCTAAACTTTTTTTCATGTTCTGAGTTCGCTCCCAAAATAGAAACGTTCTGATAAAAAGAATTAAAAGATTTTACTAAATCATAAGTATAATTAGCAATAAGCGCTGGACTGTAATTTTTTGCTGCTGATTGAATTGTTTCTGGGTATTGACTCAAAAGATTTAAAATCTCTTTTTCCTTTTCATGAAGTGTAATATCATTTTGAAACTGTAAATCTGTAATTGAAATATCAGACTTTCTAATTATAGCTCTAATCCTTGCATACGTATACTGTATGAAAGGACCGGTATTTCCTTGAAAATCAACAGACTCCTTTGGGTCAAAAAGAATTCTTTTTTTGGGATCAACTTTTAAAATAAAATATTTTAGAGCTCCTAATCCAATTGTATTATAGGTCTTTATTTTTTCTTCATCGGAATAACCGTCTAGCTTCCCAAGCTCTTGAGAAATAGAAGCTGCTGTTTGAGTCATTTCTTCTATTAAATCATCTGCATCAACAACGGTTCCTTCTCTACTTTTCATTTTTCCCGATGGCAAATCAACCATACCGTAACTTAAATGAAAAAGATTATTAGCCCAATCAAAACCTAATTTTTGAAGAATTAAAAACAATACCTTAAAATGATAGTCTTGCTCATTACCAACGGTATAAACCATACCCCCAACATCTGAATAATCTTTTATGCGTTGAATAGCGGTTCCAATATCTTGAGTCATATAAACCGAAGATCCATCTGATCTTAGGACTATTTTTTCATCTAAACCTTCATCAGTGAGATCGCACCAAACAGATCCGTCTTGTTTATTATGAAACACTCCACTTGACAAACCCTCTTCAATAAAAGCTTTTCCTAATAAATAAGTATTACTCTCATAATAAAGTGCATCAAAATTAACTCCCAAAGAATTATAAGTCACATCAAATCCAGCATACACCCAAGAATTCATAGTCTCCCACAATTTAACAACTTCTTTATCTCCAGATTCCCAGTCTAGAAGCATTTTTTGAGCTTGAATCATTAAAGGTGCATCTTTTTTTGCTTCCTCCTCAGTTGAACCTTTCTCAACTAATTGCTTTATTTGCCTTTTGTACTCTTGGTCAAACTTGACATAATAATTACCAACTAATTTATCACCTTTAATACCTGAGGATTCTGGCGTCTCACCATCTCCAAATAATTTCCAAGCCAACATACTTTTACAAATATGGATTCCTCTATCGTTAATAATTTGAGTTTTATAAACTTTTTTACCCGAGGCTTTTAAAATTTCTGCAATACTATAACCCAATAGATTATTTCTAATATGACCTAAATGCAGGGGTTTGTTTGTGTTTGGAGAAGAATACTCAACCATTACAGCTTTTCCTGAGGCATTTACAAAACCATATTGAGTATCATTTAATGCAGAATTTAAAAATGATAAGAAATAAGAATCACTCAATTCAATGTTTAAAAAACCTTTTACTACATTAAATCCTTTAACTTCATCTATTTTACCAACTAAAAATTCCCCAACAGATTCTCCAATAGCTACGGGATTTCCCTTAATATGTCTTAATAATGGAAAAACTACCAAAGTAATATCTCCTGAAAATTCTTTTCGTGTGGCTTGAAATTCAAAATCATTTATTTGAACACCATACAAATGATGTAAAGCTTCTGAGATATTTTTAGTTAATGTAGAGTAAATATTCATTGATCTATATGATTTCAGATTTTTGTTGTTTTTTTAGGTAAGAAAATTTCCGCCATCATACACCTAGCGCTTCCGCCACCACAAGTTTCAATTGTAGTTAATGGGGAATATAAAATGTCACAATGCGAATTAATAGATTTTATCTGACTCTCGCTTAAACTTTCACAAGCAGACTGGCTCATAACTAAAATAGCACTACCATTACTTGTTTTAAGCTGGAGCATATTCCCAGCAAATTGATGCATTTGGTTTTCAGATATTGAAATAATTTCTTTACCGTCAGATTTAAGATGCTCAACAATTGATTGACGTTGCTTCTTATTGTCTATACTGTCTAGGCATACCACAGCAAAAGTCTCAGCAATACACATCATAACATTTGTATGATAAATTGGTAATCTTTTACCTTCAAAAGTTTGATTAGCATTAAAAATTAGCGGTAAAAACTCAAAATCTTCACAGAATTCAATAAAAAGTGATTCGTCTGCACGATCTGATAAAGCACAATAGGCTTTTCTATTTACTCTATCTAAAATTATACTTCCGGTACCTTCTAAATAAACACCTTCATTTTCTGCAGAAGAGTAATCAATGGTGTTAGTAATAACAAAACCCTGATTCTCAAGAATGTCTAAAACATCACTTCTGCGTTCCAGTCGCCTATTTCTTGCATACATTGGATACAAAGCCACATCACCATTAGCATGAAATGAAATCCAGTTATTAGGAAACACCGCATCTGGAGTTACAGGTAAACTAGTGTCCTCGACTACTTGAACATTAACCCCAATTGCTTTTAACTTAGACACAAAAGTATCAAACTCAAATTGAGCTTGTTTATTTATGGTATCTACAGAATTATTTATATCTGATTGAAAATAATTATTTATTGCTGTCTCTTCATTTTTAGAAAAAGAAACTGGCCTTATCATTAAAATGGTATCTGTAATCTGTTCCATTTTTTAAATTTGTGCAAAAATACTATTTATAGATTGACTTAAACAGGGTTACTAATATAAAATTCATTAAGTAAGCATTTTATATTTCGATATGAGTTTTCTGGAACATTTTGGGCTTCATTCTTGCTTTTCCATTCCACTTTGGTAATACCCTCCTCTATTTGAGGAATCAAATCCCCATTAAAATTAGTTTGCATTTGATACCAAAAAGTCTCTTTAAGTTTATAAACACCATTTCGTTTAAAAATATGATAGGTGGTTTTAATGTGGTTAATGATCTCTAAATTTTCTACTCCTGTTTCTTCTTCAACTTCTCTAACTGCTGCCAATTCTAATGCTTCATTTTTTTCGACTCGTCCTTTTGGTAAATCCCACTTGTTATTCCGGTATATAAATAACACTTGATTCATAGAATTTATAACAATACCTCCCGCTGCTTTTACTAATTTTATTTTCTTTAAAAACCCCTTAAATAATGAGGATTCCTCAGCTCCAATCAATCTTACTTCTAATAAACTTGTTTTCTTTAGCTCTAGTAAAATATCTTCAAGATCGAAAGACTTAAGAAGGTAATTTTTAAAGCCATCTTCAAATTCCACTTTTGTAGTTAACTTGATTAGCTTATCGTCAAAAAAAATATTCATCTAATTTGTTTAATTTATTATGTAAAAATATCATTTTTAACAAATTTATGTAGATTTGCTTCTATGATTTTTGACAAAGTAATATCCGACAAAACTGTTTCATCACTTTTAGAAGTTAATGCTATTAAACTTCAGCCAAACAAACCTTTTACATGGGCCTCAGGGTGGAAATCGCCAATATATTGTGATAATAGAATAATCCTATCTTATAAGGAGGTTAGAGATTTCATAGCAAGTACCATGGCTGAACAAGTGAAAAAATTATATGGTAATCCAGACGCCATTGCCGGAGTTGCTACAGGAGCTATAGGAATAGGAATGCTAGTAGCAGATAGACTAGGCTTACCATTTATCTATGTTAGACCTGAAGCAAAATCTCATGGTAGACAAAATCAAATTGAAGGAAGTATAGAGTCTGGAAAATCTGTTGTTGTTATTGAAGATCTTATAAGCACTGGTAAGAGCAGCTTAAATGCCGTTAATGCTCTTAAAAAAGCTGAAGTTGATGTATTAGGAATGATTGCTATTTTTTCATATGGCTTTGATATTGCAGTGGAAAATTTTAAAAATGCTAATATCAAACTTAATACGCTTAGTAACTATAAAAACTTACTAGCTCTAGCTAAAGAAACCAATTACATTTCTTCACAAGAACATGAGGTTTTAAAATTATGGAATTCTAATCCCAGTGAATGGGGAAAATAATCTAAATGTACTATGCAAATCAACTCCTCTAAAGTTACTGTAAACAATTCAGCATTAGAAACTCATTCTTTTTTAAGTGATGCCAATAATTTTGAAAAGCTAATGCCTGAAAGTATTTCTAAGTTTGAAGCTTATGATGCAACCAAATTTTTGTTTGCATTGAAAGGTATGCCAGAAATAGCACTCAAGCAAACTGAGAGTAATCCCAATAACTATATTAAATTTACTGCTGGTGGAGGAAAAATTGATTTCTCTCTGATCATAAATATTAATGAAATAGATTCTAATTGCTGTGAAATTGACTTGGAGTTTGAAGGCGATTTTAACCCAATGATGGCAATGATGATAAAAAAGCCTATCACCTCTTTTTTAGAAACACTAGTTTCTAATGCTAGTAAAACAATTTAGTATAAAAACCTTATTTCTTTGATATTAAATGTTTCATTAACCCCATTTACCTCTATCTTCAACTCACCTATTTCAGTCACACCTTTAATAACTCCATCAAAAATAGTTTCATCTTGTAAACTATAAGGTTTTAATAAATTTAGATTAAAAAGTAACTTTTCATAATTACTATGAAGTTCATTAATTGAATCTGAGCTTGAAAAATCATATTTTTTAAAATTAATTTCAAGACGATTTACAATTTGCTTTAAGAGATTATCCCTGTCAAATTTTCTTTTGTAATTAACATACAATGATGAGGCCTGATTTAAGTTTCTAAAAACAGTTTGATTAACATTTAAACCGATACCTATTATTGAACTTTCAATTTGTTTATCTTTTAGTTTATTTTCTATAAGAACCCCACCTACTTTCTTATCACACGACAAAATGTCATTTGGCCATTTGATTTTAATTTTAGACAATTTTAATGCACTTAAAACCTCGTGTATTGTCAAACTAACTATCATAGAAATACAAAATTGATTTTCTATTGTTAATCGCTCAAACCTTTTATAAACACTAAACATGAGGTTTTTATCTACCTCAGACACCCACTCTGACCCCATCTGTCCTTTACCACTCAATTGGTGTTTAGCACTAACTACTGTGAAATCATCAAGTTCAACATTTACTGCCAAATTTTTAAGAAAAGTATTTGTTGAATCAATGGCATCAAGTTTGATTAACTTCATTTATGTTTTTTTATGTTTATCTTATGACAAAATAAAGTTTTAAGTACTAAAAAAATAATAACTTTGCAGTTAAATTTAATTTAAATTAATGCCCAAAAAACAAAGCAATTCTGATCTTTTAATCACTACAATAATAAGTGGCATTGAAGATGTTAAAGGAAAGGAAATAACCATACTCGACCTTAGAGAAATTGAAAATACTGTATGTAATTATTTTATAATATGCGAGGGTACATCAAATACCCAAGTTAATGCTATTGTAAACTCAGTGCAACGAAAAGTAAGTAAATCGCTTAAAGATAACCCATGGCATATTGAAGGAAATGACAATGCTGAATGGGTTCTGATGGATTATGTAAATGTAGTAGTTCATGTATTTCAAAAACACATTAGAGATTATTACGATATTGAAGGTTTATGGGGTGATGCAGTAACAACAACAATAGAAACAAGCTATTAAAGAAAAAGAATGGGAAAAGAAAAAAAGCCTTCTAACAAGATAAATCCATATTGGATATATGGAATAGTTATCACAGCGTTTATCGTTATTCAAATATTTAGCGGAAGTATTAGTGATCAAAGTTCTAATGCAACTACACCAGCCAAGTTTATCGAATATCTTGAGAATGGTGATGTATCAAAAATTGAAATCATTAATCAAAGAGAGGCTAAAGTTTACTTAACTAAAGACGCTTCAAATAAAGAAGTTCACAAAAAATCAAAACCCAATAGCCTTATTCCTGGAGTTGGTTTAAACCCAAATTATGTTTTTGAATTTGGTGATTTACAAAACTTTGAAAAAGCTATAAATAAAGCGATAGTTGATAACAATTTAAATACAGAACTAAAATATAAAACAGAAGAAAATGTTTGGGGTAATCTTTTATTCTCAATATTACCTATTGTTATAATTATAGCTGTTTGGATTTTTATAATGAGAAGAATGTCTGGTGGAGCCTCTGGTGGTGCCGGTGGGCAATTATTTAACATTGGTAAGTCAAAAGCTCGCCTTTTTGATGAAAAAACAGATACAAAAACATCATTTAAAGATGTTGCTGGTCTAGAAGGTGCTAAAGAAGAAGTTCAAGAGATTGTTGACTTTTTAAAAAATCCTGAAAAATATACTTCCCTTGGTGGTAAAATCCCAAAAGGAGCCCTACTAGTTGGACCTCCGGGAACCGGAAAAACGTTATTAGCCAAAGCAGTTGCAGGAGAAGCTAAAGTTCCTTTTTACTCTTTGTCTGGATCTGATTTTGTTGAAATGTTTGTTGGAGTTGGTGCATCAAGAGTTAGAGATCTTTTTAAACAAGCAAAAGAGAAATCTCCAGCCATAATATTTATTGATGAAATTGATGCCATTGGTAGAGCAAGAGGAAAAAGCAACTTTTCTGGATCAAATGATGAAAGAGAAAATACCCTAAACCAACTTCTTACAGAAATGGATGGTTTTGGAACCAATACTAATGTCATCGTATTAGCAGCTACAAACCGCGCTGACGTTTTAGACAAAGCATTAATGAGAGCAGGGAGATTTGACAGGCAAATTTATGTTGACCTTCCTGATATCAGAGAACGCAAAGAAATTTTTGAGGTTCATTTAAATAATATCAAGAAATCTGAACATCTTGATGTTGACTTTTTATCAAAACAAACTCCAGGTTTTTCTGGTGCAGATATTGCCAATGTATGTAATGAAGCTGCTTTAATTGCAGCAAGAAAAAGTAAAAAATCTGTAAGTAAACAAGATTTCCTAGATGCAGTTGATAGAATCATTGGAGGACTTGAAAAGAAAAATAAAATTATTACGCCTGAAGAAAAAAGAGCTATTGCATTTCACGAAGCAGGTCACGCTACTGTTAGTTGGATGTTAGAGCATGCTGCCCCTCTTGTTAAAGTTACAATTGTACCTAGAGGGCGATCATTAGGAGCTGCCTGGTATTTACCAGAGGAAAGACAAATTGTTAGACCTGAACAAATGCTTGACGAAATGTGTGCAGCACTTGGTGGTAGAGCTGCTGAAAAAGTTATTTTTAATAAAATTTCAACTGGTGCCCTAAGTGATTTAGAAAAAGTAACCAAGCAAGCAAAAGCCATGGTAACTATATATGGCCTAAACGATAAAGTTGGTAATATTACATATTATGATTCATCTGGCCAAAATGAATACGGCTTCACCAAACCATACAGTGAAGAAACAGCTATTACTATTGACAAGGAAATTTCTAGTATAATTGAAAATCAATATCACAGGGCCATAAAAATATTAGAGGAAAATAAAGACAAGCTAACAGCTCTTGCTGAAGTATTATTAGAAAAAGAAGTGATTTTTAAAGATAATCTTAAAGAAATTTTTGGAGAGCGAAGTTTTGAAAAAGAAGTTTTAACTGAGTAAAAATTACTGGACTTCCGAATAACTAAAGAACTTAAATTAGCTACTGTTAATTTAAGTTTTTTTATATTTGAATATTATATTTATCTCAGTTATCATTTATTTGAATGAAGTTTTTTCAAAGATTTTTAGGTAAAAAATAATCATCACAAAAGACATCTGTCTTTTTTGAGGA
>ERZ802830.2095-NODE-2095-length-18363-cov-13.5482_pt1 | contig 18363 bp, 20 predicted proteins | sample MGYA00345654_ERZ802830 | MGnify/ENA primary metagenome ERZ802830 (study PRJEB30503, sample SAMEA104212375) | marine metagenome | biome: Westerlies Biome; feature: [SRF] surface water layer (ENVO:00010504) within the epipelagic zone...; material: water...
GCATTTTGCATTATTTGCATTGCAATCAATCCAGGTACTAAAAATGTAGTAAATTTATATCCTAAAACGTCAGATCTATCAGACCCGATTGCTAAACTAAATACAGTTAAAAATAAAAGCATCGTCACTATTGGTGAGACAATCGTTTGAATCCAAACAATTAAAAACCTTTGCACCTCTTTAAAATAAAGTGTGTAAAAGCCGATCCAGTTTATTAAACCAAATCTTCTTACACCAATCTTATATTTATGCTCTGCGATACTCATAAGTTTCTCATTAACAGTAATTTAAAAAAAAAGGTTAAAAAATGTGGATATATAAGGATTTTTCTATATTTTGCAGTTTTTGGGCGTTTTTTAATCAACATATTGTGTTCAATATAATTGTATGTGCAAAATATGGTTATTATAAGTAGATATGTCTTGGACAACTGAAAAAACTGATAAATTAAAAAAATTATGGGCTGAGGGCCACACAGCCAGTCAAATAGCTAGAATACTAGGTAATGATATTTCACGAAATGCAGTAATCGGAAAAGCCCATAGATTAAATCTTGCAGGTAGAACACAATCAAGAATGATTTCATCTCCAAAAATTAATAATAACCAATATCAACAAAAGAAAAATAACTTTCAACGAAGAATTAGAAGGCCAAAAGGTTTAAGAGCCATTGTAATTGAGAAAAATTTTGAACCTGAAAACCCAACTTCTCTTGAAAACCTAACTGATAAAACTTGCAGATGGCCACTCGGTCATCCTGATGAAAAAGATTTTTATTTTTGTGGAAGACTGCCAATGGACGAAAGGATTTACTGCAAACTACATGTGTTGCACGCTTATCAACCGCGTGGTCAAAAAGGTGATGAACCTCAAAAAAATCTTGATCAAACTCAAAACTTTATTCAAAAAAAAGTCAAACGCGCTTAATCCTAGCCTTTTTTGTTTTGGCAAATTTACGATTAATACGCCAACGTTGGTCATCTCTAACAATATAACCGCAACAGTTTTTTGAACCACATTTACATCGAAACTGCTTATAATCTTCATCGTAGCCAAAACCATAATCGTAAGAAAGCTCATCCCCCTTTTTAATATCTTGGATAGCTAAAATCCAAATTTTACCTCTGATAATATCAACCTCACAATTTGGATCACACGTATGGTTAATATATTTTGCAGTATTAGACTTGGTGTCACCATCAAGAACAGTTTTTTTATTTAATGTAAATAAATAGATTGCTTTGGAATTGTCAAAACGGTCATCTTCTTCAACTTGTTTATGAGTATATTTCTTACCCTTATACTCGATAACTTTATCACCCTTTTTAAAATCCTGTCCCGCAAAAAGGCCCCAGTTATTAATTCCTGATTTTTTTCTAATAAATTTTGTCATTTAACAAATCTGTAACAAATCCACAGTAGTTTGGAGTTATGAAAAAAGTATTATTTCTTTGTACAGGGAACTCTGCAAGGTCTATTATATCAGAATGCCTTTTAAATCAAATGGGTAAAAATAGATATCAAGCATTTAGTGCTGGATCAAAACCAGTGGGCAAAGTGAATCCCTATTCAATAAAAGTTTTAGAAAAAAATAATATAAATCATGAAAGTGTTTCAAGCAAAAGTTGGGACAATTTTTCAGATACGATGTTTGATACTGTTGTTACAGTTTGTAATAATGCAGCAAATGAAACCTGTCCTGTTTATCCTGGATCGCCAAATAAATTACATTGGGATCTAGCGGATCCTGCTGCTCATAATGGAAATGATGAAGAAAAATTAAATCAATTTCAAAGAACATTTGATCAAATTCATAAATATATTAAAAAAGAATTCATCAATAAATGAAAAATTTAGACAAATATTTCTCAGAGTTTTTAGGGACATTAATTTTATTACTATCAATTGTAGGATCTGGCATGATGGGACAATCCATGACAGAAAATGAGGCAGTAATCTTATTAGCAAACTCTTTGGCCATTGGATTTACTCTTGTTTTTTTAATTATTACTTTTGGTAAGAAATCAGGTGCTCATTTTAATCCTGCGGTTACATTAGTTATGCTATTACTACAAAAAATTAAGCCACAAATAGCTTCCATTTATATTTTAATGCAGATTATGGGTGCGTGTACAGGTGTTATAATTGCAAATATCATTTTTGGCTTTGACGCAGTGGAACTATCTACAAAATATCGAAATGGGCCAAATATTTTAATATCTGAGATCATTGCAACATTTGGATTATTAATGATTATTTTATTAAATCTAAAAAATAAAATTGAGGTGGTTGCGGGTTTAGTAGGACTTTACATTGGAGCTGCAATTTGGTTTATGTCATCAACTGCATTTGCAAACCCAGCCGTTTCGATTGCTAGAACACTTACCAACACATTTACCGGTATACACTTTTCAAACATAATTTACTTTGTGATTGCCCAGCTATTTGGCGCGTTTTTATGCAAAATCTTACTAAAAAGAATTTACAAAATTTAATATTATGTTAGCTTAAAATATTATTTCAAATAAGGGGGCACATGAAGAAAAAAATAAAAAAACAAGAAAATAAAAGAAAAAAAATACTTAAAACCTTAAGTAAATTGAAAAAAAAGATATCTGCACAAGAAAAAAAGGTGTCAAAAATAGATATTAAAATTGCTAAACTTGAGAGAAAAGCGGCTGAAAAAAAAGCAAAAAAACAAGCTAAAGTCAAAACAGATCAAACGTCAACTGCATCGCTAAATAATTAATTTTAAAAATATAAAATTTTGAAGTCTGAGTCCATTTCTTTGGACAAAGACTTCAATCTTTTTTGAACAGATTTTGTTATAATCTTACTATTTTTATTAGGTACCGACAGTATAATTGTATTATTTTTTTTAGATAAAGATAAATTATCTAAAAATATGCTTGAAATTGTTGATATCCCAGAAGCCAATCGTAATGCGGCACCAACTTGTCTGGCAATTAAAATTTCATTGTTTGATAATAAACCTAAATATTCTCTATCAGGATAGTACTTTGTGGAGCAATGTCTCCAAAAACCAGCTAAAGCAACTTTTATTCTATCTTTGTGACTCAAAGATAAAGCTGGAGTATTTAATATCTGAGAAAAAACAAGTTCGGCTTTTTGAAATGCTCCAAGCCCCCAGTCCATGTTACTTAAGGAACATGTTGGTTTTAATAATCTTATGGGAAAATTTTCGTTATCATTAAAAATTTTTTTTATAAAATTAAAATATTTTAAATAATTTTCGCCATAATCACCTGTTCTAAATGCTGAATATTCAATAAAATTACTAAGTAGATCATGCTTAATTAATTTATAACCTGATTTGACGATTAATGTCCCTTCCCTTACGCCCGATATTGAACACTGCAATTTTTCCGGTGATATAATGTTTAGAAGTTGCTTTAAAATATTGGTAGCAATCGGTAAATAATTAGTTCTTGATTTCGTAATTTTATCAAGTTTTAGAGAAGTTATTTTTTTTTTATCATCTATTTTTAAACACAATTCTAGGGCTTCCTCTCTACTAATTTGATATTGATGTAAAACATTAAGCGGATATTTCTTTAAAAAAATATCTACTTTCAATAAAGTTCGCCAAACACCACCAACAACATACAAGTTTTTAACTTTAGTTTTTTTTAACCAATTAATATTTGATAGGTTATCTCGAATTAAACCACTAACCTTTATTAATTTTTTTTTCTTTGGCCTATTGAATAATCTCAGTACTCCAATTGGTAATGAAGCTTTTTTTTCAATTACTCCATTTTTTACTTTTGCAAGTTCTAAACTTCCCCCTCCAAGATCAGCAACAATACCATTGACTTTTTCAAACCCTAAAATAACACCGAGAGCCGATCTTTCAGCCTCTTTTTCTCCAGTTAATATCTCTACCTCTTGGTCAAAAATTTTTTCAACAACTTTTTTAAAATATACTCCGTCTTTTGCATCACGAACAGCAGCTGTTGCAAAAATGTTTACATTAGATACTTTTGAATTATCTAAAATATTTTTAAATCTTTCTAAGACAGTAATTGAATATTGAACTCCCAAAGGATCCAATTTACCTGTAAGTTCAAGAGTGCTTCCTATAGAACATACTGCTTTTTCATTAAAGACTGGTATTTGTGACTTTTCAAAATCTTCGTAAATTAGCATTCTTATAGAATTTGATCCAAGATCTATAACAGCTTCTTTCTTTGCAGAAAAAATTTTTTGTTTAATAGCCTTTTGCAGTAACATTTATATTTTAATTTTTGTTATCATGTCTTTGATAATTGATTTGCCCTGACCAGACAAGCTTGGATTATTCATAAAATATTTATGAGCAGAAAAAGCATTTTTTTCAATATTCTCTTTATGATATTTATTATCAACTAGTTTCCAGCTTAATTTATTATCTTTAAAGTTAGCCATCATGATTTGATCTAAAACCTGAGCGTGTACTGTCTCATTTCTTACTTCCAACATAATCTCTAACCTTCGATTTAAATTACGTGGCATTAAATCTGCAGAAGAAATGAATACTTTATTTTTGCGTGAAGGCATTTCTTCACCATTGGCAAAACAATAAATTCTAGAATGCTCTAAAAATCTTCCAACAATACTTTTGACATATATATTTTCTGAAATTTTTTTTACACCAGGTTTTAAACAACAAATGCCTCTTACAAATAGATGAATTTGTACTCCATGTTGAGATGCAAGATAAAACCTATCAATAATGTCAGGATCTACTAATGAATTCATTTTAGCCCAAATCTCAGCGTGCTTTCCAGCTTTTACATTCTTGATTTCATTATCAATTAAATTATTTAATTTGGCTCTTAAAAATTTTGGTGCAAGGGTTATATTTTCAAGTTCTCCAGGATCGCCATAGCCAGTCACAAAATTAAAAAACTTTTCAATATCGTCAGCATAGGCTGCATCTGCACTAAATAATGACAAGTCAGTATAAATTTTTGCGTTAATTGGATGATAGTTTCCTGTTCCAATATGAATGTACTTATTAAGAATGCCACTTTCTGACCTTACTACTAAACTTGCTTTTGCATGAGTTTTTAAATGTACAAATCCATAGACAACTTGAACACCTGACCTTTCTAAAGATTTAGCTAAAGCAATGTTTGCTTCTTCATCAAATCTTGCTTTAATTTCAACAACAGCAGTGACAGACTTTCCATTTTCTGCTGCGTTTTTTAAAGCCTTTAAAATAGGAGAATCTAAAGTTGTTCTATACAAAGTTTGTTTTATTGCTTTTACATCAGCATCGTTTGCCGCTTGATTTAAAAATTGTATCACTGCGTCAAAAGTTTCATAAGGATGATGTACAATCATATCTTTATATCTAATTGCTTCAAAATAATCTCCTTTAAATTGTTTCACTCTTTCAACTTGTCTTGGATAAAATTTTTTAAAAAAAAATTTTTTATCACCTTTATCAATAATTTGGGATATTTCGTGAGTCCCAACAAATTCTTCGACCTCTTCTATAGTTTCATCATCAGCTTTAATTTTTTTCATTAAAAATTTTTTTAACTTACGATCAGAGCCCTTTTTTAATTCTAGCCTTACAATTCTACCCCTCTTTCTTTTTTTTAAAGCTTTTTCATAAAAGACTACAAGATCTTCCGCTTCTTCCTCAACTTCTATATCACTATCTCTTGTAACTCTAGCAGATAGATAATTTTTTAATTCATAGCCAGGAAAAAGTTCAGATGCGTAAGAACTTACAATTTCTTCTAAAGAGATATAATTTTTTGTAGTATTAAAATTGCTCACATCATAAAATCTTTTAAGATTTTTTGGTAAAATAATAATTGAATAAATTGTTTTTTTTTTACCTTTTTTTTGTAACTCCATGAGTAAGAAATGGCCTTGATTAAAAAGAAATGGAAAAGGGTGCGAAGGATCGATTGCTTGCGGTGTTAAAACTGGAGATATATTGGTTTTAAATATTAGTAACAATTTTTTTTTTTCTTCTTCGTTTAGGTTGCTATAACTTTTAAAAAATATTCTCTCTTTAGATAAGTCATTTTTTAGTTTTGACCAAATGAAGTTTGATTTCTTTAACAGTTCAGAAGTTTTAATTTTAATTTTTTTAAATTGATCTTTTGGACTTAATCCATCAATACTTTTATTTTTAATTTTTGCTTTAATTTGTGCGTAAACCCCAGCTACACGTACCATATAAAATTCATCTAAATTATTTGAGGCTATTGATAAAAATCTTACTCTTTCAAATAATGGTAAGTCTATATTTCTTGCCTCTGACAATACCCTTGAGTTAAATTCTAACCACGATAATTCTCGATTATTGTATCTGTTTGTCATAAAAGTTTAATTAATACGTAATATATATACTAGAAATGTTAACTTTATATGTCATGCGACATGCAAAATCTAGCTGGGATGATCTAGATCTAAATGACTTTGATAGGCCACTTAGTAAAAGAGGTAGGCAAAATGTAAAATTGATGGGAAAAATTATGAAAAATAAAAGAATGTTTTTTGATTTTGCGTATATTTCAGGTTCACGACGAACTATTGAAACATTTAAATATATAGAGGACCTAAATTTAAAAAAAAAAAAAATAAAAAAAGATCATTACCTTGCATCGCCTAAATTATTATTAAAATCTATTCAATCTACAAAAGATAAATATCAAAGTATTTTAATTCTTAATCATGAGCCAGCTGTTAAGATTTTAGTTAAAAAATTTTGTTACGATTCAAATAAAAATAAAAAAATTTTAGATACTAAATTTAGTACTGCAGCAGTTGCTACCATAATATTTAAAAAACTATCATGGAAGAATGTCAAATTTAGCGATGGGTTGCTTGATGGATTTATTAAACCTAAAGATTTTTACTAACCATCTATTGAATAGCCGGCTGATCGTACAGTTCTTATCAAATCGCATTGGTTATCTATATTAATAGCTTTCCTTAATCTTCTAATATGAACATCAACAGTACGAGTTTCTACATAAATATCATTACCCCAAACATGATTCAGTAACTGCTCCCTAGAGTAAACGCGTTTTGGATTTTTGATAAAAAAGTTTAACAAATTATATTCGGTCGGACCTAATTTAATTTCTTTACCGCCTCGATAAACACGTCTTGCCAAACGATCAATTTTAATATCCTTAAATATAACTATATCCTCAGTTAAGGATGGCTTCACTCTTTTTAATAAAGCTCGAATTCGTAGATTAAGCTCTTTTGTACTAAATGGTTTTGTAACGTAATCATCGGCTCCTGTCTCAAAACCCCTAATTTTATCAGACTCTTCTGCTTTTGCAGTTAACATGATTACAGGTATTGATTTCAGTTTACTGTCCTTTTTAATTTGATTACAAATTTCAATTCCTGATAAATCTGGTAGCATCCAATCAAGTAGAACTAGATCTGGATTATTTTTTTTTATAAAAATAAGTCCGTCTTCTCCATTTTCTGATATATGAACTTTGAAACCTTCTTTTTCTAAATTATACTGAATTAAAGTCGATATTGGTTTTTCGTCTTCAACAACTAGTATCGTTGCATTCATAGAAATTATTGACCAGACACTATACCTGATTCGCCTTTGGGTCTATCACCTTCTATATATTTCCCTGAAACTAAAAAATAAACTGTTTCAGCAATATTGGTTGCATGATCACCAATCCTCTCTAAATTTTTAGACATAAACATTAATTGCGAAAAAGTTGCTGCTCCGTCTTTTTTCTCCTCAATACATTTTAAAATTGAATTCATGCATATATCGACTAATCTATCTATTTCTTGATCTGCATTCCAAACTTGCTCTGCTAACTTAATGTCACGGTTTAAAAAAGCATCCAAAACTGTCTTTACACTCTTTTGAACTTTTTCAGAAACCAATGAAAAATTTTTATTTATTTCATGTCCAATGTTTTTATCGAGATGACGAGATCTTTTTGCAATATTTTTGGATAAATCCCCAATTCTTTCTAAATCAGAAGAAATCTTCATTGCAGAAACGGTCTCTCGTAAATCGATTGCTAGTGGCTGACGCATAGTTAATAAATTTACAACCTGTTCTTCTATATTTTTTTCTAAGTCATCAATACGGTCGTCTTTTCCAACAATTTTATCTGCAAATTCTTGATCTTGCTTGATCGCTGCCTCCGTAGCATCTTTAACTTGTTTTTCAGCTAATGAACCCATCTTTGCAATTGTATTTTTTAAGATGTTTAATTGCTCGTCATATGATTTTACAATGTGTTCACTCATAAATTTATCCAAACCTTCCTGTTATATAATCTTGTGTCATTTTATCTTCTGGATTCTTAAATATTTTTTCAGTAGAATCAAACTCTATTAATTTTCCTAAATGAAAAAACCCAGTATGTTGAGAAACTCGAGCTGCTTGAGCCATAGAGTGAGTTACAATTGCAATCGTGTATAATGATTTTAACTCATCAATTAAAGTTTCGATTTTCGCCGTTGCAATTGGATCAAGCGCTGAACAAGGTTCGTCCATTAATATTACTTCTGGATTAATTGAAATAGCTCTTGCTATACAAAGTCTTTGTTGCTGTCCACCGGATAAACCTGTTCCGGGTTGATCTAAACGATCTTTAACTTCTTCCCACAATGCCGCTCTTTTTAAACTCGTTTCAACAATCTCATCCATATGAGTTTTATCTTTCGCAATCCCATGAATGTTCGGACCGTAGGAAACGTTATCGTAAATACTTTTTGGGAATGGATTGGGTTTTTGGAAAACCATTCCAACTTTTTCTCTGAGTTGTACAACATCAACAGAATTGTCATAAATATCTTGACCATCAATTTCTATATTGCCTTCAACTTTGCAAATATCAATTACATCATTCATGCGATTTAAACATCTTATGAAGGTTGATTTTCCACACCCCGACGGACCAATTAAAGCAGTAACCTCTTTTTCAGCTATATTTAAATCAACATCAAATAAAGCTTGTTTTGATCCATAAAAAACTGAAACCTGTTTTGCTGTTATCTTATTTTTATTACTCATGTTGCTCCTGATTACCATTTCCTTTCAAATTTTTGCCTTGCCCATACTGCTAAGGAATTCATAATTACTAAAAATCCAATTAGCAACATAATTGTTGCCGAAGTTTTTTCTACGAATCCTCGCTCAGCAGACTCAGACCACAAATAAATTTGAACTGGTAAGGATGTTGAGGGGTCTGTTGGAACGCTTGGTACGTCTACAACAAATGCAACCATTCCTATTAATAGTAATGGAGCTGTTTCACCTAAAGCTTGTGCTAATCCAATAATTGTCCCAGACAAAGTCCCTGGCATTGCAAGTGGTACAACATGATGGGATACAGTTTGAACCTTTGATGCGCCAATAGCTAATGCACCCTCACGAATTGATGGAGGAACAGCTTTTAACGATGCGCGGCAAGCGATAATAATTGTTGGTAAAGTCATTAATGATAATGTCATACCTCCAACAAGTGCTGTAGATCTTGGCATCCCAAATACGCTCAAAAGCATACCAAGGCCTAATAGTCCATAAACTATTGATGGCACTGCTGCGAGGTTGTTTATGTTAATTTCGATTATATCTGTGATTACATTTTTTGGTGCAAATTCTTCAAGATAAACCGCAGCCATCAGAGCAATTGGAAATGAAATTATTAAACATATGATAATTGAAAAGAATGAACCAATTACTGCTCCAGCGACACCCGCAATTTCAGGATCTCTTGAATCTCCACTAAACAAGAAGTAATCACTAATAGAAGACCCGATTTTTCCCTGTTCCACTAAGTTATCATATACGTTTAGTTGAAAGTTGTTTAATCGTCTTCTATCTTCTGGAATATTTCTTGGAAAATTACCTTTGTGTAACTGATCTAAATCATCGGACGCGGTTAATTCAATTTTAACCTTTTTTCCTAGCATTTTTGGATTTTTTAATAAATAATTTTTAATTTCATATTCATAATTTCCACCTAATAATAATTTAACACTTTTTTCTTCCTCATCATTTTTGTACGGATACAAACTTGTTGCAGCTTTATATGTAACATCAAAAAACTCTGCTTCTTTAATTTGTTTTAATGTTGGATTTTTTATATCTTCTAATTCTAATAATTTTTTATCAAAATCGATTTCGGTCTGAATAGTTGTTTTAAAGAATGCGGTACTTCCAGTTGAAAAAACTTTAAATAATAATAAACAAACAAAAAATATTGAAATGCCTATTGATATTACACCGAGAAATTGAAAGCGCTTCTCCGCAGCGTATCTTTTTTTCATTCTTTGTTCTCTAGTCATACTTCTCTCTATATTTTTTAACAATTCTCAATGCAATGAAATTTAAAATTAATGTAAGAACGAAAAGTGTTAAACCTAATGCAAAAGCAGATTGAGTTTTTGCACTGGTAAATTCCTGATCGCCTACTAATATCATTACAATCTGTGTTGTAATGGTTGTTGTCGAATCTAAAGGATTGATCGTTAAATTTGCAGCTAGGCCTGCAGCCATCACAACAATCATAGTTTCGCCAACTGCCCTGGAAACTGCAAGCAGAACTGATCCAACAATTCCTGGCAATGCTGCAGGAAAAACAACTCTTTTGATTGTTTCAGATTTTGTTGCTCCCATAGCATAAGAACCCTCTCTTAATGATTGCGGTACTGCATTAATTACATCATCAGACAAAGAGGAAACAAATGGAATAATCATGACACCCATAACTAAACCGGCTGCTAACGCACTTTCTGAAGATACTTCCAAACCTAGACTCTCTCCAATGACCCTAAAAAATGGTCCAACTGTGAGCGCTGCAAAGAAACCATAAACTACGGTTGGAACTCCAGCAAGAATTTCAATTATTGGTTTGCCCCATTTTCTTTGTCTATAATTTGCGTATTCTGCTAAGTAAATTCCAGAAAAGAGACCGACAGGAACCGCTACGCACATTGCAATAAATGCGATAAATGCTGTACCGGCAAATAATGGAACTGCCCCAAACGCTTCGGCTAAATCTTTTGCCTCCTGTGGTGTTAGGTTAGTTGGGTCACTGACAAATGCTTTTTGTGGTGACCAACCCAATCCAAAGAAAAAATCTAAAGGATTTATTTTTGTAAAAAATTGAATTGTTTCAAATAATAAAGAAAATATAATTCCAGCTGTTGTTAAAATAGCTGCAACAGATGATAAAAATAATACTGTTGTAAATATCTTCTCTACACCATCTCTTGCGTGAACATTTTTATTAATTTTATTATAAGCAAATAAGGATGTAGCAATTATTGCACAAAAGAAAAGTACTGCCTTTGCACCATGAGAAATAGATAACAAATTTTTATATGTTAACGCTCCAGATTTTATTGCTTCCGTAACTTGACCAGAAAAATTACCTTGAGCCAAGGATACAATCTGAGAATATATTAAATTTAACTCATTTTTTGTTAACTCATTTATCGATGACAATTGTAATTTGTTTTCTATTAAATTTTTTACAACAATAGGTTCTAAAATTGTCCAAAGTATTAAAATTAAAAATGCTGGAAGTGCACACCATAAAGCTTGATAATATCCATAAAAATGTGGGAGAGCCTTTGGTCTAAAAGAACCTGATGTGGCAATTTTTTTAATTCTTGATTTGCCGAAAAAAAAACTTGAAATTCCAAAAAGAACTAACGAAGTTAAAAGTATTGAGTTCATCATGTCCTCTTTTTAGAATTTCTTTTCATTAAGGGCCTACATCATATAGGCCCTTAAAATTAAAGCTAGACTAGTTTAACTTGATTGTTGTTAGCTTAGTTCCAGCAGTTCTTGTTTTTTTGTAAGATTTGCTATCTAGAGGTACTAATCCAATGTCAGTTAAATAACCTTTTGGACCCATAGTTCCTTTAGCTGTAAACTCCTTTAAGTATTCTTTGATACCCGGTACGGTTCCAACATGAGCCTTTTTAACATAGAAAAACAAAGGTCTCGCTATTGGATATGAGTAATCTTGAATAGAAGCTAAAGAAGGTTTTTTACCTTCAATTTTAGTTGCTTTGATTTTATCCTTGTTTGCTACTAAGTAAGAATAACCAAACAAACCAAACATGTTTGTATCAGCCGCTAGCTTGTTTACGATTAGAGTATCGTTTTCACCAGCTTCAACTGCTAAACCATCTTCTCTTAATTTAGCACATGCTTTTTTTGCTTTTTTTCCAGCAGCAGTAAAGGCAGCTTTTGCAACTTTAGAACATCCTTTACCCATTACTAATGAGTTCCAAGCATCTCTAGTACCAGAAGTTGGGGGCGGTACTAAAATTTTAATGCCTGTATTTGGTAGTGACTTATCAATATCACTCCATTTTTTGTAAGGATTTTTTACAACTTTACCATTTACATCTACATCATGAGCTAAAGCTCTCCATAGTTGTTCTTTAGTAAAATTCATATCTTTTGCTTTCACAGAATGAGCGAAAGAAATTCCATCATTACCTACAACGATTTCAACGATATCTTTCACACCATTTTTGGCACATAGAGCTTTTTCTTTAGATTTGATTGCTCTAGAAGCATTTGTGATATCTGGATGTTGAACACCAACACCAGCGCAAAATAGTTTCATTCCTCCACCTGTACCAGTCGATTCGATAACTGGAGTTTTAAATCCAGACTTACCAAATTTTTCTGCAACGATAGTTGCATATGGATATACTGTAGAAGAACCAACGATTTTGATTTGATTTCTTGCAGATGCAACACCTGAAATAGCAATTGCAACTAACAGAGATAATACAAAGTTTAGTTTTTTCATTTTGTTATGTCCTTTAATTAAAGTTAAAATGAACCGATGGTTTACTGATATGGCGTGGCACTAATATTAAACAAATATTACAGTTTTGTAAAAAAGCTCACCGAATGGTTGAGTTATGAACAATTTTTATATCGCTTTTTTCTTCAGATAAGTTGCCATTACATGAAACTGGCAACACTGCTTTTGATAGCGCATATTTGTTTGTCGGCCTCAAAACAACCTCTAAGACAACTAATTTGACCAAAGCTTTTCGGTAATTTTCCTGGAGTGTCCAAGGTTGGTTGGAAGGTGGATAAAATTTTTCAACTAAATATGATGCAACTTGAGATTCAGATAACGTTGACTCTGGCTGACTCCTTAAAAGACTATGTCTCACATCATCGAAAATCTCTCTACATTTATTGCTCGAGCTTAAATAATCATTTTCACTTAGACCTTTACTCATCGGTATAGAAATTGAAGCTATAACTGCAGTTTTTCTCCAATTATATATAACCGACATCTCAACCTCTTCTTTTCTATCTCCTATTAAATTTGTTAATAATCTTGAAGTATATCTGCTTATAATTCGATCAATTGATCGTTCCATATCTCTTTCTAAGTTAATAATACCTAAATCTAGATAATTTAATGGACGTTGCATTAAATTTGTAACAACTTCTTTTTGATCTGACACTGAAATATTAGGAAATAAAAAAAACGACAATAGTAAAACAAAAATACTAATTTTTTTTTTCATAAATCGGTAAATGAACTATAAACTCACTTCCCTCGTTTAGTCTACTGTTAATTTCTAAATCTCCTCTATGTTGATTAATAATGTGTTTAACTATCGCTAAACCAAGACCCGTTCCTTGAATAAGATTTTTTTTTGCATTAGCGGTTCTATAAAATCTTTCTGTCACTCGATGTATTTCATTTTTTGGTATTCCAATACCCTGATCTTTCACATGAATGCTTACTGATCCTTTTGTTAATTTATCCTCGTTATTTTTTAAAAATATTTCAACCACTGAATTATCTTTTGTATATTTAATTGCATTATCATAAAGATTTTGAACTACTTCAAAAATTTTATCATAATTACCTCTTACAAAAGGTGTCATTTTGTTTTTAATAATTTTAATATCTAACCCTTTTTTCTCAGCCATTTTATTTGGTACCTTTTGTAAACTTTCTAAAATCTCATTAACATTTACTTTTGAATTAGGCTGAACATGTTCTTGCATCTCTATACGACTTAGAGACATCAAATCGGAAATTAATATTTCCATTTTATTTGCTTGCTCTTGCATAATTTTAATAAATTTCTGTTGAGCTATTGGATCATCTTTAGCTGATGAATAAATTGTCTCTAAAAATCCTTTAATAGAAACTAATGGTGTTTTAAGTTCATGGCTAACGTTTGCAACAAAGTCAGATCTTAACCTTTCAGCTTTTTTAACATCGGTGTAATCTTTTACGACTAATAAAACATTTTTCTGACTAAGCGGCACAATAGTCAGTCTAAAGAAACTATATATTGGCAAATTAATGTCAAACTCAAGATATTCATTAATTCTTTTGTTTCTTGAAATTTCAATTTTATCCAAAAGATCAGGAGCTCTGATAAAACTAGATAAATCTTTACCAATAATATCACCATAGTAATTTTTTGCAGCCTGATTTGCTGCAGAGATAGCATTAAATGAGTTTATAAATAAAATATAATCCTCAATTTCATTGATTAATTGATTTTCTAAATCCTCAGAAGTGAATGCTTTAGAAGAATTTGTGACATTAAAATCTGCTGTATTTTTCTTTATTTTTGTTTTTTGATCTTCAATCTTGGAGGCGAAATACATTAATGTGCCATTTGATATGCACAAAATTACTAATGAAATTAGTTCTAACTTTTCTAAAAAAAATAATAGAACTAGTAAAATGAAATTAAAAATTAGAATAATTAGCATATCAACTAACTTTTAACATTATTTCGCAAAAAGTCATAATACTGAAACATTACTTTCATTTTACTGAAACCAAATCACTTTAACAATGTCTTATGTCTACTGAACAACTAACTAAATTACCTTTTGCAAAAAAAGTTAATATTATAACCTCTGCCTTTTTTGCTCCTAAATTAAGTTGTTATTTTGCTGAAAACCAAAAAGATATTAAGGCTGCACAACGGCTGCGATATAAAGTTTTTTTTTCAGAACGAAATAAAAAGGTTGTAAGTTTAAAATATTTTAAAAAAGATTCTGATAAATATGACCAATTCGCAGATCATTTAATAGTTACGCATCAAAACGGTAAGTTTTCCAAAACGAAAGTCGTTGGAACATATCGATTGTTAAATAGTAAATCTGCTCAACGATGTGGATTTTATTCAAAGGAAGAATTTGACATTAATCGAATGTTAAATAATCACGAGAACCAAAATCTTTTAGAATTAAGTCGTTCGTGCATTCATAAAAATTTTAGAAAAAAAAATGTATTACAGTTTATGTGGAAAAAAATTCATCATTATATTTTAAATCATAATATTGATGTCTTATTTGGCATGGCAAGTTTTTTAAATGATAAACCTCAAGAAATAAAAACAGAGTTAACTTATCTTTATCAAAAATTCCTAATGGAAGAGTCAATTAGAGTTTCTGCATTAGATAAACACAAAACAGATATGAATATCACTAATTTAGATAATGTTTCTGAACTATCAATTGTAAAAAATCTACCAACTTTAGTGAAGGCATATTTAAGATTGGGAGCTAAAATTGGTGATGGAGCTGTGATTGATTATGTAGTCAAAACAACAGATATTTTTATTTATTTACCTTACAAAAATATTAGCAAGACTTATCTTAAAAAATTTATATAAACCTTAAGAGTGAAATCATTAATAGCTTGGTTATTTGGCTTTTTGTATTTAAAAAAATTATACCAAAAACATTATAACAACTCTGAACTTAAAAATAATTTTTGGAATAAAACATTAGAACTTTTCAACATAAAATACTCGATATTAAATACTGAAAAAATTCCTAAGACTGGTCCTGTAATTATTGTATGTAACCACCCATTTGGACTAGTAGATGGATTAATTATTGCTGATACTGTTTCTAAGAAAAGGGGAGATTACCGAATACTTATTAACGACGAAATATCACAAGTTGATCTCATAAGACCTTATTTGTTTCCTCTTAAACTTGATGAAAAAAGAGAATCTGTAAAGTTTAATTTAAAATCAAAAAATGATGCTATCCAATATGTTCAAAATGGCGGTGCTTTAATCATTTTTCCATCTGGTGAAGTGGCGACTAGACAAAAAATATTTGAAAAAGCAATTGAAAAAAGATGGCAATCTATTTTAGGTGCAATAATTAGAAAAACCGAAGCAGCAATATGTCCTGTTTATTTTCATGGTGAAAATAGTTTTTTATTTCACCTATTAGGAATAATACATTACCCGTTAAGAAGAATTCTTTTTGCGAGGGAGCTAATTAATAAAAAAAATAAATTTTTTAAAGCAATATGCTTACCAACCTATCATACTTCTCAATTTATAGGTAAGGGTAACTCTGAAATTTCAAATGAGTTGAGAGAATATACCTTAAGAGGCAAAGAGTCTTTTAATAATTAGGTGCACAAGCTGACTCAAATATTTTAGCACATTCTTCCCAAGTATATTGTTTTGCTAATTTCCTACATTTTTGTTTATCAATTTTTAATGCTTTTAAAGCTGAAGTTTTTAAATCATCATCTAAAGTATCAATTTCTGTGCCTCCAGTAATATCAATTGGGCCAGGAACTTTATACGCAGCTATTGGTAAACCTGCTGCGAGTGCTTCAATCAATACTATACCAAACGTATCGGTTTTGCTTGGAAAAACAAATACATCACTAGAAGCCAAGTAGTTAGAAATATCCTTATCATTTAACATTCCAGTAAAAATAACATCTGGATATTTTTTTTTAACCTCACTCATTTGTGGTCCGTCTCCAACTACTATTTTAGTTCCATCAATATCTAAATTTAAAAATGCTTTAATATTTTTTTCAATAGCGACACGTCCTACATAAATCCATACAGGACCTTTAAAATCCTTTATTTTTTCACCATTGCCGAAAACTTCATGCTTTACTCCTCTAGTCCAGACTTTAAGCTTATCAATATTAAATCCATTTGATACCAATTCATTTTTCATTGTATTAGTTGTAACAAGAATACTTTGAGAATATTTATGGAAATATCTCATAAAACGATAAGAAAAACTCACTGGAATTTTAACTCTTGCATGAACGTATTCTGGAAACTTTGTATGATATGAAGTTGTAAATTTAATATTGTGTTTAAGACAATATTTTCTTCCAAAAAAACCAAGGGGTCCTTCAGTTGAAATATGAATGACCTGGGGATTATAATCTTTAATCATTTTATTAATTTTTGGCCATGCATTTAAAGCTAATCGAATTTCGGGATAGGTTGGCATCGGGACAGTAAAAAATTCTTTAGGAGTAATATATTTTACTTCATGGCCTCTTTTTCGAAGTTGTTGTCCAAGGTTATCCATAGTGCGAACTACTCCATTCGTTTGTGGATACCAAGCGTCAGTAATAATTAAAATTTTAAAAAGGCTCACTTAAATTACGACACAACCCTAATTTTGTCTTGTCTAATCTCTTCAAATTGTTCCTCGACATAAGTGTCAGTTAAAATTTCTTTTCTTTTATCTAACCAGTAAATAAGTTCAAATGTCCCATCAAAATGTTCAACTAATGCTGTACAACTTTCAACCCAGTCACCACAATTTTTATATTCAATTGCTTTCATATTTTCCATTGCTGGATGATGAATATGACCACAGATCACTCCATCTGCTTTTTGTTTTTTTGCAGACTTAACAACTAATTCTTCAAATTCACTGATAAATTTTACAGCATTTTTAACTTTAAATTTTAAATATTTTGATAAGGACCAGTATTCCTTACCAAGGCGTCTTCTAAAATAATTTAAATATCTATTAAAAGCGATTAACCCCTCATAAGCAGTAGATCCTAATCTTGATAACCATTTTGCATATCTTATAATTCCATCAAATTGATCACCGTGTACCACCCAATACTTTTTTCCATTAATTCCTTCATGAATTAATTGGTTTAGAATTTCGACATTTCCAAGATTAATAGGAATAAATTTTCTTAATATCTCGTCATGATTTCCAGCAATATAAAAAACTCTTGTGCCATGTCTTGCTTTTCTTAATATTTTTTGAACAACATCATTATGTTGCTGGGGCCAATACCATTTATTTTTAATTGCCCATCCATCGACAATATCGCCGACTAAATATAAATTTTCTGAGCGAGTATATTTAATAAATTCTAAAACCATATCTGCCTGACAACCTTTTGTTCCTAAATGAATGTCTGAAATCCAGATGGATTTGTACTGTAGTAACTTTCCGTCAACTGCTTTTAATGCTGGTTTTTTTTTTATCATAAACGAATCTCTACTTTGAGTTGAATCATAATTATGTTACAGAAGTGTTAAAATTTTTTTAAAAAAAAAATA
>ERZ802830.2096-NODE-2096-length-18357-cov-7.7685_pt1 | contig 18357 bp, 22 predicted proteins | sample MGYA00345654_ERZ802830 | MGnify/ENA primary metagenome ERZ802830 (study PRJEB30503, sample SAMEA104212375) | marine metagenome | biome: Westerlies Biome; feature: [SRF] surface water layer (ENVO:00010504) within the epipelagic zone...; material: water...
CTAAAGCCAAAAAACTCTCTATATATTCTATCAATTGACATGCTAAGATATTGTAACTAAAAAACCACAAGTACTCTTGTTTTTAAATAAATAATTATGGAACATCAATTAATAATACTTGGATCAGGCCCTGCAGGCTATACATCAGCTATTTACGCTGCTCGAGCAAACCTTAAACCAACGTTAATAACCGGTTTAGAAGTTGGTGGACAACTTACTACTACAACAGAGGTGGAAAATTGGCCTGGAGATTTTGAAGATCTTCAAGGACCAGACTTAATGGTTAGGATGAAAAAACATGCTGAGAAATATAATGTAAATATCATTCATGATCATATTAAGAGTGTAGACTTTGGCACAAATCCTCTAATTCTTAATGGACAAAAAGACTCATATAAATCTCAATCTTTAATAATTGCTACTGGAGCGTCTGCTAAATATTTAGGACTTGATAGTGAAAAAGCATTTTTAGGCAAAGGTGTCAGTGCTTGTGCAACATGTGATGGATTCTTTTATAAAGATCAAGAGGTAGCTGTAATAGGCGGGGGTAATACTGCTGTTGAAGAGGCATTATACCTAAGCAATATTTGTTCTAAGGTTCATCTTATCCATAGAAGAGAGGAATTTAGAGCAGAAAAAATATTACAAGACCGTATGTATAAAAAAGTGCAGGATGGAAAGATATCACTTGTTCTGAACGCTAACTTAAAAGAAGTCCTTGGCGATCAAGTAGTTACTGGTATAACAGTTATAGATAAAGCCAATACAGAAAGTCATATAAAGGTTGATGGTGTTTTTATTGCTATAGGGCACAAACCTAATACCGATATTTTTGCTGATCAAATAGAGATGAAGGACGGTTATATTATAACTAAATCTGGTTTTGATCACGGTGCAACCTCAACATCTGTTCCTGGTGTTTTTGCTGCAGGTGATGTTGCTGATTACACCTATAGACAAGCAATAACTAGCGCTGGTTTTGGTTGTATGGCTGCTTTAGATGCTGAAAAGTTTTTAGCGAGTTAAATAAGCTTTACAATACCACCATCACAAGTGATTGTTTCGCCTACTGTATAGGCCCCAGCTCTTGAACAAAGAAATATACATAAACCTGCTATATCATCCGGTGTACCTATACGTTTTCTTGGAACAGAGTCAGCTATAAATGAATAATCAAAATTAACTGCTTTCCCTAACATATGGCTATCAAAAGGTCCTGGTGCTATTGCATTAACAATAATATTTCTTTCAACAAGTACTTTTGCCATATGTTTTGTTAAATGAATAATGCCAGATTTAGATGCGCTGTATGAGAATGTTTCCATCATAGGTACATGTAAACCATCAATTGATGCAATGTTTATACCTCTTGAAGGATCAGAAGCAGTAGCTTTTTTCTCAAGCAGTGAGGTAAGTTGTTGTGTAAGAAAAAAAGGAGTTTTAAGGTTAAGATCAACAACCTTATCCCATCCAGATTCTGGAAAGTCATCGTAATTTGCTCCCCATGCTGCACCCGCATTATTTATTAAATAATCTAAACCATCTGGTTCTGCGTCATTAATAAATTCCACTAATTTTTGTATACCCTCTTGATTAGATAAATCTCCACTGAAGGGAATGCATTCAACACCATATAAATCTGAAAGTTCTTTTGCTTTGAGATTGAGAGCTTCCTCTTTTCTGGCAGTTATATAAACTTTAGCACCATTTGCTAAGAAGCCTGATGTAATCATCTCTCCAATGCCTCTTGACCCACCTGTAACAAGAGCAGTTTTCCCACTTACATTAAAAAGATCTTTTACTTGAAGACTCATAATGAACTTACGTATATAGATGCTGCAATTACAGCACAAATTATCATGACGAGCGCTAAATTAGCGTCCGAAGAAGAATTTTCTTTTTCTTCCTCTGAATTATAAAATTGATCATCTTTCATTATTATTTTCCTTAATTGCTAATACAGGATTAGCATACTGAATCATTATATATTTTAAGTCTTCATTAGTCATAGTAGCTCTTAAATCGTTAAAGTATTTACTAGCTTTTGGGTACTTACTGTCATCTACTTCTCCTTGTAGGAACTCGTAAGCATATAAATTTGTGTCCCATAATTTGTAACTATTTAAAATTGAATTGTCTATTGCTTGTGCTAATTCATCTGGAGTGTAATTACCTGATAATTGTTCTCCAAAAGATAAATTAACATTACCTTTAAATTTCATTACTCCTTTGAATATGTGTGATATATCATCATTTTCATTTTTGGTTGACTCTCCTTGGAGATGCATTCCCTTTTCTTTAGCCAAAGGATCTATTTCATAAGAAACTGATTGAGGTACGATATTGTAATAATCAGTAAGTTCTTCAAATTTACATTCTTTGCGTAATGCAATGTGAAGCATTTTTAGAACTGCAGGATCAGTCTTATCTAATCCATCTTTAGATCTTCCTTGTTTTTGTGCTATCCAAACGTGTTTACCAGAATGTAAGGTTTTCTTAATAAATTCAGAAGCTTTCAATAAATTGCTATATATTTCCTTTTTTGTATCTCCAGATCTAGAAATAACAAAACTTTTATTGAGTCTTAAAAGATCACCCATCCACCCAACACTGACAAGATTGTCACCTATAGCATTATAAGTTGTCTCCAGCCCTACCGAGTCAAGGGAGAAGTTACATAAGGCTGAATCTAGTGTGATATCTCTATGGTTTCCGATAAAAAGATATGGCTTATTGTGATCTAGTGACTCTAAACCTGAAGTTTCAAAATTCTCAATTGTTTGTTTAACAATATTTTTTAATACAATTTTTACTTGGTCTTGAAATTCATCTATTGAGTTAATTTTTTTTATTTTTGATTTGAATAGTTGCATTACTAAAAATGAAGATCCTGGAATTGACAAAAATTTAGAAGTTGAACTATTTAGATTAGTTTTAATAAACTTTACAAAGGCTTTATCATCAAGCAGGTTCTTTAAGACAGATTTAACCTCTTTATCTGTGTACGGCTCTATACGAATCATAAGAATGTTTATAAAATTTAAGTATGGAAGATGATAAAACAGTAATGAAAAATATAATAATATTTTTTATCTTAATAGGTGTCATTGTCGCTATTTTGTTAATAGGCGCATCGTTTGTTTAGCCTGGAGGCCAATTAAGGCTTCTACCACCCAATAAATGCACATGGATATGAAAAACACTCTGGCCTGCTTCAGCACCATTATTTATAGTTAATCGATAGTTATCATTCAGATTATACTTAGCAGCAATTTTTTTAGACACATAGATTAAATGTCCCAATATGCTGATATCTTCAACAGAGGCATTAGAAACTTTATCTATTTCTTTATGTGGAATAATTAATACATGTACTGGTGCTTGCGGGTTGATATCTTCAATAGCAAAACAGATGTCATCTTCGTGAACGATATTACCAGGGATTTCCTTGTTTTTAATTTTCGTAAAAATTGAATCAGACATTACTAAATAATAAATCTAAATAATCGAATAAATAGATAGACACAAATAATAGTTAATACTATGGCAGCAAATTTAATTAAGAAATTTTTAATTAGTCCGGAAGTTTTTTGAGTAAAAAAATAGTGCAACAGCAGTAATACAAGAATTACTAATAAAACTAAACTTAATAAACCTATCATTTTTTAAAATAAATTAGCTATATAATCCCATAAAACTACTAAAAGAACCAAACCAGAAGCCCAGACACTACAAGCAATTAAATCAAATATTAAAAATCTTTGATAATTCAATCTAAACACTCCAACAAAAAAAGGAGAAAATGGTCTTAAGCTTGGTGTCATTCTGCCAATTAAAATAGCTGTAAACTCATATTTATCAAATGTTTGTTTGACTTTATCTACTTGCTTTTGTCTTTTTTTAATAAATGACCAATTTAAAGCATTAGTTCCATATAATCTTCCCATTAAATAACTCGATTGATCACCAAGAAAAGCTCCTATATAACCACAAATAGTTATTAAAAAAATGCCTGATATATTCTCTAGATATAGGAATACTGCCATTAGATAAAGCAATAAGCTTGGGAAAAAGAAACCACTGATTACAAAAGATTCTAAAAACCCTAAAAGCATTATTATTAGCGGTGCTAATAGAGCGTTATTTACACTAAAAGTCTTTAATGTGTCGAGCCATGATGACTCAGTTTTTTTTTGAGCACTTCTTCCATGCTGATAATTTTAAAATTTTGATTGCTTGGTAGATTTCTACCATCTTGAACTACTAAGAAACCATTGGGAAAAATACCTTTAACTTGATTATTAGTAACATCTAAACCATCAGTATCCTCTACCCCATTAATTTTAAATTTTTCTATAAATGTTAAATTTTGTCGATCATAAAGGTTAAACTCATTGCCACCTTGAGAAGATAGAATTATGTATCCATCATTTTCTGAAGTTGCATATATTGCTACGCCTTCTGGGTCACCGGTAATATTGCCATCTCTTGAATCAACTACTTTAATCATTTCTAAAGTATCTGATTTAAATGCTTTTAAATAACCTCGTTCTCCTTCACGAGAAATTAATAAATGTTTATTTTCATCATCAAATACACATCCTTCAGCTTCGTTACCTGATTTTGGCACATTTATTTCATCGGCTGTAATATCTAAAGTATTGATAACTTGCTTTGATATTAAGTCCCATAATTGTATTGTGGGGCCCTCTTCTTCTGTTAAAGCAGCATAAGGTTTACCATCAACAATCCCCATACAAACACCATATACATTCATATTGGCTTTTAAATTATGATGCATTACATCTTCTGAAAAAGGATCAGATGTAACTGTTTTAAAATAATTAAATAGATTCTCTTCTGGAAAAATCCAATAATCTAACGTGCTTAGAGTTCTATTTGAAACTACTACATGTACATCCTTATTAATTACTCTTAAATCAACATTGTTAGTTGCTCCTTGTTTACTGAAAGCCAACTCATTGCCATAAATATCGTAGACATGTATCCCCTTCCTTTTATCTGTACCAAAAATAAGTGATTCTGTTGGATTTGATTGATTAAACCATATTGCTGGATCATCAGCTGCATCACCAAGAGATGTTACAGATTTAGTTTCATATTTATAATCTAAGTCAGATGCTGTTAGATATTCTGTAGAAAGAATAAGAGCAAGTAAAAAACTTGCTCTTATAATCAAATTAACTGATTTAGTAACTATATCTGACGCCAAATGAAAGTGTGTAACCATACTCGTCATATTGTGACAGCCTATCGCTAGTATTCCAATAGTAATATTCAGGTCTATTGCCTAAATTCTTACCTTCAAATTTAAATGAAAGATTATTTTGTGAAAATTTATCTAGTATGTGAATAAATTTGTAAATACTTCTAAAAATGCAATTGAGAGTAATGCTCCAGCAGGTAATGTAACTACCCATGAAAGAACTATAGTTCGAACAGAATTAAAATTTATTGAACTTGCACCTTCTACAAGACCAATGCCAATTACCGCTCCTACCAGTGTGTGAGTTGTAGATACAGGCATATCTAATTGACTTGCTATAACTACAGTTAATGCTGCTGCTAGCTGGGCTGAAAAACCTTTGCTTGGGGTAAGTTTAACTATATTTTCACCTATGGTTTTCATAACTCTGTAACCTAATGTCGCTAAACCAACAACAATACCTATAGCACCTAAGAATAATATCCATAAGGGAGTTTCTAATGTGTATGGTTGATTAAGTAATTGACTGGTTGCTTGATTAATAGCAGCTAGTGGCCCTATTGCATTAGCTACATCATTAGAACCATGAGCAAATGCTACAGCACAAGACGTAAAAATCATTAAATATGCAAATTGCGCTTCAGGGTCTACAGAATTCTTAAGTTTAGCTTTTGAAAAGTAGTAAAAAATAAATGTAAACAAAAGAGCTGATAATGCTGAAATTATGATGCTATCTTGAAATGTAACAAATAGTTCTTGTTGCTTAAAAATGTTTTTCAACCCTTTGGTAACTGTGATTAAAGATATAGCAAAGCCTGCTAAAAAAATATAAAGACGAATAATCAAACCTTTAAATTTTGACTGTTTATCTATGATGAATTCTTTACATATGTAATAAAAGAAGCCAGCAACTACTGCTGATGATAATGGTGATGTGATCCAGGATAGCCCTATATTTCCTACCACAGACCAGTTTATAGCCTCGTAGCCTAAAGTATAGATCCCAAAACCAACAATAGCTCCTACAATCGTATGAGTTGTTGATACAGGCCAACCTCTAAGGCTTGATATTAAAAGCCAGGTGCCAGCTGCAAAAAGAGCTGAGATCATGCCGTAGATGAAAATTTCTAGGTTGCCTTCGAATAGAGCAGGATCTATAACTCCTTTTCTTATTGTTTGTGTTACGCCGCCACCAGCTAAAAAAGCCCCTAAGAACTCAAATACTGCTGCTACTAGTACAGCTTGCTTGATAGTAAGGACTTTACTGCCTACTGAAGTACCCATTGCATTAGCTACATCGTTGGCACCAACACCGTATGCTGTAAAAAATCCAAGCATAGCTGAAGATATTAGTATCAGCGGTATACCAAATAGTGTTAATTCAACTAACGTCATAACAAGGGGGCAATATTTGTTTATACTATACCCTCTTTTCTAAGATTTTACATGAGCGTTATAGAATATAAATTTGAGCAATATAAGACTTTAGGCCCAATTATTTACAAGAAAGAAAAGTATAAGCTGCAAGTTGAACTTTTAAAATTACAAGAAGATGTAATAAAGAATAAAAGAAGAATAGCTTTGTGTTTTGAAGGTCGTGATACAGCAGGAAAATCATCTACTATTAATTTTTTCTCAGAACATTTAAGACCTTCAAATTTTAGATATGTACATTTAGGCATACCCACAACTGATGAAAAAAATAATTGGTTTAAAAGATGGGAAAATCATTTACCTGAAGAAGGGAAATTAGTCCTATTTGATAGATCATGGTATACAAGGGCACTAACGGAACCCACTCTAGGTTATTGTTCCAAAAAACAATACGAAGAATTTATGACTAACGTAAATAAATGGGAGGATAAGTTAATTAATAATGGTCTTGAGGTTGTAAAATTTTATTTTTCTATCGATAAAGATCAACAAAAAAGAAGGTTATCAGCTAGAAAAAATAGCAAACTTAAATATTGGAAACTTTCAGCTTCAGATAAATTGATGGTTAATAAATGGGATATTTTTACATTATATAAAAATCAAATGTTTGATATTACTGCAAGAAACAATTCACCTTGGGTGCTTATAAATGCAAATAACAAAATGATAGCTAGATTAAGTGCTCTACGATATATTCTTAATACCCTAGAGTACAAAAATAAAAAAACTCTCGAACCTCCAAAATGGGGAGAAGATTTGGGTGCCTATACTTGTTATATAGAGGGTGTGCTCTTTGAAAATCTTACTTATGAGCAATATAAAATCCTCGCTCCCTTTTCTGATTAAAATGAATATTGCCATCGTTGACATAGGGTCAAATGCTATTAAATATAAAATTTTTGATTCAAAATTTAATTTAGTTGAGTACTACAGACATCCTCTTAGGTTAGGAAGAGATGTTTTTTCTAATGGCTATCTAGAACAAAATACAATTAATGAAGTAATACAATTGCTTGAGAAGTATTTAAATATTTTTATTGAGAAGGAAATAGTTGAACATCATTTTATTGCTACATCTGCATTAAGAGACTGTAAGAACTCCAAGGAATTACTTTCTCTGCTTAAAGATAAAAATATTAGCGTAAGAATAATATCAGGCGATACTGAGGCTGCTTTGCTTGCAGAATATAATAAAAATATAAAAAATTCAGCAGTGATTGATATAGGTGGTGGAAGTGTAGAAGTTTGCATAAATAGTGAAAATAAAATTTATACAAAATCATTTCAACTAGGTGCTGTCAGACTATTAAATATGTCTCCAGATTCTAAGATTGCGGCATTGAATGAATTCAAATTTTGGTTAAGCCAATTTTCTAATATTAATCATATATATGGTTTAGGAGGAAATTTAAGAGCTTTAATGCAAGTAAACGCGTTGGAAAGTGTTATGGATGCTTCAAATTTTAAGCATCATGTAGATAAGTATTTAAAAGTACCAGAAGAACAGCTCGTATCAAAACACAACATACCAAAAGATAGAATCGACATAATACCTGAAGCATTAAATTTATATCAATTAATAATTAACCAATTACAGTCAATGAAAATAGAAAATACTTTTTGGAGCATTTCTGATGGTTTGGTAAAGAAAATTGTTAAAGGTCAACTGTAAACGAAACTTCGTCTGTAAGTAATTGCAACCTTCTGTCAGGTAGAGCTTTTGTAGAAATAGAAACTTTTACACTTGAATCAAAGTATTGAATAGTTCCTAAAATTTTATTTTTATCATTTTTTAAGGTTGTAGATATTTTATTTCCATCCCTGCATGATAGATCACCATTTAAGTTTTCTTTGATAGAGTCAGCCGATATAAATATTGAGCCGTTTATAGTTGAGCACTGAAAATTTTTAATCTTCAATTCATTTATATTAACTTTGAGTTGTATATTTTTAATTAAATCCAATGAAATTACTTCTTCTGCTAAAAAATCAGTCACAGTAAAATTAGATAAATTAAAGTTGTTAAAGGATTTAATAAGACTACCTGATATTTTTTTTTCATCTGTAGATATGAATTTTACTTTTATATCTTTAGTGCTGAGCATGGTTTCGTATGTATAATCTCCAATAACCTGACCATCAACATAAAGATCTAATACAGATCCCGATAGGATATTTCCCTCTAAATAAGCGTATTCAATATTCAGATTTTTATTTTGATTTAGAAATAATCCTGCAAAAAAATTAATAGGTGTAAAAAATATTGTAGAAAATATAAAGATTAAGAAAAAAATTATAGAAAAAAGAAATTTATTCATCTATATCTACAGACATTGATACTAAGCCATCATCTTTCATAGTTAAATTAAAACTATTTAAGTCAATATTTTTATCTTCCATTATATTTAATAGTTTTAAAGCATCAGAATTATCTAAACCTGGTATGAGAATATTATTATCGTTAATCTCATAATTTAAACCTTGATCAGTAATTAATAATAAGAATTCATCACGAGACAATGATATATCTGCTTCATTTTTAAGTGCTTTTATCTGGGCTAATAGTTGCTTACTTTCATTAAAAGCGTCTAGTTGTACAAATAATTCATTTTTTGAATTTTTTATATTATTAGTAACGTAATTTGTTAGTGATATAAAAGAAATAATGATTAACAAGCCCCCCACATATTTCAACAAGATTTTTTCTCTATCTGAAAGTTTATAAATCATAATTAATTGTAGTTATTTTTCCGAGGGGGTTTGATTCGCTACCCTTAACGGATATTGAATAATTTAATCTGTTCTGTTGATTGATAAAAATACTTTCTTCTGCATCATTTTTAAAAAGACACTTAATGGTTAATCTTTGATTAATATAGTCAGCCTCTATTATTTTTGTTGTTTGAGAAACCATAGATAATATCTCTAATGATCTCTTAAGGTCTGATTTATCCTCAATATTTAATGCTGTTATTTTATTTTGTATATCTATTGTAATATCAGAAATTTCTTCATCGGGATAAATAGTTTTGTAGATAGAGGTTAAAGTGGCGTTCATATTATTAATTTGTGAATAGTTAGAATTAATATTAAGTAAGCCAGCCCCGTAGAGAATCATAAATAAGGAAAATATAGCAATCAGTGGTTTTTTTATGTTGGAAAACTGAAATAAAGATTGTAAGTCAAAGGTACTGAGTTCATAAAAGTTTTGATTTTCTAAACTTATATTAATTAAATCTTTATTGGTTATTTCATGGATCTTTGTCTCATCAAAATCAAGCAAATTAAAGGATTTTTTTGTAAGTTTTACAGGATCTGTATTTTGAGTTAAATAAAAATTATTCTCAAATTTTATATTTTCATCAAATGCTTCATTAAAAAAAAGCAAATCAGAAGTAATAAAAACTTTGTTATTAAATCCTGAAAAGGTTTTTTTTAATATTTTTTTAGTAGCCTCCCCTATTACAAAATAATCTGAGCCTTCTTTTTTTGTTTCCAGTACGTCTAGGTTTGATGATGATAAATTAAGGGCTGATAAGTCATTTATTATTTTTGCATGAATATTTTTTTTATTTTTTAATTCATGTACAAAGCAAACATATTGCAACAGTTCATTTGGTAGTACAAAAAGAGTTTGAGGTGAATCAGGAATTTCAGATATTAATTTAATTGAAGTATTTGCACCATTAATGAAAATGCCCTCCTTTAGATGTATATCTTTGAATATGTATAAGTTCATCTTACTAAAGTCCTGTACACAACGAAATTATTACGTTGTAACGATAATAAACTAACAAAGTTAAAAATTTGCCCCTCTAAAGCTAATAAATAATTAATCATAATGAAATCTGGTTTAAAAATTATACGAGATTTATCAATTTTATTTTCGTCTATACCTGAGATATCTATAAAATTTTTAAAAGTTGTATACCCATTTACTGGTTTATTAAGCAATATCCTTTCTATGTCATTAAGAGTTAATTCTGAAAATAAAGATAGAAATACCTTAGCAGTCATTAAATCTAGACTATTAACATTAAATTTAAGTTCTGTTGAAGGTATGGCACAAATATCATTATGAATTCTGCTTAAATCATTCTTATTCAACAAAGCTAAGTTCTTAATTTGACTTTTATGTATAAACAATTGATCCGGATTTAAAGATAAATTATCGTTTGAGATGTAAAAAAGATCTTCAGCACCATAGGTTTCTGGTAAAGAATCATTATCAAGTGCATCATATAATCGATCTAAAAGTTCACTATGTATGGATCTATCGATGTCTGATAGCTTAAGTAAATTAATAAATAAATCGCCATTTTCTTCATTCTTAACATTTATATTTTGAAATGGTTTAACCAATGAATTTATATTAAAACAAGTAGAATAATCGGTTAATGATAGTGTTAGCTGTGGAAATTTCTTTTGTATTGAAAAGTTTATTTCTTGTTCTGCCAAATTTAAGTTTTTATTTAGCACTGAATTATCAATTAATAAATCTACTAAGAAAGATTCATAATTAATAATTTCTATGCGCTTTTCTATAGAATTTGCGTAAATAGTAGTTTTTAACGTATCGCTATAAATGGTTCTGCTTAATACAAGCACTAAAAAACTCAATATGACTATCAATGCAAGAGTAGAAATTAGAACAAAACCCCTTTTCACTTGAAAAAACCTAAGACCTGTTGAAACTTCTCATTTTGAAATTCATATGATATATAAATATAAGATGGGAAGTTTATATTTTCACTATACTGTGCATCGGGATAGTAATCTGATAGATCTGACAATTCATCACCAAACCTTAGATTGAGATTTTCTATATTATCAAGCAATAAATTTTCGCTAATAACAACATTCTCATTATTAGCCAATGTTGTTTTACGGCTTAATTTATTATCTTTATAAATATATATAACTCTTCTTAAATTTGAGCCAGTAAGTGTTAAATCATTGGTATTCAGTGATACAAAAGTAAGTATTCTTTCGCTATTTGAACCAATCAATGAGACATTCAAGTTGTTAAAGTTTTGATCTTTCATTTTGTAGGGCACCGCTTGCATCATATCTAATCTAAGTGTATGAATAGCTCTAGAATGTTTTGAATCTCTCTCTATAGATGTATCTACCCTTTCTTTTAAGAAAATAGTATTAGATAAAAAATCAAAAGACATAATTGATATTAAAGCCGCAACTAATAATGCAATAAGAACTTCAAGCAGTGTAAAGCCTTTTCGTATCATTTAAGAACTGTTATGTAAGTAGTTTGATTGTCTAGAGAAAATTCAATTCGTATTTCATCAAATTTTTGATATTTTGTAATAGTCGTTTCAGATATATCTCTAATATCGAATACTTCTGCAATCTCTGTATTATCAATTTGTGGTTCTATCGTATAGATAGTGAGGATATTGATCCTATTATCAGAATCTTTAATAAATGATTTTTTTAATTCTTGGGATTTTAAGTTTTGTTCGATTAATTGACTGTAGGCAACAAAAGTAATGGATATTATTAGCAAAGATATAACTACCTCTAACAAGCTAAAACCTTTTTGTAATTTATGTATCATTTTTTTCACCATTCATTAAAGTTATAGATTGAATAGAGGATTCATATCCTGGAGAAACAATTAAAAAAATTTCATCACCTTCAATAATTATCTCTTGATTAAATTTATTTGTTACTGAATATATATCTTCAAAATTTTCATTTTTAATTGGTACCCAAATATCATCATTTAAGATATGTATGTTTGATTTAGTGAAACCATATGTATTGCCATTGTAAAAGCTTAAGACCTCATATTCATGAATTATCTGTTGGTATGAATTGCTATTATTGGGTTGATTTAAAATTAAATAAAATGAAGTGCCAGAAATAGCTATTATCGTTAAAACGATTAAAACTTCTAGTATTGTAAAACCTTTATTGAGACCAGTTCCCGATATCTGCATTTTCACCTTCACCACCAGGCTGCCCATCTGCACCTAATGAAACTATGTCGTATTCACTATTTTGACCAGGAAAGATGTAGACATAATTATTTCCCCAAGGATCTACCGGAATTTTATTGATATATCCACCATTTGGATATTTTGACGGATTCCTAAGGTTACCAGGGTTAGTCTTTAAGCTCTCCAACCCTTGAGAGGAATTAGGATATTTCCCTTCATTAATTTTAAACATTACTAAAGCTTGTTGTAGCCTAGAAATGTCTTGTTTTGCAACTTCAACATATGCATTACTTAGAGTAGGTAAGAAGTTAACAGAAACTAAAGAAACCAAGAGCCCTAAAATAACTATTACTATTAAAAGCTCTAATAAAGTGAAACCTTTTTTTATTAATTTTTTCATATATTGAATATTAAATTATTCATTTGCAATAAAGGCAACATTATTGATAAAACAATTAACATTACGAAAATACCCATCGTCAATATAACAATAGGCTGGAGTAATGTTAATAGTATATTTCTTCTTGTATCTACTTCTTGATCTAAAAATTCTTTAGTTTTTTCAAACATTTCACTAACTTGGCTACCCATATCACCAGAACTTAATAATTGTTCGAAAACGTCAGGAAATATACGTGCTTGAGAAAAGGCCTTACTTATAGAAGTGCCTGAAACAACTTTATTAACAACACCATTTACTTGATAACTTAAATATTTATTTCTGAATGTATTTTGAGCTATCTGAAGGCTATCTATAGTATTAAGTCCAGCTTTGGTCATTAGACGCATAGAAGAACAAAATCGTGCTGTCTGATCATATAAAATAATTTGTCCTATCAGTGGTGTAGAAAGAAAATACTTAGCTGTTCGTTGTTGATAATTTTTAGACATGATATTGGTAGTCTGTAGTAAATAAAAAGTTGATATAACTAAGAAAAAAACCAATAAAATGACTGGGAAAATATCTGAAAAATATAATAAAGATCTTGTTAATAAAGGCAGTTCAACATTTGAAGTGACAAATTGTTCAACTACTTGAGGTAGTACAAAAGTTAATAGCGAATAAATTACTGCTAAAGAGACAAAAAATAGTATAGCCGGATAGACTAAAGCTCCAACTACTTGTGATCTAACTTTAGCTTCTTTATCTAAATATATAGATAAATCTAAAAATACTTCAGATAATGAAGCTGATGTTTCACCAGCGTATATTGTAGAAGTATAAATTTCATCAAATATAGAGGGATATTTCTTCATAGCTGAACTTAAACTATTGCCTTCTGTAATATCCTCATTAATGTTTAAAAGAACTTGAGAAAACTTTTTATTAGATGATTGTTTGCTCAAAAGTATTAAACATTTTTCAATAGGCGTTCCAGCTCCTAACAAAGCAGACATTTGTTTAGTAAAGATAGATAGGTTATTTGTAGAAAGTTTAAATTTAGATTTTTTTTGGGTGCTAGAATTTATGTGTAGGAGTGTAAGTCCTCGATCTTTTAGCAATTGCTTAGCTTCATCTATATCTGTAGCATTTATAAAACCTGTTGTAGTTTTTTCACTAGTATCAAAAGCATTGTATTTAAATGTTGCCATTAATCTTCCGTAACACGCATAAGTTCTGATAAACAAGTATGACCATTTGCTACTGCAATCAAACCATTCTCATAAATCTTCTTATTTTCGGTATACACATAATCACTTATTTCGTTTTCTGAAGCAGAGTTATGGATAAGTTCACTGACTTTATCATTTATATTAATGAATTCGCCGATACTAAGTCTTCCTTTATAACCAGTATGATCGCATTTATCGCATCCAACTGATTTATAGATTTTTCCTTCAATTTTATATTTATCTAATAAACTATTCTTGGATTCATCGTCTTCTACTTTACAGTGAGGACATAAACGTCTAACTAATCTTTGTGATAATACATATACCAAACTTGATGATAATAAATAGGGCTCTATCCCCATATCACGTAATCTAGTGATAGCATTTACAGCACTATTAGTGTGTACTGTTGAGAGTACTAAATGTCCGGTTAAACTTGCTTGAATTGCAATTTCAGCGGTTTCTTTGTCCCTTATTTCTCCTACCATTACTATATCTGGATCTTGTCTTAGAATTGCTCTAAGCCCTTTTGCAAATGTAAGGCCCGTTTTATTATTTACTTGCGTTTGTCCTATACCTTCTAAGGCATATTCTACAGGGTCTTCGATAGTGAGAATATTTTGCGATCTATCTGATATTTCACGAAGACCAGAATATAAAGATGTAGTTTTACCTGACCCAGTAGGACCTGTCACTAAAATAATACCCTCTGTTTTTGAGAGATTTTTTCTAAAGTTTTCTAATATTTCTTCTGAAAATCCTAATTGTTCTAATTGAATATGAGTTTTGTCTTTTTCAAGGATTCTTAAAACTACCCTTTCTCCAAATGATGATGGCAAAGTTGATACCCTCAGATCGATATCTCTTTTTCCTACGGATATAGAAATTCGTCCGTCTTGAGGAAGTCTTCTTTCTGATATGTCTAATTTAGACATGATCTTAATTCTAGAAATAATCATTTGTGTAATATTCTTTTGGTATTGGAGCACTTCTCTCAATACCCCATCCACTCTAAATCTAATACTTAATTTATTTTCAAAAGGCTCTAAGTGTATATCTGATGATCTCGCTTTTACTGCCTTTGTAATAGTGGCATTGATCAATTTTATTATTGGTCCTTTATTTTTATCATCTAGTAAATCATCAGATGGTGATATTGCATTTGCAATGTCTAATAGATCTAAATCTTCGATATTAGAGAAGTCATATTCATCGGTTTGATTGGTATATAGTTCAGTTAGTAAATTTTCAAATTCATCATCAGTGTGAACCTGTTTTTCAACAACGTTAAGAAAAAGATCTTGTATTGAAGATAAAACTGAAGGAGATAATAAGCCACATATATGAAGTAATGATTTGTCATCTTCATTTATAAGTGCAATTTTATTGGTTTTACAATAATTGTAAGATAATGGCAGATTCATTATTAATCACTAGGTTCTTCATTAAGTAATTGTTTTGCTCTTATAAGATTGAATTTTTCTTCAGAAAGATCTTTTGTAGTAATAGAATCCCGCAAAATAGTTGGTCTTAAAAAAATCATTAGGTTTCTTTCTTGAACTGATTTTGCTGAAGATCTAAATAAAGCGCCAAGTATGGGTAAATCACCTAGTAATGGTACTTTATTAACAGATTCTTGTATTTCTTCGCTGATCAATCCTCCAAGTACCAATATTTCACCATTATCAGCTAGTACTGTAGTTTCTATTTGTCTTTTATTAGTTATTAGATCAGAGGAATTTGGTAATTGTGATCCAGCAATACTAGATACCTCTTGTCTTATAAATAGGGCTACAGAATCCGCTTCACTAATTTGTGGTTTTACTTCTAGCTTAATACCAATTTCTTCTCTAGCTGTTGTTCGAAATGGTGTTAAATTATTTGTACCTAATGATTCGCCGGTGGTAATTGGAATTTCCTGGCCTACTAAAAGCGATGCCTCTTCGTTATCCATAACTACTGCAGATGGTGTTGATAATATATTAGAATTTGAATCATCTCTCAATACAGACAATAACATCGCGAAATTATCCTCTCCATCCATTAAATTACCTACACCTGCTACTAGCCCTCTTGTATTCAAAAGAGATGCTGCAGCACTAGTTGTAGCACCTAAACCAGAGTCATCGTCTGATGCAGTGGCAAGAGATAACAAATCTGGACTTGTAGTAGAAGGAAATCTAGTGAGAGCTATAGGCGTATTATTAGTGGAGTTACCTGAATATATGGTATCAACACCTAGAGCTTTAGCAGATTCATCTGATATTTCTACAATTATTGCTTCAACAAAGACTTGCGGTCTTCTTATATCTAATTGTTTAACAATTGAAGTTAGGGTTCTGATAGTTTGAGGGTTAGATCTAATTATGATTGAGTTAGTCTCTTCATGTGATGTGATCACTGTTTTGTAATCAATATTTTGCTCTTGATTAAAAGAGGCTGATATATCTTTTAATATCTTCAAGATATCTTCTGCTTGAGAATAATTTAGATAAATTACTTTGGTATTTTCACTTAGATTGTTATCAAGGTCTAGTTGTGAAATAACACGCTTAGCTCTTGTTACAATCTCTAATGGTCCACTGAAGATTAATTTATTAGAGCCTTGAAAGGTAGCTACAGCTAATTTATCAAATCTAGTATTGGGGTCAGCTTTTAGAGAATTGATTAATCTTAATGCTTCTATAGCTGATAAATTTTTTAATTTAAAGTCAGAAATACTTGTATCTAATTCTGAGTCTAAGTTTCGAATAATTTCTCTTACTCTTTTTATGTTGTCTGCATCGTCTGAAATTAATACTTCTCTATCATTATTTAATGCAACTATGTATGATCTGACGCCCACAATTGGTTTTACTGCATTTACAATATCTTTGGCACTTGAAAACCTAAGTTTAATTACTTCTGAGCCTATTGAGCCAGTATATGGGCCACTCTCTGAAAAATTCTTAACCCCCTCCTGAGACGGAATAACTCTATATATATCTCCATCTTTTAGAACGTTATAACCCTGAACTTCCATAGTTGAAATAAAAACTTCCCAAATTGACTCAGAGTTCAATGGTGCATCAGAGTATATTGATATTACCCCTTTAACTCTTGGATCAAGAATAATTGTCTTGTCTGTAAGTAATGCAATATCTTGGGCAAAGGTTTTAATATCAGCATCTTTATAAAAAATATTCTGATCTTGAGCAGCTATAGATAGAGTCAATAGTGCTGTAAAAAATAATTTTTTCATTTCTTTAATCCTTTATGAGATCTATTCGGTCTTGATTGAAAGATTTCTTAGAACCTATGATATCAAGAAAACTATAGTCTTTTCCATCAAAAAAGTAAGCTCTTGAACCTTCTATGTGTGAAAAGCTTATTTGATTCGATATATTTTCACCCTGTTCAATCAATTTATAATTATTTTTATCAAGGATAATAATTGTGCTTTCAGGGTTATTACCTCTTATTCCTACTAACTCAAACCCTAATGAAAGTTTCTTTGCGCTTTCAACAGAACCAATTTGTTGATTGGGATTAATTGTTTGTTTATTTGCTTTATTGGCCTTAGGTAGCTGTTCATTAACATTTACATTAGAAAAAGATAGGAAACCAAGATTGTAGTAAAAGAATAATATGGATATCAATAATAGTGAAAATACCGATATTCGTATAAGTTCTGACTTATTCATCATTAGATTCTACTACTTGTGATCAAATGAAACAAAAAACTCACTACCTTCATTTATCTTAGATTGTACTGAAACTCTTGCTCCTATTCGTTGGGACAATTGTTTTACTAGTGCAAGCCCTAACCCTGTTCCTTTTGAATGTGCACGTGCTTTAGAGGTACGATAAAAACGTTCAAATATACGGTTAATATTATTTTTATGTATACCATATCCTTTGTCTTTGATACTAATTGTCATGAAACTATTATCTTGCTCAGATAGGAATTTAATGGATGAGCCTTTTGGAGAGTATTTAATGGCATTATTAAGTAAATTAGAAAAAATTGTTCTAAATGACTCTTTATCTGTAGTTAGAATTATTTTTTCATTAATTAAATTATGAATGTCAATCTTATTTTCAACTAATAATGCATCTATCGTAGATATGATTTTATTAATC
>ERZ802830.2097-NODE-2097-length-18352-cov-10.4803_pt1 | contig 18352 bp, 18 predicted proteins | sample MGYA00345654_ERZ802830 | MGnify/ENA primary metagenome ERZ802830 (study PRJEB30503, sample SAMEA104212375) | marine metagenome | biome: Westerlies Biome; feature: [SRF] surface water layer (ENVO:00010504) within the epipelagic zone...; material: water...
TTGCGCTTAATTATAAGCGCCCACACGAATTACTTATTAAAACTTTTAAAAAACTTCCCTTCGCGAACGAGGGATGCGCAGTATACATCAAAAGCTATTGTTTCAAAGAAGTTTTTATCCACTAATCAATAATAATTTTTGCAGCTTTTTTCTTACCTACCTGGACTAAATTCAAAGTGCCTTTTTTTATCTTGAATTTATTATCCAAAACCTTTTCTTCATTAACTTTTACAGCACCTTGTTTAATCATTCGCATCGCTTCAGATGTACTGCTTAGAAGCTTTGAATCCTTTAAAACTCTAGTTATAAGCTCGTCTTCATTATCGATCTTTAGGATAATTTCGTCTAATTCTTGCGAAATATTTCCTTTTTGAAACCTATTAACAAAATTTTCTTTTGATCTGCTCCCTGAGCCTTGATGAAATCTTTCAACTATTTCTTCAGCTAGTATAAATTTGATATCTCTCGGGTTTGTACCTTGCTTTATCTCTTTTTTAAATTGGTCAATCTCACCTGAAGTCTTGAAACTTAATAAAGAAAAGTATCGCCACATTAATTCATCAGAAATAGACATGATCTTTCCAAACATATCATCTGGACTATCTTCTAGTGCTATGAAGTTTCCCAGAGATTTAGACATCTTCTTTACGCCATCTAGACCCTCTAAAAGAGGTACGGTTAAGATAGATTGTTGTTTTTGACCATAATGTTTTTGAACTTCGCGACCAAGAAGCAGATTGAACTTCTGATCTGTTCCTCCCAATTCAACATCGGCTTCTAATTTTACAGAATCAAAGCCTTGCAGGATGGGATATAAAAATTCGTGAATAGAAATAGGTTGCTGAGATTTATATCTTTTTGAAAAATCATCTCTCTCAAGCATTCTTGCAACTGTATAAGAAGATAGCATCTTAATAAATTCAGAGGGATGTACTTCACTCATCCATTCTGAATTGAACCTAATTTCTGTTTTATTAGGATCTAGAATCTTAAAAACTTGTTCCCTATAAGTTTCAGCATTTTTACTTAGTTGCTTTTCAGTTAAAACTGGACGAGTTTCGTTTACACCCGATGGATCTCCCACTAATCCAGTAAAGTCACCTATTAAAAAGATCACTTCATGGCCTAAATCTTGAAAGATTTTCATTTTATTAAGAAGCACCGTATGTCCCAAGTGTAAATCAGGTGATGTTGGATCAAATCCTGCTTTAACTCTCAGTTTCTTCTTTGAGTTTATTTGTTCTAAAAAACTTTCTTCAGGAATGATTTCTTCAGCCCCCCGAGTGAGTAGTTCTAGATTTTCTTTGCTCATTGTTTGTCTATTATATGTCCTTTTTCAGGTATCATTCGACTTTATGCTGGTTGAAGAATTTATAACCATCTTAAAAAACTTTCCTAAGAAACATATTGCTACAATGATTCTTGGCTTCATGCTGCTCATTTCAGTAAGCATTCTTGGAAGTAAAGATTTTTCAAACGAAGAAAAAATCTCTGAACTCACAAAGCCTCTGAAACTCCTTACACTAACTGATAATACACAAATCAAAATACCTCTATTAGAAAAAGAAAAACTAATTAAAAGAAATGATTCTCTTTTTACAATACTGAAAGAACTTGGCGTGCTTCAGGAAGACATCATAAAGTTAGTAAATAGCAACAATAGTAACTTGCTTTCTAAAATTGAAGTGGGAGATAAAATTAAAATTTTGATTAGTGAAAAGGGAGAACTCAACCAACTTTTTTATCAAGACAATATTAGGGAAGGTATAAGAGCCGATAAGAAAGAGAATGGTTTCATCATAAAAAAATATAAGTCAGATATTGAAAAAGTTAAAGTTTTTAAACATGTAGTTATAGAAGACTCCATGTATATGTCTGGCCTTAGAGAGAATGTCCCAGATAGCGTTCTAATGGACTTGGCATATATCAATGGTTGGGATATAGATTTTACTCATGACATAAGACCTGGTGATACCTACAGTATAATTTATGAAGAAATTATTATTGATGGAGAAAAGGTAATTGATGGGGATATTCTCATATCTGAATTCAATAATAGAGGAAAACAATTTATAGCAGTGAGATTTGATTTAGATGCAAATACTTCGGAATATTTTAATCCTAATGGTGAGAATGTAAAAAAAGCATTCCTAAGATCTCCAGTCAAATTAAGCTACATCAGCTCAAAATATAATCTCAAAAGAAGACATCCAGTACTTCATACCATTAGAGCTCATAAGGGTGTTGATTATGCTGCCAATAAAGGCTCACCTGTAAGAGCAACTGGCGATGGGACTATTCTATTTGCCCAATACAATGGAGGATGCGGAAATGAAATTAAAATTAAACACTCTGAAGATTACGTAACGCGATACTGTCATCTTGATAGATTTGGTACAAGAGCAAAAGTTGGAAGAAAGGTAAAACAAGGTCAGACCATAGGCTATGTAGGCAGTACTGGCTTGGCTACTGGGCCTCATCTACATTATGAATTTCATGTTAATGGTAAACATACTGACCCCCTAAAAGTAAAATTTCCCAATGCTTCACCTGTAGAAGAAAAACAAGCAATAGCCTATGAAAGGAAGTCCCAAAATCTTCTCAATGAATTAAATAACTATAAATATTTGATAGATAGAGGTGAAGTTTACGGTGGATAGTATTTACATAGGATTGATGACCGGAACTAGTGCAGATTCGTTGGATTGTGCTGCAGTTAACTTTTCTAAGAAAGAAATGAATATAGTTGGTTTAAAAAATTATGATATACCAAATGCGTTAAAAAATAAGATTCAAGAAAGTACTCAAGCACCTGAACACAATGATTCTTTATTGAGAGAACTTGATATCAACCTGGGTAATTTTTTTTCAAAGAGCATTGAAGACTTCATCAAATCTCTTTCGTTAGATAAGAATCAAATTTCAGGAATTGGAAGTCACGGTCAAACTATAAAGCATGAACCGAATGCAGAAACACCTTATTCTATGCAAATTGGCGATCCGCAATTGATAAGTAATAAGCTCGGTATTAAAACTGTTGGTCAATTTAGGGATGATGATATTCTTGCTGGGGGGCAGGGTGCCCCAATTTCTCCAATTTTCCATAAAGAAGTTTTTGCCCAATCTGGTGAGAAAAGATTAATAGTAAATATCGGCGGAATAACAAATATTTCAGTAATCTCGGATCAAGAAATCATAGGTTTTGATACCGGTCCAGGAAACTGTTTAATGGATTCTTGGTGTCGAAAAAATTTAAGGGGACACTTTGATGATCAGGGTAATTGGGCCAAGTCGGGCGAGGTTAATACAAATCTCCTGGAAATTATGATCAAGGATAATTACTTTAAACTGGAATATCCTAAAAGTACTGGACCAGATTATTTTAACGAAAGTTGGTTATACAGCTGCATAGTTAAAGCAGATCCAGAAATAAAGGCCCAAGATATACAAGCAACATTAGCCGAATTAACTGCTTTGAGCCTATCAAACGCCCTGAAGGAAATTCCAGATATCTCTGAAAAAGTTTATTTCTGTGGTGGCGGTGTACATAATCTTCATTTATTAGAAAGGATCAGTTCAAAAATTAAAAAAAATTGTTTAACTACACATGATCTAGGCATAGATCCGGACTATCTAGAAGCAATTTGTTTTGCATGGCTAGCCAAGCAAAGACTGGACGGGATAAAGTTTGATATGAAAAATATAACTGGTAGTAAAAAGGCAGTCTACCTAGGAAAAATATTTTTACCCGTCATATAGAGAAAGATTCTCCACAGCCACAAGTTGTAGTGGCATTAGGGTTAGAGATAATAAACTTCGATCCTGTTAGGTCTTCGATGTAGTCCACAGTAGAACCTTGAAGATACTGGAGGCTCAAAGAATCGATTACAAGGTTAGCGCCCTCTTTCTCAATACAGGTATCGTCTTCATCAACAATATTATCGAAAGAGAATCCATACTGAAAACCTGAACATCCTCCACCCGTAACATACACTCGCAGGTTTAAAATGCTCTCATCTATCTCATCTTTTTTAAGAGATAGAATCTTTTGAACAGCTCCATCGGTAAGTTGCATTAAAGAAGGAGTATAAGTTTCAACCATCGTTTATACCTTCCATTTGATTATATCCACAAACTAAATTGTAACACTCCATTGCTTGACCGGCAGCTCCTTTGACTAGATTGTCAATAGCAGAAATAACTACTATCTGGTTCTCTATTGCTGAAGAATAAATACCTATTTGGCATTTGTTTGTCTTAGAAACCTTTAAAATTTCTGGAATTTCTCCCTCCGCCATTAAGCTAACATTTGGTGAATCTTGATAGAACTGGTTATAAATCTCTAAAAAATTATCTTCAGGCTTGTCTTTAAAATTAATATATATCGTAGCGTATATTCCACGCATGGCAGGGATTAAATGAGGTAGGAAATTAATGCCCAAAGAAGAACCACACATTTCTTCTAAAATTTGCTCAATCTCAGGTAAATGTCTATGTCCAGATGTAGCATAAGCTTTAAAATTTTCCTTGATGTCATCTCTAAGATTATTTTCTACAGAGCTCCTACCTGCTCCGCTGATGCCCGACTTAGCGTCAATAATAATTGAATCAATATTTGTATTATTTTTTATAATGGGGGCTAAACCTAGAATAGAGGCTGTTGGATAGCAACCAGGAACAGCTATCAAGTTGGCATCTTTAATAAGGTCAGCATTGAGTTCAGTAAGGCCATAAACTGCCGACTTAAGGCCTGTTAAGTCTTCATGGTTTGAGTTATACCATTTCTTCCAAACCTCAGGATTCTTTAATCTGAAATCTGCAGAAAGATCAATAACTTTTATACCTCTTTCAAGGAAACTTTTTGCCTTTTGCATAGATATGCCATGGGGTGTTGCAAAGAAAACGACATCACACTCATAGAAGATATCGTCATCAGGATCTACAAAAGTTAGGTTAGTTCCATTTACAAAACTAGAAGTTGTTTGACCTCTGAGTTCTCTAGAGCTAACGGCCAGTATTGAAGAATAGCTATGTGAGTCTAAAAAACGAATAAGTTCTTCGCCTGCAAACCCTGAAGCGCCTATTATTCCTACATTTCTCACGTCTTTATGTAACTCTATTAATTTAAGGGCGCGGATTATATATTCTTGATGATGTACTATCCAGCTTCAGTTTTTTAAATAAACATTTAACAATAGTCGTTCCCATGAAGATATATTGGATAAAAGAAGACCCTTTGATGCAAAAGATTCCGATTCCTGAAATAAACCTTGTTTATAACGTAAATGTGCAAGCCTCAAATACAAGGCTCCATCCTGCTTGGTAATCCTATACGCCCTTTCCAATTCAGAATTAGCTTGAAGAAATTTCTCTTGTGTAAGCAGATCATCTGCACTAATTAATATCCTTTGGACAGAAGGGTTTTGTGCATTGATTTTTAAAATTTCATCTTCTAAAAATGCCTCGTTAGCCACAAGCAATTCAACAGTTTTTGAAAAATTATCAACAGGAACTGAATAATTAGATATATCTCTGGGGCTCTGATTAGAGGCACACGACAAGATATTTAAAAAAACAAATATAACTATGCTTAATCTAAGTAATTTCAACCTTGGCCTCCCTCAAACACTTCTCTCAGTTTATCTAATACACCTGAATCAGATCTATCAAACTTTGTTGCACAACTCCTTCTGACATTAGGAATTATCTTTGGTTCAGTCCCTTTTATAAAAGGTACAAGTAAAGAATTTTTACATTTCTTTCCACTTAACAAACCATCCTTCATATCAGTCCAAACATATTCTATACGCGGCAGAACATTCTTATCGCTTTCCACTGGGTTTATTGAATTTATAAAATTTTTCCATACTTGAAATGCTCCAGTTCTTCCAGTTAAAGGTGTCGGCCTATTGTCATCAAAACCTAACCAAACTAAAACTAATAACTCTCCCGCAAAACCAACAAACCAGCTATCCCTTTGGTCATCAGATGTTCCCGTTTTTCCTCCTGCATTCCATGACTCAATTTTGTCTAGTGGATAACCTCTAGCTGTTCCTCTAATAAAAGTCTGTTGCATTCCAAATTTTAATAAAGCCACAGGTTCAGGACGTACTCTTTGTTCAATGCTATAAGGATAAGAAAATTCTAAATCACCTTTTGTATCTTTTATTTGTCTAATAGATCTCAAGGGAGTGTAAAAACCATCTGCAGCAATAGTTTGATAAGCTTGTATAGCCTCATATGGCGATAACTCAAATGACCCTATAAATAATGAAGGATAATTTGGAACAGATTTTTGTATGCCTAAATTCATAAACATACTCTCAACACTTTCATATCCAATATCTAAACCCAGTCTAGCGGAAGCAATGTTATAAGATTGCCAGAGAGCAACATGAAGAGGAATCTCACCATGAAACTTTTTATCAAAATTATCAGGCTCCCAAAGCTTTCCTCCGCTCATTAAACTCAATTCTGAATCATCTAAGATGGTCGTAAGGTTATATTCGTTGTACTTATCTAAAGCAGTAAGATAAATCAGAGGTTTTACTAGTGAACCGATTGGTCTAATAGCATTTATAGATCTATTGAACCCAAAGCTTGAAGGAGAAGTGCTGCCAACTACTGATTTTATTTCACCGTTAGTTATATCAACAGCAATAGCAGAACCTTCAAGATCATTTAATTTGGTTCCGTATTTCTTTATCAACTGCTTTTTGGTTTCTCTTATGCTGTTTTCTAGAGACTCCTGCAGTACAGGATCAATATTTGTTTCAATAGCCAAACCTTTTGTTCTCAATTCTTCTTCATCAAAATTTTTCTGAAGTTCTAACCTTACAAGGTCATGAAAAGCGGGATATTTTGTTTCTGTTCTGTAATTAGGTGCTGATAAACCTAATTGCTTATTCTTTAAATTTTCAAAATTAGAATCATCTATCTTATTACTTCTATTGAGTACCTTTAAAACAAGATTCCTTCTTTCAGTTGCATTTACTGGATTCCTTCTTGGATTATACAAAGAAGGTCCTTTTAGCATTCCAACTAACATAGCAACCTGATCTGTTGAAAGATTTTTGATTGATGTACCAAAAAAGTGTTGTGCTCCCATTCCAAAACCATGTATGGCACGTTTACCGGATTGGGCTAAAAAAACATCATTAATATAAGCTAAAAGAATTTCTTCTTTTGAATAATGGAACTCAATAAGCAAAGAGGCTATGGCTTCCATGACTTTTCTTCTAATCGTTTGTTCAGATGAGAAAAAAAGACTTTTAGCTAATTGTTGAGTAATGGTGCTGCCGCCCTGCTCCACTTCGCCTGCTTGAATATTTTTTAAGAATGCTCTTGAAATAGATTTCAGAGAGACTCCATAATGATTGAAAAAATTTTGATCCTCAACAGCAAGAATTGTGTCTATCAAGATTTGAGGTACCTCGGGCCAATTTAAGAGCACTCGATCTTCCATATGTGCTGGATACATTCCTCCTATGACAATAGGCTCTAATTTAATTAAATCCTCAGAAATGCCTAATTGATTGCTGATCTTTTTTATTTGAGATTGCTCAAATTCAACATCAAAAATGCCAGAACGTTGATCTTGATAACCTCTCAAATATATCTTTAAGTCATTTTTGGATAAATAAAATTGCCCAGGGCTATCAGGTTTACTGACACTTTCATATGAAAGCATTTCTAGCTCCCTTATGAGGTTATCCTGATTAAGTTTTAATCCTTCAGCTAATTCCATGGGCCTAGAATAGAGTTTTGCCGGTACTGTCCACAGAACTCCATCAAGTTTTGTTGTGACTCTATAATCGATCACAGCTACAACTGCTGATAAAAAAATAAGCACTATTATTGAGGTAAACCCAATAAAAAAACCAATTGTTAGCTTAAACTTCATTATTTACTTGATTAGTATCTCCTTTTCGCACAGTCTACGTTTTTTAAATTTTTTTTGGGTAATTAATATGGAATATGATATTTGCAGCATCGGAAGTGCATTAGTAGATTTAACTTTTAAGATCGATGATGAATTTGTAAAACAAATTGAACAAAAAGGGATCGTTAAAGGAGGTATGACATTAATAGAAAAAGATGATCAAAATGAGTTAGTGGAAGAATTAATACAATCTGGAAAAATACCAGACAAGGCCTGTGGCGGTTCTGCAACTAACTCAGTGGTTGCCGCTTCCCTTTTTGGTTCGAGTTGTTTCATGTCGTGTATTGTGGGAGATGATGAAAATGGAAAGTTTTATTTAGAAGACCTATCTCAAAACGGCATCAACCATAATTCAAACTTGATTAATTCTGAGATGCCTTCTGGCCAATGTCTTGTAATGGTATCTGATGATGCGGAGAGAACAATGTGCACCAATCTTGGAATAAATTCTGAATTTTCTGCACAGAATGTTGACGAAGAAATAATTAAAAATTCTAATTATCTGTTTCTTGAAGGTTATCTCTTAGCTTCTCCGGAAGGCTTTGACTCATTTAAAAAGGCTTTTAATCTTGCAAAGAAATATAATGTAAAAGTAGCTTTATCTCTATCAGATATTTTTATCGTCAATACTTTTAAGGAAGAATTGAAAGAGCTAATTTCAACTAGTTGTGACCTCATCTTTTGCAATGAAGGGGAAGCTTCTGAGTTTGCCAACTCCAATTCTGAGGAAGAAATATTTAAATTCTTTAAAAACTATTCTCCTAAACTGCTTGTTACCCAAGGGCCAAAAGGTTGCATTGGTTATGATGAAGAAGGACCAATTAACATTCCTGGTATAGAAGCAAATGCGATAGATACAAATGGAGCTGGAGATATGTTTGCCGGCGCTGTTATCAGTTCTTTAAATCAATCAAAAAATTTAAAACAATCGGCAGAATTTGGATGCTTTGCCGCGTCGAAAATAGTACAAAATAGTGGTCCAAGACTGATACAAGAAGAATATGTAAAAATTAAAGAAAATTTTTCTAGCTATTGAAAAACTATTCTGCTAAATTGCTGCGCCTTCAGGGTTAAATAACAAGTAAATTTTAAAAAATGTCGACTAAAAAAACTGTTAAAAAAGCCGCAAATAAAAAAAATCCTACTAAGAAAGCCGTAACTAAAAAGGCTGTAACTAAAAAAGCCGTTAGCAAGAAAGTAGCGACTAAGAAGGCAGTTACTAAGAAAACACCTGTCAAAAAAGCAACGCCAAAGAAAACTACAAAACAAGTTAAATACGAAGAAGCTCAATTCTTAGCTTCTATTAAGCCTTACGTCCTAAAAAAGAATGAGAAATATATGAATGCTAAACAGCAGAAGCATTTTCAAGATATATTAGGGACATGGAAAGAACAGCTGCAAATAGAACAAGACAGAACTGCAGATAAAATTCAACAGAATGTAAGTCATTTTCCTGATGAGTCAGATAGAGCTACTCATGAGGAAGAATTTACCCTAGAACTCAGAACTAGAGAAAGAGAAAGAAAGCTTTTATCAAAAATTAATGAATCCATTGACGACCTGAAATCTGATGATTACGGATATTGCTCATCTTGTGGAATTGAGATAGGTATAAGAAGGTTAGAAGCCAGGCCAACAGCAACAAGATGCATAGACTGCAAGACCATTGAAGAGATTCATGAGAGACAACAATATGGCTAAATTGGTTTGGCATTAGACCAATACAATAAACGCCCTGAGATCATCAAGATCTCTCACCACCATATAGAATCAAAACAAATAGATAAGGCTGCGAAGTCCATTATCAATCAACTCACAGAGGCCGGCTTTGAAGCATTTATTGTTGGCGGTTTCGTAAGAGATTCTATTCTCGGCCTGAAGCCAAAGGATTGTGATGTGGTTACAAATGCCACTCCCGAAGAAATTAAGAATGTAATTCCAAGAAGTAGAGTTATAGGAAGAAGATTCAAGATAGTTCATGCAAGAGCAGGGAAAAAAATTACAGAGATATCAACTTTCAGATCATCCAGCCAAAGAGAAACAAAGAGGTCCCACAAAGGGATATTACTGAGAGACAATAATTATGGAAATATAGAAGAAGATGCATTCAGAAGAGACTTCACCATCAACTCTTTATATCTGGATATAACAAAGATGGAGGTAATAGACTTTATCGGTGGATTCAAAGATTTACAAAACAATATTCTAAGGTCTATTGGAGAAAGCTCTCTAAGATTAACAGAGGACCCAGTTAGGATTCTAAGAGCAATAAGATTCAAGGCAAAATTAAATCTTTCCCTTGAAACCGAACTTGAAAAAGAGATTTTTAAGCTAGCCTACTTGCTCAAAGAAGTATCTTCCGGAAGGAGATACGAGGAAACTCTTAAAATGTTTCTCACGGGTAATGCTGTATCCATTATGTCAGAGATGCAAAATTATAATATTACTGAGCATTTACTGCCTTTGACTAAAGGTTATTTGAGAGCTAAAAAAGATAGAAGACTTATATTTAATGCTCTAAAAAATACAGATAAGAGATTTCATCAAAATAAAACCCTCACGCCATCTTTTCTGTTTTCGGTTTTACTGTGGCCAGCATTGATAAATAAAACTGGTGAACTCAATTCTAAAAAGGAAAAAATCCCTAAAGTCTCTAAAGCATCGAACATAGTCCTTAGACGACATAATGAACATTGCTTTATCCCTAATAGAATACAAAAATCTATTAAAGAAATATGGGAAATGCAAATAATGCTATTAAGAATCCCAGAAAAATCCAAAATGACACTAAAACATAAAAGGTTTAGGGCGGCATATGACTTTCTAATTCTAAGAGAAAAATCAGGAGAAAATTTGGGAGGAGCAGGAGACTGGTGGACGAAAAAAATTTCAAGCTAAATTTATCTATTTTTAGAGATAATAATTACCTTTTTTTTGTTTAAGATAAGATATATTTACAGTCACCTTGTATATGGAAAATCAGATAGATTTAAAAAGATTTGATAAATTACCAAAGTTCATTGCTGTTGAAGGCCCTATTGGGGCTGGTAAGACAACTTTATCAAAACTCTTGGCAGATTCTTTTGGTTATGACACTTCCTTAGAACAACCTTCTGAGAATCCTTTTTTGCCCGACTTTTATATCAACCCTTCTCAGGCTGCTTTAGCGACTCAATTATTTTTTTTATTTCAAAGGGTAAAACAAATGCAAGACCTAAAACAAGAAGATATATTTTCACCCAATAGAGTATCTGATTTCTTACTAGACAAAGACAAGCTATTTGCCAAAGCGACTCTCTCTGCTGAAGAATTAAAGCTTTACGAACAAATTTATCAGTATCTATCAATAGACCTACCTACTCCTGATCTTGTAATTTATCTTCAAGCAGAAACTAAAACGCTCTATGAAAGAGTCATGCATAGAGGCATTGAAATGGAAAAGACAATTAGTTTTGACTATCTAGAGTTATTGAATGAAACATATAAAGAATTTTTCTTTGATTATGATAGATCTCCCGTCTTGATTGTAAATTCTGATTATTTAGATTTGCAAACTAGTAAAAGTGACTACAATCTTCTTCTGGAGAAATTACTTGATTATTTCAATAACCCTGAAGGATCAAAAATGTATTTCAATCCTTCTCCGGCTTTAATATAGATACCATGAGTAAAGAAAGAATTTATAAGCCTCCTCAATCAATTTTAGAAAATTCGAATATAAGTGATTCTGAGTTCGAAGAATTATATAAAAAGTCTCTAGAAAATCCGGATCAATTCTGGTCTGAACAAGCGGATATATATTTAGATTGGGATCAAAGATGGAGTCAAGTACAAGAAACTAATATTGAGAAAGGTGAAATTACTTGGTTTAAAGGAGGAAAATTAAATGCTTCTGTCAATTGCATTGACAGGCACCTTCCAGATAAGTCAGAAAAGATTGCTTTTATTTGGGAAGGAGATAATCCTAATGAGTCAAAAGAAATAACCTATCAAGAACTGCATGATGAAGTCTGTAAATTCTCCAATGTTCTTAAGCTTAGAGGAGTATCAAAAGGAGATAGAGTATGCATTTATATGCCCATGATCCCGGAAGCTACCTACGCCATGTTGGCTTGTGCAAGAATCGGAGCTATTCACTCGGTGGTATTTGGAGGTTTTTCACCAGAGTCACTTAAAGATCGTATATTAGATTCTGACTGCCAGACAGTTATCACTGCAGATGAAGGTCTGCGGGGAGGAAAAAGAGTTCCTCTAAAAGAAAATGTGGATGAAGCTTTAATGGGCTGTCCAAATGTTCATACCGTTTTGGTTATTGCTAGAACCGGTGCAGAGGTTCCTTGGAATGATGACTGCGATGTTAAATACGAAGAAATATCAAAAGATATTTCTAATAAGTGTGAACCAGAGATTATGGATTCTGAAGATCCTCTATTTATTCTCTACACTTCTGGCTCAACCGGAAAACCCAAAGGAGTATTGCACACCACAGGTGGGTATCTCCTCCAAGCTGCAATATCACATAGACTGGTATTTGATTATAAAGATGGAGAAATTTATTGGTGCACAGCTGATGTTGGTTGGGTTACTGGTCATTCTTATATTGTTTATGGTCCTTTAGCAAATGGTGCCACTTCTTTAATATTTGAAGGGATACCCACGCATCCTTCTCCCTCTAGATTCTGGGAAGTTATAGACAAGCATAAAGTAAACATTTTTTATACAGCTCCAACTGCCCTTAGAGCTCTCATGGCACAAGGCGATCAGTATGTAGAAACTTCTTCTAGGAGTTCATTAAGAATCTTAGGTACTGTTGGTGAGCCAATTAACCCTGAAGCTTGGGAGTGGTACTTTAAAGTTGTAGGAGCTTCCTCTTGTCCAATTGTGGATACCTGGTGGCAAACTGAGACAGGAGCCATGATGATCACACCAATAGCAGGATTCACAGCTATGAAACCTGGCAGTGCCACAAAGCCCTTTCTAGGAATTGAACCAGCCTTGCTTGATGAGCTTGGAGAGGAAATTATTGGTGAAGGGTCAGGAAACCTTGTTATTAAATCTAGTTGGCCTTCACAGATCAGAACCGTGTACGGAGATCATCAAAGATGTATAGATACTTATTATTCTATGTATCCTGGTTACTATACAACTGGAGATGGTGCGAGAAGAGATTCTGATGGCTATTATTGGATAACAGGCAGAGTTGATGATGTTTTAAACGTATCCGGTCATAGACTTGGTACAGCAGAAGTAGAAAGTGCCTTGGTGCTCCATCAAGAAGTAGCTGAAGCAGCTGTTGTAGGTTATGAACACGAGATTAAAGGGCAAGGTATATATTGTTACGTAACTCTAATGTCCGGAACAACTCCCAATGAAGAACTCAAATCTGATTTAATTAATCTTGTGGCAAAAGAAATAGGTCCAATTGCAAAACCTGATATCATCCAATGGGCTCCTGGTTTACCTAAAACTAGATCAGGAAAGATTATGAGAAGAATATTAAGAAAGATAGCTTCCAACGAGATAAAAGACTTAGGTGATACCACAACTCTAGCAGATCCTTCCGTTGTCGAAGAGCTTATAACAAATAGGGAAAATAAATAATGTCATTAATAGATCTACTTAACAAAAAAAGTATCCTCCCACTTGAATCTGAAGCCTTACTTGGAAGAGATGAGGAAGTTGAAATACCTGAAGAGCATTTCGTAAAAGGCACACCTCTAAAAGGCCCCTTTCCTGATAATCTAAATAAGGCGGTATTTGGAATGGGTTGCTTCTGGGGTGTAGAGAGAAGATTTTGGGAATTGGAAGGTGTGTTTTCTACTGCCGCAGGATATGCGGGCGGATATACAAAGAATCCTTCTTACAAGGAAGTGTGTACAGGATTTACAGGACATAATGAAGTTGTCTTAGTTGTCTACGATCCAAACATTATAAGTTATGAGTCCTTGCTTAAAACTTTCTGGGAGGATCATGATCCTACTCAAGGCATGAGACAAGGTAATGATCTGGGAACTCAGTATAGATCAGGTATTTATTACAGCTCGGATGAAGAAAAAGAAATTATTTCCAAGACTCAGGAAAAATATCAAGCACAACTAAATGCACATGGTCTTGAAAAAATTACGACCGAAGTTAAAAAAATTGAGAACTTTTATTATGCAGAGCATTATCATCAACAATACTTAGCTAAAAATCCAGATGGTTATTGTGCTTTGGCAGGAACAGGCGTGAAAATTAATTAGCACCTTCCCAAATATACTCTTCACCCTCTTTAGTAATAACCTTATCTTCCTCAAGCTTAATCAAATGTGCTAATAGTGAAGCTTTTGCTATAGGGAATAAAGAAGAATCCACATCACTGTAAACTTTCTCAACTAGAGAGTCTGGAGTTCCTCTAGAAGCATCTTTAAGCGCAGAGAAAACTTTTTTTTCTCTCTCAAGTCTATGACTTATTATCCAATCCGCAACGTCATATGGATTATCAAGAACCTCTCCATGACCAGGTGCAATTTTCTCAATATCATAGTTTTTAAGTTTTTCTAAAGACTCGATGTATTGCTTCATATTGCCATCGGGAGGTCCAATAACAACTGTTGACCCATTCATAATATGGTCGCCTGTAAATATAAATTTTTCTTCCTTTAAAATAAAACATAGATGATTTGAAGCATGGCCAGGTGTATGAACTACTTCCAGAGAAAAGTCTCCTTCATCAAATATTTCTCCGTCATGCAAGATCCTTTCTGGGCTAAAGGTGGTATCTTGATTCTTTGACGACTTAGTTAGCATCCCATAAGCAGGAACATCTAGTTGTTTTTTTAAAAGCCTAACCCCAGGAGAATGATCTGGATGAGTATGCGTTACTAAGATTTGTTTGATATTTTTTGAAGCACCTAAAATAGCATCAATATGCTCTTCCATGGCCGGCCCAGGATCAATAACCGTAACATCTTCATTACCAACCAAATAAGTGTTTGTTCCGGGGCCAGTAAAAACACTTCCATTTCCAGCAGTAATCCTTCTTATTAAAGGGCTAATTTGAACTACTTTTTCAGCTTCCATTAATGGTCCTCGTAACCTTCATCTCCAGGAAGTAGACCTACCATCTTTCCGTCTTCCATAAAAAACTTTGGTTCAATTGTAGGTATTGTAGAGGGATCTATTGAAGATTTATCTTTCAACAGTTCCTCAACATTCGTGTATCCACATATACTTTCTAAATTCTTTATTGTTGGCATTATTAATAATAACTTTCCTTCCTTTTGCTGCTCTAGAGCTTCTTCAGGTTTAATCCAAAGACTATTTACACTCTCTGACCCATCATGCAGACCTTCCTGACCACTTGGAGATATGGCAATAAAGAAACGAGTTGTATATCGCCTCTTTTCTATCTTTGGAGTAATCCAGTGAGCTAAGTAAGCCAATCTTTCAGTAGCTAAAGTTAATTTCTCAGCCTGACACATCTCCTCCATGACCGCCTCTCCTGCATTGAGTCTATTCCTATAATCAACAAACCTTTGTCTTTCTTCTGTATCGGAAGGATCAAATGGAGATCCGTCCTCTCGGTAAGCTATTAGTATTCCCGCCTCCTCAAAACACTCTCTAATGCAAGCGACCCAATAGGCTAGTCCACCTTTATCCTCTCCTAGAATGTTTGAGAGTTCATGGTCTGATGAACCTGTTGTGATTGCCTCCATATGGTCTAAGCCGTCTTCGGGATCAACTTTGCCACCAGGGAATACAAATGCACCTCCAAAATTAGCCTTAGAAGCTCTTTCAACAAGAAAGACTTCAATTCCTTCATCCTTAGAATCTCTTACCAATAAAACAGTTGCCGCTGCCTGAGGGACAGTGGGAGCTTCATTGGGATCTGCCATTTGGGTATTAGCACCTTGTAATGGATTTTTCATAAATCGTCCTTATTTTTTACAGATTATAATAGACTAGCGTCTTCAAAAACTTAATTAACTATAAATTTATTTCAAAGGAATGTCTAAATGATAGATTCGCATCCAGAATGGTTTACTGAAGCTTTATCGATTGCTAAGGAGCAAAGAAGTATTGAGGTCGAAGGCAATACAATTGCATACCAGAAATGGGGTGATGAAAACAAGCCTGGTATGGTTCTGGTTCATGGTAGCGGAAGTCACTCTCATTGGTGGGACTTTATTGCACCGCTTCTCCTTGAAGATTTCCAAATCAGCGCAATAGACTTATCTGGTATGGGTGATAGTGGCCATAGAGAAGATTATTCACCTGAGCTATATGGAAAAGAAATTCTTGCGGTCGCTAAAGACAGTAAATTTTTTGAAGCAGGCAACCCAATTATTTGTGGTCATAGTATGGGGGGATTCATGAGTGCCTATGCAGGTCTTATTTCAGACAAGGAGCTAGGCGGTGTGATTATGGTAGATTCACCAATACGTCCACCTACTTACGATTATTCAACGCATGTCAGAAGTGGACCGATAAGAAGGATCAAAACTTATCCAGACCGAGAGAGCATCCTAGAAAGGTTCAGACTTACTCCCGAGCAGGAGTGTGAAAATGATTACTTAGTAAGATATATTGCTGAATGGTCAGTTAAAGAAGCGAACAATGGGTATCAATGGAAATTTGACGATACTATTTTTGATAAATTAGGTTTTTCCCATATGACTAAAAATCAAGCCTTCGAACTTAAGTGTAATCTAGGGATAATTTATGGCACTGAGAGTAATATGATGTCTGAAGAAATTCTAAGCTTCATAAGAGAGAATGTGCCCGAAGGAACACCAATGGTACCAATAGAAAAGGCGGCACATCATGTCCTTTTGGATCAACCGCTCAAATTGGCGGAGGCTATTAAAAAGATCGCTAAGAAATGGATTTAGTTGAGTGATAAAAACAATATTACTTCTTATATTTCTGTACCTTTCATTCTCAATACATAGGTCCTTACACAAAGAAGAAGTGTCTTATGGTTGCACGTCTATAAGCATGCTGATGTTTATTGATGTAATGCTTATTCTTCTTATCTACTATACTTTTTTTGACTAATTCATTTTCTTGGAGGCAATCCTTTTACAAGACTAAGCGACCGTAATGGAGCTCCTTCTCTTCTGAATTTAGAAAGCTCTTGATATTCAGGATCGTTATACCATCCGTCTGCAGCCTCTTCAGAAGGAAAAGAGAATATTATGACGCGACCTCCCGCTAAAGGCTCAGGTCCTTCTATATGTCTAAATGAATCATCAAAAGTTAAAAATTCTCCGCCATGCTTTTTTAGCATAGGGAAAAATCCTTTTTCATACTTGAGATAAGTATCTTTGTCTTTTATATCTAGGTTTACCACCATGTAAACTTTTACATCTTCCATATTTCTTTCCTTAAGCTTTTACAGACTGAAGCCTTCCGTCAATTATTTCTTCAGCTTCCGAAACTAGTCTAGATACCATTTCTTTGCAGGTAGGTACATCTTTGACTCTTGCAACAGATATGCCAGCCGACCAAATACCATGCTCTAAATCTCCTTCCTCAAAAACCACCCTTCCTCTTTGACCTGCAACTAGATCTTTAACATCTTCAAAAGTAGCTGAGCCCGTTGACTCTATTTCAACTACCTGATCAGAAATTGAATTCTTAAAGACTCTGGCGGTATTATGCATTGTCCTAAACATAAGGTTTGTGGAAAGCTCATCAGCTTCTGTCATTTTCTCTTTTACATTCTGATGAATGCCTGCTTCTTTAGTGGCCATGAATCTTGTTCCCATGACGATTGCCTCTCCTCCAAGTGCTAAAGCTGCAACCATACTTTTAGCATCACTGAACCCTCCGCAACCTGCCACAGGTACATCAAGAGCCTCAGCTGCTTGAGGCAACAATACCAATGAAGGTATATCATCTTCTCCAGGATGTCCTGCACATTCAAAACCATCAATTGTTATAGCACTCACTCCTACTGATTGAGCTTTTAAAGCATGCCTCACAGATGTACATTTATGAATTACTTTTACATCATACTCCTTAAATAATTCCATAAACGGCTCTGGGCTCCGCCCGGCAGTTTCTACAATCTTTACTCCTGATCCAACAATAGCTTGCGCATATTCTTCATAAGGAGGTGGATTAATAGTTGGTAGTACAGTTAGGTTTACTCCAAAAGGCTTATCTGTCATTCCTCTAGTTCTTTCTATTTCTTTAGCCAGATCTTCAGGTGTAGGCTGGGTTAAAGCAGTTAAAATTCCTAATGCCCCAGCATTAGATACTGCTGATACTAGCTCTGCATATCCTACCCATTGCATTCCACCCTGTATTACTGGATGTTCTATTCCGAATAAATCGGTAATTCTTGTTTTAAGCATCTTTCCTCTCCATGATTTAATTCAAATTATTTCAGTTTGTAAGAAAGATAGTAAGATACTTCAGATA